>Ga0208744_1000006_pt1 | contig 162836 bp, 149 predicted proteins | sample CryBogCBH24Aug09_FD_184620 | JGI IMG/M metagenome (GOLD analysis project Ga0208744, IMG submission 184620) | Freshwater microbial communities from Crystal Bog, Wisconsin, USA - CBH24Aug09 (SPAdes) (version 2) | ecosystem: Environmental > Aquatic > Freshwater > Lake | place: Crystal Bog...
TCAAAAGGGTAGTGGTGCCTCCGGCGAGAATCGAACTCACAACCGCCCGCTTAGAAGGCGGGTGCTCTATCCAATTGAGCTACGGAGACACAGAAACCGTATTCTAACCGCTAGTGAACGCGCTTGAAAAACAGAAATTCGTTGTATCGTGATGCCCATGGCTCAATTATTCACGTTACATCCGCAAAATCCCCAGCTCAGGCTGTTAAAACAGGCCGCCCAGTTAATCGACGACGGGGGGCTGGTGGCGGTACCAACCGATTCGAGCTATGCCATTGTTGCCCGGCTGGATGATAAAAACGCTGCCGATAAACTGCGCAAACTGCGTGGGCTGGACGATCGTCATCATTTGACCTTGTTATGTCGTGATTTGACCGAGATCAGTCAATTCGCCAAGCTGGACAACGCGCAGTTCAGGCTGATCAAACAGGCAACGCCCGGTCCGTGGACGTTTATTCTTGACGCGTCGAAAGAAGTACCCAAGCGTGTTTCACATCCATCCCGCAAAACAATTGGTATCCGGATACCAGATCATCCGATTGCGCATGCTCTGCTGGAGCAATCCCAGTTTGCGCTGATATCCACCACGCTGATCCCCGAAAATGAGGATGAGCCGCTAACTGACCCTGAAGATATCCGGGAACGTTATCAGCACGAACTTGCTGCCGTGCTTGATGCCGGTATTTGCCCGCGGGAGGCCACCACGGTCATCGACTTGACCGCGACACCGCCTCAGGTAGTACGACGGGGCAAAGGTGATCCTGCCACCCTCGGACTCGAGTAACTGATACCCCTCATGAACGATATCATCCAAACCATCACGATTTGCGCCTTACCGGTTATTTTTGCCATTACTTTGCATGAAGCCGCGCACGGCTATGTTGCTCGCCTGTTCGGTGACCCGACCGCAGCCTTAGCTGGCCGGGTGAGTCTGAATCCGATGAAACATATCGATCCAATAGGTACATTGCTAGTACCCGTTGGAACGCTGATTTTGGCTGGTGTAGCCGGCGGCGCACCGATCCTGTTTGGGTGGGCTAAGCCTGTTCCGGTTGACTTCGGACGGTTGCGACACCCTAAAAAAGACATGTTGTGGGTCGCCTTGGCAGGCCCCATGGCAAATCTGCTGATGGCGATTGGCTGGGCAATTGGTCAGCGCGTACTGTTTGAGCTCGGGATTCGCGATGAATTCTGGTTTGCAATGGCGTTAGCAGGTATCAAAATCAACCTGGTGCTGATGGCTTTGAATTTGTTTCCGCTCCCGCCACTTGACGGTGGTAGGATTCTCTTTAGCTTGCTACCCAATCGTTTAGCCTGGCAGCTAGGTCGAATTGAACCTTATGGCATGCTGATTGTCATTGTACTGTTGGCAACTGGAAGCCTTTGGGTGGTGCTGGATCCTGTCATGAGGCTGGGCGAGGCCGTTGTCAGATTATTTCTGTGACAACGGTGTATATTTTCTCGTGTCGTGGTGCAATCCGTTAAACTCTCCGTCAAATTAAATAACGTCGGCGCCTACCACTCTGACTAATGATTATTCTGGACCCTAAAATGGTTTCGTCAAGTTCGTCTCCGCAAACGCCTCGCTTCAAAGGCAGTATGGTGGCACTCGTCACCCCGATGCATCCCGATGGCAGTCTGGATCTTGATAGCTATCGCGGTCTGATTGATTGGCATGCACAAGAGGGGACTGACGCCCTTGTTGTTGTTGGTACTTCCGGCGAGTCGCCCACCGTCGATGTCGACGAACATGCCGAACTCATCAAAATAGCCGTGCAACATGCTGCTGGCAGATTACCGGTTATCGCGGGTGTCGGTGCAAACTCGACTAGCGAGGCCATTCATCTGGCTGAGCACGCGCGACAAGTCGGTGCAGACGCGGGCCTGTCGGTGGTGCCCTACTACAACAAGCCCTCTCAAGAGGGGATGTACCAGCACTTTAAAAAGATTCAAGAGTCAGTGGATATACCCACTGTCCTTTACAACGTACCGGGTAGAACTGTCGCGGATCTGGCTCATGAAACCGTGTTGCGGCTGGCGCAAATCCCCGGGATTATCGGCATTAAAGACGCGACCGGAGACATCGGCCGCGGGGCCTTGTTGATTCGTGATTTGCCAGCGGACTTTCAGATTATGAGCGGTGACGATGCAACGGCAGCTGGACTGATGTTGCTTGGTGGTTGCGGCAATATTTCAGTCACGGCAAACATTGCGCCGCGAGCCATGCATGAATTATGTGCTGCCGCGTTGGCTGGCGATGTTGTCAAAGTCAGAGAAATCAATGGCAAGTTGGCGTTGCTCAATAAATTATTATTCGTTGAAGGCAATCCGGTCCCCGTTAAATGGGCGCTGGCACAAATGGGCCGTATTCCAGCCGGTTTGCGCTTGCCTTTAGTCGAATTAGGTTCTCAGTTTCATGCTCCTTTGCGGGCGGCGATGGTTCAGGCGGGGTTGCTTTAATATGACTTTTAAATATCAGTTGGGCCGGTTACCGGTATTTGCAGTGGCGGCAGTCGCGCTTGGATTGTCTGGTTGCAGTAGCACTAGCCTTGATGATTTCAAGAGCACGCTAGACGGTAACAATGCAATCAACTACAAAAGTGTCGTACGCACTGACCCCTTGAGTGTCCCGCCTGATCTGACGCAAGCGACGGGTGATCCACGTTTCAAGGCACCGGCTGGTACGACCACTTACTCGCAATATACGCAACAGACCAAAGCCGATGGCGCTGCTGCAAGCTCAGCTGGCCAGACGGCTGTTTTGCCCCAGTACAAAGATGTGCGTGTTGAACGCGATGGGGATCTGCGCTGGTTGTCGACCTCGATCCCGCCCGATCAGTTGTATTCGAGGGTGGCTGATTTTTTCACTGAGAACGGCTTCAACCTCGAAAAGGCAGATCCAAAAGCTGGGCTGATGACAACGAATTGGGCTGAGAATAAAGCGAAAATCCCGCAGGATGCCTTGCGTCAGTTGCTTGGTAATGTGCTCGACAGTGTTTATGACAGTGGTACACGTGATAAATTCAGCGCGCGTATTGAACGGGCTGGCAGTCGCTCTGAGGTCTACATCTCTCACCAGCATATGGTTGAAGAACATGTGGCCGCATCGGCTGATAGCTCGATTGTCTGGAAAAATGGCCGGGAAGATCCCGGTTTGAATGCTGCGATGATCGCGCGACTGATGGTTTTCCTCGGTGAAGATGTCGATGTTGCGCGCAAGAAGATGGCCCAGGCTAATGTCAATCCCCAGTCACCGGGTGTGACCATGCCGGCTGGCGATAAAACCAGCTTAGTCGTAGCGGATTCGTTTGAGCGCGCCTGGCGTCGCGTCGGGGTTGCGCTCGATTCGGGTGGTTTCACCGTCGACGATCGTGATCGTGCTGCGGGTGATTTCTTTGTGCGCTACGTCGATTCTGATACTGGTGCCAAGCGCGAAGATCCGGGCTTTTTCGAGCGCTTGTTTGGTGCTAAAAACCTCGGCCAGGCGCCAAGCTACAAATTGCACTTGTCGCAAACTGGTTCAAATACTGAAATCACAGTGTTTGACGCAAATGGTCAACGTGATAAGAGTGTGACAGTGCAGCGCATGCTGGCTGTGCTGGCGGACAAGATTTAACGCAGGGTCCACCGCATAAGCTGAGTGCTCCAAGGGGCACTGGCAAAAATACCCGAATCAGCTATTTGATTCGGGTATTTTTTTAGCCGGTGGGTGGTTCACTGACAGCTGTCGTTTGGGTGCTCTTCTGCTTCAAGGCTCACAGCACTGTGCGGAGCAACAAGCCCAATAGGCCGCTAATCACGATGACATGAACTACGTCGCGTTTAAACCTGATGAGAGCCACGCAAGCGCCTATCGTCATGGCCGCTGAAGCCCAGTCAACAGACGCCTGTAAGCCGTTGGGCCACCAGACATGGTAAGCAAAAAATAACGCAAGATTAAGGATGACGCCAACCACGGCCGCGGTGATGGCGGTCAAGGGGGCACTGAGTTTCAGGTTGTTATGCGTGCTTTCAATGAAGGGGCCGCCACCCAGGATAAACAGGAACGAGGGAAGAAAGGTGAACCAGGTGACAACCGTTGCGCCGGCAACGCCCGCTAAAAATAGTGCGTCCGGTCCGAATAATTGTTTAAGGTAGCCGCCGATAAATCCGACATACGCCACTACGATGATGAGCGGTCCCGGGGTCGTTTCGCCAAGAGCCAGGCCATCAATCATCTGTGTCGGACTTAGCCAACCGAAAAATTCAACTGCACCTTGATAAACGTAGGGAAGCACCGCATAGGCGCCGCCGAAAGTGAGTAAGGCCGCTTTTGTAAAGAACCATCCCATTTGAGTGAGCGTGTGATCCCACCCTAAGCTCAAAGTGAATGCGACCATAGGGATTGCCCACAGCCCCAAGCCACAGATGATAACGGTGATAAACCGAGCCCAGGTGAATCTGGCGTGTTCAGGGGTTGGGCTGTCATCATCAATGACGGCTGGCCCAGATGACGCCTTAGGTTGTCCATGACTAGCGCCGCCGTTGAATGCTGAGGGTGTCAGGCGTTGGCCGAAATAGCCGATTACGGCGGCAGCAATGATAATCAGCGGAAACGGGACATTGCCTGCAAAAATTGCAATAAAAGAGGCGGCGGCAACGGTCCACAAAAGAGGATGTTTGAGTGTTCTTGAACCTATTCTATAAACTGCTTGCAACACAATGGCGGTGACCGCAGGTTTGATCCCGTAAAACAGGCCCGCGACGAGTGCTGTGTGACCAAAACCAATGTAGATCCAAGACAGGCCAATCAAAATCAGCAAAGATGGTAAAACAAACAGGGTGCCAGCCACAACGCCACCCCAGGTTTTGTGCATGAGCCATCCCATGTAAGTCGCCAGTTGCTGGGCCTCGGGGCCGGGTAGCACCATGCAGTAATTCAGTGCATGCAGGAACCGTTTTTCGGATATCCATCGGCGCTTTTCTACCAGCTCCTGGTGCATCAGGGCAATTTGACCCGCAGGTCCCCCGAAACTGATGAACCCAAGCTTTAACCAGAACATGAGCGCATCTTTGAAAGAGATCGTCGGCGGTGATGAATCCATAGTGAGTGCGACCCAAGTTGGTGCATTGAAACGGTGAGCAAAAAAAACGTTTTGCGTATTAATCAAATAATGAGCATGATTACATCCTTATACTAATCTACTAGCAATGGTTTTTTGTGACGAATCACTCTAATTCGATGTTGATGAATACGCCCTGGACGGCGCGGCTAGATTTGCGTTTTGACTTGACGGCCACAGGAGCCACCCGCTTGAATCATCAGCATCTCGGTCCGCTGAGGATTCAAAAGTCGCTTTATCCAGAAGGGCCAGGGTTGTGTCATGCCATCATCGTTCACCCTCCAGGCGGGATTGCAGCCGGAGATCACCTGGAGGTGCAGGGCAGCGTCGATCGGGCTTGTCACGGGCTCGTGACGACTCCATCCGCCGCGAAGTGGTACGGATCCGACTCAGACCGACGTGCGACTCAGTGCGTCGATATGAACATCTATGGGTCCTTTGAGTGGTTGCCTCAAGAAACCATTGTGTTTGATCGGGCCCGCGTCGATTCGAACATTCAGTTTGATCTGGGTCCTGACGCAGCCATGGTGGGGTGGGATCATTTGATTTTTGGTCGCAAGGCCTCAGGCGAGTCTTTTACGCATGGTCGGTTTGCGCAATCGCTACGGCTGTTAATGGGTGGCGAGCTGATCTGGCACGACCGTTTGCTACTGAACGGAGCAGACCCTTTGTTTGATTCAATCATAGGCTTGCGCGGTCATCACGCCTTTGCTACGGTATGGGCAGTTTTGCCGGGTGATCGCACGTGGACCGAGGATCTGGTACAAAACTTGCGTGCTCGCAACGATACAATTGTATGGACGACGTTGCACCCGCGCTTGCTTGTTGGACGAGTGCTGACAGCGCCGCTCGCGATTAAATCGATTTTGCAGGATGCCTGGGCGAATTTACGTGCCCTGGTGTTTAATTTACCCGCGGTGCCCCCTCGATTGTGGGCGACGTGATTTCAATGACGGAGACCCCATGGATCTGACCCCAAGAGAGAAAGACAAGTTGTTGATTTTCACAGCAGCGTTGTTAGCCGAACGCCGTCGCGCGCGAGGTTTGAAACTGAATGTGCCGGAGTCGATCGCTTTGATCTCAGCAGCCATTATGGAAGGCGCCCGGGATGGCAAAACCGTTGCCGCCTTGATGAGTGAAGGTCGCACCGTCTTGAGCCGTGCAGATGTGATGGAAGGCGTCCCCGAGATGATCCCTGATATCCAGATTGAAGCGACTTTTCCCGACGGCACGAAGCTGGTGACTGTTCACCAACCCATTCAATAAGCGAGGACTGCAGATGATTCCCGGTGAAATGATGGTGCAAGCAGGCGAGATTGAGATCAACGCTGGTCGCCCAGTTATCCACGTAAAAGTTGCCAACACAGGTGATCGCCCCGTGCAAATTGGTTCCCACTACCACTTTGCAGAGACCAATGGGTCTCTCGTCTTTGATCGGCAAGCGGCGAGAGGCTTCAGGCTGAATATACCGGCAGGCACGGCTGTTCGGTTTGAGCCGGGCCAGGAGCGAGAGGTCGAGTTAGTGGCCTTGGCGGGCGATCGGATTGTTTACGGGTTCACGGGTGCAGTCATGGGGGCGTTAGATAAATGAAGATTTCAAGACAAGCTTATGCAGAAATGTTCGGCCCCACGACGGGTGATCGCTTGCGATTAGCGGACACATCGCTGGTCGCCATGATTGAGAAAGATTTCACGATATACGGTGAAGAGGTCAAGTTCGGTGGTGGCAAGGTGATCCGTGATGGCATGGGTCAATCCCAGCGCATGAGCGCTGATTGCGTGGATACCGTTGTGACCAATGCCGTCATCATTGACTGGTGGGGGATCGTGAAAGCCGATATCGGTATCAAGAATGGCCGCATCAGCGGGATTGGCAAGGCTGGTAATCCGGATATCCAACCGGGCGTCACGATTGTTGTCGGACCTGCGACCGAGGTCATCGCAGCAGAGGGCATGATCGTCACAGCCGGCGGTATTGACAGCCATATCCACTTTATCTGCCCGCAACAAATTGAAGAAGCCCTAAGCTCGGGCGTGACAACCTTGATCGGTGGTGGCACAGGCCCTGCGACAGGCACCTTTGCAACTACCGTCACGCCGGGCCCCTGGCATTTAGCACGCATGCTGCAGGCGATGGAGTCCTATCCCATCAACGTGGGTTTGCTTGGCAAGGGTAATGTATCGCTGCCAGGTCCACTTACCGAGCAGATCGAAGCCGGCGCCGTGGGTTTGAAGCTGCATGAGGATTGGGGCAGTACGCCCGCAACAATCGATAATTGCCTGACGGTGGCGGATCAAACTGACACTCAAGTGGCAATTCATACTGACACCTTGAACGAATCGGGTTTTGTCGAGGCGACCCTTGACGCGATCAAAGGCCGTGTCATTCACACGTATCACACTGAGGGTGCGGGTGGTGGTCATGCCCCTGACATCATCCGGGTCTGTGGTGAGGCGAACGTGTTACCGTCATCGACCAATCCAACCAGGCCTTTCACCATCAATACGCTGGATGAGCATCTGGATATGCTGATGGTTTGCCATCACCTCGACGCATCAATTGCGGAAGATATCGCTTTTGCTGAAAGCCGCATTCGTCGTGAAACCATTGCAGCAGAGGATATCTTGCATGACATTGGTGCCTTCTCAATGATTTCCTCTGACAGTCAGGCAATGGGACGTGTCGGCGAGGTAATCATGCGCACGTGGCAAACTGCACACAAAATGCGCGAGCAACGAGGCTCAATGAGCGAACCGGGTTTCTCTGACCCATCGACCAGCGACAACGCTCGAATCAAACGCTATGTTGCCAAATACACCATCAATCCGGCTATTACTCATGGCATGGCGCACGAGATCGGTTCGATTGAAGTCGGTAAGTTCGCTGATCTTGTTTTCTGGCGGCCAGCGTTCTTCGGTGTCAAACCTTCGACAGTCGTGAAGGGCGGCATGATTGCGATGGCGGCAATGGGCGATCCGAATGCATCGATCCCGACACCGCAGCCGGTTCACTATCGACCACAGTTCGGCGCAGCGCCCAGTGCGATTGGCTCTAGCTGTATTACTTTCTTGTCGCAAGCTGCGATTGAAAAAGGATTACCAGATCGTTTAGGCTTGCAGCGTCAAATCGCTTCGGTGCACGGCATCCGCAAAATCAGCAAGGCGGATATGAAGCTTAACGATGCGACCCCAAAGATCACGGTGAGCCCCGAGAACTACAAGGTTTATGCCGATGGCGTATTGCTGGATTGCCCACCAGCTGAAATCTTGCCGATGGCACAGCGTTACTTCTTGTTTTGATTTTGTTTTAAGTAAACGAGACCCTTAAGAAATGGCACTGATGTTCAATACACGCCGCGCGGCCTCTGACCCCCAGATACAGGCTGAGATGGATCAAGCCTCGGCACCCTGGCCGGTGTTGTCGCTCAGTTGGGCAGATCGACAGCGCTCAAGACTCGCGGCTATGTTGCCGAACGGTAAAGCGGTAGCGGTGATTTTGCCGCGAGGCGAACAAATGCAGCATGGCGACGTGTTGTGTGGTGAGGCAGGTGAGCGACTGTGGATCAAGGCGGCTGAAGAAGAAGTCTATAAGATCACAACTCACAACGCTTTTGAGTTAATGCGGGTCGTTTATCACCTGGCTAATCGTCACGTGAAAGCGATGCTGGCTGTTGACGCGGTGTATATAGAACCCGATTCGGTCCTGGCAGAGATGGTGCGTGGTTTGGGTGCAAAGGTAGATGTCGTGCAGCAGGCTTTCTTGCCCGAGGGGGGAGCCTACGCAACGGGCCACGTTCATGGCCCTCATTGCAATCATGGCGACCACGGTGAGCACGGCGGTCATGGCCACCACCATCATGGCGAAGACCCCGCTTTATCTGCCGAAGATCAAGCCCGCGGCAACCTTGGTGAGCAGTTATCCATCGCCGCTCATGCCCGCAAGTAAGCTCGATTCGCTACTAGCGGCACTACATCTGGCCAGCCCGGCACTGCCGGTGGGTGGGTTTGCGTATTCGCAAGGGCTCGAACAAGCCGTCGAAGATCGTTGGGTCACTGACGCAGCGCAAGCGTTTACCTGGATTAGCGATGTCATGCGCTTGAGCCTCGCGAGGCAAGAGCTGGCGCTTTGGCGAGAAGTCTTTCGAGCTTGCGCGAACCTAATTGATGCGCAGCGAGTGATTGCATCGAACAATCAATTGATGGCCTTACGTGAAACTGCCGAACTCAAACTCGAGTCGGTACAAATGGGTCACTCGATGGCCAAACTCTTTAAGCAATGGCCGCAAGGCGCTGGCTTGCTCGAGCAGTTCAAGGACATTGAATGGACATATCCAGCTGCACACGCTGCCTTGTCTGCCATTTCAGGTGTTGACGAAGACATGGCCATGACAGCCTATTTGTGGAGCTGGCTTGAAAATCAGGTGCTGGCCGCAGTAAAAACCGTACCGCTTGGTCAAATCGATGGTCAGCGACTGTTGCATCAGCTCAAACCCGTTGTGGCAGAGGCGATGGCAGTTGCAAGAAATATCTCCGCTGATGATCTGGGCTCTGCCGCCATTGGTTTGGCAGTCACCAGTGCTCGTCACGAAACTCAATACAGCAGATTATTCAGGAGCTAACACATGCAGTCTTCAAATCCTTTGCGCGTCGGTGTCGGTGGGCCAGTGGGTTCGGGTAAAACAACTCTGGTTGAAGTGCTCTGCAAACGCATGCGCGATCAATACAAGCTTGCTGTTGTCACCAATGATATCTATACCAAAGAGGATGAACGCCTGTTGGTGGCAGCTGGTGCCCTGCCGGCAGACCGGATCATGGGTGTTGAAACAGGAGGCTGCCCGCACACTGCGATTCGTGAAGACGCTTCGATCAATCTCGAAGCCATCGACCGTATGCAAAAACGTTTTCCCGATCTGGATCTGATTTTTATTGAGTCGGGTGGCGATAATCTTGCTGCGACCTTTAGCCCAGACCTATCGGACTTGACCATCTATGTGATTGACGTAGCGGGCGGTGAGAAGATTCCTCGCAAAGGCGGCCCTGGCATCACACGCAGCGATTTACTGGTCATCAACAAAACGGATCTTGCGCCGTATGTTGGCGCTAACCTCGACGTCATGCGACACGACACCGAGCGCATGCGAGTCGACAGGCCTTGGGTAATGACCAACCTCAAATCAGGTGACGGCGTTGATGAAGTGATAGCCTTTATCGAACGAGCCGGGTGCTTGAAAACCTGAGCCGAAAGGGCATCCACGGGATTCGGTATCTTCAGGTCAGTTGCTCAGCCAATTGCACCCAGCCTGCATTTACCCAATCCTCCAAGGCATCGAGCGCTTGATCTGACAACGTTGCAGCCACCCTGGTATCCATGGACAACACGCGCTGATCCGCGAGTAGCTTCAGACCGGGCTCAGGCTTGCACGGTGCAACTTCTCCGTTAATAAATAGCTGATTGCCTCGGTAGATCATTCTTGTGCGCCGGTCGAGCAGCCAGTGAGTACCGAAATCCTCATCGATATCATCCTGAGGCTCAAACACGGCCGCTTGATTAGGTTCGGTTAACCAGCACCCTAAAAATCGTGTCGCCAGGGCGTCATCAAACCGGATTTTGCTCACTGCGTGCAGAGCTGCCTGCACCAGCTGTTCGGGTAATTCAGCTGGCTTTGCCGTAGCAACTTGTTTCGGATCTCGATACAAGTTGCTGAGTGATGGACCTGGCAACGCCGGCTCTGCGTAAGGGCCACCGCCGAGGCCGAGCCTGGCTAACACTTGATCTGCTGCCGCTTCTAACATGCCTCTCGCCAGGGCAGCTTCGTCGGGTGCTCTGAAACCTATCGAGATCGTCATGCATTCATCCAGTGCCACACCATCGTGCGCGGCTTGAGGTGGCAGATAAAGCATGTCGCCGGGTTCAAGAATGAATTCTTGCTCTGGCATGAAGGCTTTCAATATTTTGAGAGGCAGCTCGGGTACCAGCGTCAGATCTTTTTGTTGGCCGAACTGCCAACGTCTGTGCCCGTGAGCTTGCAGCAGAAACACATCGTAGCTGTCGAAATGAGGCCCTACGCCACCACCTATCGTGGCCAGGCTGATCATCAGATCATCCAGCCTTGCATCTGGTACAAACCGAAATTGATGCATCAGTGAAGCCGCAGCATCGTTATGAATATCAACGCTTTGTACGAGTAAAGTCCAATCAGGTTCAGCCACTTTAGGTAGCCGACCAAACGGACCGGTCTCCATCTGCCATTGCCCGTGTTCGCGCCAGATCAGTCTTGATTCAACGTCGTCGGCTTTCGCCATCTTCTTTAACGTCGCCACCGAGACCGGAGACTTGAACGCAGGGAAAGCCTGTCGCACCAGCAGTGGCTTCTTCTGCCAATAGGTTTTCATGAACTCGGCTGGAGTAATGCCGCCCAGCATCGCTAACGGTTTATTAGGGTTCATTGGAGGATCTTTTTTAGCTGATAGAGCGCATCGAGCGCTTCACGTGGACTTAACGTATCCGGGTCTAACGCGGCAACCGCATTTTGTAAGGCTACCAGTGTATCGGCTTGTTGTTGCGCGATGAGGTCGGGCGTTTCGTCAGATGCGACTGCGGCAAATAATCCTAACTGAGGTGTCGGCGCACCTTGTGATTCCAGGCGTTCAAGTTCACGAGTAGCCTGCCTGATCACAGAAGCAGGGATCCCCGCTCTCTGCGCGACCTGAATTCCATAACTACGGCTTGCCGGGCCATCTCTGACTTCATGTAAAAACACAATGCCTGACGGGGATTCAGCAGCCGCCAGATGGACATTGGCCGAGGTGGCGTTTTCGCTGGGTAAACGGGTGAGCTCAAAATAATGTGTGGCGAATAAGGTCAAGGCTCGGTTGTGTGTGAGTAATCTTTGCGCGATCGCCCACGCGAGTGACAAACCATCGTAGGTTGAGGTGCCGCGACCGATTTCGTCCATCAGGACAAGACTAGTCGGTGTGCTTGAAGCCAGTATGGCTGCGGCTTCGGTCATCTCCATCATGAAAGTCGACCTGCCGCCGGCCAGATCGTCGGCCGCCCCGATACGGGTAAATATCCTGTCCATGGGACCAATGCGCACGCGCTTAGCCGGCACAAAACTGCCAACCCGAGCTAATAAAGCGATCAAGGCGACTTGTCGCATATAGGTCGATTTACCACCCATATTTGGGCCCGTAATGATCAGCATGGCGCGCTGCTCGCTAAGAGAGCAGCTATTAGGGGTGAATCTTTCGATTGCTCGTTCAACGACCGGATGTCTGCCTAGCTCAATATCGATACCCGGTCTGTCGGCTAGCTCAGGTAATACCCACTCATGATGCTGAGCGTGATTCGCAAGGGCAACAAGGGTATCGAGCTCGGCGCACGCGGCTGCGCTGGCGGCCAGTACAGAAACCATAGGGGTAAGTTGCTCGAGCAGGGCATCGAACAAGAGTTTCTCGCGAGCCAGTGCACGGTCTTGTGCGGATAAGACTTTGTCCTCCCACGCTTTGAGTTCGGGCGTGATGTAGCGCTCAGCGTTTTTAAGTGTCTGCCGTCGACGATAGTCATCCGGCACTTTTTCGGATTGCGCCCGACTGACTTCGATAAAAAAACCATGTACCCGGTTGAACTCGACTCGCAGAGTCGATATGCCAGTGCGCTCGCGCTCTCGAGCTTCGATCTGCAGCAAGTAACTACCGTTATCCGTTGAGATGGTTCTGAGCTCGTCAAGATCGGCATCGTAACCAGCTGCGATGACACCACCGTCCCTGACCATGGCAGCAGGTTCTTCCGCAACCGCGCGGGATAATAAGCTGTGTAGTCCGGCAGGTGGTAGGGCGCTTGAGGCTAGTTGCAGCAGGTGCTGGCTACCTTGATCATGATCACTTGCTTTGAGTAATTGTTGCTGAATGACAGGCAAGACGGCGAGCGCGTCACGCAGACTGGCAAGTTCTCTGGGGCGGACGGAAAGCAGTGCGATTCTGGTTGCTATGCGTTCGAGATCAGGCAGTTTATTTAACGACTCACGCAGGGACTGCAAGAGGGGCATAGCGTGCAGGTGATCGGCCTGGGTCACGTTGGTAGACAGCAAACACGCAATCGACCGTTGCCGCATTAAAACGACGGGATTGTCTCTTAACGGATGGTGTAACCAACGCCGCAGTAACCGACTACCCATCGGTGTGCAACAGGTGTCGAGAATGGACAGCAGCGTGGGCGAGTCTTCACCCGCCAGAGTTTGAGTCAGTTCAAGGTTACGTCGCGTTTGCGGATCCATCAACACATATTGGCTGGCACGATCTGCTTGTAAGGATTGAATGTGAGACAGTGCCTGGGTCTGTGTTCGACTTGCGTAGCGCAGTAGCGCCCCAGCGGCGCATTGGGCAACGGGCAGATCATCGATATCAAACCCTGAGAGGGATTGGGTTTTGAAGTGACTCAGCAAGGTTGCCCGAGCCTGTTCCGCCTCAAAGTGCCAGGGGGGGGTCTTAGCTGTTGAGCAGGTCAGGGTTAATTTCTGCTCAGCATCGTCAGCAATCACAATTTCAGCTGGATCGATACGATGTAATTCTGAATCGAGCGCGTCGAGTGCGCACTCGGACAGCCTGAACTCGCCGCTGGCCAGATTGAGCCAGGCAATACCGGCACGAGGCGTTTTATAACCTTTGCGCGGCACGAATACCGCCGCTAGAACACGATCGGCTTTGGCAGGCAGTAGCGCATCGTCTGTCAGCGTGCCGGGCGTGACGATACGAACAATCTTGCGCTCGACAGGCCCTTTGCTCGTTGCAGGATCACCAATTTGCTCACAGATTGCAACTGACTCACCCTGTGCAACTAGCTTGGCAAGATAGCCCTCGGCTGCGTGATAGGGAAGGCCCGCCATGGGGATGGGTGAGCCGTTAGACGTTCCACGACGGGTGAGGGTCAGACCCAGTAGCTTAGCCCCACGCTCAGCGTCTTCGTAGAACATTTCATAGAAGTCGCCCATGCGGTAGAGCAACAGCAACGGCCCCGCCTCAGCTTTGAGGCGCAGGTATTGCTGCATCATGGGCGTGTGTTTTGAATCCCCTGCTTCTGGATGATGCGAGGCAGATTGACGATTGCCTGTTAGCTCTGGTGCTGTGTTCATTTCGACGATTTTACCTGTCGATCGAAGCACGTCGTTAGAAGCGTGTCGTCAGTTGTGTCAGCCAATCCGGTGTTGCCTTAACCAGCCACGCCTCAACTGGTTTATCCCAACCCGCCAGTATCATCACGGCAAGCGCGATCATGACACTACCGAGAATCGTCTTGCCTGTTTTACCAGCCTGCATAAGCGAGCCACGCATCTTCAACATCGCACCGCGTCCAACATAAGCCAGTAACACAACGGGTAGCGCAGCCCCAACACCAAACGTGCCCATTAACAGGGCGACCTGAGGCAGATGAGATCCTTGGCTAGCTAGAACGATTGCAGCGCCCAGTGTCGGGCCAACGCACGGACTCCATACTAATCCAAGCACAAGCCCGATCACGAACTGACCGGTCAACCCATCTAGCTTCAGGCGGGCGATCAAACCGTTGCCGGCGTTACCAATACCAGCTGTAGCCGAGGCAAAACGTTGTTGCAAATGACTGGATACGAGAACTAAGCCGAAGAAGCCGATCAAGGCCGCCCCGACCAGTCGAAAGACTGAGGTATCCAGATCAAGATTCGCTCCAGCCCAAGCCAGAGCTGTGCCAATGATGGCATAAGACAGTGCCAGCCCTCCAGCCAAGGCCAACGGTGCTCTAGGGTGAGCATTGGTCGCAGACCCCAACAGAATCGGCACAATCGGTAAAACACAGGGCGATAGCGTCGATAGTAAGCCCGCCAGCAAGCCTAATCCGTAGGATACCAGACCAAAATCCATCTTAGTTCACGGTTTTTTTGAAAATATTTTCAAGACCAGCTTGCGTCGTGTCGCCGGTCGAGCGAGCAACTTCCTTGTCGCCTTTAAAGGCAATCAAGGTGCTTTGCTGATTGACTTTAAATAGTTTCAGAGTTGGTTTGGATGAGTCGAAGTCAATGGTAAGAAGAGTCACATCTTTATAGGCGGGATTTTTCGTTAGTGCGTCAACTATTGGAGCTTGGGCTTTACAGGTCGGACACCAGGGGGCTGAAATATCGAGAACGACTGGTTTACCAGCCTGTGTCAGCGTGTCGAATTCTTGCTGACTAAAGGGTTTGATGTCTCCGGCCGACACTAAGGATGCGATAGCTGAGAATGCGAAAATCAGGGCAGTTCTGGCAAATATTTTCATGATGGATATCCTGGTTGGATGTGATGAGCGAACGCAGAGGGACTACATGAGCGCATTGCCCTCAACATACCGTTTATTCGTCAACCATACGAGTTCGGTTACATATTTTTAGTCTGTATTTCGTTTATTACTCCAGCTTCAGCCAGTCCGATTTAGAATCCCCGCTTAACTGAAACAAAGGCAAGGCCATGCAATCCATACAAAATTTCGACGCCGTATCGTTGGCAGACACCTTTGTTAGTCTGCTCACGGCCTTTGTCCTGGGCGGTTTCATAGGCGCTGAGCGGCAATACCGGCAAAGGACAGCCGGATTGCGGACCAATATCCTGGTTGCTGTGGGCGCAGCAGTTTTTGTCGATTTGGGCAATCGCCTGCTGGGGGCTGAGGGGGCAACTCGAATCATCGCTTATGTCGTCTCAGGTATCGGTTTTCTCGGTGCCGGTGCCATCATGCGCGAAGATGGCGGCGTGAAAGGCTTAAACACAGCCGCGACGCTATGGTGCTCTGGCGCAGTGGGAGCCTGTGCGGGTGCCGACATGATCGGTGAAGCAATAATCGGGACTTTTTTCATACTAGCGTCCAATACGGTCATGCGTCCTGTAATCAGCCTGATTAACCGGCAACCACTCAACACCTCTGGCGGTGATACCAATCATTTGATTTCGGTAGTGGCACCACGGGCGCTGCGAAAAGAGGCACTGAAACGTCTTGAAAAGTCCGTCGCAGCTCTGGGGTTGCCGATACAAGAGCTCACAGTTGATGCGTTTGGCGATGACGAAGTCGAACTAAAAGCTCTGTTGTCAGCCACGACCGTTAGCGAACAAGTGCTTGACCAGCTCGTCGCTGATTTGGCGGACTTGCCCTCAGTTAGCCAAGCGTTCTGGACACACCAGGCGGCCGAGTAATTGTAGCGGTCGGTGAAAGCGCTGTTGGTGAAAGTACGCCAATACGGTATGCTTGCCGACATTCTGCGTGTTGATAAAAAAACCGCAGGCAAAGATAAAAAATCACAAAGCGGACAACTATGATTTCAAAAATCGTCAACGACCTTGAAGCAGCCCTGGCTGGCGTCAAGGACGGCTCAACAGTGCTGTTGGGTGGGTTTGGTGGCGCCGGGCAAGCTCATGAGTTGCTCCAAGCTTTGATTGATCAAGGTGCGCGGGACCTAACAATCGTTAGTAATAATGCCGGCTCTGGCACCACAGGGATTGCTGCGCTTTTGGCTGCAGGTAAAGTTCGAAAGATCATTTGTTCTTTCCCTCGCCAAGCTGACTCTCACGTTTTTGACGGACTCTACCGTGCCGGTAAAGTCGAGCTTGAACTCGTGCCTCAGGGCACACTCGCTGAGCGTATCAGGGCAGGTGGTGCTGGGATTGGTGGATTTTTTACCAGAACAGCTGTAGGAACCGAACTTGCTGCGGGTAAAGAGATTCGCAATATTGATGGCGAAGATTATGTGTTCGAAAGCCCCATCAAAGCCGATGTTGCACTGATCAAGGCGCATAAAGCAGATCGGTGGGGCAATCTTGTTTATAACAAAACTGCGCGTAACTTTGGTCCCATCATGGCCACAGCTGCCAAGATGACTGTCGTCCAGGTTGACGAGATTGTCGAGCTCGGGGAACTCGATCCAGAAGCCATCGTCACCCCGAGCTTGTACGTGCACCGCGTTGTTCGCGTCAACAAAAAGGTCTGATGATGAAAAGAATATCCCGAGAACAAATCGCCGAAAGACTGGCACAAGATATCCCTGAGGGCGCGACCGTAAACCTGGGTATAGGTTTACCGACTCAGGTCGCGAATTATTTGCCGGCCGATAAAGAGATTTTTTTACAAAGTGAAAACGGTGTCCTTGGTATGGGTCCCGCGCCCGCCCCTGGTGAGGAGGATTACGACCTGGTCAACGCGGGCAAACAGCCTGTGACTTTGCTCAAAGGGGGCAGTTTTTTTCATCATGCCGATTCATTCAATATGATGCGTGGTGGCCATCTCGACATCTGTGTTCTGGGTGCTTTTCAGGTGTCACGGTGGGGTGATCTGGCTAACTGGTCTACCGGGGAGCCCGGTGCAATCCCTGCGGTCGGCGGTGCGATGGATCTGGCTGCGGGCGCAAAAGATGTCTACATCATGATGGAGCTTCAAACCAAGTCGGGTGAAAGCAAACTGGTCGAGCAATGTACCTACCCGCTCACCGGCTTAAAGTGCGTCTCACGGATCTATACCGACGTTGCGGTGTTTCAAATTGAGCCGGGTGGCGTTGTCCGAGTGGTGGACGATGTCTCAGGTGCTGGTCAAGACGAACTCAAACGCCTGACAGGACTGGATCTGGTTTTCTAAAACGAATGGGTCTATCGTTGGTAAGCCTAAACGCCCAACTAATCGACCATTTTGTTTAATTTATCCGTGTCGATAGGCGTGGGTGGTGTTTGTTTCTGGGAACCCATCGCCTCTACCGCCTGACACAGTTGTGCAATCCGGGCATCTTGATCAGCCACGTGAGCGATGAGTGCTTGCATGGCTTGTGAGATAGGATCCGGGCCTCTCGGATCGACAGCGTAGGCGGGCGTATCTGTGCTCGGTTTTAAACCATGTTCGGCTTCATCCGCCTCGATGACCCGGGCTGGATTGCCGACAGCAGTTGCGCCGGCCGGTACTGGCTTCACGACGACGGCGTTAGATCCGATACGGGCACCATCGCCCACCTCGAATCCGCCGAGCACCTGCGCCCCGGCACCGACGACAACTCCCTTGCCCAGCGTGGGATGACGTTTTGCACCTTTGTAGAGTTTGGTACCACCCAAGGTGACGCCCTGATAAATCGTGCAATCATCACCAATCTCGGCCGTCTCGCCAATGACGACCCCGAAGCCGTGATCAATAAAGACACGACGGCCGATCTTGGCACCTGGATGTATCTCAATCCCGGTCAATATTCTTGATAAGTGTGAGACCACTCGCCCTAGCCAGAAAAAGCCAGCACCCCATAAGAGATGTGCCAGTCTATGGGCGACCACTGCATGAAGGCCTGGGTAACAGGTCAGAATCTCGAGCTTGCTACGTGCGGCTGGATCCCGCTCAAGAATGCAATCAACGTTTTCGCGAAGTGTTTTGAACATGGTGTCCCGATCGTAGCGCATTGCATGACAGGCTAAATGATTAACCCGCTCGCTGAGCAGGTATTGTTGTCTCTGAGTTTTATTTTTGACTAGCGTTATGACTTGCAGTTTTAATCATAGCAGTGCAGACCCCTCGCCACATATCGACTTCATCCTGAGTCATCGAGAGCCGATTAAACAAATGTCGCATGCGAGGCATGAGTTTTTTCGGATGTTCGGGATCCAGAAATTGGATTTCAATCAAGGCTTGTTCCAGGTGAGTCAGCAAAGCCTGGGTAGCGTCACTACTAGCTGGTTTGCGCCCTGGATCTTTATGTTCGCCCGTCTGAGCTTGCATAGGCAGAGCGCTCGATATCGTCTCGTTCAGCAGTGCGTAGCGGATTTCCCACGCGGCCAGTTGAATTGCCTGGGAGACGTTCAGTGAGCTGTACTCGGCATTAGCAGGAATATGGCATACCCGATGACATAAATCGATGTGTTCGTTAGTCAAGCCAGATCTCTCAGTTCCGAAAACCATGGCTACTACCCCTTCCGGGTGCTCTGCGAGATGCTTTTTTGCGAGTATTGCCGCTTGTCTGATATCGCAAGACGGTGGGCCGAGGTCGCGTGGTCTGGCGGTGAGAGCAAACGACAGGGTTGCTGGTGCCAAGGCATCGCCTAGTTCGTTAAAAACACCTGCGTTTTCAAGCACATCAACCGCGCCACTTGCCAGCGCTATCGCCTCGGCTTGTCGGGATATTTGGTCGGTCTTGGGGCTCACCAGGACCAGATCCTGAAAGCCCATGGTCTTGATTGCGCGAGCAGCCGATCCCACGTTACCAGGGTGGCTGGGCTCGGTCATGATGAAGCGAACGCGTTGAAAATCAGAAACCAACTAAAATCCCGTTTTAGCCTGACAAAATGAAAGACTCACCATGAATCCGATGCTTAATACCGCCATCAAGGCGGCCCGGCGAGCCGGCACGATTATTAACCGCGCCAGCCTTGATCTCGACAGACTGCAAGTCGCACGCAAAGGTCCCCGAGATTATGTCACGGAAGTCGATCGCACCGCTGAAGCTGCAATCATTGAGGTTCTCAGCGATGCCTATCCTGATCATTCTTTTTTGGCCGAAGAGTCCGGTCAGAGCGGTGCGCAGGCCGAAGGCGCAGTCGCCGATAACGAATGGGTCATTGATCCGCTTGATGGCACCACTAATTTTATCCATGGTTTTCCGACGTACGCGATCTCAATTGCCCTGCGGCAACGAGGTCAGGTGTCACAAGCGGTCATCTATGATCCAGCGCGTAATGAATTGTTTACAGCCAGCCGCGGCGGCGGTGCGTTTCTAAATGACCGCCGGATTCGAGTCAGTGCGCAACTAAAGTTTCACGATGCGCTGTTAGGCGCGTATTGGCCGGGATCCACTGGACCTGAAGCCGGCTTAACGGGACGTTTTGCTGAAATGAGTAAATCCTGCGCGGGTGTTCGTCGAACAGGGTCATCGGTTCTCGATATGGCTTATGTCGCTGCTGGCCGACTGGATGGATTCTGCGGAATCGGTTTGCAGCAGTGGGATATGGCCGCCGCGAGTTTGCTTGTGCTCGAGGCGGGTGGCCTTGTCGGTGATCTGCAGGGTGAGCAGACTTGGATGCAAGAAGGTAATGTCTTGGCGGCATCCCCTAAAATTTTCATCCAGATGTTAGGCTTGGTCTCGCTTGATGCACCTAAAGTCGTTTGATCCGCAAAAGCTGTTGTTATTAAACGATGGCTTTTTTCGTTTACATTTACTTTGTTAGTCACTACTGGAGCCCTCAATGGAGTGGCTGCTTGACGCCACGCAGTGGGTCGGCCTTGTTACCCTGATCGTTCTCGAGATTGTTCTCGGGATCGACAACTTGATTTTTATTGCCATACTGGCAGATAAACTGCCGCCCGGGGAGCGCGATCGGGCGACGTTTATAGGCTTGTCATTTGCGCTGGTTTTGCGTTTGCTGATGTTGTTCGGCATTGCCTGGTTAGTACAGCTGAAAGAGCCTTTGCTGTCCGTGGGGGCGTTTGATTTTTCAGGTCGCGATCTGATTCTCATGGTTGGCGGCTTGTTTCTGCTCTTCAAAGGCACCATGGAGCTGCATGAGCGCCTTGAGGGCGTGCAGCAAGGACCGGGCCGGTCACGCGTCTACGCAAGCTTCTGGGTGATTGTGACGCAGATTGTGGTGCTGGACGCAGTGTTCTCGGTTGACTCGGTTATCACTGCCGTCGGGATGGTCGATCACGTACTGATCATGATCACTGCAATGATCGCCGCAACAGTGGTCATGATCCTTGCTGCAAAACCACTGACCCGCTTTATCAATGAGCATCCCACAGTAGTGGTGTTGTGCCTGGGCTTTTTGCTAATGATCGGTTTTGCCTTGCTTGCCGAAAGTTTTGGTATCAAACTACCCAAAGACTATCTGTATGCAGCCATTGGTTTCTCAGTGGTGGTTGAATTTCTCAATCAGGTTGCCCGTAGAAACGGATTGAAGCTCGAGGCTCGTCGCCCGATGCGTGAGCGTACGGCAGAGACTGTCTTGAAATTATTGGGCAAGCGCTTGCCCGACGAAGTCCCAGAAGACGTGCCCGTTGACTCTGCGCAGTTACCAGGACTTACGTTTGGGGTGGAAGAGCGCAACATGGTCAGTGGTGTGTTGACGCTTGCTGAGCGCAGCGTGCATTCGGTAATGACCCCCAGGACTGAGGTGTCCTGGATCAATCTTGATGAAGATCCCGCATTACTGAGAGAGCAAATTACTCGTACTCCTCATAGTTTTTTCCCGGTTTGTAGAGGGTCGCTGGATGAAGTCGTGGGCATCGGTCGTGCCAAAGACATGGTGGCTGATCTGATTACTGAGGGTTTCATCAAACGGGATCATCTGCGAGAACCGATTGTTGTGCATGACACCATTGGCATTATCCGTTTGATGGATACGCTGAAACGCTCACGAGGACAGTTGGTGTTGGTGTCGGATGAATTTGGCACCATACAGGGTCTAGTGACACCGATCGACGTATTTGAGGCGATAGCGGGTGAGTTCCCTGACGAAGATGAACTTCCCGATATTGTTGCTGACGGAGAGGGGCGCTGGCGTGTAGATGGGGCCGCCGATTTACATCATCTTGAACAAGTGCTTGAAACCGAAGGTTTGGTAGACGATGATGAGGATTACACAACCCTCGCTGGCTACCTCTTATCCAGATTCGGGCAATTACCGTCGCCCGGAGATACTTGCGAATTCAAGGGGCAGCCGCAGGGAGTATTCCGGTTTTCAGTCAAACAGATTGATGGCCGCCGGATTGCTCAAGTGCTGATCGAGAAAATATCTGAAGACTCAACTGCTGTTGTTGGAGACCAAGCGTGACCGAATCAACCGTGCAACTCATTAAAGCTTTTTTACTTGGTATCGTTGAAGGGCTGACCGAGTTTCTACCCGTATCGAGTACGGGTCACTTGATTATTGTTGGTGATTTTATTGAGTTTACTTCCTCTGCTGACAAGGTTTTTGAAGTGGTCATTCAGCTGGGGTCTATTCTCGCCGTGATGTGGATTTTCAGACAGCGATTGTTTCAGTTAATCGGTGGGACGCTCAGGCGTGAACCCCTTGAACTCGCGCTTACCCGTAATCTGATTATTGCGTTTTTGCCTTCAGCCATTATCGGCTTTATCTTTATAAAAAAAATTAAAGAGCTCTTTTTCAATCCGGCAGTAGTCGTGGTGACACTCGTCGTTGGCGGTCTTATTATGCTTTGGGTTGAGCGCGATCGGGGGGCAGAAAAAACACCCGGTATGCCAGTCCTTGCCAATCGACTTGAAGAGATCTCGTGGCGGCAGGCCTTGATGGTCGGTTTTGCTCAATGCCTGGCGATGATTCCCGGTACGTCGCGGGCGGGTGCAACCATCATCGGAGGCATGATGATGGGGATTCAACGCAAGACTGCGACAGAGTTCTCTTTCTTTCTGGCGATGCCCACCATGCTTGCCGCAGCGGTTTACGACAGCTATAAACACGCCAGTGCGTTGTCCCAACACGATATGTTGGCGATCGTGATTGGATTTGTCGCTGCTTTTTTTAGCGCACTGATTATTGTGAAGGCAGTCCTTGCCTTCGTATCCCGCCATACCTATCGGGTGTTCGCTTGGTACCGGATCGTGCTGGGCCTGGTTGTCGGGCTGTTACTTTACGCTCGAGCTTAGTGAAGGCTTGGCGTTAAATGTCAGTGGCACCGGATGAACACTAGTTGTCGCCACTACCACCGTCATTCATCGCCAAATCGTAAAGAGCTAAACCATCGTCATCGATGACTAACCAGCCACCGCGCGGGGTTTGACCCTCGGCAACGTGATCGCACTCCCAGTCAGGCAGTACCCAGCGCTCAGCGCGTTTGCCATCGATCGAAACAATGTTTCGCCCGGGGCGATGGGTATGGCCATGAATCATGAGGCTTACCTCAGCAGTTTTCATCGCTTGTGCGACTGCCTGCTCGTTAACATCCATGATCTCGCTGGTTTTTTGCTGGTTGGCCGCCATACTCTCGCCGCGTGCCTGAGCAGCAATGGCGAGCCGCTCTGGTATTGGCTTAGCTAAAAAACCAGCCTGCCATGCTGGGTTTCTCACCATGGCCCGAAACTGCTGATACGCGGTATCGTCGACACAGTATTCGTCGCCGTGACTGAGGAGAATAGTCCCAGCGCAAGTTTCAATGAGCGCTTGATCTGGCAGCAATTTTGCTCCCAAACCTGTCGCGAGAGCTTCACCCATTAAAAAATCACGATTACCGCGCCCCAGCCATACCGGTATCTTGCCAGCGACTTGTTTTAACGCCAGCAAATCTTGTACGAGCCAGGCCGGCGCCATTTGTGCGACATCATCACCGATCCAGGCGTCGAAAATATCGCCTGGCAGTAAAAGAGCATCCGCTTCTGCCGCAGCGAGTTTTAGAAACTCTCGAAAGGCTTCAGAGGTGGCCGGCGTGTTTGCCCCGAGATGAACATCAGAAGCAAGCCAGACCGAGCCTGTCAGTACGATTTTATTCAAGAGGAGCAGCCCTGAGGATGGTCACGTTTTCGACGGGGACGTTCTGGTGTGGGCCTTTGTTGCCAGTCTTGACTGCTTTGATTTTTTCCACAACATCTTGCCCTTCAGTTACTTCACCGAAAACGGTGTAGCCCCAGCCTTGAGTTGTGGGGGCGCTGAAGTTCAGGAAATCATTATTGGCCACATTGATAAAGAACTGAGCTGTGGCCGAATGTGGATCACTCGTGCGTGCCATCGCAAGGGTGTACTTATTGTTTTTTAAACCATTATTGGCTTCGTTTTCTACTGGCGGCTGAGTCGCCTTTTGTTTCATGCTGGCGTCGAAACCACCGCCCTGGATCATAAAGCCATCAATCACGCGATGAAATATCGTGCCGTCATAAAAGCCATCTTTTACATATGCCATGAAATTAGCAGCTGTTTTAGGTGCTTTGTCGGTGTCGACTGTGATGATCATGTCACCATAATTTGTGGATATCAGGACGCGTGGGTGGTTGCTCATGGGACTTTTACCTTTGGATGAGTTCGAGGTTGATACGGGAAAGCTCTCGGCAGCGCTCGCCAAACCGGCGATGATGACCACGGCCGATGCAGCGATCGCCATGAAAATATTACGCAAACGATTAGATCTGATTACGTGCTGAGTCATAGGGAATTAAAATCTCTGGCTGATATAGTTTTGTCTGAGAAAGCCATCCACAGCAGTGAGTATGCTGATGTTTTTTTGCGAAACAGATCGGGCGGACCTTAATTCGCGAGCGCCGGATAGCCTCGGGTTTGCTATGAGTTCGACAATTTGTATTTTCGCCCCAACGCCATCAACTTTACTTGCTGCGGCGACTTCATAGGCGCGGATTGCCAGCAACAGATTAATGTCGCCCAGATTTGCTTGCGCCATGCCGTAATTTGGGTTGATCATCAAAGACATTTCGAGGGCGCGTCTAGCTTGATCGAGCTGCCCACGTTTGACATATAGCGTTGCCAGGTTATTCCAGGGTTCAGGCAGTTCAGGAAACTGCACTGTCATTTTTTGATAAACGTCCTCAGCCTCAGCCATCTTGCCCACAAGCGCCAGCGCCCGAGCGTGCAAAAACATCAACTGAACATCGGTACCTGGCGTTTTGCGAAGTTTTTCGGCTGCCAAGCGATCTTCTATCTCTTTCAGGGCTTCGGCATACCGCTGGTTATCGAGAAGATACTGATAGCGTGTGGTCAGGTCAGTCGCGCTGGGTGGAATACGGGTATCAGTTGAAGGAGCAATGGCGTCCAGCGCCTTTGCCATCGCCTTCCAGCCTTTTTCAGGTGGTATTTCGCCGTAGATATCAGAATATTGCCTGCGCGGAATATACGGAATTTTCGATCCATCACTACCAGACATGCCATTGAGCGAGTTGATTGGATTCAAATCTTTAATCACCCCTCCAACTGCTGCCGGGTTGTTGCCGTAGGCCGGATCATTACTTTGATTGGAGCCGTAGCTTTGCTGCGAGCTATTGGCTTCGCCGCTTTGATAGACGTTGTTTGTCGATGAGCTCTGCGAGTGGCTGCTCGTCCACCCGCCACTTAACGCAACCATCAGGCTCAGATAAAAACCAGTTTTAAGGTGCAGATTCAATTCGACACATCCTCAGTTGCTATACTCTCCGATCCGCATTTTAGCCCTGCTTTTAAGCTAGGGCTTTTTAGATGATCTGACATGCTGCAAATATACGACTCACTGTCGCGAACTAAACGTCCTTTTGTTCCTTTGACGGCTGGTCAAGCCGGCTTATATGTGTGCGGCATGACGGTTTACGACTACTGCCATCTGGGCCACGCTCGCATGCTGGTGAGTTTTGATGTGATCCAGCGGTGGCTCCGTGCAAGCGGTTTAGCCGTCAATTATGTACGCAACATAACCGACATTGATGACAAAATCATCAAAAAAGCCGTCGAGACCAATCAGCGCTTGAGCCAGGTGACGTCTTTTTATATTGATGCCATGCATGCCGATGAGCGCGCACTCGGCGTTCAGTCTCCTGACCATGAGCCACGGGCAACGCAATATGTCGGCGAAATGTTGTCGATTATTGATCGGCTGGAGCAAAATCATCTGGCATATCAAAGCGACGATGGCGACGTTAATTTTGCGGTAAGGGGGTTTGAGGGTTACGGCAAATTGTCTGGCAAATCCCTGGATGATTTGCGCGCTGGCGAGCGAATTGCGGTGTCTGCGAATAAACGCGATCCGATGGACTTTGTTTTATGGAAAGCAGCCAAACCAACTGAGCCAGAGGATACCCGTTGGGACTCACCGTACGGGTGGGGGCGTCCTGGCTGGCACATCGAGTGCTCAGCCATGAGCAAAGCACTGCTTGGTACCCCGCTTGACATACATGGCGGTGGTCCGGATTTGAAGTTTCCCCACCACGAGAATGAAATAGCCCAGACGGAAGGCGCCTTCGGCGGTGTTTTAGCGAATACCTGGATGCATTGCGGCCCATTGATGGTCGACGCCGAAAAAATGTCCAAGTCGCTGGGTAATTTCAAAACTATCCGCCAAACGATTGCGATGCCAGGGCAGACGGACACGACGGCTGAATATGAAGTGAATCCTCGCGAAGGCGAGATGCTGCGATTCTTTATTGTTCGCAATCATTATCGAAGTCAGCAAAATTATGCGCCTGATAACTTGGTCGACGCGCAAAGTGCACTGGATCGGCTTTATCAGACGTTGCAGAATGTGCCCCCTGCTGAACCGGCGGTCACAATAGATTGGTCTACGCCTAGTGCGTGCGCGTTTCGTGATGCCATGAACGACGATTTCAATACAGCAGGCGCAATTGCCGCGCTGTTTGAGCTCGCCACACAAGCTAATAAAGACCAGGATGGGGCGATCTCCGCGCAGCTGAAAGCTTTGGCGGGCTTGCTGGGCTTGCTACAACGAGAACCAGCAGTGTATTTCCAGAGCCCAACACGGTATAGCCGCCGTGCGATGGAAGAATTTGCGGGGCTGGACGAGCAAGAGGGCGCTGAATCGCGGCAGAGCTTGGGCGACAGTGAAATTGAGGCAATGATCCAGGCTCGCGCTGAGGCGAAACTAGCCAAAAATTTCGCCCAGGCCGATCAGATTCGTGCGACACTGAAATCTGCCGGGGTCGAACTGGATGACAAGCTGGGTGGTCTGACGCAGTGGCGCCGAGCATAAGAAGAAAGAACAAGCAAAATCTCAATGGCTATCACCACAAGCTCTGACCTCAAGCCCGACTATTGGGATGAATCGATCGCGCATCTCATGAAGCGGGATCGCATCTTGCGCAAAATTATTCCAAAACACCCGGATATCTGGTTGCGTAATCGCGGCAATCCCTTCGTTACCCTGGCTCGATCGATCGTCGGACAGCAAATATCAGTCAAAGCTGCCGACTCTGTTTGGGCGAAATTTCAGTTGCAGTGTGGCAAACGACCAAGTCCCGCTAGCGTACAGAAAGCGGGTTTGGTGAATTTGCGCGGCTGCGGGCTATCGCAACGTAAAGCAGAATATATTCTTGATTTATCGGTTCACTTCTCCGAAAAGCGTGTGCATCCTCAAAAGTGGTCGTCTATGGACGACGAAGATGTGATCGGCGAGTTAACGGCAATTCGGGGCATTGGCCGCTGGACGGCAGAAATGTTTCTTATTTTTAATCTGCAACGGCCTGACGTCCTGCCGCTTGACGATGTCGGTTTGCTGAAAGCAATTTCGTTACACTATTTCAGCGGTGAGCCAGTTTCGCGCTTCGAGGCGAGAGAAGTCTCGCAAGCGTGGCAGCCCTGGCGCACAGTAGCAACGTGGTATCTGTGGCGTAGCCTCGATCCCGTTCCAGTTGAATACTAAGGGCATTATTTACGTTATGGCGACGACTTTTCTAGAATTTGAACATCCCATCAGTGAGCTTGAAAGCAAGATCGAGCAACTGAGATATGTTCAAGCTGATTCAGCGGTTGATATTTCCGACGAAATCAGCAGGCTGAGTCAAAAAAGTCAGCAGCTGGCGCGCGACATTTATGACAAGTTGACACCGTGGCAGACGACGCTGGTCGCAAGGCATCCCCAGCGACCCTACACGATGGATTACGTCAGGGAAATTTTTACCGACTTTCACGAATTGCATGGCGACAGGATGTTTGCTGACGACCAGTCAATCGTCGGCGGCTTGGCTCGCTTTACCGGCACACCTTGCATGGTAATTGGTCATCAAAAAGGGCGAGATACAAAAGAACGCGCTGCGCGTAATTTTGGCATGCCTCGTCCAGAGGGTTATCGTAAGGCGCTACGTTTGATGCGTCTTGCTGAGAAATTTAATCTACCTGTATTTACCTTTGTCGACACACCTGGTGCTTATCCAGGCGTGGGGGCGGAGGAGCGTGGCCAGTCAGAGGCCATTGGGCATAACCTGTACGCCATGGCCGAGCTAAAAGTACCCATCATCTCAACCATTATCGGTGAAGGTGGTTCAGGCGGTGCGTTGGCAATCGCTGTTGGCAATGCGGTCATGATGTTGCAGTATTCAATTTACTCGGTGATATCCCCAGAGGGGTGTGCATCGATTCTATGGCGCAGCCCCGATAAAGTCGCTGAGGCTGCTGCGGCGTTGAACATCACTGCAGCGCAATTGAAAGCGCTTGGTCTGATAGATCGGGTGATTAATGAGCCTATTGGTGGTGCGCATCGCGATCCCAGGGTGATGGCTCGCTTGCTGCGCCGCTCTCTGGGTGACGCACTCAGGCAGTTGTCGGGCATGACTGCTCAGCAACTCGTCGATCATCGGATCGAGCGACTATTATCGTTTGGGCGCTTCGACGATATCAAAGTAGCTAAAGTCAAAAAATAGCAACGCTACAGGGGGCGGGTTTGGCCGCGAGTCTCGAATTCGTTCAGCGCGCGATCGCAACCGCTCAGGCCGAGGTACTTGAAGCCGCCGTCCAGCAAGCTTTCTCTGCCTTGCCAGAGGAGAGCTGTGTTGCTGTTGCGTTAAGCGGTGGCGCTGATTCCTTGGCGATGGCTGCTGTTGCAACGAAAGCCGCCAACAGTTGCGGCGTAACGCTCAAACTTTTTCATATTCATCACGGACTTTATCCGCAAGCCGATGAGTGGGTTCAAGCTGTCAAAAGGATTGCTGACGACCTTGGTGTCTTTTTAGTGATCCAGCATGTACAAGTCGACCAAAACCTAGGCCTCGGTATTGAAGGAGCGGCTCGCGATGCCCGCTACCTGGCTTTTGCTGAGATGTCTAAAGAACACGCAGTTGACGCCATCTTGCTAGGACACCACCAGCAGGATCAGGCCGAAACGGTTTTGTTGCGTTTACTGCGCGGCACTGGCGTACAAGGTTTAGCAGCCATGAAGTCGGACCATACTCGTAATGGTGTGCGTTTGTTACGCCCCTGGTTGGATATTGACCGAGCGGTTATTTTGCGACTTGCAAAAGCATTAGCAGCTGAAGTTGGCTGGCAAGCCGTTCAAGATCCAAGTAATCGCGATGAACGATATGCCCGTGGTGCACTGCGTGAAAAAGTCATCCCGGCGCTACTGTCACGCTGGCCGAGCTGGGTAGATGCAGTGACGCGCCATGCCCGCCAAGCGGCAGAGGCCACGCAGATTCTTAACCAGGTCGCAGAAGAAGATCTGTCGAAACTGGATATCGACTCAACTGATGAAAGTTTCAGCTTAAAAAGCTGGCGCGAGTTAAGCCCTGCGCGCCAAACGCTGGTGATGCGATACTGGTTGCAGAAGCAAGGCGTTCAAATGCCCAGCGAACGAAGGCTTGGCGAGCTGATTAAACAATTGAGGCAATTGCACGCGCTCGGGCATGACCGTAGCTTGCAATGGCAACACGGCCCCATTAAGGTGAGTTGCGTTCGTGGCAGAGTGATTTTGGTCAGCAGGTGATCACAGCGTCCCAGTACCGAGCAGCCTGCGTGTTCGCCTCAGATTTGAACGGTCTAAGGTAAAATAATCGACTTTGCTGTTATTTTTGCGCTAACCAAAAGTCTGGGCGATTTGCCCATGGCTTGTTTCAAGTCTTGGATCATGTCACTGATTGTTCATAAATACGGTGGTACCTCGATGGGGTCTGTCGACCGCATTCGAAACGTCGCCAGACGCGTCGCTAAATGGCATGCTGCTGGCCATCAAGTGGTGGTTGTGCCATCTGCGATGTCGGGGGAAACCAATCGTTTGCTGGGCTTAGCGAAAGATCTCTCGCCCGAGGCTGATGGCCGCGAGCTGGATATGATCGCAGCAACGGGCGAGCAGGCCTCAAGTGGTTTGTTGGCTGTTGCGCTGCAAGCACAGGGTTTAAAGGCTCGCAGCTACGCGGGTTGGCAAGTGCCGGTGCGTACTGATTCGGCCTTTACTAAAGCCCGTATTACCTCGATAGACGACCAGCGGATCCGGGCTGATCTTGACGCAGGCATGGTGGTGGTGGTTACCGGGTTTCAAGGGGTGGATGACAATGGCCACATCACGACTTTGGGTCGAGGCGGCTCAGATACCTCTGCTGTCGCGATCGCTGCTGCATTGAAAGCTGACGAATGCCTGATCTATACCGACGTTGATGGTGTTTATACGACCGATCCACGCGTTGAGCCAGACGCGCGTCGCTTGAGTGTTATCTCTTTTGAAGAGATGCTCGAGATGGCTTCGATGGGATCAAAAGTTCTGCAGATTCGTTCAGTTGAGTTTGCTGGTAAATATCGCGTTCCAACCCGTGTGTTGTCCTCGTTGACCGACCCTGACATACCACTTGCCGAAGAAATGAAATCCGGCACACTGATTACTTTTGAGGAAGACGAAAAAATGGAAGCAGCCGTTGTCTCGGGCATCGCCTTCAGCCGCGACGAAGCCAAAATTACCCTGTTAGGTGTGCCAGATAAGCCTGGTATTGCCTACTCGATACTGGGTCAGGTCGCCGAAGCCAATATTGACGTAGATATGATTCTGCAAAATCAATCGGTTGACGGCACAACAGATTTCTCCTTTACAGTGCACCGTAACGAATTTGCTCGCACCTTGGCTGTGATCAAAGACAAGATCGCCGCTAGCGTGAATCCGCGTGAGGTCTTGTCTGACGACAAGGTTGCGAAAGTGTCAATTGTGGGTATCGGCATGCGCTCGCACGCCGGTGTCGCCAGTCTCATGTTTAAGACGCTGGCGGAAGAGGGCATAAACATTCAGATGATTACGACGAGCGAGATCAAGACCTCGGTTGTCATTAGCGACAAATATATGGAGCTCGCCGTGAGGGCTTTACACAAGGCGTTTGGATTAGAGATTGAGCCTGTCAAGGCCTGAGCTGCATTGCGTTACAGATCCAGACTGCGTTTGAACACGGTTTAGCCGTGCTAAAATCTCGTCTTGGTTTGGAGGCGTGCCCGAGAGGCTGAAGGGGCTCCCCTGCTAAGGGAGTATGTGAGCAAAAACTTGCATCCAGGGTTCGAATCCCTGCGCCTCCGCCAAACCTCGCCAAAAACCCTGATTCGTCAGGGTTTTTTGCTTTCTAATGCAACGACCGGTTAAGTTTTTTTGCCTTGTTGTGGATTTTCGTCCAACGTTGCCGCTCACCTATTCTGTCTTCAAACTATGTTAACGTAGTCGGATACAGTGGGTTTAGGAGCCTGCGATGATCCTGAAGAAAAAAGTATTAGTTGGCGTTTCTTTGATACTTGTATTGCCGGGTTCGGTGTTGCTTGCCTTGAACGACGAATGGCTTTGCCTGAGACTCTTGCTGTTGGGCGTGGTCTTGTGTGGCGCGGCTGTGTGGACGTTACCTAAGCCAATCGGTCCGGACAGAGCGAAACCAAAAAGTTAAATCTTTTTAACGAGTTTCTGCGAAATAATAAAGCCCACGGTCAGGACTCAAGCATTTTAAATGACTATCAAACTGGCGCTATGTATCTCGCCACATAAAACACGCCAGTAAACCCCATCCCCATGACTGCGGTCATCCAGCCAATCATTTTCCAGGTACTTGAAGTGATCTCGTGATGAATGGTGTGCGTCAGTTTTAGTTCGAGGTCCTTTAGATCCCCTTTGGTTGCTAGTGTCGGCAGGATCGTATCAAAGCGAGTTTCTGGCGCGGTCATTCTTACTTCCATCTTATATTCATTAGTCAGGCCAGGCTCAGTGAACATCTTACAGAAAACCGACACCCAAGTAGAAGGTACTAGATGAAATGATCCGTTGGCAATAGCCCCGTTACAATTGCTCTCAAATGGTTAATTGTTTATTAACCATCTATCACTTTTCCTGCGATGATTTCGAGGTCCGGAGGTATGTCCAGACCGAGCGCCTTGAATGTATGACGATTCAACGCGATTTGCACCTCACTGGCTTGCTCAATAGGTAGCTGATTCGCGGTACCCCCTCTCAGAATCTTATCGACATATCGCGATGACTGTATGAATATCTTTGTGTAATCGACCCCGTAGCTGCCTAAAAACCCAGCTTGCACGTAGCTCTCAGATTGTCCGAGGCAAATAATCTTGTTTTTGATAGCCAGTTGAGCAATTTCAGCGGCTACTGAGACGAAGTAGGGTGACTGCACGACAAGCAGACAGCTTTGCTCGTTCATGACCATTTGCTCAAACATGGCAGAAATTGCGGGCCAGTCGCGACATTTGAACACTTGATTAGTCATGCCCATCGCAGCGGCCGCAGTCGTTAACTTGGCGGGTACTCTATCCGCAGTAGTACTTGTCGGATTGCTTAAGGTGGCGACTTTGCTTGTTGACGGGTCAATGTTTTTTGCTAATTCAAGTAACTTGAGAGTAATGTCATCGAAGAGAATCGAAATACCTGTGAGATTGACATTGGGTGTCGAGAGACTGGTAACCAGACCACTGGCAAAAGGATCGACCATCCCGGCCGAAATAATTGGAATATTCGATTGGCCCTTCAATGCTTCTCGCGCTGCTGACGCCCCTGTGGTGACAATCAGCTCAGCCCCTGCAGCAATGAGCTCTTTACAGAGTGCAGACACATCTTCATTCCGACCATATGAATGTCGTGTCAGAATCTCTAAATTATTACCCTGTGACCAGCCGAGTCGATACAAACTGAAAATGAGCTGATCCCATGCTCTGTCGTAGCCTTCACTCGGCACTAAAAAACCGATTTTCCTGATCTTGTCTGAATTAGCGGCAAGGGCCGGCTTAGCCGGTAAGGAAGCCACCGCGGCTAACGCCGTGAGGTTTTGCAAGAACGTGCGTCTGCTCATTTCTGTTACGTCCACACAAGTCCCGAATTGTCGCTGTTGCTTAGAGTTCTAAACACTCTAGGTAGTCTAATCTTAAAATCTTTTTGGCATTCTGTGTCGATATATTTGCGGGATGGTGAGATCTTCATTTGTGGCTTTGCCTTAATGTTATAAAGCTTTCAGATAATATTTACGACCGCATGTCTGGTGGCGCATGAGCCTAAGCCCCCTGATTCCCGTCGTGCTAACTATTCAGGAGCGAGACAAGGTGATCAAAGTCAAGTCCCCTTTAATGGGCTGGAAACTCACGCTTTTGGCCATGTTGTTTACGACTGTTTCGGCTAGCGCAGCCGAAACGATAGATGACTGGCCAGCACGGCCGATCAAAGTGATTGTCCCTTACACTCCGGGCGGCTCAACCGACGTGGCTGCTCGTGTCGTCATGGATAAGCTGTCGCAAAGACTCAAGCAAAGTATCATCGTTGAGAATCGGCCAGGCGCCAACGGCAACGTCGGTGCAACGTTAGCTGCGCGCTCAGATCCGGACGGCTACACGTTTGTTAGCGTTTTAGCGGCCTATTCCGTTAACCCTCATTTATACAAAATGCCGTTCGCACCAGAGGATCTGGTCCCGGTCAGCAAGCTCGCTGCGTTGCCTCTGTTCCTTTTCATCAACAAATCCCTGCCAGTTAATAGTGTGCAAGAGTTGGTCGCCTACGGCAAAGCGAATCCGGGCAAGCTTAATTACGCGTCTAGCGGAACGGGCTCCAGCGCCCACATGACGGGCGTTAATTTCAGTCTGCTCGGAGGCATTCAGACTCAGCACGTTCCGTATAAGGGAAGCGTACCGATTTTGGCTGATCTGTTGAGCGGCGAGCTTGGTTTTTGCTTTGACACCATGGTGGTTTTTATGCCGCAAGTTAAAGAAAACAAGCTCCGTGCGCTCGCGGTAACGTCGCCCAAAAGATGGCCAACAGAGCAACAAATCCCAACGATGGCTGAGTCAGGATTTCCCGGCTTTGATATGGGCTCTTGGACTGGTGTCATGGCACCTAAAGGGACTCCTTCAGTCATTATTGACAAGATGGCGGCTGAAATTCGCGCCGTATTGAGTGATCCTGATGTCCAGCAAAAGTATTTGAACGCAGGGTTTATAGCCGACCCTAGTTCACCGGCTGAGTTTGGTGAACTGATTAAGCGAGATGGCGCGATGTACGGTCGTATCATCAAAGAAGCCAATATTTCAGTCAATTAACAATGTCATCGAAGAGATTGCTTTAGCCAGAGTGCACTTAGAATTTAGTAACTCGTATTCAATATGAAGTAAACGAAGACAGGAGACAAAAATGAAAACATATAATCATTTCATCAACGGTCATTATGTCGAACCCATTGGTCAGAAATGGATCGATAGTATCGATCCTTATCAAGGCCAGGCTTGGGCGAGAATCCCGCAAGGCTGTGCGAAGGATGTTGATGCGGCGGTAGCAGCGGCCAAGCACGCAATGACCGAAGGCCCCTGGGCCACGATGTCGCCAACCGCGCGCGGCAAGTTAATGAACAAGCTCGCGGATTTGGTAGTGCAGCACGCAGAACGACTGGCAGAAATTGAAGTTCGCGATAACGGAAAATTGATGGCTGAGATGCGCGGCCAGGTCAATTACCACCCAGAGTGGTGGCGTTATTTTGGTGGCTTGGCTGACAAGGTGCAAGGTGCTGTCATGCCCATCGACAAGCCAGACACCATGGCTTTCACTGCGCACGAGCCTGTGGGTGTCGTGGGCTGTCTCACCGCCTGGAATTCGCCCTTGCTTTTTATTGCCTGGAAATGTGCACCAGCAATAGCAGCTGGTTGTGCCGTGGTGATTAAACCCTCTGAGTTCGCCTCGGTCTCAACCCTTGAATATGCAGCCCTGACCAAAGAAGCCGGGTTTCCCGACGGTGTCTTTAATGTAGTGACCGGTCTTGGGCATGAAGCTGGGTCAGCTTTGGTTGACCATCCCGATGTTGCGAAAATTACGTTTACAGGTTCTGATGCGACGGGTGCCAAGATCTATGCGCAAGCGGCTAAAACCATGAAGCGAGTCTCGCTTGAGCTGGGCGGCAAATCGCCGAACGTTGTGTTCGAAGATTGCGACCTTGATAAGGCTGCTGCTGGGGTGATTTCAGGGATTTTTGCTGCGACTGGGCAGACGTGTATAGCTGGCTCACGGCTACTCGTTCAAAACTCGATTAAAGAGGCATTCACTGAGCGCGTTGCTGCTTTGGGTGCCTCGGCTCGCAAAGGTAACCCCATGTCTGCTGATACCAATATCGGCCCAGTGACTACCCCAGCCCAGTACAAAAAAATTCTCGATTACATCGATATTGCCAAATCTGAAGGCGCTCAATGTATCCTTGGCGGAGGCCCCGCCGTCGCGTCTGCGGAGTTGACTGGCGGCCAGTTCGTCGAGCCAACGATCTTTATTAACGTGACACCGCAAATGCGGATCGCAAAAGAAGAAGTCTTCGGTCCTGTGTTGTCCATCATCGGCTTTGATGATGAGGCGCAAGCTATCAAATATGCCAACGACACCATTTATGGGTTAGCGGCGGGCGTTTGGACTGAAGACATAGGTCGAGCGATGCGAATGTCTAAAGCACTGAAGGCTGGTACAGTCTGGGTCAATACCTATCGCGCTATCAGTTACATGATGCCCTTCGGTGGGATGAAGTATTCAGGCATTGGCAGAGAAAGTGGAATTGACGCCATCAACGAGTTTCTTGAGACCAAAAGCGTCTGGATTTCTTATGCTCAGGGGGCGCCGGCTAATCCGTTTGTCATGCGTTAACCCGGCGAGGCAGGAGGGTCGGTGCATCACACGCGATAAACCGACCTTGTCCTTTGCGCGGATGGAAGTTCGTACCGTCCCAAACCACTTCGCCTGACGAGATCGTTATGCCTGGCCACGCTAAGAGTTCCATGCCTTCGTAAGGCGTGTAATCAGGCTCATGGTGCAGCATGGTGTTTTTAATCTCGATTGGCTTGTGATCCCAGATGACCAGATCGGCATCAGCACCAATAGCGATTGTTCCCTTGCGAGGATGAACACCGTAGGCTTTGGCAGCGTTCGTTGACGTGAGTTCAACGAATTTATTTAAAGTAATCCGACCTTTCAGAACACCCTCGGAATATAAAAGCGGCATTCTCGTTTCAATGCCTGGAATGCCATTGGGGATATATTTGAAATCGACTTCTTTACCGTCAGGCTTTTTGCCCTCGGGGCTATCGTATTTGAATGGTGCGTGATCTGAAGAAAATACGGTGAACAAGCCCTCAGCGAGAGCATCCCAGATTACTCGCTGATTGCCTTTATCCCGGGGTGGCGGGCTACAAACACATTTAGCACCCACATAGCTGTCGTCGATACCCAGATCATCGGCAGTCAGAAACAGGTATTGCGGGCAGGTCTCGGCGAAGATATTTAATCCATGCCCGCGTGCCCAGCGAATCTGTTCCACCGCCTCCCGCCCCGAGATGTGTACCAGCAAAATTGGTACGTCAACTAACTCTGACAAAGCGATCGCGCGATGAGTAGCTTCACGTTCAACGAGCATGGGTCTCGAATGCGCATGAAAACGGGGTGCGGTTTTGCCGGCAGCTTCTAACTTGCGGGTTAGCCATTCGATACACTCTGAATTTTCTGCATGAACCATGACCAGCGCGTTGTGTTGTTTCGCGCAGTCAAGAATAGACAGGATCTCACCATCATTTAGCTTGAGATCGTCGTAGGTCATGTAGATTTTGAAAGATGAGTAGCCCTGCGCAATGAGGTCGGGCAACTCCTTGTTGAGTACCTCGGGGGTCGGATCGCTAACAATCAGATGAAATGCATAGTCGATGTGCGCCTTGCCATTTGCTCTCTGGTGATAGTCGTCAACAGCAGCTTTAAGGGACTGCCCCTTGAACTGACAGGCAAACGGTATCACCATCGTCGTACCTCCACAGGCTGCAGCCCGAGTGCCAGTGTCAAAGTCGTCCGCCATCTTTGTGGGAGGGGCCATTGGCTGATCCAGATGGCAATGGCTATCGATCCCGCCAGGGGTTACCGTTCTGCCTGCTGCATCTATCTCTTTGAGTCCTGCCCCAAGGTTACGACCCAACTGTTCGATTACACCCTCAGTGATACCAATATCCGCTGTGAATGTGTCGGATGCTGTTGCAACCAGGGCATTACGTATCACCAGATCAAAAGCGTGCTTTGACATCTTAGTAGACCTCAGTAAATAGTCTTCCCCAGCCTTTGATTCGACGGGTATCCACCTTGGCTTGCCGAAGGGCTTTCCAGGTGACTGTGGCAATTGTGTCATAGACAGGGATGCCCAGCTCGGCTTCGAGTTCAGCCGCTAGGGGCGCACCTGCCAGGTTTGTGCAATAGATAGAGATGGCCTCTGGTTTGCTTGCAGCTACCTGACGTGCCATCTGCCTGAGCTGGTCTGCACTGACCTCTGAAAAACTGAAATTATCGGTGAGATCCAAATGGGCTTCTGCGACAGTGCTGATACCAATCTTGGCGTAATTCTCGATAATTTTTGTTTGGACACTCAAGGCGTAAGGTGTCACGAAGCCGATTTTTGTCACACCAGTCATTGCAAGGATTTCATTCAGGGCAAGCGTTGATGTGCAAGCAGGGATCCCAGTGCGTGAAGTAATTTGTTCGCAAAGTGTTTCATCAGATTCAAAACCACGCCAACCGGCAGACGTTCCGCTCCATCCAATGCTCTGTACTTTTGCGTGCGACAACAGATCGGCTGCAACCAGCAATTCAGTCGTATCAAATTGCGATAGTGCTCGATCGGAGAGGGCAATTTCTGTCACTTTAAAGCGACCGAAATGCGCGCTAGCCTCAGGAATTTCGGTGATGAGCTTAGTCGTAACTGGCTCGAGAACCGTATTGGACGAGGGCGTCAGCATGCCCAGAAGAATTCGTTGTGTAGATGTTGTCTGCATATTGATGATCTCAGTGCGAAATGGTCTGTGTTTGCTGCTCTTCACGTGCTAGTTTTGCTTCTTCCCGAATGACTTCGAGAACATAGCGCTTAAGCTCGTTGAATTGATTGGATGTAACGTCTCGGGGCCTATCCAAGTCGATTTTGAGGTCATCCCTGATCTTGCCGGGACGATGCGTCATGATGACCACGCGCGATCCCAGGATAAGAGCCTCATCGACACTGTGGGTCACGAACAGAATCGTGCTGTTATATTTTTGCCAGATAGTGACAAGCTCTTCTTGCATTTCCAGTTTTGTCTGGGCGTCCAGTGCTGCAAAGGGTTCGTCCATCAATATCACGGCAGGGTTTTGCAAAAGAGCTCGCGCAATCCCAACCCGTTGAGCCATCCCGCCTGATAACGCGCCGGGAAAGTGATGTTCAAAACCGGTTAAGTTAACCGCATCAATATATTGTTGGGCAGCCTCTTGCCGTTGCTTTTTATTGACGCCTTGTAGCTTGAGAGAAAACGCGACGTTGTCCCACACCGGCAGCCAGGGCATCAGGTTTGGCTGTTGAAACACCATGCCCCGATCTGCACCTGGTCCAGTGATGAGGTGATGATCAAGTTTCACGTTTCCGCTGCTAGGGTGCTCGAAGCCAGCGATCATGTTGAGTAAAGTCGATTTACCGCAACCCGATGGCCCTAGCAAGCAGACGAATTCTTTTTTTTCAAATGACAGTGAAATATCGTCGAGCGCAAGCGTCTCAGTTTGCCGCTGACTGTCTTTGAAAATTTTGCTGATTTTGTTTAGTTCGATAAATGACATCAGGCTTGCCTTGATCGATTCATCATGATTGTCAAGGGCTTCATGGACGAGCCCCTTGAACCGTCAGTGTGTGTTGCCAGCGTAGTAGCCGACCCATCAGCGTTTTAACAAGCAAGTCAGTCAGAAATCCTAACAGCCCGATGCTGATCATGCTCGCGATGACTAAGTCATAACGCAAAAAGTAATAGGAATCCCAAAGCGAGTAGCCCAAACCGCTCTTGACTGCAACCATTTCGGCAGTCACCGTCAGCATCCAGGCGCTACCGACACCGATACGCAAACCCGCAAAGATACTGGGCATCGCCGCGGGCAACACGACGAAGCGCAAGAGCTGGGATTGCTTGGCACCTGACATTGCTGCGGCCCGCAAGAGGTCTCGGTTGACCGTCTTGACCCCGTGTATGGTATTCATGAGAATCGGGAAGAAGGCCCCTAAAAACACCAGAAAGATTGCTGGCTTGTTGGCAATGCCAAACCAGATAATTGCCAAAGGAATCCAGGACACAGGAGGGATCGGACGCAACATCTGGATGGTGGGTTCAATGGTTTTTTCTACCCAGCGCCACCAGCCAATTGCCACTCCAAGGATCACGGCAATCAGCGCAGCAATTGAATAACCGGTAAATACTCGTAAGCAACTAGCTAATGCATCCCCGAGCCAACGACCAGAAATATCTTGAGCAGATTCGTCATAGCCAAAAATCCAGTCTCCCCACGTTAACAGGACCCGTGACGGAGCTGGTAGCAGCGCAGGGGGCAGGTATCCCAGCCGAGACAGAGACTCCCACAAACACAAAAGTAATGCGGGAAAATAAAATCGCGAAGCTGCCGTCCAGCCCCGAGTCGCAAGCAGCTTGATCAAGATAAATCCTAGTAACCCAAGTCTTTTGAAGTCTTACCAGTCGCTTTCTCAAGAAAGGTGTAATTCATGTTTTTGGTAATGTCGGCTGATACGTCGCGCGAAATGTATTTCAACTCCTTCATCATATCTGCGATTGCCAGCGTCGACGCACGGTGCATATCGTAATCCGGGATAGCGTTATCCAAAGCACCGGCAGCAATTTTTGGATCGAGCCCGGTTCCCTTAACGATGCTGGCAATCCATGCCTGTTTGTCTTTTTTGAGTGAGTCGACCAGACTGACTACAGCGGATACGGTTCGTTGCACAGCAACTGGTTGGCTAGCGATCACGTCTGATCTGGTCACGATCAGATTCGTCAAATTACCAGCAGCCTGATCGTAAGGGAAATTAAAGTGTTTACCAACGCCGTTCACTCTGATTTGTGTGGCAAAAGGTTCAACGGTGCCGATCAACTCAACTTCACCACGCTGCAAAGCTGCCTGATGATCAGCGGGGTTGGGGATGTTAATGAACTGAACATCTTTGGCGGGATTGATGCCGTATTTCAGGAACTCCCCACGCATATGCAAATCTTGTGCGTTGCCACGAGACGCTGCAATCCGAAACGGTTTGCCTTGCGCTTTGTAGTCTTCAATGATTTTTTTTAATCCAGCCCAGTCATCCGCTTTTAAAGGGAAATCAGCGGCAACCACGAGTTCAGATCCGCCGTTGACTTGTCCAGAAATAGCGACAAGATCCATGCCCTTATCCAAGCCTGTTACGTAGTGAAGATAGGTGACTTGAGCCACGTCCACGCTTTTGGATACGAGCGCAGTTAGCGCATCATTGCCCGACGTGAAATTGATCGCTTCAATATCAACGCCTTGCGCAAGCCCCGGCACCATCGCCATGGATAGGCAATGGGCGCATTTGGCGTAGGCCAACTTGACCTTGGGGTTAGTTTCGGCCTGAGCAACGTTGGGTAAGAGTTGCACGATTAACACTATTGTTGCGAGTGCAACGAGGCGGGCAAAAAAGTTTAAGTTTTTAGTAACAACTGCACTAGGCTGGTGCATAATGGGCTCCGGACAGAACAAAAGATTATTGGTCGGATAGGGCTCGATAACACTAATCTTTACACTCAAAGCAAATTCTGTGCCATGAGTCTAAGGGCTTTATTTGTGAAGCTTTTGCCGTGACAACATACGCAGCTTCGCCATCACAACAATTAAAGAGACATCGCAGGCCACAACATGATTTTTGAAAATAAGCACTCCGTCGTGAAGCTTGAGCGTAACTGCGTCGCGACGCTGACCATTTGCCACGCAGGTAGCATGAATATTCTGGGTACCCCGGTCATTGAGGCCTTGCTCGAATCCTTGCAATGGGTCGCTGAGACTCCCTCGGTCAGGGTGTTAATCGTTCGGGGTCAGGGTGAAAAGGCGTTTATTGGTGGTGCTGATATTAATGAAATGGTCAATTTGAATGAGCAAACGGCTATGATTTTTATCGATAAATTGCGGTTGCTCTGCGAGTCGGTCAGGCAGTTACCTATCCCGGTGATTGCGAGGATCCCGGGCTGGACCTTGGGCGGTGGCTTGGAGTTCGCCCTGTGTTGCGATATAAAAATTGCATCCAGGGCGGCACGGTTGGGTATGCCAGAAGTGCTTGTTGGTATTCCCTCTGTTATCCATGCCTCTCTCATGCCGCGGTTGATTGGTAAATCTCGCACAGCCTGGTTATTGCTCACCGGTGAAGTCATTGATGCCGAGCAGAGCCTTGCCTGGGGTATGCTGGATAAGGTCGTTGATGCAACAGAGCTGGATCTGGAAGTCACCCGCGTTGCCGATGGCCTGGTCGGCCTGGGCGCCCAGGTGTTGGCTCAGCAAAAGCGGCTGTTGCGGGAGTGGGAAGACGAGCCACTTGAGACCTCAATTCTTAATAGCATCACTGAGTTTGGTCATGCCTTCAACACCGGAGAGCCTCAGCACTACATGGGTAAGTTCCTTGAACACAAAATGAAAAGACGAGAGTCTTCTAGTGATTGAGCAGGCTGCATGCTGTCGCGTGATAGCTTAATATAGGCAGGTAGCGTTATCTGTCTGCAGTGAATTTTCAACTGGGATCAAGCGTGCGAAAAATTGATGTCAATGAAGTGAGAGCGTTTATCGATGCTCAAGGGCCAGCGACAAAAATTTATATAGGATGCGATTCAGAGCGCTTTGCGATCGGCAAAGAGTGGTTCGCCGATTACACGCTTGCAGTAGTTGTCCATATCAATGGCAACAATGGGTGCAAATTATTCGGCGAAGTGCAACGAGAGCGCGACTTTGACGCCAAGCAAGATAAACCTCGCATGCGATTGATGAACGAGGCTTACAAAATCGCCGAACTGTACCAAAAGCTCAAAGACGTACTAGCCGGCCGGGAGGTATCGGTGCATCTCGATATCAATCCTGACGAAGCGCATGGAAGCTCGTGTGTCGTGAACGAGGCCATCGGGTATATTCGTGGGATGTGCAACGTAGTGCCTGTCGTCAAGCCGAACGCTTTTGCTGCGTCTAATGCGGCTGATCGCCTAAAATTCGTGCTGGCTGAGGCAGTTTAGTTCTGATTGGTAATAGGATAAAAAAATGAGTCAAAAAATTAAAACAGCCATTGCTGGCAGCTTACCCAAACCTGCTTGGCTTGCAGAGCCTGAAAAATTGTGGGCGCCCTGGCACCTGTCGGGCGAAACTTTAGAACAAGCTAAGTTTGATGCGATGCGGCTAGCAGTGGATGACCAGTTGCGCGCAGGTATCACCGTGATCGGTGACGGCGAGCAGACTCGACAGCACTTTGTGACCACTTTTATTGAAAGCTTGTCAGGTGTGGATTTCGTTAATCGAAAGACAGTCAGGATCCGTAATCGCTATGACGCCGATGTGCCGGTAGTCGTCGATCGTGTCATGCGTCCAAAGTCTGTTTTTGTCGAAGATGCCAAGCGGCTGCGCGCGTTGACCAAAGGCCCGATCAAGTTCACACTGCCTGGTCCGATGACCATGGTCGACACGCTTTTTGACGACTATTACAAAAGCCGTGAAAAATTAGCTCTGGCGTTTGCCGAACTCTTAAACCAGGAGGCCCGGGAGTTGGCTGCGGCCGGTGTCGATATCATTCAGTTCGACGAGCCTGCTTTTAATGTGTTTTTTGATGAAGTGAAGGACTGGGGCGTTAAAACCCTGGAGGTTGCCGCAGCGGGTTTGCCTTGTAAAACGGCAGTACACATTTGCTACGGCTACGGTATTGAAGCAAACATCAAGTGGAAGAACGCGCTGGGCGAAGAATGGCGTCAGTATGAGCATGTTTTCCCTTTGCTTGCTGCGAGCAAGATCGATCAAGTCAGTCTCGAGTGCATTAACTCGCGCGTCCCAATGGAGCTGATTGAATTGCTGCGAGGCAAAGACGTTCTGGTTGGAGCAATCGATGTAGCCAACAATCAGATCGAAACGCCGGAACAGGTCGCCAATGTTTTGCGAGAAGCAACAAAATACGCCGACATCAAGCATATATACGGGTGCACGAACTGTGGATTGGTTCCGTTAGGTCGGGCGGTTGCGACAGCCAAACTTCAGGCCTTGGCAGCGGGTGCCGATTTGCTCAGCAAAGAGATGGGGCTGAGTTAACGCCGTCTTACGGGGGATTGTCAGCTAGTAGGGATTTCCTGTCGATTTTATACACTTCAAAAGGTCTGATAAATCCTTTAAGTGTCATATCGCCGATTTTCTCCGTTTTATCCTGCTGCGACATTCTGGCGAATGTTTTTAAATCCATCAGGATTTCGCCATCTTTCGCTTGCTCGCATAGCCTGGCGGATGCGTTTGTCACGCTGCCAATAGCAGCGTAGTCACGACGCCCCTCAAAACCTATCATGCCCAACGTGGCGTAGCCTCTCGCGATGCCAACGCCAAAACCCAGTTGCAAGCCCATTTTTTTCCATTGACTCTGCAGATCGGCAAAGGCCTGTTGCATTTCAATTGCCAGTTGTACGGCTACGGAACTGTGCTCTGGCAGACTGATCGGATCGTTAAAAAATATCATGATGCCGTCTCCTGCAAAGCGCTCAAGGGTACCGTTGTGCTTCACGATTAAACGTCCCATTCTGTCATGGTAGGCGCTGAGCACTTCCATGACTTCTTCGGGCTCGGTCGAGTCGACCATGGACGTGAACCCTCTGATATCGATAAAGACGACCGATACTTCTTTACGGTGTGGCTTGAAGATCGATTCGTCACCATCCTGCATGACCTTGTTGGCAACTTGGTCGGGTAAAAACCGCTGCAGACTCGACATTTTCTCAATCTGCTGTACTTGTGCAGCAACTTGCTGTGAGAGTGAGGCGTTAAGGTCGCTTAACTGCTGATTTTGTTCGATGATTTGCTGTTGTAAATGTTTGATCCGCAGCAAAGATTTGACACGAGCAAAGAGCTCCGCCTGATTAATGGGTTTGGTAAGGAAATCATCAGCGCCAACTTCGAGCCCCTTGACCCGTTCGGTCTCATCAAGCGAGGTCACCATGATGATGGGTAAAAGACTAGTCTCAGGCTGCTCCCTCAACCTGCGACAGACTTCATAGCCCGATATTTCGGGCATCATGACATCGAGCAGAATCAGATCTGGTTGTTGGGCCTTAACTTTTTCAAGACCTTCCAATCCGCTGGCTGCAAGCGCGACCTCGTATCCTTTGCTTTCAAGCAAAGCAGCCATTAATTTTAAATTGACGACCGTGTCATCGATAACCAGAATACGTGTGGGCTGCATGGATTATCCGATCTATTGAATCAACTTATTTGCTCGCAACTGCAGTTCACCACTGATAGTAATCCCTAGTTTATCTGCAGTATTTAAATTAATGGCCGTTTCATAAGCCGATGATTGTTCGATGGGCATGTTTGCGATTAAGCGGCCTCGCAGTATCTGGTCTATAAACTTGGCTGTATCAATATACGATTGCGTGATATCGTTACCGTAGCTCGCTAATATCCCGCTTTCAACATAACGCGCCCATTGTGCAAAAATCGGTAATTTGTAACGGACGCCGAGATCCGCTAGTTGCGATCGCCGCTCCACGAAAAAAGGATGCTGACCAATCACGACGGCATCTAAGTGACGGGCAGTAATATTATCAAAGGCGGTAGCAAGCTCACTCGCGGTGCTTGGAAAAAAATTCGTATTACGAAAGCCTAAATTCGGTGAATACTTGTCGAAAACATCAACAAGGTAGTTGCGCATACTACCCTGGGGGTGAATCAAAATTGCAATAGTTTTTGCTTCTGGCAGGATAAGCTTGATGAGTTCAAGGGTCTTTAATGTAATGTCGTTTGACAGAAATGAGGTTCCAGTGATGTGCCCGCCGGAGTGAGCTAGGCTTGAGACGGCTCCTGCAGCAACCGGATCAAACATACCAACACCCACAATAGGTGTTTGGAGGGAGACCTCACTCGCTCGCATAGCCCCCTGAGTTGCTTGTGCTGCAATTAGCTCAACTTTACTATCGATGAGTCCTTTCACGAGTTGCGGGATTTTTGAGAAATCGTTTTTTGCATGCGCGTAAACAATTTGCATATTTTCGCCATCTACCCAGCCATAAAAAGCTAAACGAGCAAACAGCGCCTCCCATTCGTTCTCGTAACCGTCGTTGATGATCAATAGCCCAATCCTTCTGACAGCCTCAGCTGATGCGGCTGAACCCAAAGCGCTTAGCATGAGTCCCCCAGCAAGCACCTTAAACCACTCGCGACGCTGCATTTTTTCCGCCTATGGGATGTAATTAGGTATGATGGAGAGAATACTATAGGACTTTTGAAGCGCGCACCATAGTGAAGAGAAAAGCACTATTCTGGTCTTACTGCGTACCCATCATGCTTTTGGTGTGCGGGGTAGTCGGCGTCAGTAGTGGCTTGGGTTTATATTTTTCCTATAAAGAAAACCTTGAAGCGCAGAAAAAAATACAAGTCGAAAAAGCAAAACTTGCTGCTATTCAGGTTCAGGACTTTTTCTCCCAGATCGAAAAGTATCTTCTAGTCGCAAGTCTTTCAGCCACCAGTGGCGAAGACGTTCAGCAACAAAAACTGGCCTTATTAAAAGTTTTGCGGGTTGCTCCCGCTGTGACAGACATTCAATTAGTTGATCGCAATGGCATTGAGAAAGTGACCGTGTCGCGCTTATCACTGGATCATTCTGACCGGAACACGGATAGGTCAGGCGAACGGTTTTTTTCGGAAACGCGGGTTGGTAGAGTTTGGTACAGCCCCGTATTTTTTCTAAAAGAAACAGAGCCGTACATCAAAATTTCTTTTTTTTCGCCGGGTAGAAATCCGTCATATGTTGTGGCGGACGTTAATCTCAAATTTATCTATGATGTCGTCGGTCAAGTCAAAATCGGTGAAACGGGTTACGCCTACGTTGTAGATACGCTGGGGGACTTGATCGCTAGCCCGGATATCAGCGCTGTACTTAAGCAGACAAACCTGGCACATACACCCGCTGTCTCTATGGCACTCGCCACGACTGGCAATGAGATGAATAGTGTCATGCTCACCAATCAGCACAATGCTCGGACGCTCACGACTTACGCGACAGTCGATCCGCTGGGCTGGAAGGTTTTAGTTGAGCTGCCAGATCGCGAAATATATGCGGCACTCAACCCGGCAATTATCAGAACGGCCTTCCTCATCGGTGTTGGTTTTGTTTTTTCTATTTTGGCAGGGCTTTATTTTTCTAGAAAAATGTCGCAACCCATACATGCGATTCAAGAGGCTGCGCACAGAATCGCTGGTGAGGACTTCCCTGACGACGTTAATTTTGGTCCGATCGCAGAGCTTCATGAACTCGCGATAGATTTTAATTTAATGTCGGATCAGCTCCGCACCTCTCGCTCTGTGCTTGAGCGAAGTGTACAAAACCGAACCAAAGAGCTCCTGGAGAAATCATTTCAACTTGAAGTCGCTAATAAGCACAAGTCAGACTTTTTAGCGAATATGTCGCACGAACTGAGAACCCCATTGAACGCAGTCATTGGGTTCTCGGAAATTTTGCTTGGTAAATATTTTGGGGACTTGAACGAAAAACAGCAAGAATATGTCTCTGATATACACCGATCCGGCAGGCATCTGCTGGCGCTGATCAATGACGTACTAGATGTCTCTAAAATTGAAGCCGGTGAGCTTGAGTTGAACATCACCCAGTTCAATATTCATCAAACTATTGAACAAGCCATTATGCTGGTGAAGGCACGTGCCGATTCATTAGGGATCGAAATTGTCTTTAATGACAATTCAAATGCTTTACAAATCAGCGCAGATGAAAGAAGGCTGAAACAAATCATTGTTAACCTCTTGACCAATGCGGTGAAGTTCAGCTTCCCTGAAGGTAAGGTGTTGATATCTTATTTTCAGCAGTCAGACCGGACGACTTTTGAGGTCAAAGATTTCGGGATCGGTATTGCCCCTGAAAATCAGGCCCAGATATTTGAACAGTTCAAGCAACTGGGTAACGAATACACGAACAAAGGCGAAGGCACAGGTCTGGGGCTTGCCATCACCAAAAATCTGGTGCAGTTGCATGGCGGTGAAATCGGTGTGCATTCTGAAGAAAATCGTGGTTCAACTTTTTATTTTTATATTCCAACTCCTGAATCAAAGGCACTATAGATGTTGAAGCGTTTGCTCAATGCATTGCAAACAGGGTTGATCGGGATGACAGTGATGACGAGTGCTTTTGCTGCCGACCCGTTAAAGATTGCGTTTGTAGATACGGGAAACACAGGCCGCAGTATGACCTCTGCTGCTCTCGCGCAGCAATGGGTTGTGAAGCATCACGCCAATATTGCCATTATCTCCAGAGCGGTCAACATGAACCCCTACAATGTGACACCAGAGCCAGACTTTGTGCGTTTGCTAGAACCGTTGGGCATTGACGTCTCGGGCCACAGGGCTGCGCAAATTGATAAAAGTGTGATTAGTTTTTCAGATTATATTTTTGTTATGAGCCCGAGCCATCGTCAGCGCATTTTGGCTGACTATCCAGATGCTGCAAGTAAAGTACATCTGTTGGCTGAATTTGCGACAGGTACCCCTACGGAAGTTCTGGATGCCTACGGCCAGAATTCTGCTTTTTATGACAAGGTCTTTAAGCAGATCAGCGAGCTAATCCCTCAGGCGCTCGAAAAACTTCCAAAAAAATAGTTGTGTAAAGATTCAGCGTATGTGCCGTCACAAAGACAGTTGTTATCTACTGCACATATAGAAAGCGCTTTGATCGATCTCCATCATGTAGAGATATTTCCCGTCGCTCATCGATTCTTTGTAGTTTGAGTAAGTATCTGAATTACTGCAAGACCAATTATCGGGATCAGTCACCTGACAGCGGCGCAACTCAGTATCCTGAATCTGGTTTTCTCCCTTAAATATACGCTTGATCACCAATGAGTTGTTGAGATCGACGTCGACACTCAAGGCAAGTGGCGCCAAGGGCTTGCAACCTGCATTGCATTGTTTCGCATCATCCCTTACTTTGCAGATAAAGAGTGGCTTGCCTAGTTTGGCCGCGGCTGCAAAGTCTTCTGGATTTGCTTTGGCGATGGCCAAATTTGCCCACATAAGAGATACAATTATGAAAATAGTGGCGGTTTTCATTGGCTTAAGGATTGACGATTCGAATGTCATCACAAGTACAGATTTTGGGCTGTAGCGGGGGAATAGGCGGCGACCTGCGCACGACATCATTGTTGCTTGATGACGATATCTTGATCGATGCTGGTACGGGCGTCTGCGACTTGTCGCTTGACGCCATGGCAAAGATTGATTGGGTATTCTTGACGCATAGCCACCTGGATCATATTTTAAGTTTACCGCTTTTACTTGATTCGGTCGGCGCGAAGCGAAGTAAGCCTGTTCATGTATACGGGTTGCCCGAGACTGTCTCCACCTTGAAACAACACATCTTTAACGGGAAAATCTGGCCTGACTTTTCGGTGATCCCAACAGCTGAGAAGCCTTTTATGATCATGTCGACCCTCAACACGGGCGACGTGATTCAGGTGGGCACACGGTCCATCAAAGCCTTGCCTGCCGAACACAGTGTTGCAGGTGTGGGCTACGCCATCAGTGCGGGAGAATCAACGATCGCCTTCACCGGCGATAGTGGCCCATGCCCAGATTTTTGGGCTGAAGTTCAAAAAATCGAAAAGCTTAAACATTTGCTGATTGAAACGTCATTTACCGATAATGATCAGTTTTTAGCTGAGGTTTCGCAGCATTATTGTCCGGCAACGCTCGCCGAAGCGATGATGCCTGTTCACCCCGATACGCAAATCTGGATCTCGCATCTCAAGCCTGGGCAGGGTGATCAGATCATGGCCGAGTTGAACGCACTAGATCGCCTCGGCAGGGTCAAACCCCAGGCACTGGTAAAAGGGCAGGTATTCCACTTGTGATTTGCGCGGTTCGGATCAATGAGGTTTTCTTCCGTTTAAAAACGAAGTTAATATCGGGCCAAGTCCTTTGCACTCGATCAGTTCGCGCTCTTCTAGTTCGAAGGCGCCCTCTATTGCTGTGCGTACGCTTGGCGAAACTTGAATACGACCCGCAAGTGACGTGGATTCCATCCGGCTGGCGATGTTAACGGTATTGCCCCATAAATCATACGAGAACTTGGTATATCCGATCACCCCGGCCACGACTGGCCCTGCATTCAAACCAATTCGCATATTCAATTCCATGTCGTTCTGAGCATTGAAATTTTTGAGATCTTCAAACATACCGAGTGCCATGTCTGCACAAATATGAGCATGGTCAGATCTGGGGATAGGAAGGCCTCCGGCAGCCATGAAGGCATCACCGATTGTCTTGATTTTCTCTAGCCCGAGATACTCGGCCCGCTTATCGAAGCGACTGAACAGGTCATTCAGCAAGCGGACGAGCTCCGCGGCGCTTTTAGTCGTCGATAATTTTGTGAAGCCAACCAAATCGCTAAACAATATGGTTACCTCGGGGTAACTGCTTGCGATATTTTGCTCGCCACGTTTTAATCGATCGGCGATTGGTTTAGGCAAAATATTCAGCATGAGTTTTTCAGTCTTCAGCTGTTCGACATTCAGCAGTTCTTTCTCTCGTTGTAGTTCTAGAATTCGCTCGCGGTTCAAATCACCGAGGCGTTTTTTAGCTAAGACTGAAAATACGCGGGCTCTCAGTAAAACCGAATTAAAGGGCTTGGGTAGATAATCTTCGGCACCGATTTGAATACATTCAACCGTTCGATCCACTTTTTCTGAACCAGATACGATAATCACCGGTACGTGATGGAGCTCCGGGTCCGCTTTGACTATCCGCAGTACGTCTATCCCAGTAAGTTCGGGCATTTCCATGTCCAACAGCATCAGGTCAAAAGGCTCTTTGCGCAATGCTTCAATCGCAGTGGCACCATCTTCAGCCATATCGGTATTGGTAATACCGATCGCGTTGAGCTCCCGTCTCAGCACCATTCGTAACGAGCGACTGTCGTCGACTATCAATACTTTCATCCGAGCAGTTTGTTCGCGTAATTCCGTCGACAACAGATCCTCCGGTAGGAGATCTTCATTGGAATTTGCGATGTGATGCATGCTAACCTCGGCTCTTAAGTGGTAGATTTTTGGTAGACAGAGCCGCGGCCGATCCTGATAGCTCGGTATTGATCGGCTGAGAATATTGACTCTGAAGAGCCTAGCATCAGATAACTCTTTTCGTCTAAAAGTTGTTGATGAATTTTTTTGAGTATAAGCTCTCGTTTTTCACGATTGAAATAAATCAGGACATTGCGGATCAAAATCAGATCAAATTTAGGCAGTAAGTGCCACGATGAGATCAAGTTCATTGTTCTAAACTCGACCGCTGACATGATCTTTGCTGAGAGTTGATAGCTGCTCTCATCAACCGGAGTAAAAAATCGCGCAACCTGTTCTTTTGTCAGGCCACGGTGAGCGTCTAGCGATGAGTAGAGACCTTTGCGAGCGATGCTCAAGGCAGCCTCTGAAATATCCGTAGCCAGAATGTTGACTACCCATCCACTAAGCGGCCCTTCAAAATCTTGAAGAATCATGGCCAGACTATACGGTTCTTGGCCAGTCGAGGCTGCAGCACACCAGATATTAAGTTTTTTGGATGTTTGCCGCGCACCAATTAGTTCAGGCAAGACCGCTTCGCGAATTGTTTCAAACGGATACCCATCCCGAAAGAAAAAAGTCTCGTTCGTTGTCATCGCCTCAAACGCTTGCTGATGAAGGGATCCAATCGGTGTCGAGGTAAGTCTTTGCAACAGCTTTTCGTAGTCCGGAAAGCCGTTTTGCTTGGAAAGTGAATCCAAGCGCGCCCGAACCAGATATTCTTTTGATAAATCGAGTGATATCCCGACTTGAGATTCAAGCAGATCACAGAAAGCCAGAAAAACAGTTGGATTCAAACTAAAAGCCCAAGAAGCATGCTATTTTCTGCGGAAAATGCGGATACCAATTTCATTGGGTATCTCCTCGAGCGGTAGGACTTTATGAGCCAATCCAGCCTTAATCACTGCACCGGGCATACCCCAAATGACACTTGTTATTTCGTCTTGCGCAATCACCTGACCACCTGCTTGTGTGATGTTTTGAGCGCCCAGCATCCCATCGCTACCCATACCGGTTAGAACAACACCAAGCAGACGGTTGCCATATATCTTGGCCGCAGAGCGAAACAGGACGTCGACAGCCGGACGGCAAAAGTTCTCAGGTGGCTCTTGATTCAAATGGATGACTACGCGTCCTCCTTCATCCTTAAGCACCATATGGTAACCACCAGGGGCAATATAAGCTTGGCCTGCCAACGCAACTTCACCCTCAACTGGCTCTTTTACAGGCATACCACTGATACTGGTCAATTTTTTTCCGAGTAACTCAGTAAATTGCGGAGGCATGTGTTGAACGATAAATAAAGGAACACTGAGCGGTTCGCGCCACTCCGCAAACACTTTGGCAAGAGCGGCAGGGCCTCCGGTTGATACGCCAATACATACAGCTTCAACCGTGTTGGTCGGCCGTAGACTGGTCAATCCGGAGGCTGTAGAGACTGATCCCACTTGAGCAGCGCCTTGGACTGATGCCCGTAAATCGGTTCGCGGCGTGACGTTACCAATAGGCTTTTTTGCCTTCTTGGCGCACAAGGCCCTGATTTTTGGGATCAAGGTTTCGTTCAAGACAGTGTTACAGTCTTTAGGGTCACTCAAGTTCGCTGGCTTGGCTGCGTAGTCACTCGCCCCGCTAGTGAGCGCGGTTAAGGTGCTTTGCGCGCCCGCGTGTGTCAGCGAGCTGAACATGATGACTGGCAAGTTCCAGTCAAATTTTCTGATTTCCCGCAATGCTTCAAGCCCGTCCATGACAGGCATCTCAATATCCAGGATCACGATGTCAGGCCGGGTGTGCTTAACAAAAGTAACAGCTGCCGCACCGTCGTTGGCCGTTCCGATGACTTCGATATCAGGATGAGCAAGTAAGGCACCACGAATGATGCGCCGCATGACAGCTGAGTCATCGACGACCAGCACTTGAAGTACGTCGGAATTTTCAGACGAGGAGATCATAGAAAAGTTAGATCCTCCGTGCAGTGTTTAAGCTGGAAGACTAGTCAGCTGACCAGGTAATTGTCTTAGTCCGGTCGACTGGGTGAGTTCGGAGGCGATTTTCGTTGAGTCAACAATAATCAAGAGCTTGTCTGGCAGCTTGTGGACGCCAAAGATCAATTCCCTCGAGACCTGAGGAAAATTTTTCGGTGGTGGCTCAAAGGTGTCCTCATTTAACAGGATAATTTCGCCAACTTCGTCTACAAGGGCGGCAATGACAATACCATCAGAGCTCAGTATCAAGCTGATTGAATCATCATCCTTGCAGTTTGTGTCGAGCTTGAATCTCTCGTGCATATTGATAGCGGGAACAATCTCGCCGCGCAGATTAACAATACCTCGAACAGTTTTTGGACTTTTGGGCACCGGCGTGATTTTTAGGTCGCGGTTGAGCTCCATGACTTCAGTGGCGATGATGCCAAAGAAAAACTCACCAAGATAAAAGGTGATGAACTCAGCTGATTGCTTCATTAATTGATGACCATATCAATCGTTTGTGGATAAGTGCTCGCTCGTTCAGGCAAGGTGTATAACATGATGATTTCTTGTAAATCAATGATATTGATGATGCGGTCATTGCTGACCACGCAGCCATTCAAGCCTCGCTGAGGTGGATCCGACCGATGCAAAACGCCCGATACCTGCATAATATCCTGAACTTGTGACACAACTAGCCCAATGGGCTTATTGTTAACGTAGTGAACAATCACGGGCAGCAACTTGTCAGCATCATAGCTGATCGGTTCCGCTCCTTGTATAAATCGGTGCAGTGGTATCAGGGGCATGATGCCATCACCATATTTGACGACGTCCCGATCGCCGCTGCGCTGTATGGTGGACACTGAGATTTTTTCGAGTCGCTCGACGTCAGCAAGTTTGATGGCGAGATTATCTAATCCCGGCAGATTAAAAAGCAAGATACTCATTTCGTTCGCTTTTACTCTATCGTCAACGAATGGTGCTGGATTCAGCGAACGCGCTTGTAACTTGGTCACGAGCCCAGAGTTGGTGGCTATCCCGTCTATGTGCAAAATCAATGCGACACGCCCATCACCCAAAATAGTTGCTCCGGCAAAATCAGGAATCGTTTTGAGCCCTTGACCCATGGATTTGATCACCACCTCCTGAATATCCAAGACTTCGTCTACAACTAAACCAAAAAGCACGCCATATGATTGCAACACTGCAACATTCAAACCTTCCCCCTCAGACGGCAGTGGCACACCTAGCTCTAGCTGTTGCGACAGAAAAAGCAAAGGAACCAGTTTTTCGCGTAAGCGAAAAACCGGCACGCCGTAGAAATCTTCCTGAGAATACTCGTTTCGTTTCGAGTCCAGCTTGACCATCTCAACAATGCTATTTTGGGGGATGGCGTAACGCTCTTGCTCACATCGAACAAATAGAGCCGGCATGATGGCAAGCGTCAAGGGGATCTTCATCCTTGTGTTGGTGCCGCGACCGCGTTGGCTGTCAACTTCGACCGATCCGCCAATATTAGAAATATTGGTTTTGACAACATCCGCACCGACCCCTCGCCCTGATAACTTCGTGACCACTTTTTTGGTTGAAAAACCCGGCAAAAATATAAATGGAAGCAATTGGCTATCGGTATATGCAGCGGCTTCGTGTTCATCAGCGAGATTCTTGCTGACGGCCATGGCTCTGACTGCCTCGAAGTCGATTCCACCGCCATCATCGGCTACTTCGATCACCACCATTCCGTTTTCGTGATTGGCACGAAGGTAAACCTTGCCAGTCTCTGGTTTGCCCCGTGCCAGACGAATATCTGGGGTTTCAATCCCATGATCGACGCAGTTTCTAATGATATGGATAAGAGGATCTCGAATGCTATCTAGGAGAGTGCGATCGAGTTCAGTCTCCGAACCTTCTTGGATAAGTTCGACCTTTTTCCCGAGTTCGTTCGCGAGATCGCGGATGAGTCGCGGAAACTTCATCCAGACCTGGGATATTGGCTCCATTCGTGTCGTGAGCATCCGTCCCTGCAATTCGCGGGTAAGCAGATCAATGTTTCTGACGGCCGCTGAGAAACTCGGGTCTAGATAAATATTAGTAAAAGGCAGCAGTCTGTTACGCGCCAAAACCATTTCGCTGGTGACGTTGATTAGCTTGTCCAGCACCTCAAGATTGACTTTAATTGGCGAAGCTAGCTCGGACTTTCTGGTGAGACCGTTATGTGGCGCTAGCTGTTCATCAGCGTCTGAAGGCCGCTCTTGCAAAACAGGACTAGGCACGCTCGATGACGTAGTGAGTTCACTACCCAACAAAACCGAAGCCGACGGCGGTTCAGGTTCGGATAGCGGCGAGTCTGCCGCAGAGCTCTCAACTTGCGGGCCAGCAGTTGCCGCGCCGTCCGGTGATTTTACGAGCTCGGAAATAGGTTGACCACGAGACAAAGCGAGCAAATTTTCAATTAGCAGACTGTCGTCACCGATAGGTTCTTGCCGATTGATATCAATGCTCACGATGATATCGCGGATCACATCGACTGCGGTGAGCAGGATAGTTGCCTTGACGGTATCGAACTGCAACGACCCTTCTCTCAAAACGCTCAACAGGGACTCTGCCGCATGGGCGACGCGCTCGAGTCTTTTAAATGCAAAGACACCACTGCTGCCTTTCAGTGTGTGCATCCCTCTGAAGATATTAGCAATCAGTTTGTTGTCAGATGGGTTCGCCTCTAATCCAACAAAATTTTGATCTAGCAGATCGACGATTTCTCGCGCTTCGAGAATAAATTCGACAATAATTTCTTCGTCTAAATTATCCATGTTTCTGCTCGATTCTGACGTTGAAATTAAAACTTGAATTTGTTGACCAATCCTTGTAACTCGACTGCAATCTGCGCCAACTGCTGTGAAGCTAACTTCGAATTGTTCGCACCCTCTGTTGTATTTTGAGCAGTCTCGGATACATAGACAATATTCGAAGCGATGTTGGTGCTGCTGCTTGCGGCAGCTGTCACATTGCGACCCATTTCACCTGTGGTCGCCGCTTGTTCTTCAACTGCGCTGGCAATCATGCCAGAGATATCATTGATCTGGTTAATCACGTTGGTGATTTCAATAATAGCTGCGACCGCCTCCTTGGTGTTGTTCTGTATTGACGTAATGTTGCCGCCGATCTCACCCGTTGCCTTGGCGGTTTGTCTCGCTAGTTCTTTAACTTCGTTAGCCACCACTGCGAACCCCTTACCGAGTTCGCCAGCGCGAGCTGCTTCGATTGTCGCGTTCAGGGCCAGTAAGTTTGTTTGTTCGGCGATACTCGAAATGACCTTCAGAACGTTACCAATTTCAAGGCTGCTGCTATCGAGTTTTGTCATCGTTGCATTGGCCTGTTGTGCCAAGCCTACTGCCTGAGTGGCGATCGTTGATGCCTGGACCGCATTGACCGAGATTTCGCGTATTGTCGCACTCATTTCTTCAACACTCGCCGCAATAGTTTGCGTATTGCCGCTCACTTCAGCAGCTGCGTTCGACACGACCTTGGCCTGAGCAGAGGTCTCCTCCGCATTCGAACTCATCTGGGTGCTGACCGCAGCCAGTTCTTCCGAGGATGAGGCTAAGGTTGTTGCGTTTTTCGAGATGGCCTGGAATGACTGTCGAGCCGTTTCGATCAGCCTGTTAACTTGCATACTGATATCTTTGAAAAAACCCTCTTTGTCTTCGAGTGGCACAGCAGCAGTAAAGTCACCGGCTGCAGCCAAAGAAATAATCTGACCTATTTCTTCGGTTGTTTGTTGCGCTTTGATATTGTTGGTTTGAACTTGCGCATCGATTTCTGCCGCATGCTGCAAGCTCGTCTGCAGCTTGGCTACGTCTTGTGCCATTAAGCCGATTTCGTTTGTGTAGTTCGTGTAACCGACATTGGTATCGAGCTTCTTCACTGCCAGGTCATTCAGAGACTGTGACAGGCCGCTGATCGGGAGTTTAATCGAACGGGTGATTAAGATACCCAACAAGATACAGAGGATGACGGCGATGCCAAGTGAACTCCAGATAGTCAGAGTGAGTTCTGCTCCGATAGCAACGTTCTTTTCAAAATTAGCTTGCGCACCCTCTGTTTTGGCTGCGGAAATCTCTGCATAGTCTTTGATAACGTGAGCTAGCAAGTCTTGATAGTCTTTACTGACAATCATCTCATACGCTTTGTTGGCCCCGCCTTCGGTCTCGCTTACCTTCAGAATGGTCTGAACAGTTTTTAGCCAAGTCGCGAGAACAGCGTTCGCTGTCGTGAGTTTGGCGCGCAATTCAGGGCGAATAATCGTCTCTTTGGCCTTATCTAAGTTTTCTAACATCCCTTTTTCTGTCGTTTCGATGCTTTTAGCGGCTAGTTCAACAACTCCAGAATCATTATGTTCTTTTCCTAGTAAAGCGCGATTCAAGGTACGTCCGATGACATTAATGTCTCGATTGACCTGCCTTAGTAGCGAGATACCAATCAAGTCTTTTGAATAAATTTGCTCTGTGGAATCAATCAGGCTCTTGACACGCATCAGCGTTAGCCCCGACATCACCGAGATCAGCACAATCATGAGCACAAACGCTATGGTGAGTTTGGTGCCCAAGGCTAGTTTTTCAAAACCACTTAACATGCGATTACTCCTGTTTGATAAATGCCTAGACAGACATTCGGCGGACATAGCTGAAAAACGTCAAAGATACAGTTGACCACTAACTCGCGATCTCTAGAAAATCTAGTGTTCCGCTAGGTGGTTGGCTTTGGCTGCGAGCTTATCCCAAACGGCTTTAATTTTGAGTTCAAGCTGAACAGCTGGAAAAGGCTTTACGATATAGTTCGAAACGCCGATTTTGATGGCCTCCATCACTTGTTCACGCTTTCCTTCCGCAGTGACCATGATAAACGGCACATTTTGTAATTTCCCGGATTTCCTCACCTCAGCAAGCAGGTCTATGCCTGCCATGATCGGCATGTTCCAGTCAGAGAAAACAAGGCCAATTGGCTTGTGGAGATCGAACTCCCGGTTGAGCAAGTCCAAGGCCTCGCGTCCGTTGCTTGCTTTTAATATGTCTGTGTAGCCCAGACTCGCCACTTGGCTGCTGACGATTTCTCGCATCTTTGGCATGTCGTCAACGACAAGGACGCGGGTGTCTTTAGGAAACATGAGCGACCTCAACTTTGGCCGAAACTGGGACCTTGATGGAAATGGTTGTACCGGTGTCCGGCACACTATCTATATGTAGGATCCCGCCTTTTTCTAGAATCATTTGATTGATTGAGTCAAGCCCCACACCATAGCCAGAATAACGCGTGACGAGTGATGCCGTGGTAAACCCCGGCAGGAGCAAAATCCGCCAGAGCTCCCCGCTTTGTTCATAACTAGTAACAGCTTGCTGATCCACGTTGGGCTTTTTTCGTGCTAGTTCGGGTAAGCGAGTCATATCGATACCTCGACCGTCGTCAGTGATATCTACCGTAAGCATGCCGTCCTCTACCGAGACGTGCGCCTTGATTAAGCCCTCGCGTGCTTTACCTTTGTCCTCTCTTTCGTCGGGTGGCTCGATGCCGTGATCAACCGCATTGTTCATGGCGTGCAACAGTAAGCCGCGCAACTCGGTAAATAGGTCCTTGTCGATGTCCCCACCTGTACCAGTCAATTCGAAATGAGCTTTTTTACCCATTGCCTGAGCAGCTACGTCGACTTGCACCGGCCAGTTATTAAATAATTGCAACGGATCTCTTGCTTCCGCCGCGGCAATGAGAGCGAACGCTTGCGAGTTATGTCCCGTTTTGACATGCTCTTTGAGTGCAAGGAAATCCTCCTGGGAGAACACCACTCCTTTCAGTCGTTTCAGTAATGTCGCACCAATTTTAGTTTCTAGAGCATTCGCATTTACAGCCTCGTGCTTCAGCTGCTCCATCGACCTGTTGAAATCCTCTACAAACCCGGCAAGTACAGGCATAAAGTCAGCAGCAGTATATTGACCCACTTGCTCTTCCAGCCCACGGATTTGATGGGCCATTTCGTCACAACAGCGCGCGGTCGAATCTAAACCAAACACGCCTGCTAAGCCCTTCAGGCTATGCACTGATCGCATGGTTATTTCAATTTGTTGCCCAAATTGCTCTGCCTGATATTCATTAGTTGAGTCGCACAGATCCTGACAATCGGTGAGCGCTACGCTCATTAATTCAAGCATGCTCAGGAAGGTTTCAGGGTTACCATAAATACGGCCAAGCACACTTTGTTCGTATTGCATGGCAGCGTTGGTACGCTCAAGTTTTCTCAGCTCTGTGACGTCCTCAATCCCGACGTCAATAGCAATGATGTTGCCGCGAGCATCTATCGAAGGGTGGTATGTAAATGAAAAGTCGGTTGCCTTGCCGTCAGCTTCCACTCGAAGCTCGCTGGTAAGCAAGGCGGTCAAGTCATTAAAGGGCACCAGGCTATCGGTAAACAGCATCCTGTAGATTTCCATCCATGACTCAATCTCATGGGCGTTATTCATTTTAAGCAGTTCAGTAAACGCTTTGCCAGACAGGTTTGTTTCACCGAAGTACCGTAAGCATCTTGCTGAATACTCTTGTGTGATCCGAGCTGCTTTATCCAGTTTCATGAATCCTTGCGGCACGTGCGCTAGCACTTCGCTCATCCGCTGATTCGACGCCGTCAAGCGCTTACTGGATTGCACAAAAAAGGTTTCCCACATTCGTGGCACTGCATTCAGGACTTCTATAAATTTGGCCTGTTCGATCGTCAGAATAATACATTCGTCAATAGCCTTAACCGTCGCAGAGCAATGGCTGCCACGGACCAGACATGACATCTCGCCAAAGCATTGAGGGGTGTTAACTTGAGAGATGATCTCATCATTCACGATGACATGAACTGAGCCCGATATCAGCCAAAAGGCTTTACTGGCTGGCTCGCCTTGGACGAGTAAATTGGTCCCAGTGGCCACGCGACTCTCGGTGGTGCGGGTCGCTAAAAATCCCAACTCCTTGTCCGTCAAGTCTTTAAGCAAACCTGTGTTTCTGAGCATCTCGCGAAGTCGCTGACCGTGCTCACTGAGTGGCTTGTTCGATGAACTGAGCCGCTCGCTAGTTTGGCTGAACAGTATTTGCCATAACTTCGGGATTGCGTTCAAGGCACCAAGAAACGCCTCTCGATCGATACGAAGGACTGTGCAAGGGGTGATCGCGCTCACGGTGGTAGAACACACTGCACCTGGTGACAAGCAAGGGATCTCACCAAAACATTGCACAGAGTCTATGCGTGCAACCGTTTCTTTATGGGCCACTACTTCTACGGTGCCAGCTAACAGCCAATATATATATCCGGATGTCTCACCTTCACTTAGCAAATTCGTGCCAGCCGGAAGTTGCACTTCAACCGTGCGTGAGACGAGAAGCTGTAATTCGTCATCGGTCAGTAATTCAAATAAATTACTGTCCCTGAGCGTTTGATAGCTTGAATATTGTTGTGGCGACATTGGTAAGATTTCATCCGTCATGTGAGTCTAAAATTGCGCGAACGCAATCGCCATAGAGATAAAAACGGGTGATGCACCGTTCATGATTGATTTGTTGTCCGATGCCAATTCAAGATCCCATTCTGCTACCAACACCAGCTAGGTAAAACCACTCTTGTCCTGCTTGCGACTTTACATTAGGGAAAACAATAAAACAATCTCGTTCTGCCAAAATTTTTGATCCATCGGCACGCGTGCCAATTAGCGTGTTTGCATAAATAGCATCAAAGCTCTTCCACTCTTTGTCAAATTCATCGTCTTTGTGATGACGATCAAGCACGTCGTACAAACCCAGCACTTGGGGATTTTTTGCAATTTCCGGCTCAGCGCCGTTGATAAGTCCTACGTAAATCAGCGTATTGATAATGGCCTTGTAAGCTACCTCCCGACCATTGATGTCGTCGTGCTGGCCACACTCAAGGGTGATTGCCCAACCACCTTTTGAACGCATGTACTCCGTTGTACCCACCCCGTACATGGGATCAGTATCCACACTGTGTGAGGAGAAACGGCCTGCTTCAACTTCTTTTTGGCGGCGTGCTATCCCCTTTGCGTAGGTATCCAGCCAACCATAGACATAACGTGAACAACCTAAACGTTGTACCAGAGCTTCTTCAATTTCTGCTTGATTGAAGGGCTCCAGGCTGCCTTGGTTATTCTCAGGTCCAAATAACGCAAATGGCGCATCCCCAGTCTGAAACGAATGCAAATCGAGCAGCCCATCGTGCTGGGCGAGGATTGGACAAAGCCAGTTGGCAATGTGATCTTCGTATTGCTGGGGTTGCTCTGTGGGCGCCAGGCGGCGATTCAGGTTTCGATCCCCCATGCGCCTTTTCAAACGGTAGGCCTTGGGGTTGGTCACAGGGATCATTGTTAGAACGCCTCTGTTCAGCTTGATTTCGCCCGTTTCAAGTTGATCCTTAAGGCGGTTGATCGCGAAGGTGCCGTGGGTTTCGTTGCCGTGAACAGCCGCAGTAATCAGGATGCGAGGCCCCAGCAAAGGGCTAACAAACTGAATCGACTGGAAAGGTCTCTCGTCGGCAACGGGGATGTTTTCAGGCATTGCCGTGAGTATGGGTGAAGGAAGCGACATATCGGTGACAGGTGTTAAAGTAAATAACTCTGTTGTAGTTTACCTGTTGGCGAACCCAACAATTTGTTGCACTATTGTTATTGATTTCGATGAACCTAGGCTGGATAATTTACCGGTCTAGTTGCTTGGCCGTATTTGAGGTGGAATAGATGGAAGTAAGGATAGTTGCCCTAGAGTCGTTCGCCGTTGAAACGCGCGATCGATTGGCTCGCATTGAGACCAAGTTAGATACTTTTGCTACCAAGGCAGATTTGCAGGCGTTGCGCGCAGACTTGCATAAAGATTTGCATCAGCTAACGTGGCGTCTGCTTGGTGGTGCCTCAGCCATGATTGGTCTTGTGTACTGGATATCCAAAAATGTGCACTGACTAATGTTGATCTGGCATTGTTTCAATTGCGTGGCAGAATCGTGCGCTGACAGGTAAAAAAATTGAATCCCGCAAAGGTTTTTGCGGGGACTACCCTCAGGCTGTTATCGGCTTTCCAGCACCAATCGTATTAATGCCGTAAGCTGGCTTGAAAGCTTGATCAATTACCCCACCAACCATATCTGCCGTCACTGCGGATAAGGTCCAGCCAAGATGGCCGTGCCCGGTGTTATAAAACACATTAGCCTGTTGACCTCTACCTACACGAGGCATCAGGTTGGGCATCATGGGACGAAGACCCGCCCAGGGCACGACTTGCCGCGTATTAACACCGGGAAAACATTGTTCAACCCAATCAATCAAAGGACGGATCCGATCTGCGCGGATATCCTTGTTGTAGCCATTGAACTCTGCTGTACCCGCCACGCGGAAGCGATTAATGCCCAAGCGGCTGGTCACCAACTTCGTTTCGTCATCCAGCAAGCTGACATTGGGTGCCGAAGATTGGCTTTGGGCATCTAATAAATTGACAGTGATTGAGTAGCCTTTGACAGGGTAGATGTTTACGCGATCGCCAAGTTGCGCAGCGAATTGACGACTTGCGACACCAGCGCACACCACCATGCCGTCGAAAGGGAAGGTTTCGATCGTGTCAGAGTCGCCGGTTTGTTTGACTGCAACACTTGCATGTTTGCCGTCGCTGGTAAGCGCAACGACATCGCGTCCATACAGAGTCTTGACACCCAGGCGCTCAGCGGCAGCCGCTATCCCAACCGTGAATTTGTGGATGTCACCAGTCGAATCGCTTTCGGTAAAGTAGCCACCGTAATAACTACCGGCCAAAGTGGGCTCGATGGCTTTCATCTCGTCGGGGGTTACTGCGCGTCGGGGTAGGCCGCCTTCGGCCAGTAGTTTGGATACTTGGGCCGCATGGTCGAAACCCTTTTTGTTGCGGTAGATGTGCAGAATGCCTTGCTTCTTTAAATCGAAATCGACGCCCTCAGCCTCTGCCCAGGCAAAAAGGTGCTGACGTGCGGCAATGGCCAGCCGAGTCGTTTCTATCGTATTTTTACGGTAATTCGGGATGTTGCCGATAAACTCGGCAAACCAGGACAGCTTGTGCCAGCTCGGCTTTGGATTAACCAGCAGCGGCGCATCGCTTTTTAGCATCCATTTCAAACCTTTAATGATGGTTGAATGATGGTTCCAGACCTCAGCATTCGAGGCAGATAGTTGGCCGCCATTAGCAAAGGAGGTCTCCATCGCAGAGTAACGGTGCTTTTCGAAAAGCGTAACAGCATAGCCGCGCTTGGCTAACGCATAGGCAGTAGTGGCACCTGTGATGCCGCCGCCGATAACAGCGATTGATTTCATGAGTTCGGATCCAAACGTCAAAAGGGTTAGGTGTGAAGGCCCTCACGGCTTCTACACGCCCCCTCTGTTTGGTACCTGAGAGATTCACGATTTATCGCCCCACATAGTGGTGCGGCAATCGTTTGCTCCTGCGGTGTGCCGGGTGACGATACCCGACAACTCTTCAGAGTTTACTGCGCCCATCGGTCCTTTTGCCTGAGAGTTTCCGGGGCGGTTGCTCCTTCGGCGCCGTACAAGACTACTGTCTTTTACGGTCTCTCCCGATCTGGGTTAACTTACGCGGAATTATCGCACAAGTAATGACATTTTTGGAGTCCCTTTTGTCTTTTGCTGACACAATCCGGTTACTGGTTTTAGCTGCCATCTGGGGCGCTTCATTTTTGTTTATGCGCGTCGCCGCTCCTGTGCTGGGCCCAGCATTTTTGATGGAGGGCAGGGTGTTTTTTGCTGCAAGTTTTTTACTTGTGCTAGCTATCGTGATGAAAAAGCGTTACGAAATCCTCAAACATTGGAAACATTTTTTTATCATGGGTTTGTTCAACTGCGCCCTGCCATGGTACTTGTTTGGTCAAGCGGCGATCAAGCTCACCACCGCGCAATTATCGATTATCAATGCGCTTGCTCCTTTGTTTGCTTTTTTGATCGGCTTATTGATGCGAACAGAAAAACTCGAAGCCAAGCGTGTAATTGGCTTGTTGCTTGGCATCGTCGGGGTTGCTGTCCTTTTTGGTAAGTTCGATTCGCGCGACGGTGGCGCGGATATTGCAGCGGTGTTGATGGCAGCAGGCGCATCTCTTGCGTACGGGGTCGCCACGAACTACACCAAGGCCGTGAAAGGTTTAGAGCCCTTTCATAATGCCTTGGGCAGCCTATGGATGGCATCACTTATTTTGTTGCCGACACTATTTTTTGTGCCGGTCACTGGCGAGGTGACAACGATCGTCGTTCTCGCGACGCTGGCAATTGGCATCATCTGCAGCGGCGTCGCGTTCTTGATTTATTTCAAACTAATCAAGAACGTTGGTGCGTCATCGGCCTTGACGGTCAGCTTTCTGATCCCAGTGTTCAGTATGCTGTTTGGGGTTGTCTTTTTGCACGAGATCATCACGCTCAGGATCGTTTTTGGCATGATGATTATTCTCGTGGGCACTGCGTTAGTGACCGGGTTTAGTCTTCCTGCATATGGGTCGCTTTCACCACGGCGCTAAGTTGCGTTCGCTCGTCTGCAATAAATTTATTGAAGTCCGCCCTCGTGCCACCAATTGGCTGGATTCCCACGCTTGTCAGACGTTCTGAAATCACTGGGTTTTTCATGGCCTTGTCAACCGCTGCAGCGAGCTTATCCATGATTGCGTCTTGGGTGCCTTTTGGTGCGTGCAAGCCTGCCCAGTGGGCAATCCGTAGCTCCGGATAGCCTTGTTCTTTGGCGGTCGATAGGTCAGGGTAGGCGGCAATCCTGCTCGTCCAAGTATCTGCCAGCGCTTTCAGGCGACCGCTCTTGAGATGTGGGATCGCGACAATGCTGGCCTCTGATGTTGCATCAACTTGTTTGCTGAGAACGGCCGTAACTGACTCAGAGCCACTTTTGTACGGAATGATATCAAGCTTGGCGCCATAGTTCGTCTGCAGGACGCCTGCTACAAAATGCGGCGTACTGCCCGTGCCCGCAGTTGCCCAGTTAAAGCCATTGCCTTGTTGAGATGCCGCAATGAATTCTTTTAGTGTGTTGTACGGCGAGGATGCGTTGACCAACACGACAGAAGGCGCAAGACCTATCATGACGACCGGCACCAGTGCCTCGTCTTTATAGGGCATGGACTTTTTGATCATGCTGTTCGAAATCACACCAGCCGCACTGATTAGAAACGTGTAACCATCAGGTGCACTTCGCGCCACCACATCCGCCCCTATTGTCGTGCCACCACCGGGCTTGTTCTCTACGATGATTGGTTGCCCGAGCTCTTTTGATGCGCCCTCTGCCGCGGCGCGGGCTAACAAGTCATTGGCACCGCCTGCTGCAAAAGGAACAACGAACTTGATCGGTTTGTTAGGCCAGGATGTTTCGGCCATGGTAGAGATTGAAGCAAGGCCGATCAACAGACCTGACAACAGGGCTGACGCTTGTTTGATGAAATAAGAGTTCATATATGATTCACTATGTCAGGGTGACCGAGGCGTTCTGCGCGTTGGCAGATTGACGTGATTTAGCTTGGATTCTAGAAAGAACGACCATCATAAATCTAAAAGGATATTCGTGAAGCTCATTAACGCCAACGCAGCCCCCACGCCAGGGGGGCATTATTCACACGCAGTTGAATCCAACGGCCTGGTTTTTGTGTCAGGCGTGTTACCCGGCAAACCAGCGGAGGGGGAAGTCGACAATTTCGAGCGACAAGTTCGCACGACTCTTAAACACTGTTTATCGATCCTGAATGAAGCGGGCTGTTCGTTTAATGATGTGGTGCAAACAACGGCGTATATCGTCGGGGTAGACAAGTGGCCTGAATTCAACGCAATCTATAAAGAAATACTTGGTGAGCATCGCCCCGCGCGAGCTGTCGTGCCCGTGCCCGAGTTACATCATGGGTTTTTGATTGAAATTCAACTGGTGGCTGAAAAGCCTGAACTTTAAACGCCTGAGCGCTCAAGGCTTAAGCGTTCAGCCGCTTCGCAAATTGCATCATCAAAATAGCGACAGGTTGATCGGTTGCGCTCACTACTACAGCAGGTTCGTTGGGGGCGACGAAACTCAAACCGTATTGCTCGAGCTTGCAACCGCTCAAGTCGCAATTACCTTTGACGACTAGCCAGTACTGGCCGGCTCCGGTGGCAGGATCAGGACCTGTGATTTGGGTTCCAGTAGGACATTGATACAACGTTGATCCCATCCCGTCTTCACTCAGAGGGATGATTTCTTGCTGGTCCAGCTCAGTTAGCTCAGTCACCCCGCCCGTTTCGCCAAACACAGCTGGTTTTTTACCGACGCCCGAGCGGTGGGGGAGTTTGCTGGCTTTGAGTTCTTCTTTGAACTGAGGCATCCATCGCGCACCGGGATCCCAACCGTTGCGCAAAGTTAAATAGACCACCTTGTCGTCTGCGGCCTGAATTGGTGCGTAAGGCGAAAATGCCGTCGCATAGTGGACTGTCAGCATATCAATAGGTTTGAGGCCGAATTTGCCACCCTGCGACAAAAACACTTGAAACTGATCAGCCTGATGGTAATGACCTGGGTTGGTCATGTTGGATCCTTGCTCAACGAGATAAGCAATCGGTTCCAGTGGTGGAGGAAATCCCACTGGTTCGCGTGGGCCCACATTTTTAGCTCGCCGCTCGACTGAGTTCATCCCGATAAACGAAGTGATCCAGGTATCCGTTCCATTTGGCAACTGGTAGTAATGACGATTTTCGGTCGTTTGGGCTTTATTGATGCTGACGGGCATGGGTTTAATCTCCGGTTTTCTTCTTCTCTGCACGGCTGATTCTATGGGGAAAACGGGTCAGTGAACCGCTTTCGCTCTATTTTGGTGAGAATCAAGCGGGCTCGTCAAGACGTATCGTCCTTTTCAGCTGAAAGCATTCTTGAATTAAGCTACTGTTGCGTGATTAATTTACGTTGCATCGTGGTCTGCCGTCATGGTGCCACAGCGAAGCGATTGGATTTTCTTAAAAAAGGGACAAACGATGTTAACGATCTGGGGCCGTAAAAACTCGATCAACGTGCAGAAAGTGCTCTGGGCGTGCGACGAACTGGGATTAGATTTTGATCGTATTGATGCTGGCTTAGCGTTTGGTGTGAACAATACACCTGAATATAAACGGATGAACCCCAATGGTCTGGTGCCGGTCTTAAAAGACGGTGATTTCGTTCTTTGGGAGTCCCACGTCATCGTTCGCTACGTGGCGCGCAAGAGCGGCTCAGGTAAGCTGTGCCCAGACAACTTGCAGGTCGCTGCTGATGCTGAGCGATGGATGGATTGGTTTGCAACAACGATGTGGATCAATTTGAGGCCCGTTTTCTGGGGCTTGGTCCGAACACCTCCTGAAAAACGCGATATGCAGGCGATCGAGGCATCGGTTAAGGCATTGACGGCTAACTTCGAACTGCTTGACGCGCATCTGGCTAAGCATCGTTTTGTGGCGGGTGATGCGTTCACGATGGGAGATATCCCGGTCGCAGTGGGGGCTTTTCGCTGGTACAACCTGCCGATAACACGTCCGTCTTTACCAAATCTCGATCGCTGGTATGCGTTAATCTGCGAGCGACCAGCCTTTCAAAACTGGTGCATGGATCCTTTGACCTGATGTTCACTCGCTGGTTGAAGGCCAAGCATTTGCGGATGACCTTTGATCATCTCTATAATAAGAATAGTTATCATTAACATTTTAAATGTAAACTAAGGGTTATCCGGTCTTACACCTAAGCGTATCTATGCATCCTACGCAGTCCTTGAGTCAAATCCCGATTGGCCAGCTTGCTCGTATCGTGTCAGTTAAGCAATGCGCTCAGATGCCAGATTGCGCTCGGCAGTTGAGCGAGCTTGGTTTTCTGCCGGACGAGCACATTGTTGTACTTCGGCGCACGATGCCAGGGTCTGATCCACTTCTTGTCCGGATAGGGGTCTCGACTTTTGCGTTGCGTCTGGCTGAGGCCGCTTGCGTTGAGGTCGCGCTTGGCGATGGTGCTTATTAGCAATGCGTGAAGAGAAAATCCATTTTCATCCGTCCGGCCCGCTGATTGCTTTGGTGGGTAATCCCAATTGCGGCAAGACTGCACTGTTTAATCGTCTGACGGGTAGCTTTCAGAAGGTAGCCAATTACGCTGGGGTCACGGTCGAGCGTAAAGAGGGTAGGCTGATTACTTCTCTTCACATCGCGTTACGAATTCTGGATCTGCCTGGCACTTACAGTCTGTATCCTCGGTCGCTGGATGAGCGAGTGACTTGCGATGTTCTGGCTGGCCGTGCTCAAGGCGAAAAACGACCGGACGTCGCTGTATGTGTGGTTGATGCGACCAATCTAAGACGCAGTTTGCGTTTGGTGTTGGCGGTTCAGCGGCAGGGCTTACCATGTATTGTGGCTTTGAATATGTCCGATGAGGCACGCCTCAGGGGTATTCACATTGATGAGCAGGCCCTATCAGCAGAGCTTGGTATGCCAGTTGTCTCTACCGTGGCAACCGCAACGGATGGTGATAGCGCGCTGCGCAAGCTACTTGATGACCCGGCTATTCTGCAACTGAGGGCTAACCCAGAATCGTTGAGTAATGCGACCGATAACAGTGGGCAACAAACCCACGCTGACCACGAACGGGTGCAGGTCATCCTGCGCAAACTGAACCTCGATCATCTCGTACCTGATCTGAAGACCGAAAGGCTTGACCGCTTCCTGTTGCATCCGGTTTTTGGGCCCATCATGCTGGTTGTCTTGCTCTTCATGATTTTTCAGGCCATGTTCAGTTGGGCTCAGGTGCCCATGGATTTCATTAAAGATACCTCGGATAATTTGGCAGTCCTTGTTGCGGATTTACTGCCTGATAACTGGCTCAGAAGTCTGATTGTTGATGGCGTGATCAAAGGCGCTGGCTCCGTTGTCGTGTTTTTGCCTCAGATCCTGATTCTGTTCGCTTTTATTTTGATCCTTGAAGAATCCGGTTATTTGCCTCGCGCAGCCTATCTGCTCGATCGACTAATGGGATCGGTAGGCTTATCAGGCCGTTCATTTATTCCCTTGTTGTCGAGTTTTGCTTGTGCGATACCGGGAATCATTGCAACTAGAACCATACCCAACCAGCGAGACAGGTGGGTGACGATGTTGATCGCCCCACTCATGACTTGCTCCGCGCGGCTGCCGGTCTACGCGCTGCTAATTAGTGCTTTCATCCCTCAAACCAGGATCTGGGGCGTGGTTGAGTTGCAAGGTGTCATCATTTTTATTTTGTATTTCGCAGGTATTGTCGGCGCCATGGGTGTGGCTTGGGTGCTTAAGCGTTTCACGGCCTCTGGCAGGCAGATTCGACCGCTGATGATGGAGCTCCCGCCTTATCGGTTGCCAGTTTTTCGCAATATTCTGATTGGTTTGTGGCAGAGAACGCAACTGTTTATGAGCCGAGTCGGTGGGGTCATCATGGTGCTGACGCTGGCACTCTGGTTTCTAGCGAGTTTCCCCAGCGCGCCGGCGGGTGCTTCAGGTGCTCCAATTGAGTACAGCATCGCCGGCATGATAGGCCACGCTTTGGCTGTGGTGCTCGCCCCGATCGGTTTTAACTGGCAAATTGCGATCGCCTTGGTGCCTGGCCTGGCGGCGCGAGAAGTAGCAATCAGTTCGCTGGGTACGGTATACGCGCTGTCGACCACTAGCGAGGTCGCTCAATCCTTGGGTCCATTGATAGCCGAAAACTGGAGCTTGCCTACTGCCTTGTCTTTGTTAGCCTGGTATGTGTTTGCGCCTCAGTGTTTATCGACAATTGCAACGATTCGGCGCGAAAGCGGCAGTTGGCAATTGCCTGTAGTCGTATTGGTGTATCTGTTCGCGTTGGCCTATCTGGCGTCGTTTATAACTTTTCGCGTCGCGACAGCATTGCTCTAGTGCGTACGCAACCCTGACATCACTGACAATCGCCCAGGCATGCAAGAAGTCGTCGTCTATATCCGTAGTATGGTGTTTCTGGGCACTCAAATAGTGTCCTTTCCGTTGCTATATCAGATCAAACAATTTTGGCCAACGTGCCATCTGCGAGTCGTTGGGCAGGATGACCTGGCAAAACATTATGAGTCCCTGCCTTGGGTTGATGACTACGTTAGAGCTAATCGCCTGAAGCAAAACTATTTGGCGCTGAATAAACCGGATCTTGTGATTGCCTTGCATTTTGCCAGTGAGCAATTTTCGCTGGTGAGTTGGCTCAAGGGAGTTAAAACAAGGATAGGCTTTCGCAACGGTCGCGTCACCGATATCTTCTGGACACACAGCTATAAAAAAGATTATTCAGAGTACATGGGCGCTGCTAACTTGAAGCTCCTGGCTACCTACAAGTCTTTTGATATTGGTGTTGCCGCCAGAGACTGCGTGACTGCTATCGCGGATCAACGTACGTCAACACCAGAAGCAGCCGATATACTGTTCATGCCGGGTGGCGGTGCTGGGGACTACAAACGGTGGCCGGTTGAGCGTTACGTCGAGCTCGCCGATTTGTTGCGCACACGAATGGGTCACGAGACAAAATTTTGCTTCGTGCTTGGCCCTGATGAGCAGGTGGAGTATGAGTGGTTGCAATCGTTGCAGCGTGCGGACTTCATTCTATTTGCTAACAAACCCTTAGCTGAGCTGGCCTGGTTGACGCTAAAGGCGAAGTTAATTGTTGCGAACGATTGTGGGCCTTGTCATTATGGGCAGTTCTCTGGAGTGCCTTATGTAGGCGTTTTTCATGAGCCCAATCTTGAATGGTTTTGGCAGCGAAGCAACACCGGCTATGTTGTACCCAAGCTCGACAATAAAGATATCAAATCGATCAAAGCACCGGATGTGTTTGAAGTGGCGATCAAAGTCCTCAGCTGACAGTGGATTGTTGGTAGCCTGAAAAATATGCTATAGTCTTGTGCTTTGCAGCGCCCGTAGCTCAGTTGGATAGAGTACTTGGCTACGAACCAAGGGGTCGTGGGTTCGAATCCTGCCGGGCGCACCAATAAATCAGAAGGCTACAGGTTTCGATCTGTAGCCTTTTGCCGTTTTGGGGTGTAACGTGAGCGCCCACTTCATCGTATAGAATGCTTGCCACGTAAATAAGCTTTGTTACGACTCATCGGTTTTTTCAGCGATCTAACAAGAAAGAAAGGCACAGGCATGAAATCAAAAATTGGTATTTCGTTGGCCGCAATCATCATTGGCGCTGGTGTTGCCTGGGTTGGTGCAGGTATGTACGCACAAAAAACGTTTCAAGCCCGAGTGAAAGAATTCACCGACAAGATGTCTGCCAACCCTGTGGTGGCGATAAAAGATCTTAAGCAGGACAGCGGTTTTTTGTCTACCACGGGTCAGTTTACGATCGTGGTCAACGATCCTAGCACCGCTACTAGCCTGGTCATGGCCGCCGATTACCAAGCGTCGCATTTCATTGAGCCCAACTCGCTAAGCAAAGTTGTCTGGAAGATCAAACCAGCGGGTGACCACGCAAAAGACATTGCTAATATGTTTGGTGACAATGCCCGTATTGAGGGGCTCGCCAAGATGAGTTTTGATAAAAAAATCAGCTCAACGATTGCTATCCCCACGCTGTCGACTAAAGAAGGCGCTGAGTCATTTGAGTTTGGTCCTGTCAGCGGCTTGATTTCTAGTGGCAACAACACGTTGTCTGCTGATGTGACAATTAACCGGTTGTTGCTAAAGGATGAAGACTCTGTCGTTGACGCTAAGAAATTAACCTACCAGCTGGACATCAAAGATCTGGATTCTGGCATCTATAACGGCCAGATGTCGGTTGACGAAATCAACACCAAAGAGGCAACAGTAGCGGGGGTAGCTGTCAAGGTGGGTTCGACCATGCAAAATGATCGCGTCGATCTGACGATCTCGCCCTCTGTCAAGAGCGTGTCTTATGAAGGCGTGACGATCACTGATGCGTCAATGGATTTTGTGTACAAAGATCTGGACGCAAAGAGCATCAAGACCATCTCTGCAATCCTCAATAACTCAACGATTACAAACCTGACAGCTAAAGAGAAGCAAGAATTGCAATCGGCTGCACGGGATTTGATCTATCAAGGTTTCACTGTCGGGATCCCAAAACTGGTGGCGACATCAAAACAAGGTGCTGTCGAGGGCAATTTTTCGGTCGAATTAGCGAAAAGTGCAACTAAGAATCCAGCAGACTTCAATTTAGTTAAGCTCGTTCACTCGTCCGGTCAGATCGTTGTTAAAAATCTGGATCCACAGTACAAAGGCCTTGCCATGATGTCGGGCATGGTGGCGGAGACGCCTGACGGTATTAAATCTGGCTACGAGCTGGCTAATGGCAAACTGTCTTTCAATGGCCAGACGATAGAGATAGAAGAAGAGTTCGCTGCGGCTCAGGAAGTCATGAATCATTTATTGACTGAAAACTTGTTCGATTAATTCGTCTCGCGGGAGGGAGGACCTTTGTCACATCCCATCCCCTGGTCAGCTAATTTACTTACCTTAGGCCAACGCTTCGGTGACAGCATAGCAGTCACTGATAGCGCAGACCAGCAGCTGACATACAGGCAACTCAACGCGCGCGCGCATCAGTTAGCCGCCTATCTCAATGAACTGGGTTTGAGCGCAGGCGAGCCCATCGCGGTGCTCTTGCCCAATAGTTGCGAGGCTGTGTGGGTGTCCTACGGTATCCGTCTTCACGGCGCGTGCGAAACTCCTCTGGCGTTCAATAGTACAGAGCACGAACTGGCCTGGTTTGCTCAGGTAGCCCAGTTCAAGTGGGTGATTGCCGCTCCAGAGAAACATGATCTACTGATATCGATGGGGTTCAAGGTCTTGTTGCCTGAGGCTATCTGTCAACACGCCAATAATGATCATCAATTGCCCATGGAACCGGTTCCGGCCAGCGCTTGGGGGCGTCTGATGTTTACCTCAGGCACAACCGGCAAACCAAAAGGGGTGCTGTACACACATGCTGCAAGAGCGGCTGGCGAGCAGTTGCAAAAGGCGACCTTGCCTTTTATGCCTCAGGTGGGCGAACGCATCGTACTGATGACACCTTTTATACATGGTGCGTCCTTGCTGACTTACGCCTGGTGCGATTTGGGCGGTGAGGTCGTCTTGCTTAAGGGGATAGATCTTGAGCGCCTTGCCGCTTTATTAAGTGACAAGAAACTTGCTGCCATGTTTGCGCCACCCACCGTGCTGGCAAAAATCACAAATGCTTTCGCAGGTAAACGGTTTGAGGGGCTTCGATGCATTTTTACAGGCACTCAACCTCTCACGTTGAGCCTGTATCAGAAAGCAGAGGCGATGTTTGGCCCTGTCGTGCGCGTAACCTTTGGTAAATCAGAGTGCGTGAACCCTATCACGGTACTGGACGCGGCCAGCACCCACGCGTTTTTTACTTCGGAAGATCGGGCACGGCCTGGCGCCTGTGTTGGCTGGCCCGCCCCAGGGGTTGAAATCCGTATTGCAACGCCCGATCTCGATACCGGCGAGGATGAAATCCCTGACGGTGAAGTTTTTTTGCGTGCGCCGCAGATGTCAGCCACGCTGCTCTCGCCTGATGGATTGATCCCCCATGCTGCCGATGGCTGGCATGCCACAGGCGATCTGGGGTATTTCGATGGACAAGGGCGGTTGGTATTGACGGGCCGGATCGCCGATGTGATCAAAACGGGCGGCTATCGAGTTAATCCAGACGAGATAGAGGCCGTCCTGGCGGGACTACCGTTAAGTGGCCAAATTTCTGTCACGTCCCTGGTATCCGATTATTGGGGTGAGATCATCATTGCGGTTGGTGAACAAACGCAAAATGGATGGATCGAGGCTTGCCAATCCCGAGTCGCCACCCTGTCCAAGCATAAGCAACCGAGGCTTTATGTTGAAGTCGCCGATTTGCCGCGTAACCCCCAGGGTAAAGTCAGCCGTCGTGCAGTCAGGGCTGCAGTACTCAGCCAGTATCGGCTGATTGATGGGGCTTATCCCGAACTCAAGAAGCTCGATTAGCTCGATTAGCTAGACTTGCGCTTAAACTGCCCAATACATGCCGAATCTGAATCTTCGCGTCTTATCGATCATCCCACCGATGACGCAACTCAATACGCCCTATCCGTCAACCGCCTATTTGACGGGTTTTTTGCGTTCACGAAAAATCCATGCCGTTCAAGAAGATTTGGCGCTTGCGTTGGTGTTGCGATTGTTGTCGGCTGGAGGCTTGCAGCGTCTCGAAGCATGTGTTGACGCGCTACCTTCATCTCTACAGACTGACTCTGTGACCTTCTTTGCAGCGCATCGCAAAAGGTATACAGCAACTGTTGACCGCGTCATTGTATTCCTGCAAGGCAAAGATCCGACGCTCGCGCATCGCATCATGAGCCGCCATTACTTGCCTGAGGGCCCGCGTTTTGCAACCCTTGATGTTTATGTCGATGAAGACGGTGGTGATCCGCTTGGGTGGGCATTTGGTGCCTTGGGCCTGCATGATAGAGCCAAGCATCTGGCCACCCTTTATCTGAATGACCTTGCTGATGTGATTCGCGATGCTGTTGATAGCCGGTTTGAGTTTGTCCGTTACGCAGAATCGATCTCTGCAAGCCAGGCCACGTTCGATCCGCTTGCAACGGCGTTGTCTGCAGACTTCAATTTAGTTGACGATATTCTGGCTGAGCTCACGCTCGCAGCGGTGGCACGTCACGAGCCCACGGTGGTCCTGCTTTCTGTACCATTCCCCGGATCGGTTTACGGTGCCTTTCGGATCGCACAGGTGATCAAAACCAAGCATCCCGGTATGGTTACGTTATTGGGTGGCGGCTTCGTCAACACCGAATTACGCGAGCTCAAAGACCCCCGTGTCTTTGACTATTTTGACTATGTCACGCTTGATTCGGGTGAGAGACCACTGCTGTCGCTGTTCGAGTATTTAACGGGCAAGCGCTCAAAGCAAAGATTGGTCAGAACGTTTCTGCGAGAAGAGACGGTCGTGCGCTACATCAACTTTGTTGAACCTGACGTCCCTTTCGAAGAGGTTGGTACACCCACTTGGGATGGCTTGCCGCTAGATCAATATTTGTCGTTGCTCGATATGCTGAACCCGATGAACCGCCTCTGGAGCGATGGCCGCTGGAACAAACTCACTGTTGCACATGGTTGCTATTGGAAGAAGTGCAGCTTTTGTGATGTCAGCCTTGACTATATTGGGCGATACGAAGCCGCCTCAGCCGAAGTGTTAGTTGATCGGATTGACGCGATTGTCAAAGAAACTGGGCAGACAGGTTTTCATTTTGTTGATGAAGCGGCCCCGCCTAAATCCCTGAAGGCACTCGCGACCGAATTAATTGCCAGAGACACCAATATCTCGTGGTGGGGCAATATCCGGTTTGAAAAGACCTTCACACCTGATCTCTGCGAGTTACTCGCGGATAGTGGTTGTATTGCCGTGTCGGGCGGATTAGAAGTGGCTTCCGATCGCTTGCTTAAACTCATGAAAAAGGGGGTATCAGTCGAGCAAGTCGCAAGGGTGACCCGCGCCTTTACCGATGCAGGCATTATGGTGCATGCCTACTTGATGTATGGGTTTCCGACACAGACGGTACAGGACACAGTTGATGCACTCGAATACGTCAGGCAATTATTTGCCAATGGCTGTGTTCAAAGTGGATTTTTTCACCGGTTTACTTGTACGGTTCATTCGCCCGTGGGCTTGGCGCCAGCAGAGTATGGTGTGGATCTGATCCCGTTGCCACCCACGACATTTGCCAGAAACGACATTGGCTTTATCGATCCTACTGGTGTTGATCACGCAGCACTCGGTGTCGGTTTAAAGAAAGCGATTTATAACTTTATGCATGGCATCGGGCTAGAAGAGGACGTGCGAAGCTGGTTTGACTTTAAAGTGCCACGCACGACCGTTTCATCGCAACGAATTGAGAGGGCGTTACAAACGCGTTAGCTTATTTTTTAAACAAAGGGCAGACACTTTCTGAGACAGGTCTGAACGCCTGATCCCCAGGAATGATCGCCTTGATGGTGAGCAGGTCCCAGGGACCTTTGGATTCCGACGGCTTCTTGACTTGAGCAAGATACATGTCATGAACCATACGGCCATCTGCGCGGATTTTCCCCTTCGTTGCAAAGAAGTCATTGATTTCAGTGTCTTTCATTTTGGCAGAAACAGCGTCTGCATCTGCGGTCCCGGCTGCGGCGACTGCTTTTAAGTAGTGCATGGTGGCCGAATAGGCGCCTGCCTGAACCATAGAGGGCATATTGCCGCCATTACGCTCGCCGTAGCGTTTGGAAAATGCTCTGGTTTCATCAGTCCGATCCCAATAAAAACCGTTGGTAAAGGTTAGGCCTTGAGCGATCTGCAAACCCATCCCTTTGATGTCAGTAATAAACATCAGAAGTGTGGCGAGTTGTTGACCGCTCTGGGTTATACCGAACTCTGATGCTTGACGGACTGAGTTTTGGGTATCGGTGCCTGCATTAGCCAGGCCAATCACTTTTGCCTTGGATGCCTGAGCTTGCAACAAGAAAGACGAGAAATCAGGTGTCGTAAGGGGAGCCCGAACGCCACCGAGGATCTTGCCTCCATTAGCCACCACCACTTCACTGGTGTCTTTTTCTAACGCAGCCCCAAAAGCGTAATCTGCCGTGATGAAAAACCAGCTGTCACCACCCGCTTTGGTTACAGCGGCCCCGGTGCCATGGGCGAGTGCGTAGGTATCGTAAGTGTAGTGAATCCCATAGGGCGTGCACTCAGTGTTGGTTAAGGCTGAACTGGCTGAACCTGAGTAAATGGTGATACGTTTCTTTTCCAGCCCAATTTTTTGCAGAGCTAATGCAGATCCTGAATCAGTTGATTCAATGATCATGTTTACATCGTCCCGATCAAACCATTCGCGTGCGCGGGCTGAGGTGATATCGACTTTGTTTTGATAGTTGGCAGACAGCACTTCGATCGGCCGACCTAGCACCTTACCGCCGAAATCTTCTGCAGCCATCTTGACGACATTAACTAAGCCTTGTCCGCCGAGTGCAGAGTAAACACCAGACATGTCTACAAGCGCCCCGATTCGGAAGGGTTTCGGGTCGTCTGCGTGGGCAATCCCCACTAAAAAACTAGCTGCCAGAAGGCAAGCCCTTGTGACTCTGGTGAGCGCAGTGGTGCGATGTGTCATGCGATGTCTCCTCAATACTGCTGATTCAAATTGTGTATTTTTATTTAAACTTGCCGAGCACTTCTAACGTATGTTGCCCTAACGCTGGACTGATTGCATCCTTTTCAGATGAGAGAAAACCCGAACACAACGGGGTCGGTAATGCGGTGATCCTCTTACCCTCAAAACTAGTGGTCGTGCGATTAAATAATCCTCTTGCCCGGAAATGAGGGTCTCGTATTGCTTGTTTTAAGTTGACGACTTCATTGACGCAGACGTCACTACCTGCAAACACATTCAGCCAATAGGTGATTGGTTGACTGACCATAATGTGGGCGACCTGAGTGATTGCCTCGCGGCTAAGCATCGCGGAAGCAAGCTCAGGTGCACCGATCAGCGCCAAGAACTTCAACCAGAATTTCTCTTCGATCGGCGCACAGGCAAGAAACTTGCGATCTGCCGTTTCGTAAATCTGATAGCGTGGACTCGCACCCGTGACCAGGTCTGCAGCAGGTTTTGGCCAGTCGTCGGCTGCCCAGCCATTACCTAAACCCCAGTACATCAAGGTGAAGAGATTATCGGCCATCGAAATGTCAAGCTGACAACCGAGACCCGTCTGCTCCCGTTGTCGTAGTGCCAGCAGAATATTCATTACTGCCGGATAAGCACCGCCAGCAAGGTCGGCGGTCAGGCTGTTAGGGACAAGCGGCACCCCGTCTCTGTCTGCGGTAAGACTGAGCATACCGCTCTTGGCTTGATAATTAAGGTCGTGAGCCGCGACGAGGGCGTCTGGCCCTGACTGGCCATAACCGGTAATCGAGCAGTAGATCAGCCTGGGGTTGATCTGGCTTACCTCGCCATAACCGAGACCCAATCGATCCATCACGCCCGGTCTGAACTGCTCAACCAGAACATCAGCGTCAACAATTAGCTTCTCAATTTGTTGACGTGTTGCCGGCTCTTTCAAGTCGACAGCAATAGATTTTTTACCTCTGTTCAGCAGTGCGAAGTTGACGCTGTCGGTTCCGAGTCGCGGCTCGTATCCGCGCATCTCGTCTCCTGCTGGTCGTTCGACTTTGATGACCTCTGCCCCCGCCTCCGCGAGAAGAAGCGTACACATGGGCCCAGGCAACAGCGTGCTGAAGTCCAGTACCTTGACGTTGTGTAACGGCTGCTGACTCATGCGCTTTGTTTCTTTTGACGAAGCCAGGCTGTGCGCGCTCGGCGCGCAGGTGCATAGGCCTCTTGGCCTAATTGCTCGTACAAGTCGCGCGTGACTTCAAAGTGATGGTGAAGTCCAGTCTTGTTCAGCAACGCGATGGGGCCTTCAGGATAGCCAAGCCCTAGCCTGAGTGTCATGTCCATATCATTGGCACTCGCTAGTCCTTCATCAAGTCGCCTGAGCGCTGCGTTGTAATAAGGGCGCACGAGTCTATCCACAATTCGGCCGGGGAAATCGCCGCAGACTGCCACGTTAAAACCGCCTGCCTCGAACGCAGCCTTAGCCAGCTCGACTGCTGTGGGGGCGGTGTATGTCTTGTAGACGAGTTCTATCAAGTTAGTCGGTGCAGCATCACCCAGTCGAAATCGTGCAAATCCCACCACGTTGTCTGGTCCGTCGTCGTCGCCAAGGTGAACCCCGAGGCATTCGGTACCTAGTTCAAGTGCGACGAAGTTTGCAGAGGCAAACTGCGATGCAAGCCCTTGGAAAGTCGAACTAGCCTGGCTGCCAGTGATTACGACGCTTTTGCCTGATTCGTTCGCTGCCTCGATGAAAGGATGCATATCAGGAAACGATCGACTTACACCTGCAGAGATGATTTGATAAGTCATGGTCAAGCTCCGAAGATTTTGTTGTCGTCGTACTGATAAAACCCACGTCCCGTCTTGCGACCCAAATGCTTGGCACCGATCATGCGCTTGACCAGTGGCGGGCAAGCGGCTCTGGGCTCATTGGTCAGCCCGTGCATGGCATCGCAAAGCAATAACTGGGTGTCCATACCCACCATATCAAGCAATTCAAGTGGTCCAAGCGGATAGCCAAGCGCTGTTTTGATCGCCAGATCGATGTCGGCTGCAGTGGCAACCCCTTGATCTACCATATTGATGACATCGTTGTTAAAGGGAATCAGAAAGTAGTTCAATACAAAGCCAGGAGTATCCCTCGTTTTAACGGGTTTTTGGTTCAGGTTTTCACAAAATTGCCACGCTTTTGCGAACGTCTCCTCTGAAGTGGATATACCAGGCGACATTTCCACCAGTTTCATCAATTGCGCGGGAAGGCAGAAATGCATACCTACAACCCGATCGTCCCGGCCGCTACCGCCTGCTATTTCAGTGATCGAGATGGTTGACGTATTCGATGCAAAAATGGTGTGTGCAGGACAAATCTTGTCTAGCGCACTAAAAATTGAATGTTTGACTTTTAAATCCTCAAACACAGCCTCAATAATGAAATCGCAATCGCTCAAGTCTGTCATCGAGGTGGTCGTACTGAACTGAGCCATGATACGTGCGTCTTCGCCCGCAGCAAGTTTGCCGCGCTCGACTGATTTTTTTAGAAAAGCGGCCGCCTGATTTTTTGCATTGTTCAAGGCATCTTCACGCTGATCGTAAACACGCGTCACGAAACCCGCTCGCGCGCAGACAATGGCGATACCTGTTCCCATGGTCCCGCAGCCAACGATACCTACAGTGGTGCTTTCATTCATGACTGATCAACCTTTTTTCAGAAAACTGCGTCCTATCAACTGACGATGAATCTGGTTGGTACCTTCCCAGATTTGCGTGATCTTCGCGTCGCGCATCAGACGCTCGACACGATAATCCTTGCAGTAACCATAGCCCCCCAGAAACTGGACGGCATCAGTCGCCATTTTCATGGCGAGATCCGTGGCCTTCAGTTTCAAGATAGATGCTTCGATACCGATGTTGCTGGCGCCACTTTCGATCATTTGTGCGACACGCCAGAGCCATGACTCACACATCACCAGCTCGGCGGCAAGGTCAGCCAGGTTAAATTGCAAGCCTTGAAACTCAAGCAGTTTTTTACCTGATTGTTGACGTTCATTCATGTAGGCGACGGCGTCTTCAAACGCTGCGCGCGCAATACCCAGTGCATGCGCTGCGACGCTCGGACGAGATTTGTTTAACGAACCCAGCAGAATTTTTAGCCCATCTCCCGGATTTTGTAATAGGTTCGCTCGAGAGATACGGCACTGGTCAAATGACAGGGATGCGGTCCCAGAGGCACGCGTCCCCATTTTATCTTCGATCCCCGTCACACTGAGACCGGGTGTTCCTTTCTCGAGGATGACAGCCGTGATGGCTTCTTTCGCACCCGCGATGCCTGCCCATTTGCCAAACACTAAATAGACATCTGCGACGTCCCCGTTCGAGATAAATATCTTACTGCCATTGACGATGATGTCATCACCATCTTCAGTAAAACTGGTTTTCATCCCGGTCGCATCCGATCCAGCCGATGGTTCTGTGATGACTAACGAAGCCAGACCACCCTCTGCGATGCGTGGTAGCAACCTCTGTTTTTGCTCTTCATTGCCAAAATCGATCAAAGGTTTGATGGCGTGAAAATTGGTCGCCCAAATGATCCCAGTAGATGCACAGGCTTGACTGATTTCGCGCACACAGGCCAGGTAGCAGGAGTACGACATCGGTGCACCACCATACTCCTCCGGGATAAACATTGCGTTCAAGCCAAGGTGATTAATATCATGGACATTGTCCCACGGGAAATCACCCGTCTTGTCGTATTGGGCTGCGCGCGGCGTGATGTTCTCTCGCGCCAGTATTCTCACCGACTCGAGCAACATGCTCTCCTCATTGTTCCACTGCTGATCGGCGTCGAGTCTTTCGAGTACATGCATGTCTGGGGTATCCCGATAAATTAGGCTTGCTTATGTGAAGGGATGGTTGCCCTCAACCTAACATCCCATGAGCACCATCAATATAAATGGTCTCGCCAGTCATGAAAGGGTTGTCCATGACAAACAAGGCTTCAACGAGTTTGGCGACATCGTCTGCTTGACCAGGTTTACCACCAGGTATCCGCTTGACGAGATACTCTGCCAGCGGGCCGGTTTGCATTGCCTCGCGGTTCATATCCGTCATGATGTAACCCGGAGCGACGTTCAGTACACGGATGCCTCTGCTGGCCCATTCAACGGCCATGCACCTTGTCATTGCGCCGACGGCTGCCTTGGCGGCGCAATAAGCCACGTGTTGCTTGATGCCGAGCTTGTCAAAAAATGATCCGATGTTAACGATGAGGCCACCGGCTTGTTTCATGAAATAAGGGTAGATCGCCTGACTTGCTGTTAAAACAGCCACGGCATTAATATCCATAACTCGCCTGAACTCGTCTGCTTGTAGCGTTTCAGTTTTACCTTGCGAGTGAACCCCCGCATTATTGACTAGGCCAATCAGTGGTTGTTTGAAGTATGAGGCGGTCGCAGTGAAAGCGGTTTGAAGCTGGTTTTCGTCGCTGACATCGCATTTGATAGCAAACCATCTTTCACGGATCTCGGCACTGACTGTATCCACGGCGGGCATACTGCCTGAGCGCGAGAGACACCCGACGTAATAGCCAGCGGCAGCGAGACGGAAGGAGATGGCTGCACCGATCCCTTTGCTAGCTCCCGTAACGATAATGCATCCTTTGCTCACGATTAGCGGTCCTTGAACTGTGCGGGGCGTTTATCTAGAAAAGCTTGCATGCCTTCTTTGGCGTCTGCTGTCTGGTAAGCGAGTGTCGATAGGTCGCGCTCAATGCGTAGGCCTTCGTCAAGCGTGGTTTGCATGCCTCTGGTCACAGCCTGCTTCGCAAACTCGAGTGCAGCGAGTCCTTGTTTCAGTAAAGGGCCCAAGAACTGGGCACCCAGTGTAGTTGGATCGCCTTCGTCGACCAGTCGATTGATTAAGCCGATTCTTTCTGCCTCGCTGGCTTCAATAGTCCGTCCCGACATGATGATCTCGAGCGCCCGCCCTTCGCCTACTAGCCGAGGTAGACGTTGCGTACCTCCATAGCCTGGTATGAGGCCGAGCTTGACTTCAGGCAAGCCCATCTTTGCTTTGGCGGTGCCAATGCGAAAGGTGCAGGCCAACGCAAGTTCCAGACCCCCTCCAAAGGCATAGCCGTGAATGACCGCTACAGTTGGCACAGGTAGGGAAGAGATTCTCGAGAACACTGCTTGGCCGATTCTGGCGCCATCGTGTTCTTGTAGCACACTGCGACCGACCAGTTCTTTAATGTCTGCGCCTGCGCAGAAAGCTTTTTCGCCTGAACCAGTAAATACCACGCCGCGCACCTGGCCAGCTTTGACACCAGACTCAAGCTTGTCGATAGTTGAGTCGAGCTGATCAAGAATCACGAAACTAAGCGCGTTTAGTGCTTCGGGCCGGTCGAGCCGAACAAAGCCTAATTGGTCACGGATACTTAATTCAATGCTCATGGGGTTTGCTCCTGTGCCTTCCAGCGAACAGATTCAGGCACGATTTTGCCGTCCTTCGCCCAATCAACCAATTCGCGTTTGAGGACTTTGCCGCTGGCGGTTAACGGAAACTGATCAAGCACAATAAAGAACTCTGGCATATCGAACTTCGATAGGCCTACTTGATGCAAGTGTTGTAATACCTGTATGGCGTCGATACTGCCACCATCTCTCAAAATGACGGCAAGACATACTTTTTCGCCTAGCCGGTTATCCGCGATAGGGAAGGCGGCAGCCTTTGCAATATTGGGGTGTCGATGCGCTAAATCCTCGATGTGAGCCGGGTGGATATTGTGACCACCGCGAATGATCAGATCTTTTTTGCGACCGACTATCTGGACACAACCGGCCTCATCCATGACACCAAGGTCACCGCTCATGAACCAACCGGCTCGATTGAAAGCGTCTTCTGTCGCCTGCTGATCGTCATAGTAACCAAGCATCAAGAGACCACCACGGCCACCGATTTCACCAATCTCTCCGCGCGGCAACTCATCATCTGTGCGCTCCGCGTGAAAGATTTTCACCTCATAACCCAGCGCCGCGCGCCCACAGGTTGAAATAATCACTTGCTTGGAATCGGTTGGCAGGGTGTATTGGTGCGAACCGTTTTCAGTCATGCCGTAGACGTTTTGAGGCGTGATGCCAATCTTCAAAAATTGTTCGGCAACCTCTTGCGGGATAGGTGATCCCGCCATGTAGAACGACTTGACTTTGCCTAGAGTAGTCCAGTTGCGCCGCTTGAAATCATCCAGGATATCCATGGCGTGTGTGGGTACCCCCATAACATACGTTGCGTTGCTCTCTGCGATCCAGTCGAGTGCCGCTTTGCCAGCTGCAAAGTTGTGGATTACGAGTTGCAGACCGGCTGCGACCCATTGTTCAATAGCAACCGTGCCAATATGATGGCTTAGAGGGCTCAGCGTTAACAAGATTGTGTTGCTGTCATGATGCCAGTCATGCACCATTGCCCTGCCGTTAGCCAAGAGCGTGTTGTCACTGTGCATGACCCCTTTTGGCAAACCGGTCGTACCCGAGGTGAAGGCGAGATAAACAATCTTATCGGGATTGTTTACGAAGGGGGCAAGTGACATAGCCGTGTCGCGGTGGGTAGGATAAGTAGCGGCAGCGACTATCTCTGGGGCAGGAGCACCGAAGTATGGTCCTAGTACATATGTGCCTAGCAAGGTTTTGACTTTGTCCAGCCTATCGAACACAGAGTTAGTTTTGCTATCTGATCCGTAACCTGGTTGCGTAAAAAAAGCTTTGCAACGAATTCGTTGTAACAAGGTAATGATCTCGTCGGCCGTATAGCTTTGATGAAGCGATGGGCAACAAACGTAGCCGTTACGTGAACACGCGAGAAAAATAATGACGCTCTCGATGCGACTGGGTAACCATATCGCGACTCTGTCCCCGCGAGTTAAGCCTAGTAGCATAAGGGCGCTGGCGACATTTTCCACCTGAGTAAGTGTCTCTGCCCATGTCAGCGTGCCTGCGATATCCCGCAAGGCAATAGCATTGGGTCGGCTGTGAGCATGTTTTACCAGCAATGAAAAAAACGTATCGCCCTGCCAAGCGCCCACAGCGTATTGCTCCCGCGTGTGAAGGGGGTCATGAAGAGTCAGCATTTGAGGTGTCTCTGCTGCTAGTGGCCGAACGTCGAGCCATCCGGTTTGCGCTTTTCGGCAAACGCGGCGGCCAATTCATCGTGCTCCGCAGTATCTAGATAGCCACGCAATAACAAGTCATGAGCCATTCTGGATAAACCACTGACACCGCCGTGACGCACATTGAAAGCAGCCTTGACCGATGCAAGTGCGAATGCACCTCGGTCGGCGATTTCAAGCGCCCAGGCATGGGCCGCTTGGCGCAGTTCTGCGGCCGGCACAACTCGGTTGATTAAGCCCCAATCCAGTGCTGTTTGGGGAGAAATCTTGGGGTTCGAATACCACATCTCTTTCGCCCGCTTTTTGCCGACCAGGTCTTCCAGATACCAAGTGCCGTAGCCGGCATCAAAACTGCCAACCATGGGACCGACTTGCCTGAACATGGCATTGTCTCCGGCGATTGTTAGGTCGCACATCATCTGCAGCACGTTACCACCACCTACGGCGAATCCGTTTACTGCAGCAATGACCGGCTTTTGCAAGCGATCAATGCTTTCATACATCTCAAGCGTAGGTAATACACCTGCGTAAAGTTGTGTATCTTCCATGTCGTCTTTTCGACCGCCCAAGCAAAAAAAACGGTCTCCTGCACCAGTCAGAATAATGACTCTGGTACGTGTTTCGCGACGAATCGCATTAATGCAATCGCGAATTTCGTGACACATGGTGTGATTGAACATATTGCCGTTCTCAGGACGGTTGAGCGTCAGGGTGCCTACTGGGCCGTCTTCCTGATAGAGGATTGTTTCAAATTGCATTTTGTCTCTCTTCGAATTATTTTGAAGCTTAATGTGACCTAAGTGTACGCACCAAGTACACTAGATTCAAGGCATAAAAAATTAAATAAAAAATGTTTGACGGCCTTTATTTAGGACTGTCGGCGCGATAAGTTGGGGATGAGATGCAATTAAAACGCCAAAATAAGCGTATCGGTATGCTTTTGCCATCATCGAATACGACGCAAGAATATGAATTCGTCAAGATGTTGCCGGATCACTTTGCCTTGCACTGCGCAAGATTAAGCTTGAGTCGTATTGATCCAGACTCTACAGTCAAAATCCTCGCCGAACTGGATGTCGAATCCAGAAAGCTGGCTGATGCCGATGTCGATGTGGTCGTATTGGCCGCGACGGCACCATCTACACGGATGGGAAAAGGCTACGACCGGGAGGTCTGCGCACGTATCGAAAAGGCTTCAGGTAAGCCAGCTACGACTGCGGCAACCGCGATGTTAGAAGCATTTGACGTCCTCAATATCAAGAAGATTGCACTCGCGGCCCCTTGGGCTGAGGCGACCAATCATCAAGTTGAAAATTTTGTTCAAGCTTATGGCATTGACGTTGTGCAACAAGCGGCCTTGGGTTACGTCCAAAACAGTGACGTAGGGCTGTTGCCAGCACACACTGCCTACGACTTAGGGATGCAGGTAAATCATCCTGATGCTGATGCTATCTTTCTCGCGTGTGGCAATTGGTTGACCGTGGATGTCGTTGAACAACTCGAGCAGGATAGCGGTAAGCCCGTCTTAACCACAAACGGTTGTGCCTGGTGGGGAGCGTTGCGGATGCTTGATTGCGACAGCAACATGACTGGCTTCGGGAGTTTGTTCAGTCGTTACTTGTCGGCATGAAATGAAGTGCTGGCTCAAAGGTATCCCGAACAAATTACTCAGCTCTTTTGTCAAGACTGGTCTATTTGTCTGCACGCTCTTGCACATATGCCAAGCTAACGCGCAGAGTTCTGACTCAATGTCGGTGATTATCCCGTTCGCAGCGGGAGGAGGTACCGATATACTCGCACGGATTATTGTGCCTAAAGTGGCTGATCGGCTCGGCGTCGTGGGTATAGTTGAGAACAAGCCCGGAGCCTCAGGGGCGATTGGCGCGCAATTTGTTGCGAGAGCCGCTCCCGACGGAAAGACGTTAATGCTAGGATCGATCTCCGAGATTTCCATCAATCCGAGTCTTGTTCCCAAGTTGCCCTACGACGTCAACAGGGATTTTGTTGCAGTGACTGGTTTGGCATCAGCGCCAATCGTTTTGGTTGTGAACAACGCCTCGCAAATCAAGACACCGGCAGATTTGATCGCGCTTGCGAAAGCCCGACCAGAGCAGATCAATTTTGCTTCGGCTGGCGTGGGCAGCGGCGCGCATATGGCGGCTGAATTATTCATGTACGAGACTAAAGTGCGGCTAACGCATATCCCCTATAAAGGCACCGGTGCCGCCATGACAGATCTTATTGGTTCACAAAAGGATATGTTGTTATTTACTCCTTTGCCACCGGCCTCGGCATTTATCAAGTCCGGGCAGCTTCGTGCCGTGGCGGTGGCAAGCCGTGAGCGACTACCTTTATTCCCGGACCTACCTACCTTTGTAGAGGCCGGGGTAACAGGCTATCTGATGGATTATTGGTATGGTTTTATCGCGCCGAAAGCCACCCCTGAGGGTATTCGCCAAAAACTTTATGAGTCGTCCCTTGCCGTTCTGCGTAATCCACAGGTCATTCATAGTTTGGCACAACAGGGCTTCGTGCCTACGATTACCACTCAGGATGAATTCGCTCAGTTCGTCAAGCAAGACACCGCTAAGTGGGCGCAAGTCATACAGTCATCAAATATTCAGGCAGAGCCCTGATCTGACGCCGACGCTGATGTTGATGCTGATGCTGATGCTGATGCTGATGCTGATGCGGCATTGATTCCAGCGATGCGACCAGAAATAAATGCCCAGCCCAGATGATGACCATGGCCTTCAAGCAACAGGCCGCCTTGTCCCGCTGATCCAGCAGCAAATAGGCCGAGGATGGGTTGTTCATCAGATCCAATGACGCGCAGTTGTTCATCAACTTTGAGTCCTCCGTCAGTGAACACCACATAACTTTTAACAGGACCCAAGGCATAGAACGGTCCTTGGCTGATCTCGGGTCGCTTAGAGCGATCACTTTGGTTGTAGCTGTTAACAGTTTGCACAAGTGCGGTTTCTGATACGCCCATGCTGTCGGCCAGGGCCGCAAGCGTGTCAGCCTGATGATAAATATCAGGTCGGTTACGGCGGTAATCGGCCAAATAAGCATACGCGACACCCGGGGCAGTTGAGATGAAATATGGCCAAGCCGAGAATTTTTGCGCAACCAAATCATCAAACACGATCCAACCTATTCGCTCGGGTTGCTGAGCCATGTCGTGATTGGGTTTGTCTAGTTCGTCGGTAAAACGTTGCCCGTTTTTATTAATCAGGATGCCACCTTCTTTGTACAGGTCGGTAGACGGGCTGACTGCGGTAGTCAGAAAGCTCATTAAGAAGGGTCTTAGGATAAACGCAGGTAACCACTTCGCTGACAGGGCAATTAGCATGGCGATCCAGCGATGGGGAGGCAGTTTTTGCAACAAGTTGGGTCTGGTCGGTGCAATAAACCGCATGATGGGGCCGCGTACGATATCACCGTTAATTACGGTCGCCCCTAATTGGCGTGCCATACGGTGTCCGTCCCCAGTGGCAGTTGGATTCACCGCATCGACAGGCCCTACGGCCACAGATGCAAGCTCTGTTTTGAGATCTGGGGCGGCGCTATAGTCGCCCGTGGCGAGCACAATGGCGCGATTAGCTTTAAAGACATGCGCTGAGCCATCGGCAAGGGTCGTGACGACGGCAGTTGCTCGTCCGTTTTGCATCACGATCTGTTGAGTATTGACTCTGGTGCGGATATCGACCCCTAACTTGCGGCATGTACGAGTTAAATGGAAGGCAAACGACTTTGAATTCGGTACTACGTTATGCATGCGTGAAACACGATGTGGAGGTTCGGGTGCTGGGCCGACGAAGACAACCCCCAGATCCATCAGCCATCGCACCATCCCGGAGGTGTTATCGACGAGGATACGTCTTAAGATCAGATTGTCTCGCGGGGCAAGCTTACCCGCATGTTTTTCCATATCTTCGAAATGCGCGTCGGCGCTATCCTGGATGCCGGCTCTGTGCTGATGTGGCGTATTGGTTGCTGTAATCGATCCAACTGACCAAGAGGTTGACCCCCCAGGTTCGGTGTTTTTTTCCAGCAAAATAACTTTGGCCCCTTTGCTGGCGGCCTCATAGGCCGCTGCCAAACCGGCTCCGCCGCCACCGATGACCAAGACATCTGTCTCAGTCATTGGGCTATTGGTATCGATTTCCTGATTCGTCATTCCACACCTGTTCTCAAGTAAGTCAGCATCTGCTTCATTACGGAATTCGTTTGTTAATTCTGTAAAAATCAAGGCCATCTTTCCACATCTCGTGTGAATCAATCTTCTCAGAAAAACCGGCTGAATACGCCTTTGTCATGTCCGAGACGACGTCCCACTGCACCCCTAATGCATAATCCCCATAAGGCCATTGAACCACCTGAGCCAGGTTGGCCGATCTCAACCCAAATCGATCGACCAAACTCTGCCACACGGCGTCTTTGCCTGCGAGTAATTGCTCAAAGCTTGATGAAGCTGGTGGTCCGACGGGCATATCGAAATAATCCGCAATTGTCTGCCACAATGCTGACCAGGTTGGCGCGTCACCGTTGACAATGTTGAAGGCTTGATTTGCACAGCGCGGTTCGGTCATCATCCATGATACAGATTTCGCTAGCGCAGGCAACCAGGAGAATTGCGTCCGGGATGCATACGCTTTTTCCGTCCCGGGGAAAATCAATGCTTGATCACAGGCGCGCATCACTGAGGCGTAGACGCCGATTAACAACAACAGGTTGCGTGGTTCGTCGGTATTGAGATCGCAAAAGGCGTGGGGACGAGAGATTGTCCAATTCCAGGGCCGATTCGTTTGCAAGCGTTTGACGTAAGCTTGTTGTGCGTAGTAGAAACTGTCGAAATTGCCGCAGGGATCATCCTCTTGATAAGGCACAGGTCTTTCAGCTTTGGTGTGGCCGTAATACTTGGTGCCATGAACCAAATGTACGTGCGCCAGATTCAGTGCGTTTGGTAACAGAGCGTCCAACAGGTTCTCAAGCATGGCCACGTTAGTTTCAACAGACTCTTGCGCTCCACCAAAATGATCGAAGCGCGCGGCATAAATCAGATGCGTGACCTCACGTAGATCTGATAGTTTCTTCTGACAATCGGCACGATCGGTCAGGTCGACCGCTATTGTCGGATAAGAAGCTGGAACGGGCGGTCTTCGCGCAAGCCCCATAACGGCCCAATCATTTCGTTGAGCGAGGTAGTTGATGACGCTTCGCCCGATTTGACCGGTGGCCCCGGCAACGACAGCCAGTCGTTTTGATCCGTTGGTCATCAGTTTAGTTTAGATAAGTGGGCCGACAGGTCGGTAGACCGCAATCGTTGAATCTGCGATAAGTTGCTGAGGTATTTCGTTCAGCTGACTGGCTTCAATAGCCAAGATCCCGCGACAAGGGATCGTCTTATCTAACCCAACAGACTCAACCCACGTAAATTGTTTGCCTAAAGGGAAGTTGAAGTCCGCTGGTCTATCAGGGTCACTGATGAGTAACACCTCGTCCTGCGTGACCCGCGGCGCTTGATCACAGCCTTGAAACAAGTTTCGTCGGTAATACCGTTTGTCGATTAATGGCACCCAAGGGCCCATGCCACGGATGCTTTGATAGTACGGATCCGTAAATACATCTGCGGATTCGATGGTGTACATTGCAAGGGATGGCGACCAGCCAGCTGTCTGAGTAATAAAACGTTGAGCTGAATCGACGCCCTTGACAGTCCGCATGATGTTCAAGTGTTCCACGTACCAGTCGGCAAACTCAGCCAGACGCGATTGATCGGTCAAACCACTTTGTGCAGTGAAAATCATCTTGCGACTAGTCCTGAAAGTTTAGTCTGCCTATCAATTTATTTTTAATCCCGCTTCTCTAATAACAGGACCCCACTTGACTGTCTCCGTTTCAATATGCCGAGACAGGGCTTCGGGTGGTCCACCAATCGGCTCATAGCCAATCTTAAGCAGACGATCACGCATATCCTTATCTGCAAGGATCTTGTTGAAGGTTAGATTAAGTTTTTTGATGGCCTCGTCAGGTGTGCCCTTGGGCGCCAAGATCCCGTTCCAGGACGTAACGGCGTAGCCTGGTACGCCAGCCTCTGCGATGGTTGGCAAATCGGGTAGGCTAATTGACCTGGCTTCACCCGTAGTGGCAAGCGCTCGTAATTTGCCAGACTCGACAAAAGGCAACAAGGTTGATGGTTCTCCAAACACCATGTCCACTTCTCCAGCCATCACTGCTGCCGCAGCGGGACCGCCTCCTTTGTAGGGCACATGCAAAAGTTTGACCCCAGCCATCGAGCTAAAAAGTTGACCGGTCAAGTGATTAATGGCACCGTTACCGCTTGAACCAAAGGTCAGAGTGCCCGGCTTGGCTCGCGCAAGTTCAATCAACTCCTTAACTGACGTCGCTGGCACATTTGCGTTTACCACCAGCAACTGAGGCACTGAGGTTAAAAAAATTACGGGTACGAAATCGCTTTCCTCAAACGTCATTTCTTTGTAGATATGGCGATTAATCGAGTGGGTACCCGAATAGGCGAAGGCAATGGTGTAGCCGTCGGGTGTGGATCTCGCGGCGGCTTGAGCGCCGATATTTCCGCCGGCGCCCGCCTTGTTCTCGATCACGATCGTCTGACCGAGCGCTTCGCTCGCAGGCGAGCCCATCATTCTGGCAATAACGTCGGCACCACCACCCGGCGGCCAAGGCACGATCCAGCGGATGGGGTGATTGGGATAAGACTGCGCTTGTGCGCAACCCGTGCAGAACATACAAAGCAGTGCCAAACGCCAAACGCTTCGGCTAAAGCCTTTGAAGAGGTTTGTTGTCATTTGTTATTGTCTCTAAGATACTTTTATATGTTTTTCAGTACTTTAAAGTCATCCTACACAACAAGACAATGGCTTACAACAAAAAACACTCAGAACCCGGGTCAGATCGTTATAAAAGCCTGACCACTATTGATCAATCGTGATGCGCGCATCCTCGATGACTTTCTTCCACGCAGCGGTATCTTTTGCCATTTTTTCAGCGCAGTCTTCAGGTGTCCCACCACCGGCATCAAACCCGAGCTTCTGCAGTTGTGCAAGCACGAGAGGGTCTTTCAATGTCTGGTTCAAGGCTTTGTTCAACTTTTCAACGATGGGTCTAGGCATTGCCGCAGGCCCAAACACGCCAAACCAGGTTAGCGACTCATAACCCGGCACAGTCTGAATAATGGGAGGCACGTTGGGCAGCACTGCTGACGCATTTGGTGAAGTGACCGCCAGCGCCCTGACTTTGCCGTCCAATACGTGGGGCGACCCAGAAGACATACTGTCAAACATGAGGTCGATTCGGCCCGCTATCAAATCAGGTATTGCCAACGCAGTCCCTTTGTAGGGTACATGAGTCAATTGGATGTTCGCCGCAGCGGCAAAACGGGCTGCGGACAAGTGCGGAATCCCGCCATTACCCGCGGAGCTGTAATTTAATTTTCCGGGATTCTTCTTCGCATAATCGATCAATTCTTGCACGGTTTTGTAAGGCGCTGTGAGCGGCACGATAAGTACTTGCGGTGACGAGGCCAGATAAATAATCGGCGTGAAGTCTTTTGTAGGCGAGTAGGGGATTGCCGGATTCAGCAGCGGGCCGATTGAGTGTGTGCTTGAGGTAGTCATCACGATGGTGTAACCGTCGGGGGCCGAATGTGCCGCCAGATCTGACCCAATAACGCCGGCTGCGCCGGCACGATTTTCTGCAACCACCGTTTGACCAATATCGACACTGAGTCGTTGTGCGACCACTCTGGCGATGATGTCGGTCGCCCCGCCCGGAGGAAACGGTATCACCAGTTTGATCGGTTTGCTGGGGTAAATATCTGCCGCTGTAGCGCTGATGCTTACTATTGTTAACAGGGCGATTACCAGGACTTTTAGATGCTTCATAGGTTTTGGTGCAAGAAAGTTAATAGATTTGATTGCTAAGTCGGTCGGCTAATTGAAGAGGTACTTCGATCGGCATCTCGAGCAGCCAGAAGGATAGCCCTTTGCCGTGCGTATCGAGATTGAGCGCGTCATTGACACCCCCGTCCAGAATACCTTCCAGTACAAAGTTCATGGACTCAATTTTGGGTAAAACATACCTGGTCACTTTAGTGGGGTGACGATGCCCGAACCAGGCTGCAACGCTAGCCTCGGTGAGCTGTTCAAGCAATAACTGAAAGCACTCGGTGTCCCACGCTATGACACTGATATTGGATGTGTTGCCCTTATCTCCGGCGCGGGAGTGCGCTAACAGGTGCAGTGGTAACTCAATTGTTGTTCGGCTCATGTGCGCTGCCCCTGTGCGATCGTCCAGCCGGCGTCAACAAAATCGCGGGGGATGGTGCAGGACAAAGTATCGAGCCTTGGCTTAATCGAGCTGCGGACACCGCCACCGCCGGCAGGTCCGCAACAATAAAGCGATAAGACCTCCCTCGATACTTTTTCTGCAGTTTCCTTTTGCATATGAACGCCTGCAACGCGCAGTCTCACGTCGTTTGCGGGGGCGTTAAAGCCCTTAGCCGCTAACTCACCCGCATCATCACCGAAGATGCTCAGCGCCCCGATGATGTCGATACGTAAATCGATCAGATGGCCGATACGCTTGCAAATAGTATCGCCCGCCAGCATGGCGCGCTCTTTCGCTTTAAAGCCTGCATAAGAGATTTCAGCTTCGCAGAGCCAACCATTGTCGTAACAGACGTTGACTTTGAGCTCTGCTGGTCGCTCGTGACCGGTCACGCCATCAATGCGCACGCGATTTGCCGCTGTTTCAGTGATCGTGGCATTGGTGATGTCGGCAGTCACATCAGGCGTAAGATAACTAGCCGGGTTATGCACTTCATAAAGTAATTGTTCTTTCGCAGTTCGCAAATCGACTCGACCACCTGTGTTGGCGGCCTTGAAGACAGAGAAGTTGCCCTGGCTATCGATTTCAGCAATCGGAAAGCCAATCCGGTCCATACCCTCTACTGGTTTCTGGCCTGGCACGCAAAAGTAACCACCCGACACTTGCGTTCCGCACTCAAGCATGTGCCCAGCCATGGTGCCGCAACCCAGTTTATGCCAATCATCCATGGACCAACCGAAGTGAGCCAGGGCAGGGCCCAGCGTCAAAGAGGGATCGGACACGCGACCAGTGACAACGATGTCGGCGCCATCCTGCAAGGCTTCACTGATTTGTTGGGCACCCAAATAAGCATTAGCGCTGACGATACGTGCGGGGTCAATGTTTGACCCCAGACGCTTAAGCAGCGATTGCAATTGCTCAGGTTGCGTTAAGTCATCACCATGTACCACCGCAATTCGCGGTCTTCTGAGACCCTGAGCACGGGCGAGGGCATAAATTCTCTGTGCCGCCGCTTGCGGATTGGCTGCACCAAAGTTGCTCACGATTTTGATGGAGTGATCCAGACAACGACGCAAGACAGGACTAACAAGATCATCCAACAAAGGCTCGTAGCCATGCAGTGGATTTTTGCGCTTCTCAATTTGAGCCAGTGCCAAGGTGCGTTCGGCCAGTGTCTCGAAGGTTAGAACGCCACCACCAAGCGCAATCAAGGTATCAACTACGGGTGCCGTGCCATCGGTTCGGTCGCCCGAAAACCCTGTGGCGCATCCCACAAAGAGATTTTTTGCGGTCATCGCTCAGCTCACCACGTTGATAGGATGCCCTTGTTTGAAGGCCTCCAAGTTAGCCAAAATGCCTTGTTTGAGATTATTAACCCCGCTTTCGCTGGCCCATGTGACGTGTGGAGTAATGATCAAATTATCTTGATCATAGTTCATCAAAGGGTGTTTACCAGAAGGGGGTTCGATGGCTAATACATCCAGAGCGACACCTCCGAGGTGTTTGCTTTTTAGTCCATCGAGCACAGCATCTTCGTTAATGAGCGGTCCACGGGCAGTGTTAATGAGCATAGCGCCTGGCTTCATGTTAGCGATTTCGGCATGACCGATCATGCCACGGGTTGCCTCAGTTAAGGGGCAATGCAGACTGATCACATCGCTTTGCGCCAACAGAGTTTCAAAACGCACATACCCCTCACGGATGTCGTGACGACCTCTATGTTCACCGAAGAGTACTTTCATCCCCAAGGCTTGGGCTAGTCGACCAACTTCGCCGCCAATCGCTCCGCGGCCAAAAATCCCCAATGTGGCACCACCGATATTCAGAATGGGTGCGCCGTGTACGCAGAAGATCTTTGAATTCGGCCATGCCTGCCTCGCGCGAGTCTGATAATGGTTCATTGCTCGTCGCAGGGAGAAGATCAAACCGATCACACCTTCGGCCACACTTTGTTTTGAATAACCGGGAACGTTGGACACGGTTACACCGTGCTCTCTGCAAGCTTGCAAATCGATACAGTCGTAGCCCGTTGCCGCCACGCATACAAAACGTAGCTTGGGTGACTTCTGCAAGATTGCGGCCGTGATTTTTACTTTGTTGGTGATACATATGGTCGCGCCGTCCAACGCGGTTATCGCGGATGCTGTGTCAGATGCGGTAGCGGGGCAATTGAGCCATTCATCAGCCCAGGAAGGGGCTGTCAGATGTTCAGGTATGGTGTCACTGTCTAAAAATACAATCTTCGTCATGGTGGTTGTTTTCAAAAGCCGAGTTCAGGATTATTTTGCGCCAACGGTATGCCCAATAAATATCGAAGGTAGCATGTTTCGCCCTGCTGGCGGGAGTCAGTGACCCACCCACAAATCTAAAGTAAGCCAGCTTCGATGGCACAGTGTGCGTTATTTGGTAAAGTTGGGGCTCCGAGATATGTGAGGTGATCGGCATGAGAGCTGACAGACTAGGTAGCATCGCCAGACGCGTCCTCGCCATGGTTTGTGTCGCGATGATTGCCAGCTCGACCTGTGGTGCAGCCACGTCCCAGCCTTACAGCTTGTCTGGCAAGGTTGTTAAGGTTGCCGATGGGGACACGATGACGATTCTCGTGAACCGTCAACAACACCGGATTCGCTTGGCCAGTATTGACGCACCTGAGACAGCACATGGAAGTGATAAGCCAGGACAGCCATTTGGCGAGGCGGCCAGCAAGTACCTATCGAGCCTGGTGGCCGGCAAGACGCTGACCTTGACTTGTTTTGAGCATGACCAATACGGTCGTGAAGTGTGTGATGTGCCGTTAGAAACAACGACTGCGAACCGGATGCTTGTTCAAAACGGTTACGCCTGGGCGAATCAGCAAGGCGGGGGTAAGTATTTACGGGATAAGACCCTTGCTGCCTTGCAAACACAGGCCCAGCTTGATAAAAAGGGTCTTTGGGTAGAACCCAATGCCATTGCGCCCTGGGTATGGCGTTATCGCTGCTGGAAGCATCAACAGTGTTGAAATTCAGGTTACTTTTACTTTGCATGCTTTTGGTCGGGTGTAGCCCCGAGAGTGGGGATTCAAAGCATGGTGCAGCAGATTCCCCCATTAACAGTCCGTATTCCCGGGGTGCCGAGCAACGGAATACGCTTTACACCGCTTTCTCGCAGAGATCGCCCAAAGCACTTGATCCCGCAAAGTCCTATTCGTCGAACGAGACGCCTTTTACCTACAACATATACGAACCTTTGTATGGGTATCATTATTTGAAACGGCCGTACGAGCTGATCCCTCGTACAGCTCAGACCGTGGCTGAGCCGGTTCTGATTGATAAACAAGGTAACGCTCTGGCTGCTAATGCGCCTGTGTCGGCTGTGGCCGAAAGTATCTACGACATCAAGATTCAGCCTGGGATACTGTTTCAACCGCATCCTGCTTTCGCGCGTGACGCGTCGGCTAATTTTGTTTATTACCCGATAAAAGCAGAAGCGTTGAGTCATAAATTTTCAATTGCTGATTTTGAACAGACAGGCACGCGTGAACTCACTGCTCATGACTATGTATATGGGCTGCGTCGACTTGCCAGCCCACGAGTTGCCTCGCCGATTTACTCGACTCTGGCCGAATACATTGTCGGCTTTCGTGAGTATGGGCAACGTTTGCGTGAGGTCGACAGAGAGTTACGCAAAGGCTTGGCCGCCACCACTACAGAGCTGCCTTGGCTCGATTTGCGGTCAGCCGGTTTTGTCGGTATCGAGGCACTCGATCCTTACACCGTTCGAATCCGCGTCAAAGGGGTATATCCTCAATTTAAATATTGGCTGGCCATGACGTTTGCAGCACCGATCCCCTGGGAGGCTGATCGCTTTTACAGTCAGCCAGGTATGGCCAAAAGCAACTTGTCTTTGAATAACTGGCCGGTGGGCACTGGGCCCTACATGATGACTGAGTCAATTCAAGACAGACGTCACGTGTTGACACGTAATCCTAATTTTCGTGGCGAACCCTATCCGTGTGAAGGCGAACCCGGTGATGCTGAAGCAGGGCTCTTGGCGGATTGTGGCAAACCGACTCCCTTCATTGATCAGATCGTTTTCAATATGGAGAAAGAATCGATCCCTTTGCAAGGTAAGTTCCTGCAAGGCTATTACGACATTCCCCAAGTAGATAGCGGCGCTTACGGCGTCGCAATGCTCGTGGCGGCCACTGATTCGGCTGATAAGGCTAGTTTGTATGCCGAGCATGGGATTAAATTGCCAACAACGGTCGAGGCTCAAATCCAGTATTTTGGTTTTAATTACAAAGATCCTGTCGTCGGAAAAGGTGATACGCCAGTCCAACAGATGCGTAACCGAAAACTGAGACAGGCCCTGAGCATTGCCTATAACTGGGAAGAGTACGCCACCATCTTCAACAACGATCAAGCGGCGATCGCGCACGGCCCTATCCCGCCTGGCATTCTAGGCTATCAGGCTTTACCCCTCGGGTATAACCCCGTTGTTTACGATTTGGTTGATGGCAAACCTATCCGAAAGCCGCTCTCGATCGCCAAAAAATTGCTCGCTGAGGCCGGCTATCCCGACGGTCGTGATGCGACTACCGGCGAACCTCTGGTCCTGCATTTCGATTCAACCTTGGCCTACAGCGCGAGTTCCCAGCTTGACTGGATGAGGCGTCAGTTCGCTTCGCTGGGCGTTCAACTGGATATCCGTGTGACTGACTACAATCGTTTTCAAGACAAAATATCCCAAGGCTCTGCACAGATGTTTGCCCTCGGATGGGATGCTGACTATCCTGATGCTGAAAACTTTTTAATTCTGTTTTATGGCGGACACGCTAAGGTTCCCACTGGGGGCGAAAACGTCGTTAACTATGTCAATCCGATCTACGACGCCCTTTTTGAGAAGATGCGCGATTTGCCAGATGGTCCTGAGAAAGAGTCCCTCATCGTCCAAATGACTGACGTCTTGCGAGAGGATGCGCCATGGATGTTTGGGGTCTTTCCGAAGTCTGCAGGTGCGTTTCAGCAATGGGTCGGCAATGCGAAGCCAACCCAGATGGTCAGAAACACCCTGCAGTACCTGAAAATCGACACCAAGCTGCGGCATCAGAAAATTGATCAATGGAACCCGCCCATCTGGTGGCCATTTGGTTTACTTTCGCTAGTCGTTGCTTTGACCCTTGGGCTGGCTTGGCGGGCCTTGCGCAGACAGGACAAACAGACCGCTTTTGGTGAGGTCAGCCGATGATCGGGTATATCACCAGGCGTTTGTTCTACGGGGTAATCATACTCATCGGCGTCAATTTATTGACCTTTATATTGTTTTTTGCGGTCAACACTCCTGATGATATGGCACGCTTGTCTATTGGTGCACGTCGAGTCAATGCGGATGCGATAGAAAAATGGAAAGTCGAGCACGGCTACGACAAGCCTTTGTTCCTAAATGCCCGCCAGGACGGTATAGCGCGTTTCACTGACACCATTTTCTACCAACGCTCTGTGACACTGCTGGCGTTTGATTTCGGTGATTCAGATGCCGGGCGTGATATCAATCACGAAATCCTTGAGCGGATGGGCCCGAGCCTTTCGCTAGCCCTGCCTACCTTCGTGCTGGGGTTACTGGCGAGCATCATCTTTGCTATGGTTTTGGTCTTTTTCCGTACCACCGCGCTCGATTTCTGGGGGGTGGTGCTGTGCGGTGTCATGCTGTCAATATCAAGTCTTTTTTACATCATTGCGGGGCAATGGCTTTTCTCTAAAATTTTTCGTCTTGTGCCGTATTCAGGCTTTTCTGGCGGTTTGGACATCATCAAATTTCTTGCCTTGCCTATTATTGTTTCAGTGCTCGCGCGCCTGGGAGCCGAGGCGCGCTTTTACCGAAGTCTTTTTCTGGAAGAGATCGGCAAAGACTATGTCCGCACTGCCCGTGCCAAAGGGCTGGGCGAGCACATCATCTTGTTCCGTCACGTACTGCGCAATGCCCTCTTACCGATATTGACAGGTACGGTTTCGGCTTTGCCTCTGCTCTTTATGGGTAGCCTGATCGCCGAGTCCTTTTTCGGGATTCCGGGTTTGGGAAGTTACACCTTAGACGCCATCAACGCCCAGGACTTTGCAATTGTCAGAGCCATGGTTTTTCTGGGTTCTGCGCTTTATGTTGTGGGTTTGATTTTGGCAGACGTGTCCTACACGCTGGCTGATCCTCGGGTGAGGTTCGACTAGTCATGATGCCGAAATTTGTCGTGTTGTGGACCGATGCCGCCTTGTTCGCTCTGGTCATTTTGATTGGTGTTTATGCATGGCGAGCAGTCCGCTCACGAACACTGCGCGCAAGTTGGTCTCGCGTAGCGCGCAGCCCGTCCGCCATGTGTTCAGCCATTGTTCTGCTGATGTTTGTGCTGGTGGGCTTATTGGACTCTATTCACTATCAACCTCGGTTACCTCCGGTGGCAGGGGCAGCTCCGGATGCTCCCGTGATGTATGCCCCGAAGTTGGTGTCGGTGCTTGATGCTGCGCTTGGCGACACTGCGTTTGTAAAACCAGAGAAGACCTACTCGCAGCCTCTGGCCTATCGGCAATTCGTCAAGGAGTCCATGCTAGGTTCTGGTGGGCAAGTCACTCGCGATTTTCCTCGGTTGAAATTTGGTGGGCGACATCTCGATGCACCCGAGTCACAATGGGCGTCGGATGTGTCGCAGCGCGCGTTCTGGGGGTTTCTGGGTGGTGCGGCGGTTGCGACTTGTCTAGTCGGATTATTGCTGGGGCTGAGAGGTAAAAACAGTCCGTTGCCCTGGCGAGCCATATTTGCAACGCTGACAGTAATCTGCTGTTTGTTTGGCGTTACCTTTAGCTTGGCCTCTGGTTATCACGTTCTGGGAACAGATGGCACCGGCACCGACGTGCTTTGGCGAGTGCTCAAGAGCATCAGGACCGCCTGGGTGATCGGCGGCCTGACGACAGCTTTCATCTTGCCGCCAGCCCTGTTGCTTGGGATCGCTGCAGGTTATTTTAAAGGCTGGATTGATGATGTGATCCAGTATGTTTATTCAACGCTTACGTCTATTCCAAGCGTCTTACTGATCGCTGCGTGCGTGTTGATGATGCAAGTATTTATTGACACCCATGCAAGTTCGTTTCCCACGGCCGAAGAGCGCGCCGACATCCGGCTTTTTACGCTTTGTATGATTTTGGGCCTGACCGGCTGGTCTGGTTTATGCAGATTGCTACGGGCTGAATCTCTCAAGTTGCGAGAGCTCGAATATGTTCAGGCTGCTAAGGCCTTTGGCATCTCATCCTGGCGAATCATGCTGAGGCATTTGTTGCCCAATGTCATGCATCTCGTCTTGATCACCATCGTGCTTGAGTTCTCAAGTTTGGTGCTTTACGAGGCGGTACTGTCCTATCTCGGCATAGGTGTTGATCCAACCATGAATTCGTTTGGCTCGATGATCGAGAAATCCCGACTTGAGATCTCGCGCGACCCGATGATCTGGTGGAGCCTTTTCGCGGCCTTTGCTTTTATGCTGACTTTGGTTCTGTCCGCGAATTTGTTCTCAGATGGGGTAAGAGATGCGTTCGATCCCAAATCGCGTTTATTCAGACCGCGTCGTTTTAATAAACCCGTATTGACGAACAAAGATCGGATTGCGCTTGACCTGAACCGCTTAACTGAACGTCAAGCCAGACCTGACCAAGCGCCGCTACTTGAGTTGAAAGACCTGGAAATCGGTATCGACGTCGACGACGAGCTACGGTACGCCGTTAAAGCGCTGTCACTGACTATCACACGTGGCGAGACGTTTGCACTAGTCGGTGAATCGGGATCTGGCAAGAGCATGACGGCCTTCGCCTTGATGCGTTTGCTGCCCGATGCGCTGAAAGTCACAGCCGGTCAGGTTGTCCTGGATGGTCAGGATTTGAACCAATTATCCGAAGCGCATATGCGTTCTGTTCGGGGAGGCCGCATTGGGATGATCTTCCAGGAGCCTGCGACCAGTTTGAATCCAGTGATGCGGATTGGTGATCAGATTATCGAACCGATTGAGCAGCACACTGCCTTGCGAGGCAAGGATGCCAAGTCACGAGCCTTGCAATGGCTGGATCGAGTCGGTATCCCGGATGCAGCGAAGCGAATCGATGATTATCCTTTTCAGTTTTCTGGCGGACAGAAACAGAGAATCATGATCGCGATTGCGCTTGCTGCCGAGCCGGCTTTGCTTGTCGCTGATGAACCGACGACAGCACTTGATGTGACTGTGCAGGCTCAGGTGCTTGCGCTGATTGCTGAAATCCAACGCGAGCTGGGTATGGCCGTGCTGCTCATCACGCACGACCTCGCGGTGGTCAGAGATGTGGCCGACACCGTTGCCTTGATGCGTCAGGGCGAGATTGTGGAGACTGCGCCGGCAAACGAGTTTTTCACTTCGCCTAAGCATCCTTATGCTCGAGAGCTTTTCGATGCAATCCCTACGTATGCCAAACGAGGACAGCCGTTGTCGCGGTTGACCGTGCTCGCAGGCGGACATGCCGCGAGTTATTCCAAGCTTGCTCCTGAATCTGCTCATGAAGTGGCCTTGTCAGTACAAGACTTGCAAGTTCACTACCGTTTGCGCGCTGGCTTTTTAAAACGCACGGTTGGTTGGACCAAAGTAGTTGAAGGTGTCAGTTTTGAACTGCACAAAGCCGAGACCCTTGCCGTGGTGGGTGGCTCTGGGTGCGGTAAGACAACAGTTGCTAAAGCTTTGCTCCGCTTAATCGAACCCAGTGCTCATGTTGCGGGTAGCGTGGCGCTTGGTGGTCAATCGATTACGCTGGCAAGCCGCGGCCAATTGGTGGCGTTACGTCAGAAAATCCAGATGGTGTTTCAGGATCCTTACGCATCCCTTGATCCTCGGATGCGTGTAACTGAAATCTTGATGGAAGGTATTGAAGCTTTGCGACCAGAATGGTCAGTTGTTCAAAGGCAGGCTCGTCTGGCTTATCTGCTCGCACGGGTGGGATTACCCGATGATGCCGGAATGCGGTTCTCGCACGAGTTTTCAGGTGGTCAAAGGCAACGTATCGCCATTGCCAGAGCGTTAGCGGTCGAGCCGCAAGTGCTTGTACTGGATGAGCCAACTTCTGCACTAGATGTTTCGGTACAGGCCCAGATTCTTGATTTATTAAAGGATTTGCAGAGGGAGACTGGGATGGCTTACATCTTTATCACTCATAATTTTGGCGTGGTCGAATACATTGCCGATCGGGTGGCTGTCATGGATGCAGGTCGTTTGGTCGAAGTTGGCTCCGCGCAGGATGTGTTGCACCATGCTAAGCACGAGGTGACTAAGACCTTGCTCGCCGCGGTGCCTCGACTTAGCTTCGCTTAAAGGGCAAAAACGCTCGAGAGGTATACTAAGCCTCTTGTCTTTTCTGTATTTGCCCCAATATCAAGACCATGGGATTAAAAGTTTTCGATTTGCAGTGCGGCAACCTTCACATTTTCGAGGGGTGGTTTGGTTCGCACGAAGACTATGACATGCAACAGAGTCGTGGACTGGTGTCCTGTCCAATGTGCCAGAACGACCAAATTACCAAACGACTGTCGGCTCCTCGTCTGAATGTCGGACATTTTGACGACGATGCAAGTCAATCTGGTAATTGGAAAGGTGGTAATTTAAGCCAGTCAGGTGGGCAAGATACCCGACAGGTCATGGCACCTATGCCGATTTCAAAAGAGATCATGCAACTGCAAGCCGCAGTCATGCAACAGATGCGTGAGTACGTGCAAAAAACTGAAAATGTTGGCACCCGCTTTGCCGAGGAAGCTCGTGCGATTCACGAGGGCGAGGCGGTTGAGCGTCCCATACGCGGTATTGCGAGCCACGAAGAACAGCGTGAACTGATCGAAGAGGGTATCGCCATCGTTGCTTTGCCCGAGTTTCTGGACACCGACAGACTGCAGTGAACTGTCGTCCTGCCTGTGGCGCCTGCTGCATCGCCCCATCCATTACTTCTGCTATCCCCGGTATGCCGGCAGGTAAACCTGCTGGCGTCGCTTGCATACAATTACTTGATGATATGCGCTGTGCAATCTTTAATGATTCCAGTCGACCTGCTTTCTGTGCCAGTCTAAAACCTTCGGCTGAGATGTGTGGGGATACTCGCGAACACGCGCTCAAGTGGCTGGGTGACCTTGAACAGGCCACCCGTTAAAAGCCTTTGCTTAGCCGCGAGCCTTAACTTTTAAACGCCACGCATGCAGCAGCGGTTCGGTGTAACCGCTAGGCTGGACAAGACCTTTCAGCACGAGATCCAGCGCCGCTTGATAGGCGTAGGAACTTGTGAAATCCGGAGCCATTGGCGTGTAATGCGGGTCATCCGCGTTTTGCTCATCAACAACTTTGGCCATGCGTTCGAACGTCTCAATGACTTGTGCTTCAGTCACAACACCGTGCAATAGCCAGTTGGCGATGTGCTGACTTGAGATACGCAAGGTTGCGCGGTCTTCCATCAAGCCTACGTTGTGGATATCGGGCACTTTGGAACAACCCACGCCCTGATCAATCCAGCGAACGACATAGCCCAGGATGCCCTGAGCATTGTTATCAAGCTCTTGAGCAATGTCAGCCGCAGTCCAGGAAGCCTGAATGGCTTTGCTTGCAACTGGGACTTGCAAAATCCCGTTCAAGAGTTTTTCGATCTCTTTATCTGCATCCAGCTTTTCGAGCTCTTGTTGAATGCTGGCAACATTGACTTGATGGTAGTGCAAGGCATGCAGCGTCGCCGCAGTAGGGGAGGGTACCCAGGCAGTGTTTGCACCAGCCTTGGGATGCGCAATTTTTTGTTGAAGCATGGCAGCCATCAAATCTGGCATCGCCCACATACCTTTACCAATTTGGGCACGCCCGCGCAAGCCGCTTGATAGACCGACCAGAACGTTGCTGCGCTCATAGGACGCCAGCCATTCGCTGCTCTTCATATCGCCTTTACGGATCATGGGACCAGCCTTCATGGCGGTGTGCATCTCGTCGCCCGTGCGATCGAGAAAGCCGGTGTTAATAAAGGCTACGCGTGCAGTTGCTTCGTTGATACACGCCTTCAGATTGACGCTGGTGCGGCGCTCTTCGTCCATGATACCTAGTTTGACAGTATTCGCTGGCAGACCAACTAGTTGCTCGACGCGGCTAAATAACTCATTGGCAAAGGCGACTTCAGCAGGTCCGTGCATTTTTGGCTTGACGATATAGACAGACCCGGTGCGCGAGTTGCAGATGGTTTGGCCGGCGGGGCGTTTGATATCGTGCAGTGCGATGGTAGTCGTGACGATCGCATCCAGTATGCCCTCGTAGATCTCATTACCCTGCTCGTCAAGGATAGCTGGGTTGGTCATCAAGTGACCTACATTGCGCAAAAACAGCATAGAGCGGCCGTGCAGTTTGATCTTGCCCGCTTTGGCGCTGACTGCGCCTGCCGCTGCCGTGTATTCCCGATCAGCGTTGAGTGCTCGTGTAAATGTTTTGCCGGCCTTGCTGACAGTCTCAGTCAGTGTGCCTTTCAGAATCCCGAGCCAGTTGCTGTAGGCCATGACTTTATCCGCGCCATCTACCACCGCTACCGAATCCTCGAGGTCAAGGATAGTCGAGAGGGCTGATTCAAGCACCACGTCATTCACACCGGCCAGGTCATCCTTGCCGATGCCTTTGCTGGCATCAATACGGACGTCAATATGAAGGCCATTATTGCAAAGTAAAATACTGGATGGTTGGGCTGTGTCGCCCTGGTATCCGACCAGTTTGCTAGCATCAGCCAGCCCAGTGGTGCTGCCATCTTGCAACTTAACGATCAGTTTGCCGTCTTGCACCGAATATTGCGTGACCGTGTGATGCGAACCAGTGGCTAATGGTGCTGCCTGATCCAGGAGATCGCGCGCGAAGCTGATGACCTTGGCCCCGCGAACCGGGTTGTACCCTTCGCCATTTGGGCCGGACTTCGTCGCACCATCTGTCTCGGCAATTGCGTCCGAGCCATAGAGAGCGTCATAAAGCGAACCCCAGCGTGCGTTAGCCGCATTAAGCGCATAACGAGCATTCAAAATTGGTACAACCAATTGTGGACCCGCTTGCATGGAGAGTTCTGCATCAACGTTGGTAGTCGTCGCTTGAACTTTGCCAGGTAAAGGCACTAGATAGCCAATTTGTTCAAGAAACGCCCGGTAAGCTGCTATATCCTGAATCGGTCCGGGATGTGTGGCGTGCCAACTGTCCATTTCAGTCTGAATGCGATCGCGTTCAGCAAGAAGCGCTTTATTCTTGGGTGACAAATCGCGCACGATTGCGTCAAAACCTTGCCAGAAAGCGGCGCTATCCAAGCCGGTGCCAGGCAAGACTTGATCCTGGATAAAGCGGTAGAGAATGGTATCGACCTGTAGGCCATGAACGGTGGTGCGTGCAGTCATGCTGGATTACCTTGCAAATATTGTGGGTGACAAGCCGTTGATTCTACTGCTTATAATGAGGGACCGTGCGACTCCGCACCAGGGTGCTTTAAGAGACAAAAAAATGATAAATAGAAGAGATTTCCTACAATCTACTGGTGGTGCACTGGCTACGGCCATGCTCCCGGGCTTGGCAAGCGCAGCGAATGCAAAGTTTCCCTCGCATCCGATTAAATATATTTGCCCCTGGCCTGCTGGCGGTGCGACCGACCTTATTATGCGTTCGCTCGCCGAGAGTGCGAGCAAGATTCTGGGCCAAAATGTGGTGATCGAAAATAAACCAGGCGCAGGCGGAACCCTAGGGGCGACCGAGCTGGTCAATGCTAGACCTGATGGCTATACGCTTGCCCAGGTTCCTCAGGGGGTCTTTCGCATCCCTCACATGCAAAAGGTCAATTACGACACGCTGCACGACTTTACTTGGATCATTTGTTTGACCGGCTATATCTTTGGACTAGCGGTCTCAGCCGATTCACCTGTCAAGAGCATTGCTGAGTTAGTGGCGTTTGCCAAAAAAAATCCTGGCGTATTCACCTATGGCTCGCCGGGTACCGGGACCAGTCCGCATCTTGCAATCGAGGAATTTGCCCAACGAGCAGGCATTACCTTGAGCCATATTCCGTTCAAAGGCAGTGCGCAGAACTTGCAGGGCACGCTGGGGGGCCATGTAATGTCCATGAGCGATTCGGGGCTATGGGGTGAGTACGTCGACTCCGGCAAGATGATTTTGCTCGCAACCTACGGCAGCAAGCGGACCAAGCGCTGGCCGACCGTGCCAACCTTAACTGAATTGGGCTATGACACAGTTTCAGACTCGCCCTATGGTGTTTGCGGGCCTAAGGGAATGGATCCGGCAATCGTAAAAACCCTGCATGATGCGTTTAAAAAGACTCTGGATGACCCTCGTGTGTTGGCAACCTTCGATAAACTCGACCAACCCGTGATTTATATGGGCACTGAAGAGTACACAAAGTTTGCGCACGATACTTTTTTTGCAGAAAAGGCAACGATCGAGCGTTTGGGTATGACTGACAAATCCTGAGCGTAAAGGCAGCCACCAATGAGCATGATTAGTTTTGATAGTGTTTGGGCCATCCTGGTAATGGCTGCCTTGCTTATCGTTGCAGTGATCAATTCGGTTCATCAGGCTGAGGTAATTGCCCATAAAACGGGCGAGCCTTTCGGCACTTTGGTCCTGGCGGTTGCTGTTACCATCATTGAGGTGGCGCTGATCGTATCCATTATGCTCGCTGCGGGCGAGGGTAGTGAGTTGATCGCGCGCGACTCTGTGTTTGCCGCCATCATGATCGTCACAAATGGGGTTATCGGTGTTTCGATTTTCTTAGGTGGTTTGAAGCACAATGAGTTGAGTTTTCGTGTAGAAGGAACTAACTCTGGCTTAGCGGTTCTGATTGCTTTAGCTACGCTGACACTGGTTTTACCTGTCGTGACGACCAGTTCACCTGGCCCTACCTTTACAGAAGGGCAGCTTATTTTTGCCGGTGTGTCTTCGCTGGTACTGTATTTCACTTACGTATTTATTCAGACAGTGCGCCATCGCGGGTATTTTCTACCTCTTGATGAGGATGATCGTGATGACCCCAGAGTGCACGCTGAGCCACCCTCGAATTTGAAAACCGCGGTGAGCGCGGCACTGCTATTGGTATCGCTAGTTGCCGTCGTGGCACTGGCGAAGGCGTTGAGCCCAGCGATCGAACATGCAATCAGCGACGCAGGCGCACCCAGATCGGTAGTGGGCATTGTCATTGCGGCGCTTGTGCTGTTGCCGGAAGGGGTATCGGCCGTCAGGGCAGCGATGGCGAAGCGTTTGCAAACGAGTTTGAATCTGGCTCTGGGGTCTGCTTTGGCGAGTATTGGCTTAACGATCCCAGCGGTTGCCATCGTATCAGTGTTTTTTCATCTTCCCCTCAGTCTGGGACTGGATGCGCTGGGCATGACATTCTTGGCCCTGACTTTTTTGCTTGCCAGTCTGACGATAGCGATCGGAAGAACGACTGTGTTGCAAGGAGTTGTGCATCTTGTCGTCTTTGCAGCTTATCTGTTTATGAGCTTGGTTCCCTAGGCCCGTCACGTTACTCAGACGTTGGTCGGCAAAACTGTTCGTAAAGGGTGCCCATGACTGCTTGCGCCGCTATGCTCGAGAGCGAGTAATAAATCTGCTTTCCCTCTCGTCGTGTTTTTACCAACTTTTCTTTTCGCAGGACAGTCAATTGCTGCGAGAGTGTTGGTTGAACGATTTCGAGTCGACTTTGCAGATCGCTCACGCAACATTCCTCTTGACTGATTTGACACAAAATCATCATGCGATCACGATTGGATAAAACTTTCATTAGACTGCATGCTTTATCAGCCGATGAAAGCATGGCTTTAAGATTAAATTCATTCATCGAATTTACAGTGAGTTCAAGGGAATTTTTAAATAAGATGTACCGTTAGCTTCGGGAGCTGGCGTATTCCCTGCTCTGATATTGATCTGTATTGAGGGAAGTATCAACGCAGGCATGTCGAGCGTTTTGTCTCTTGTTGTTCGCATCAGAACAAAGTCGTCTTCTGTTGCACCGTCGTGGATATGTATATTGCTGCTTCGCTGCTGAGCAACGGTCGTTTGGCATTGAGCCATCCTGCCTGCGGGTGGATAGTCGTGACACATGTACAGCCTGGTGTCATCTGGGTAGCTCAATATTTTTTTAACGGACTGAAATAGCTGACGGGCATCTCCCCCAGGGAAGTCACACCTTGCTGTTCCAACATCTGGTAAAAAGAGTGTGTCGCCCACAAAGAGAGCATCGCCAATTTCGTAAGCTACACAAGCTGGTGTATGGCCTGGCACAGCCAGGCAGGTAATGCTATGCGAGCCAAAACTGATCTGTTCTCCATCTTTCAACAGATCATTAAATTGAGATCCGTCAGCGCTAAAGTCGACGCCGAGATTAAAGATTTGTTTAAAAACACGCTGTACAGTTGAGATGTGCTCACCAATTGCAGTTTTGCCGCCAAGCTTGTGTTTTAGGTAATAGGCTGCGGTTACATGATCAGCGTGGGCGTGCGTTTCAAGCAGCCACTCAAGTTTGAGGTTCTCGTTTGTAATGTATTCAATGAGCTCGTCAGCAGATTGAGTGGAAGTTCGACCTGATTTTGCATCGTAATTAAGAACAGGATCAATGATGACGCAGCGCAGGGTAGATGGGTCGCTCACGACATAACTGAATGTCCAAGTCGCTTTGTCAAAAAAACTTTTAACAAGTGGGCTCATAAAATTCCCCTATACATTTAATTTTATTATATATTATAAATATATATATCGTATACTGAACTAATCAGCTGCGCTAAGCAGCCAAAACAGATGAGGTTAGGTAGTTCATGAATATTAATTGGGAAGACTTCAGCCCTGTGTCGTCCTTGCTGGGCGGTGTGATGATTGGTACTGCAACAGTTCTGTTAATCGCTTTTCAAGGTCGCATCGCTGGCGTTAGCGGCATCCTCGGTTCGTTGATGCAACTTAAAAATACGCCTAAGGGCCACTATTTATGGAGACTCTTGTTTGTTCTGGGATTGGTTAGCGCAAGTTTTGTCTATGGCTTGTTCTGGGCCTTACCCAATATACAAATTGATACGAAACCTCATTTGTTGCTGATGGCGGGTGTGCTAGTCGGTTTTGGTACACGAATGGGATCGGGATGCACGAGTGGCCACGGTATCTGCGGACTCGGCCGCCTCTCGATTCGGTCGCTGGTCGCAACGCTTACTTTTATGTTCGCTGGCTTTGTTAGCTGTTTTCTTTTCTTGCATTTTTTCGCCTGACGTTATGAAAAATATACTCACGTTTGTTGCTGGCTTGTTGTTCGGAATTGGCTTGATCTCATCAGGCATGACCAATCCGTCCAAGGTGATTGGCTTTCTGGATTTGTTTGGTTACTGGGATCCAAGTCTGATACTTGTGATGTTAGGGGCGATTCCCGTGGCGCTTGTTGGATTTGGATTGATCGAAAGGAAGCGCTCGACTATGTTTAATGAGCCACTCCACTTATCAGGTAAAACGCATCTCACTAAATCGTTAATTATCGGCAGTTTTATCTTCGGTTCAGGCTGGGCGTTGGCTGGATTTTGCCCCGGGCCTGCGCTAGTCTCTCTTGGATCGGGCAATGTAAGCGCACTAATTTTTGTTGGTGCCATGATCGCAGGTATGGTCTTCCACGATCATTTGTATCGACCTGTTTTTAAGCCAAAGCAGAGCTGAGTTACCGATAAAAAAGCCCTCGAATCTGGATCCGAGGGCTTTGAACCAACCGCTTAGTCGATCAGTGTGTCGGGTTGACACCTCGACAAATTACATCACTCGGCTGCGGTATTCGCCCGTACGAGTATCGATTTCAATTTTGTTACCAATTTCACAGAAGAGTGGCACTGGCATTTCGAAGCCAGTATTGATCTTGGCGGGCTTCATTACTTTGCCTGATGTGTCGCCGCGAACAGCTGGCTCGGTATAAATGATTTCACGAACCACAATGGTTGGCAGTTCAACAGAGATCGCACGGCCATCATAAAAGACAGCTTCAACGGGCATGCCCTCTTCGAGGTAGTTCAATGCATCACCCATGCTTTCTGCTTCGATTTCAAATTGATTGAAATCCGCATCCATGAAGACATACATGGGGTCAGCGAAGTACGAATAGTTAACTTCTTTCTTGTCCAATACGACGATTTCGTATTTCTCGTCAGCTTTTGAGACGGTCTCGCTACCTGACCCAGTCAACAAGTTCTTGAATTTGAGTTTAACGACTGAGGCGTTACGACCCGACTTGCTGTACTCTGCGCGCTGCACGACGAGGGGGTCTTTTCCGACCATCACCACGTTGCCGACGCGCAGTTCTTGTGCGGTTTTCATTGGTAAAAACTCCGGTAACTGAAGATCTGGCGCGCGCAACGCGCCACGTTGATAGAAATAAGCCCTCTATTCTAGCCTTTCTGACTCGTTGACGCTGAAACTTCACAAAATTTGCTCAACGAACTCGCCAAATCAGGCATTTTCGTTTGTTGCGCGCTAAATCGAAGCATGGCCTCCCGCCAGACAACAAGAGAGTCGGGCAATAGAGCGAGGTTGATGGATTCTGCCAAATCAGTAGCGTCACCATATGCATTCCAGGCGTGCAATAGCTTGGTTGCTCGTTCGCCGGGCTTCACGTGCTTGATCCAGGCATCTAATTTGATGAAATGAGCGCCTTCGTCCTGTGGGTAGATTTGCCAGACCATGGGCTTGCCAGCCCAGATCGCCCTGACCATTGAATCTTCTCCGCGGACAAAATTTATATCGGCAGTCCAGAGGATTTTGTCGTAATCTGGTTGTGTGACGAAAGGGATACGTTGTATCTGGCATTGCCCATGCCAGCCCGTTTGTAGCTCGTTGGCGACACCATCAGGTACGAGTAAAAGCGCATGCTGATTTCGTAAAGCAAGTGTTTTGATCAAGCCAGTCACATCTGCCTGTGGATAACAGAATAGCGAGATGATTAACGGCCGATTTGCAGTCTGATCTCGCCACGCCGAGGCGGCGGGTCGATCAATCCCAAGTGCCAGGAGAAAGTCGAACTGCTTGTTACGATCGGCGCACCAGTTATCACGTTGTGACAGCAGATTCGCCTCTCGCAATAGACCGCCAGTCTTTTCGCTAAAGCCAGGAAAGAAAAAATGCGATGACAGGCCATCGCTTCTCAAAGAGGGCAGCGCGTGACAACCGGAGACCCAATCCTCAGCGCTGAGGTAATCCAGATTAAGCCATAGTGACTTGTGCGTATGTAGCTTAGTCAAATAAAAATGCGGTAAATCACACGAGAAGCTTGCGATCGTTACGTCTAGTGGATCCAGGTTCGGCGCCGCTTCGTCCCACCTGACAACGTCAATCCCATTGATTGATTGACGGGCCAATTGGGTGCTGACCAGGGGCTCTAGTTTTTTGAAACTTGCCAGTCGATCCACCCACAGCCTGATGGACCACTTATGTTCATTGCACAGTTGTCTGACGAGGCGATAAGTAACGCCTATGTCGCCATAGTTATCAATGACGCGGCAAAAAACATCTGCTCTGAACATTAATGAAACTTGGCTGGGGCGATTTGCGCATCCTCGGGCAGCTCTGCATGCACCATTTCACCCATCGGATTGGGAAAATACGGTGCGCCACAATCATCGCAAAAATCGAGAGATAACAGGTTGGGCAATTGTCGAATGTCTTGTACGCCGCATGACTTGATTAATTCAACGATATCCTCCGCAGTATCTCTTGGAGGGGCATCTGGCTCAGCTACCTGGCTGTCATCCTCCCTGCCGTACATGGGCCAGAGGCATCCGTAGACCACTTCGTTTTGATTTTTTTGAGTAAAGCCGATACGGTACTCTTCAACTCTAAGTTCGCCGCAGCCCGCAACAATTGCCCGCAAGTTATCTGGCTCTATAGTTAGCGCAGCGCATAGCCACGCGATCGCAGCTTTGACTGACAACGGTCTCACTCTGCGATCTGCTTCGCGGTTGCTAACGTAAAAAGCGTCAGGTACCAGAATTTCGAAACCACACCCAGGCACCAAATCAGCAAAATATTTGCTGGTTCCTTCTGCCCAGCGTTCAAGGCAACCCGCTCTCGCCTCGCCAAGTTCACCCGGTTCTTCTTGCCAGCGAAAAAGCGCCTTTCCTTGCTCTACGGCAATGGCTCCCACTACGTACCGAGTATCAGCAAGCATGTTGAAACTGTCAGGTACTTCATTTAAAACTGGTTCAGTTGTGGGAAGGTCAAGCGCTTTTGCGCCGAGGCTACGAAGCCATTGCCAGGTTTCTGAAAATCCTCGGGGCATCTGATCCAGACTGACCATTCTGGGCATCATTGCTATTTTTGTATTCGCTGCCAAAATGTGCTGTCGCATTTGAGCGGTTAAGCCACTCAGGATATTTGCTGAAATGGCTTGCGTCGGGATGCTGTAGCGTGTCCAGGCAACTAAGGGAGCCAGGATCAGCAGTACGTCATAACTGATACCGTCTGTTTCAATGACACACGACTCTGATAGTGTTTCAGATTGCTCCATTAACACTTCGTAGCCACCAATGTGATGCTGCGAAAGATGGTCGAGCGCGTCGTCGATTACTTGGTCTTTGGCATTTGTCAGCATTTTGCCGATTTGTTTTGCCAATTCTGCTTCCCAGAAGCAGTCCTCTACGCGACTACCCGAGCTGTGCAGTGCAAGAGCTAGTGCAACGAGCCTTGAGGACTCACGGCTCAGACGGGACGGTAACGAAGCACGAGAACGGGGCATAACCTCAGCCAATCAATCGAATTAAGTGAACAGTGTACCGAATCTGTTCAATTGACTGTCATTTGCCTTTCCAGAGGCAAAAAAGAGAACAGGCTACCTCAAATGGCGGCCTGTTCTCGTCTTCTGATGCCGCAACGATCGCGGCAATCGGGTCGGGCTTAAGCGTCGATGGCGTTAGCCACGTCGTTGTAGTCGTCAATCTTGTCGAAATTGAGGTACTGGTAAATCTTGTCCCCACTTTCGGCAATGACGCCCATATCGCCCATGTACTCAGCTTTAGTCGGGATGCGGCCAAGTTTCGAACAAATCGCCGCTAACTCGGCTGAGCCGAGATAAACGTTTGTGTTCTTGCCCAAACGATTCGGGAAGTTACGTGTGCTGGTGGACATCACGGTAGCGCCTTCACGTACTTGAGCCTGATTACCCATGCATAACGAGCAGCCAGGCATTTCTGTACGAGCACCTGATGCGCCAAACACGCCATAGTGACCTTCTTCCGTCAGCTTTGCGGCATCCATCTTGGTGGGTGGTGCAATCCACAGCTTCACTGGCATGTCGCGTTTGCCTTCAAGCAACTTGGACGCGGCACGGAAATGACCGATATTGGTCATGCAGCTACCGATAAACACTTCGTCGATTTTTGAGCCTGCGACTTCCGACAAGCTCTTGACGTCGTCAGGATCGTTCGGGCAGCATACGATGGGTTCGTGAATCTCAGCCAGGTCAATTTCGATAACGGCTGCATATTCTGCATCAGCATCGGCTTCGAGCAACTGAGGATTGGCCAACCAGGCTTCCATAGCTGCAATGCGGCGACGGATACTACGCTCGTCTTCGTAGCCGCTGGCAATCATCCATTTCAACATCACAATATTGCTCGTGATGTATTCGATGATGGGCTCTTTGTTGAGTTTGATCGTACAACCAGCAGCAGAACGCTCAGCTGAAGCATCTGACAATTCGAAAGCTTGTTCAGCCTTCAGATCAGGCAAGCCCTCGATTTCAAGTATACGGCCAGAGAAGATATTCTTTTTATTTTGCTTATCGACGGTCAGCAAGCCAGCTTTGATCGCGTAAAGCGGGATCGCATGAACCAAGTCGCGCAAGGTGACGCCTGGCTGCATTTTGCCTTTGAAGCGCACTAGCACCGACTCAGGCATATCGAGAGGCATCACGCCTGTGGCAGCAGCGAAAGCCACCAAGCCAGATCCCGCGGGGAAGCTGATCCCGATTGGGAAACGTGTGTGCGAATCGCCGCCGGTACCAACTGTGTCAGGCAACAACATACGATTGAGCCATGAGTGGATGATGCCGTCACCTGGGCGCAACGAAATGCCGCCGCGGTTGCTCATGAAGTCAGGCAACGTATGGTGGGTTTTGACGTCAACGGGTTTGGGATAGGCTGCGGTGTGGCAGAAAGACTGCATCACCAGATCTGCAGAGAAGCCAAGGCAAGCCAGATCTTTTAGCTCGTCGCGTGTCATCGGGCCGGTCGTATCCTGGCTGCCGACGGAAGTCATTTTTGGTTCGCAGTAAGTATCGGGGCGAACGCCTTGACCTTCTGGCAGGCCACAAGCACGACCAACCATTTTTTGAGCAAGCGTGAAGCCTTTGGTCGAGGCGGCTGGAACATGTGGCAGACGGAACAGCGTAGAAGGAGGTAAGCCAAGCGCTTCGCGAGCTTTGCCTGTTAAACCGCGCCCGACAATCAAGGGTATACGACCACCTGCACGAACCTCGTCAAACAATACTTCTGACTTGACCGAAAACTCAGCGATCACCTTGCCATCTTTCAGTGCTTTGCCTTCATAGGGACGCAGCTCAACTGTATCGCCCATATTCATTTGCGATACGTCTAGCTCGATTGGCAAGGCGCCTGCGTCTTCCATCGTGTTGTAGAAGATCGGTGCAATCTTGTTACCGAGACAGACACCACCAAAGCGCTTGTTTGGCACGAAAGGAATATCCTCTCCTGTAAACCAGAGCACTGAATTGGTTGCTGATTTACGCGAGGAACCTGTCCCGACAACGTCGCCAACATAGGCAACGAGATTGCCTCTCTTACGCAAATCTTCGATGAATTTGATGGGGCCAATTTTGCCGGGTTCTTGCGGCTCAATGCCAGGGCGCGGGTTCTTGAGCATCGCCAAAGCATGTTGGGGGATGTCTGGCCGGCTCCAGGCATCAGGTGCGGGTGACAAGTCGTCGGTATTGGTCTCACCAGCGACTTTGAAAATGGTGATGGTCAGGCTCTCGGGGACTTCCGGACGGCTCGTGAACCACTCTGCATCGGCCCAGCTTTGCAAGACGGATTTGGCGTTCGCGTTGCCCTGGTCAGCTTTTTCTTTGACATCATGAAAGGCGTCAAACATGAGTAGTGTTTTTTTGAGACCTTCGGCTGCGACTTGACCAACTTCAGCATCATCAAGCAACTGCACCATGGGGCCAATGTTGTAGCCGCCAAGCATGGTGCCCAGCAGCTCTGTCGCCTTAGCACGGGAAATCAGTGAGCATTTTTCGCTACCAAGTGCAACGGCAGCCAGGTAGGAAGCTTTGACTTTTGCAGCATCGTCAACGCCAGCTGGGACGCGATGCGTGAACATTTCAACCAGCGTATCACCCTCGCCGGCTGGCGGCGATTTAAGCAGTTCGATCAGCTCAGCGGTTTGCTGGGCAGACAGTGGAAGTGGAGGGATACCAAGTGCTGCACGTTCAGCAACGTGTTGACGATAAGCTTGGAGCATGATGGCGCCTTTTAAAAAAGGAGGTGATGAACAGGAAATGTTATGGCTGCGACTGCAAAACTTATAACCCGATTGTAGTACTTTGCGTGTTACACAACAATAGTCTTATGTCTTATATAAGACTATTTATTTAGCTACAACATCCGCATACTCAGGATGTCTTCGTATATAAATGTCCACATATGAACATCTGGGAACAACTTTCCAGCCTTCTTTGCGTGCGGTGTCGAGCGCAAATTTAGTCAATGCTGCTGCGATGCCGCGTCCGCCGACTGCTTCGGGTACACCTGTATGGTCATACGAAGCTGTCTTGCCGTTCAACAGGTAGGTCAGCACGCACAGGTGTCCGTCTACCAGCGTACAAAAACGGCTGTTGGTTAAATCATGGGTGATGTCGAGGTTCATTTTGTGCCGCTACTCATGAGAAGTATCCAGAGGGTCACCATGACGGGTGTGCCGATCAAGCAACTGCCCCATAGCCCGACGATCGGCCACTTTACATCCATGGGGATCGATTTAGGGTTGACGTGATGCAGCAAACGATTCGAGTTGGCGGCAAGCCAGACGACCGATCTAGGAAACATCAACCGGATGAAGTAATCGAGCAGGATCTCCATCCGGACGTTGAGCGGATATTTTGCGTAGTCTCGACCTTCAAGATAGGGATGTTTGAACAGCCGATTTGTTTTCTTAATTTTGAAGAGCAACAGATATGCGGCTGAGATAAAAAAAGCAAAGGCGCAAGCGATGAACAAGCTAAAGCAAATGACTAATGCGGCGGGTAGGGTGTCTGGCATGATGGCTCTGGTAATGGTTGGGCTGACACGCTGACGTGTGTATCAAATGCTTAAGTGCCGCTGCAGGCTTGTATGCCTGCGCACTGACACACGTTTAGAGGATATCACCTGGCACACGGACCCATCCTTCCATTAAAACCCTCGCACTACGACTCATGATCGCCTTGGTAACTTGCCATTCGCCGTCAATCTGATTCGCTTGTGCGCCAACGCGCAGTGTGCCAGATGGATGTCCAAAGCGGACCGATTCAAGCTCACCTCCGCCCGCCGCCAGGTTAACAAGTGTTCCGGGAATCGCAGCGGCCGTGCCGATCGCGACTGCTGCTGTACCCATCATGGCATGGTGGAGCTTACCCATCGACATCGCTCGCACCAGCACGTTTATGTCGTTCTTCGACACCGCCTTACCACTTGAGGACACGTAGTCGGCTGGCTTGGCGACAAAAGCAATTTTGGGTGTGTGCTGTCGCGTTGCCGCTTCTGAGATGTCAGAGATCAATCCCATGCGCACGGCACCATGGGCACGGATTGTTTCGAACATATTCAGCGCTTTCGGATCACTGTTGATGTCGTCTTGTAATTCAGTCCCGCGGTAGCCGATGTCTTCAGCGTTCACAAAAATAGTCGGGATACCAGCGTTGATCATCGTTGCCTGAAACGATCCTACACCTGGCACGTTGAGCTCGTCGACGACATTTCCAGTCGGGAACATCGATCCACCAGCGCCTTCCTCTTCCGCTGCGGGATCCATAAACTCGAGTTGAACTTCCGCAGCGGGAAAAGTCACGCCATCAAGTTCGAAGTCACCAGTTTCTTGAACAGAGCCGTTGGTCATCGGAACGTGGGCAATGATCGTTTTGCCTATATTTGCTTGCCAGATGCGAATAACGGCGTGTCCGTTTTGCGGAATACGACTTGGGTCGACTAGGCCGTTGCTGATACCAAACGGACCGACCGCAGCGGTCAGATTGCCGCAATTGCCGCTCCAGTCTACAAAGGGTTTATCGATAGATACTTGACCAAACAAATAATCGATATCGTGATCGGGTTGAGTACTTTTGGAAAGGATGACGGTTTTGCTGGTACTGGATGTTGCTGCGCCCATGCCGTCTGTTTGTTTACCGTACGGGTCCGGACTACCAATCACTCTCATCAGCAAGGCGTCGCGGACCGCGCCAGGGACTTGAGCAACAACCGGCAAGTCCTGCAGCTTGAAGAAAACCCCCTTGCTAGTACCACCTCGGATGTAGGTGGCAGGTACTTTGATTTGAGGAGCAAAAGTCATCGTATTAGGTCCTGTGTCACGGTGTCGGTGTGAAGAATTAAATTTGAAACAACCTAAGCCGCAGCCGTCGACTCAAGAAAGTCCTGAGCAAAACGCTGTAATACGCCACCAGCCTCATAAATGGATACTTCTTCAGCCGTATCCAGACGGCAGGTTACAGGCACATCGACGCGCTCACCGTTCTTGCGCGTAATCTGTAACGTCAGGGTGGCAAGAGGTGTGCGCTCGCCAATTACATCATAGACCTCAGTACCATCGATACTCAGGGTTTTGCGGTTCACACCAGCTTTGAACTCAAGTGGCAGGACACCCATCCCAACCAGATTGGTGCGATGAATACGCTCAAAACCTTCAGCAGCAATAGCTTCGACACCAGCAAGTCTCACACCCTTCGCCGCCCAGTCACGGGATGAACCTTGACCGTAGTCTTCGCCAGCAATAATGATGAGAGGTTGCTTGCGATCCATATAAGTCTCGATCGCTTCCCACATGCGGATTACCTGACCTTCTGGCTCGATGCGAGTTAACGACCCTTGCTTAACCTTGCCATCGACCACAGCCATTTCGTTAATAAGTTTGGGATTGGCAAAGGTTGCCCGCTGCGCGGTGAGATGATCGCCGCGATGGGTGGCGTAAGAGTTGAAGTCTTCTTCTGGCAAGCCCATCTTGGCGAGATATTCGCCCGCTGCGCTATTGAGCATGATGGCGTTTGATGGGGATAAGTGGTCGGTCGTGATGTTGTCACCAAGTACGGCCAGCGGGCGCATGCCCTTGAGCGCACGAGCACCTGCCAGTGCGCCTTCCCAGTAAGGAGGGCGTCTTATGTAAGTACTTTCTGGTCGCCAGTCATACAGTGGACTCAACTTTTCTGTGGACTCGACTGTCGCAGCAAACATTGGTTCGTAGACTTTTCTGAACTGTTCTGGTTTGACGCTTGAGGCAACAATGGCATCAATCTCCTCGTCGGACGGCCAAATGTCTTTTAGCGTCACCGGATTGCCGCTGGCATCGTTGCCGAGGCTATCTTTCTCAATGTCGAATCGAATAGTGCCTGCAATGGCGTAGGCGACTACTAGCGGCGGCGAGGCAAGAAACGCCTGCTTGGCATATGGGTGAATACGACCATCGAAGTTGCGATTGCCCGACAATACGGCTGTTGCGTAAAGATCGCGATCGATGATTTCTTGTTGGATGACAGGATCAAGCGCGCCACTCATGCCGTTACAGGTCGTGCAAGCAAAAGCAACAATACCAAAGCCAAGTTTTTGCAACTCGGACATCAGCTTGGCTTCTTCGAGGTAAAGTTCAACTGTTTTGGAACCTGGCGCAAGTGAGCTCTTGACCCAGGGCTTGCGAGTCAGACCTTTCGCATTGGCATTTCGGGCTAGCAAGCCAGCAGCAATCACGTTGCGCGGGTTGCTAGTATTTGTGCAACTCGTGATGGCAGCAATGATGACCGCGCCGTCAGGCATTTTTCCCGCCTCGTTTTCAACCACGCCAGAGATGCCCTGAGCAGCGAGATCAGTTGTTGAAACCCGCCGATGAGGATTCGAGGGGCCAGCAATATTACGCACGACTGATGACAGGTCAAAATGCAGCACACGCTCGTACTCGGCGTTCTTGAGGCTCTCGGCCCACAGACCTGTCTGTCTGGCGTAAGTCTCAACTAATTTGACCTGTTCATCCTCACGACCAGTCAGGGTGAGATAGTCGATAGTTTGCTGGTCGATGTAGAACATCGCAGCAGTTGCACCATATTCTGGTGTCATGTTCGAAATCGTTGCGCGATCGCCCAAGGTCAGCTGCGCAACTCCATCGCCATAAAACTCAAGATAAGACGACACCACTTTCTGATTGCGAAGGAATTCTGTCAAGGCCAGCACGAGATCGGTGGCGGTAATACCTGGTTGGACCTTGCCGGTGAGTTCAACGCCGATAATATCGGGGAGGCGCATCCAGGAGGCGCGACCGAGCATGACGGATTCTGCCTCAAGCCCACCAACACCAATCGCGATGACACCAAGCGCATCCACGTGAGGTGTGTGGCTATCGGTACCGACCAAGGTATCAGGGAAAGCAACGCCATCCCGTGCGTGTACCACTGGCGACATACGTTCTAGATTGATCTGGTGCATGATGCCGTTACCGGGTGGTATGACATCGACGTTCTTGAAGGTCTTTTTCGTCCAGTTAATGAAATGAAAACGATCTTCATTGCGTCTGTCTTCAATCGCCCGGTTTTTTTCAAATGCGTCGGGATCAAAACCGCCGCACTCAACTGCGAGTGAGTGATCGACGATGAGCTGTGTTGGGACAACTGGGTTGACCAGAGCGGGATCCCCACCCTGAAGTGCTATTGCGTCGCGCAGACCAGCCAGATCTACTAAGGCTGTCTGACCAAGAATGTCGTGGCAAACCACCCGAGCCGGGAACCAGGGAAAATCCAGATCACGCTTGCGCTCAATAAGCTGAGTCAGTGATGCCACCAGCGATACGGGATCGCATCGACGCACCAGATTCTCTGCTAATACGCGTGAGGTATAGGGCAGCTTATCGTATGCGCCTGGTTTGATGGCATCGACCGCTGCGCGAGCGTCGAAGTAATCCAGACTTGTCCCGGGCAAGGGTTTTCTGTTTGCTGTATTCATGTCTTCTTTTTTGGTCTGCTTGTGTTGACGTATTTGCTTACTTACGCTTGCCAAGCGGAACGAAAGCCTGATTCTCGGGACCGGTGTAATTCGCTGCGGGGCGAATAATCTTGTTATCTATCCGCTGTTCAATGATATGGGCTGACCAGCCTGCCGTGCGCGCGATCACGAACAATGGCGTGAACATTGCAGTCGGTACGCCCATCACATGATAAGAAACCGCCGAGAACCAGTCGAGGTTAGCGAACATTTTTTTAGCATCCCACATGACTGCCTCGAGGCGATCCGCGATGTCGTACATTTTTGTCGAACCTGCCGTTTTCGATAAGCGATGCGCCACGGCTTTGATGACATGATTGCGGGGATCTGAGATGGTGTAGACAGGATGACCAAAACCGATGACGACTTCTTTCGCTTCAACCCGAGCACGGATATCCGCCTCGGCTTCGTCGGGTGTCTCGTAGCGCTTTTGAACTTCAAACGCGACTTCGTTCGCGCCGCCATGTTTAGGCCCGCGCAAAGCGCCGATACCACCTGTGATTGCCGAATACATGTCAGACCCTGTCCCGGCGATAACACGACAAGTAAAGGTTGATGCGTTGAATTCGTGTTCAGCGTAAAGGATCAGCGAAGTGTGCATGGCGCGAACCCACTCATCGCTTGGTTTTTGGCCGTGTAACAGGGTCAGGAAGTGACCGCCAATGCTGTCATCGTCGGTTTCGACGTTAATGATGCGACCATTGTGGCTGTAGTGATACCAATAGAGCAGGGCAGAGCCCAGGCTTGCCATCAAGCGGTCAGCGATATCGCGCGCGCCAGGGATATTGTGATCTTCTTTTTCAGGAATCGTGCAACCCAAAACTGACGCAGCTGTGCGCATCACATCCATGGGATGGCTCGCCGCTGGCAATGATTCCAGAACAGCCTGCAAGTTAGCCGGCAGGCCACGCAGCGCTTTCAACTTCTTTTTGTAGGCTGCCAGTTCTGCTTTGTTAGGCAGTTTTCCGTGAATCAACAGATGAGCGATTTCCTCGAATTCGCAGCTGTCTGCAAAGTCGAGAATGTCGTAACCACGATAGTGCAGATCGTTGCCACTGCGACCAACTGTGCACAGGGCAGTATTACCAGCCGTGACACCTGATAGAGCAACGGATTTCTTTGGCTTGAATGCGGGTGCTGCTTGCTCAGCCGTCTGTGCTACCGCAGCAGTTGCTGAGGCTTTAGGCGCAGTCGCTTTTTTAGCAGGACTTTTCTTTGTCATAGCCATCTTGAGAACTCCTCTGTCAATGATTTAGTCAATTATTTTGTTTTGCCGGCGGCAAACAGTTTGTCGATTTTGCTTTCAAATTCGTGATATCCAATTCGGTCATACAGCTCATCGCGAGTTTGCATCATGTCGATGACACTTCTCTGGTGACCATCCCGGCGCACAGCTTCGTAAACGGTCTCTGCTGCTTTGTTGCAGGCTCTGAAAGCCGACAGGGGATTGAGTAACATCTCCACCCCGGTGGGTTTGAGATCCGCTACGCTGAATAATGGTGTCTTACCAAATTCAGTAATGTTGGCCAAGATAGGTGCATTAACCGCTTTACGGAATTTTTCGAAAGTTGCCAAGTCGTAAGCAGCCTCCGGGAAAATGGCATCAGCACCGGCTGCAACACAAGCAATGGCCACTTCGATTGCGTGGTCAACACCGTGCGAAGCAATCGAGTCCGTGCGCGCAATGATATAGAAGCTGTCATCGGTACGAGCATCAGCAGCGGCCTTGACGCGATCAGCCATCTCTTCCAGTGACACAACCTCTTTGCCTGGGCGATGCCCACAGCGCTTGGCACCCACTTGATCTTCGATATGAAAGCCAGCAGCGCCAAACTTGATCAGACTTTTGGTGGTGCGGGCGATGTTAAATGCCGATGGGCCAAAGCCGGTGTCAACGTCAACAATCAGAGGAACATCACACACATCAGTTATCCGACGAACATCTGTCAACACATCGTCCAGCGTATTGATGCCCAGATCAGGTAGCCCTAAGGATCCCGCCGCAACGCCGCCACCAGATAAATAAATCGCTTTGAAGCCGGCCCGCTTAGCGAGTAATGCATGATGAGCGTTTAAAGCGCCGATGATTTGTAAAGGCTGCTCTTCGGCAAGTGCTTGACGGAACCGCTGTCCCGCTGTGACGATGGTTGACATGTACATACCCTTTTTTGAATAAAAAAATGGGCCCAGTGACAGGCCCATTCAACTAAAAACTTACTTCAATAAATCTGCAACACCGTCGCGCTCTTCGAGAAGCTCTTTCAGCGTCAAGTCCATGCGCTCACGCGAATAGGCGTCAATTTCAAGACCTGTGACGCGGTGGTATTCACCACCCTCGCAAGTCACGGGTACGCCATACATGATGCCTTCCGGAATGCCGTAGCTTCCGTCAGAAGGGATGCCCATGGTGACCCACTTTCCGTTGGTGCCCAGCACCCAGTCGTGGATGTGATCGATTGCGGCATTGGCTGCCGAAGCGGCCGAAGATAAGCCACGCGCTTCGATGATGGCGGCGCCGCGCTTGCCGACGGTTGGCAAGAAAGTTTCGCGATTCCAGGTGTCGTCGTTGATGATCGCTGGCACGCTTTGACCGCCGATCGTTGCGAAGCGGTAGTCAGGGTACATGGTAGGCGAGTGATTGCCCCACACTGCCAGTTTTTGAATTTCTGCAACCGGCTTGGCCATTTTTGTAGCCAGTTGTGACAGGGCACGGTTGTGATCGAGGCGTAACATCGCTGTGAAGTTTTTAGCCGGCAGATCTGGCGCCGATTTCATGGCGATATAAGCGTTGGTGTTCGCAGGATTACCGACTACCAGAACTTTGACGTTACGGTTGGCAACCTGATTGAGTGCTTTGCCCTGGGCGGTAAAGATTTGTGCATTGATCGTAAGCAAGTCTTTGCGCTCCATCCCTGGACCACGAGGACGCGAACCGACCAGCAGAGCAACTTCAACATCTTTGAAAGCCTCGAGCGGGTCACTGTGAGCAGACATCGATTGCAGCAAGGGGAATGCGCAATCGTCAAGCTCCATCATCACGCCTTTGAGCGCTTTTTGCGCCTTTTCATCGGGGATTTCAAGCAGCTGCAAAATAACGGGTTGATCTTTACCGAGCATCTCGCCAGATGCAATACGGAACAGCAGGGCGTAACCAATCTGGCCGGCGGCACCGGTTACCGCGACGCGGATGGCGGGTTTGGACATAACAATCTCCGAGAGGGCTGTTTAAGGAAACTCAATATTTTAGAAACCGAGTTTAGCTTTTTTATTCGGCTTGACGAGTTGTATAGGACTTCGTCGAATTCGACCGGTATCTTAGGATAATTTCCCATACACGTCAATTAATCTTATATCTTATATAAGACACAAGAGCATTGGACGGCTGTGGCCTTGTGTGCCAAAATACGCGCATCAACCTTCACGATGAAGTTAATGTCAGATTCCGATCGCAGTCACCCGGGAAGTCTTGCTAAGCTTACCGCAGCTTTTAGCCCGCTTTATCAGCAGATAAAGGGGATGCTGGTACGTGCGCTGGATGAAGGTGAGTGGAAACCCGGTGAGGCTATCCCCAGTGAGATGGAGTTGGCTGCTCGCTTTCAAGTAAGCCAGGGCACTGTGCGGAAAGCGGTCGACGAACTGGCGGCTGAACATCTCCTGATCAGAAGGCAAGGTAAAGGCACTTTTGTTGCGACCCACCACGAAGCGAAGATCCGCTTCAGATTTTTGCGTTTGGCACCAAATAGTGGGGAGCAGCAGCCACCGCAAAGTAAGGTCTTGAGTTGCAAGCGCCAACGCGCTAACGCTGAGATGGCTCGCTCCCTTGGGCTCAAGGCAGGGGATTCTGTGATCGCGATCAGGCGCGTTTTGTCGTTTGCGGGCAAAGCTGCGGTGGTTGATGATATTTTCCTGCCGGCAGCGCTCTTTAATGGCTTGTCCGCCGACATACTCACATCTTATGTAGGGCCTTTGTATGGGCTTCTTGAGTCAAAATTCGGGGTCAACATGGTCCGAGCTGAAGAAAAGCTGACTGCGGTAGCGGCTTCCACCGAGTTTTCGACCCTATTAGGGATAGAGGCTGGTAAGCCGTTATTAAAGGTGGATCGAATTTCGTATACTTACGCCGACCGGCCAGTAGAACTACGAACTGGACATTATCTGACCGATCACTATTACTACCGTAATAGTTTGATTTGAGACCAACTCACCTGGATTGGTCGGTTTTAGTCAGTGACGCTTAATTGACAGAAAAGGCAGGCTATTCAACATAGAAAGTAGGATTCAGCAGGTTCGCCTTGTACAGGGGTTGTATATCGGCGAGAATATAGTGGTTTCCACCTAGTATCAAAACGCGCACATTGAGGTCGTTATGTCAGATTCAGCGCAAAAACCGCGCCCGCAGTTCAAAAATATCAGTGTTCCTCAGATTCTTTTTGCCTATCGCCTGCCATTGGCAGGCAAAGTGTCGATTCTTCATCGTGCCAGCGGCGCCTTGTTGTTTCTGGCTTTGCCTGTGCTGATCGGTTTGTTTGCGATGAGTTTTACCTCTGAGGCCGGATACAACCTGATCTCAGCTGCAACCAGCTACGTCATTGTCAAACTGATACTGCTGGCGTTCATCTGGGGATATCTGCACCATTTCTGTGCTGGCATCCGTTACCTCGTGCTTGATCTGCATATCGGCATGGATAAGCAATCAGCGCAAAAAAGCGCGGGGATCGTGATGGGTGTCAGTCTCGGGCTCACCCTCGTTTTTGCGCTCAAATTATTCGGAGCTTGGTAAATCATGGCGTTAAACGAAAAAATCGGTACCAAGCGCTTAGTTGTAGGCGCGCATTACGGCACTTTTGAGTATTTGGCTCAACGAGTGACTGCAATCATTATGGCTGTGTACACACTGATTCTGTTGATCGGCATCCTGACGATGTCGGGCTTCACTTATCAAGGCTGGCACAACCTCTTCACTTTCACCGTTGTGATGATGCCAATCGGGCAAATCCTGGCGTCGCTCACAATGATCTCGCTTGCCTGGCATGCTTGGATTGGTGTTCGCGACATCTGGATGGATTATGTCGGTAATGTGGGTGTACGTCTGTTTTTGATGGTCATGACTTTGCTATGGCTTGTCGGATCGGTCGTGTACTTTATTAATATCCTCTGGAGAAACTAAGCCGTGGTCGCTATCAAATCTTCTATTCCGCGCCGCCAGTTTGATGTGGTGGTTGTCGGTGCCGGCGGCGCTGGCATGCGCTGCTCGCTCCAGCTTGCCAATGCAGGTTTATCGGTTGCAGTGTTGTCTAAAGTATTCCCCACGCGCTCGCACACCGTTGCTGCCCAAGGCGGTATTGGTGCCTCGCTCGGCAATATGAGCGAAGACAAGTGGTTGTGGCACATGTATGACACAGTCAAGGGTTCAGATTGGCTGGGTGATCAAGATGCAATTGAATTCATGTGTCGTGAAGCGCCTAATGCCGTGTACGAGCTGGAGCATTTTGGAATGCCGTTTGACCGCAATCCAGATGGCACGATTTATCAGCGGCCTTTTGGTGGCCACAGTGCCAACTTCGGTGAAAAGCCTGTCCAGCGAGCCTGTGCTGCTGCTGACCGCACCGGGCATGCCTTGCTGCATACGCTCTATCAACGCAACGTCGCGTCACGTACTCAGTTCTTTGTCGAGTGGATGGCGCTGGATTTGCTGCGTAATGAAGCTGGGGACGTCTTGGGCGTTACCGCCCTTGAGATGGAAACTGGTGAAATCTTTATTTTTGAAGCCAAGACAACAGTAATTGCCACGGGCGGTGCTGGCCGTATCTGGGCCGCGTCGACAAATGCTTTCATTAACACCGGTGACGGTATGGGCATGGCTGCCCGTGCTGGTATCCCGATGATGGATATGGAGTTCTGGCAGTTTCACCCAACCGGCGTGGCTGGTGCCGGCGTGCTCATCACGGAAGGTGTTCGGGGCGAAGGCGGCATCCTGTTGAATAAAGACGGTGAACGCTTCATGGAGCGCTATGCGCCAACCATGAAAGATCTGGCTCCGCGTGACTTCATTTCGCGTTGTATGGATCAAGAGATCAAAGAAGGCCGCGGCTGTGGTCCGGATGGTGCCTATGTCCATCTCAAGCTCGATCATCTCGGCTCCGATGTCATCAACAAGCGCTTGCCCTCGATTCTTGAGATCGGTCACAAGTTTGCAAACGTGGATGCTACTAAAGAGCCTATCCCTGTTGTCCCGACGATCCACTATCAGATGGGTGGTATCCCGACCAATATTCATGGTCAGGTTACTAACTGGTCAAACGGTGAATTAAGCGTAGTAAATGGGCTGTATGCAATTGGCGAGTGTTCGGCGACGTCTGTGCACGGTGCAAATCGCTTGGGTACAAACTCCTTGCTCGATCTGATCGTGTTTGGACGTGCTGCTGGCAATCATATTGTCAGTTCTCACCCAGAGAAACAGCACCATCATCAGCCGTTGCCACAAGAGTCAGTAGATTTCTCACTGGCGCGGGTGGATGCGCTTGAAACCAGAACTGATGGGGAAAAAACCCAGGCAGTCGGTAACGAGATCCGCAACGCAATGCAAAAACATTGCGGTGTGTTCCGTACTATTGCCTCACTGAAAGAAGGCGTGACCAAAATTGATGCCCTGGCAGATAAGGTCGAGAACATCGCATTCAAAGACAAATCGAAAGTCTTCAACACGGCTCGTATTGAAGCGCTTGAATTGTCAAACATGATTGAAGTTGCTCGTTCGACCATCCATTCGGCAGCGGCTCGTACCGAAAGTCGCGGTGCTCACGCACTTGATGACCATCCTGAGCGCGATGATGAGAATTGGATCAAGCACACCTTGTGGTACTCGGAGGGCAATCGCCTGGATTACAAGCCAGTGAACTTGAAGCCGCTGACGGTTGAAAGTTTCCCGCCTAAAGTCCGTACATTCTAAGACAGCATCAGGATACCTATCATGAGCACAAAGCGTATTGTTAAGTTTGAAATCTACCGCTACGATCCTGACAAGGATGAGCGTCCTTACATGCAAAAGCTCGAAGTCGAGTTGCAGCCTACGGATAAGATGTTGCTTGACGCATTACAGCGCATCAAGCTGGATGTGGATGACTCATTGACCTTGCGTCGATCGTGTCGGGAAGGCGTCTGCGGTTCAGACGCGATGAACATCAACGGCAAAAATGGTTTGGCTTGTACGACCAATATGCTTGAGTTGAAAGAACCTGTCGTATTGCGCCCCTTGCCAGGTTTGCCAGTGATTCGCGATCTGGTTGTCGACATGACACACTTCTTTAACCAGTATCACTCGATCCATCCGTATCTGATCAACGACACCCCTCCGCCAGAGAAAGAGCGTCTCCAATCACCTGAGGCGCGCGAAGAACTCGATGGTCTCTATGAGTGCATCTTGTGCGCCTGTTGCTCGACGTCTTGCCCCTCGTTCTGGTGGAACCCTGACAAGTTTGTCGGTCCCGCTGGTTTGCTACAGGCCTATCGATTCATTGCTGATAGTCGCGATCAGGCAACAGGTGAGCGTCTTGATAATCTCGAAGATCCATATCGCTTGTTCCGTTGCCACACCATCATGAATTGTGTCGATGTTTGCCCTAAAGGCTTGAATCCTTCGAAGGCCATTGGCAAGATCAAAGAGATGCTTGTTCGTCGCACGGTATAACAGGATATAAACTTTGAGCAGTTTGACGGATCTGGATAGAACAAGGCTGCGCTGGCGTGCCCGGCGCGGACTTCTTGAAAATGATCTGATATTCACCGAATACCTCGATGCGTATCAGGACAAACTGAGTGACGCTGACGTTAGCGCACTTACTCAGTTGTTCGACTTAGGTGATAACGAATTGCTTGATTTACTGTTGGGCAGAGTCGAACCAACAGGTGCACTTGACCGGAAGGCTGTGCATGATGTCTTAGGTCAAATTCGCAGGCTTTGATTATTAACAGGATAGACAAAAATGAAACTAGCAGACAATAAAGCCACGCTGTCGTTTTCAGACGGATCACCTTCCGTCGAGTTCCCCATGTACGACGGTTCGGTCGGTCCTCAGGTCATTGATATCCGTAAGTTGTACGGTCAAACGGGTAAGTTCACATACGATCCAGGCTTTTTATCGACCGCTTCATGTGCCTCTAGCATTACCTATATCGATGGCGATAAGGGCGAGTTGCTTTATCGGGGCTATCCAATCGAACAGTTGGCTGTCAACTGCGATTTCATGGATATCTGTTATTTGATTTTGAACGGCGATTTGCCTGACTCAAAAGAAAAACTTGCCTTTGATGATCTGATTACTCATCACACGATGGTCAATGAGCAGATGCACTTTTTCATGCGAGGCTTTCGCCGCGATGCGCATCCCATGGCGGTGCTGACCGGCTTAGTCGGCGCGATGTCGGCCTTCTACCACGACTCGACTGACATCACCGATGAGCATAGCCGTCACGTCTCCGCGATCCGTATGATCGCCAAGATGCCAACTCTTGTTGCAATGGCTTACAAGTACTCGCAAGGCCAGCCTTTCATCTATCCACAAAACAACTTGTCGTACACCGGCAACTTCTTGCGCATGATGTTTGCGACACCTTGCGAAGATTACGTCGTCAATCCGGTTGTTGAACGCGCGCTGGATCGTATTTTCATCTTGCATGCAGATCATGAGCAGAATGCCTCCACTTCAACCGTTCGTTTGTGCGGCTCTTCTGGCACAAATCCTTTTGCGGCGATAGCTGCAGGCGTTGCTTGTCTGTGGGGTCCTGCTCACGGCGGTGCAAACGAAGCTTGCTTGAACATGCTTGAAGAGATCCAGGCGAAGGGCGGCATGTCGTATGTCGGTCAATTCATGGAGCAGGTGAAAGACAAGAACTCAGGCGTTCGCCTGATGGGATTTGGCCATCGCGTTTACAAGAACTACGACCCACGTGCGAAGCTGATGCAACAGACGTGCAAGGAAGTGCTTGCATCGCTTGGTCTTGAGAATGATCCTTTGTTCAAGTTGGCAATGGAAGTCGAACGAATCGCGCTCGAAGATCAGTACTTTGTTGATCGCAAGCTATATCCGAACGTTGACTTCTACTCCGGTATTGTGCAGCGGGCGATTGGTGTACCGACGGCCCTCTTCACAGCAATCTTCGCCCTGGCTCGCACCGTAGGCTGGATAGCCCAGTGGAACGAAATGATTTCCGATCCTGAATACAAGATCGGTCGTCCCCGCCAGTTGTTTGTTGGCGCAACGGCTCGTGATGTAAAGCGTTGATCGCTAGTGATTTAAAGAAAAAAATGCCGCGTGTTGCGGCATTTTTTTTTTGCACCGTCACATCGTTGATGCGAGCGCTTTAATCTGCTTAATGTCGCAGCGCAGCATAAAAAATTATCGTAATTGAAACAAACTTAAGCGTAATATTTGCTCGCATTGAATAAAGCTGGCTGCGATTTCTGCGTAATTTGTAACTAAAAGGTTATACTTCGTTGCCGGCTTTAAAGGCTCTTATAAACCGCCTTCTGCCTCGCTATCCGCAAATTGGTCTGGCCAAGTAAGCGGAAGGTATCCCTGCATCGTAACGAGTGAAGCACTCGACAAGGTGAAGCGTCATATGTCAACGCAATTAGATTTTCTGCAAAACTCCTACCTCTTCGGGGGCAATGCTCCTTACGTAGAAGAACTCTACGAGGCTTACCTGGACAATCCAGGTTCAGTGCCAGATAACTGGCGCAATTATTTTGATCAGTTGCAGCATATGCCCGCAACGGATGGCCGAGAAGCCACTCGTGATCAAGCTCATGCACCCATTGTCGAGTCCTTTGCCCAGCGTGCGAAAGCGAATGCTTTTGTTCAACGCGGTAGCGAACCAGACCTCGCTGTGGCTGTGAAACAAGTTCACGTCCAGACCTTGATCGCCGCGTATCGCTCACTCGGGTCTCGCTGGGCTGATCTTGATCCCCTTAAGCGGCAAGATCGGCCGTCCATCCCAGAGCTTGATCCAGCGTTTTACGGGCTGACCGAAGCTGACCTCGATCAAACTTTTTCTGCGAGCAACACGCATTTCACCTCCTCAAGCACGATGAGCCTGCGTGAGATCCTCAAGTGTCTGCGCGATACGTACTGCCGCTCGGTCGGTGCTGAGTTTATGCATATCTCCGACCCGGCGATTAAACGCTGGATTGTTGAGCGTCTCGAACCCTCTCGCAGTGCACCTGAAGTGGCGCCTGAGCGTAAGCGTCATCTATTACAACAGTTAACCGAGGCTGAAGGCCTTGAGCGCTTCCTGCACACAAAGTACGTCGGTCAAAAGCGGTTTTCTCTCGAAGGTGGTGAAAGCCTGATTGTTTCGATGGACGAGCTAGTGAACCATGGTGGTGATTCGGGCGTACAGGAAATCGTCGTCGGCATGGCTCACCGCGGCCGTTTGAACGTGCTGGTCAACATCATGGGCAAAATGCCTGGCGATTTATTTGCTGAGTTTGAAGGCAAACACGCAGACGGTTTGACTGATGGCGACGTCAAATATCACAATGGTTTCTCGAGCGACCTGTCTACTCCCGGCGGTCCAGTTCATTTGTCCTTGGCCTTTAATCCTTCGCACCTCGAGATCGTTAATCCGGTGGTTGAAGGTAGCGTCCGCGCGCGTCAAGAGCGACGCGGCGCCGAAGGCCATCGGCAAGTCCTGCCTGTACTCGTTCATGGTGATGCTGCGTTCGCAGGTCAGGGCGTTGTCATGGAGACCCTAAATTTAGCCGAAACTCGCGGCTATGGCACCGGTGGGACCGTGCACCTGGTGGTAAACAACCAGATCGGCTTCACTACTTCCGATCCCCGCGATACTCGCTCGACGATCTACTGTACCGACGTTTCAAAAATGATTGAAGCGCCCGTGTTTCACGTTAATGGCGATGATCCGGAAGCGGTGGCTTTTGTGACGCGTTTGGCACTTGATTTCCGGATGCAGTTCGGGCGTGATGTCGTGGTCGATATTGTTTGCTTCCGCAAGCTTGGTCACAATGAGCAGGATACGCCAGCGCTGACGCAACCACTCATGTACAAGCGGATTGGCGCTCATCCAGGTACTCGCAAGCTCTACTCGAACAAACTGACTGCTCAGGGAGTGCTAAAGGAGGGCGAAGGCGATCAGCTTGTTAAAGACTATCGCCAGTACATGGAAGACGGCAAACGCACCATCGAGCCGGTTCTGACTAACTACAAGAGCAAGTTTGCGATTGATTGGTCGCCTTTCCTGGAAGCTAAATGGACTGATCAGGCTGACACTGGCGTGCCACTCGCAGAACTCAAGCGGATTGGTGAAAGGCTTACACAGGTCCCTGAAGGTTTCACCCCGCATCAGTTAGTGTCCAAATTGCTGAACGACCGTCGGAATATGGCGCGCGGTGAGTTGAATCTGGATTGGGGTATGGGTGAGCATCTTGCGTTTGCGACGCTGGTTAGCTCTGGTTTCTCGGTTCGTATAACCGGTCAGGATTCGGGCCGTGGCACGTTCACTCACAGGCATGCCGTGTTGCACGATCAAAATCGCGAACGCTGGGATGATGGCAGTTACATCCCTCTGCAAAATGTGTCAGCAGGTCAGGCACCTTTTGTTGTGATTGACTCGGTCCTGTCAGAAGAAGCGGTGCTGGGCTTTGAGTATGGCTATTCATGCGCTGATCCCAACACACTCACCATCTGGGAAGCTCAGTTTGGCGACTTCGTGAACGGCGCGCAAGTGGTGATCGATCAGTTTATTGTGTCAGGTGAGGCGAAGTGGGGTCGTCAAAGCGGTTTGACGCTGATGTTGCCACACGGCTACGAAGGTCAAGGCCCAGAGCACTCATCTGCCCGCATCGAGCGCTTCTTGCAGCTTTGTGCAGACAACAATATTCAGGCGGTTCAGCCAACCAGCGCTTCGCAAATCTTCCACTTGCTTCGTCGTCAGATGATTCGCAAGTTCCGTAAGCCGTTGGTGATTTTCACGCCCAAATCGCTGCTTCGCAATAAAGATGCAAGCTCGCCACTATCAGACCTGGCAAAAGGACGATTCCAGCCCATCATCGGTGAAGTTGATGACGCCGTGAACGCAGCTAATGTCAAACGCGTATTGGTTTGCTCGGGTAAGGTTTACTACGACCTGGTCAATGGCCGTCGCGAGCGCGAAGACAAAACGACAGCGATTGTTCGTGTTGAGCAGTTATATCCTTTTGCCCATAAGACTTTTGAGACTGAGCTTAAAAAATATCCTAAAGCAACAGAAGTGGTTTGGGTACAAGATGAGCCACAGAACCAAGGTCCTTGGTATTACGTACAGCATCACTTGTACGAAAACATGACGGAAGGACAAAAGCTTGGCTATTCTGGTCGACCTGCTTCAGCATCACCAGCTGTTGGTTATCTCGCCAAACACCAAGAGCAGCAAAAAGCGCTGGTAGAACAGGCTTTTGGCAAGTTCAAGAGCTTTGCTTTGACTAAATAATCTTAAAAACTATCGTTTCAAAACTACGGAATCCAAATAATGGCTATCACCGACGTTGTCGTCCCGCAATTGTCCGAATCAGTCGCAGAAGCAACTTTAATGACCTGGAAGAAAAAGCCAGGTGACGCGATCACTGCTGACGAAATCCTCATTGAAATCGAAACCGATAAAGTGGTCATGGAAGTTCCTGCGCCTGCATCTGGCGTGTTGGCTGAAATCGTAAAGGCTGATGGCAGCATGGTCACTTCAGGAGAAGTGCTTGCTAAGATCGATACAGACGGCAAGGTCTCAGCTGCTGCTCCAGCGGCAAAAGCCGCCGCTCCAGTAACCGCAGCACCAGCAGCAGCGTCAGCGCCTGCCGCCGTCTCGGCGACAGCAGGCATCGCTTCACCTGCTGCTTCAAAGATTCTGGCAGACAAAGGTCTGAGCGCTGCAGGCATCGAAGGTAGTGGTCGTGACGGTCGCATTACCAAAGGCGACGCACTTTCTGCAGGCTCCGCGCCCGCCGCTGCGCCTGCCAAGGCTGCACCGTTGGCGAATCCTGCTATGCCGATGAGTCAGTCGTTAGACGGTCGCCCAGAGCAACGTGTTCCGATGAGCCGTCTGCGTGCGCGTGTCGCTGAACGTTTGCTTCAGTCGCAGCAAGACAATGCGATTTTGACGACTTTCAATGAAGTCAACATGAAAGGCGTGATCGATCTTCGCAACCAGTACAAAGATAAATTCGAAAAAGAGCACGGCGTGAAACTCGGGTTCATGTCTTTCTTCGTGAAAGCGGCGGTTGCTGCGCTTAAACGTTATCCGGTTGTCAACGCCTCGGTCGACGGTAAAGACATTATCTATCACGGCTATTTCGACATTGGTATCGCTGTGGGAAGCCCTCGTGGATTGGTTGTGCCAATTCTGCGTAACGCTGATCAGATGACCATCGCCGATATCGAAAAAACGATTGCTGACTTTGGCAAACGTGCGTCGGAGGGCAAGCTCGGTATCGAAGAAATGACTGGTGGTACGTTCTCGATCTCTAATGGTGGTGTCTTCGGTTCGATGTTGTCTACCCCAATCATCAATCCACCTCAGTCAGCAATTCTGGGTGTCCATGCGACCAAAGATCGTCCTGTTGTTGAGAACGGGCAAATTGTGATTCGCCCCATCAATTACTTGGCACTGTCCTACGATCATCGCATTATTGATGGCCGCGAAGCGGTGCTGGCTTTGGTTGCAATGAAAGATGCGCTCGAAGATCCGCAGCGCATGTTGCTCGAAATCTAATACGAGAGATTTATGTCGAATCATTTTGATGTTGTAGTGATTGGTGCGGGTCCTGGCGGCTACATCGCCGCGATTCGTGCGGCGCAACTGGGTAAGTCAGTTGCCTGTATCGATGCTTGGCAGAATGGGCAAGGAGGCCCAGCACCGGGCGGTACTTGCACTAATGTCGGTTGCATCCCCTCGAAAGCCCTATTGCAGTCCTCTGAGCACTTTGATCAAGCCAATCATCACTTTGCCGAACACGGCATTGAGGTTAAGGGCGTTTCACTCAAACTTGATACGATGATTGGTCGTAAAAATAATGTGGTGAAGCAAAATAATGATGGCATCTTGTATCTGTTCAAAAAGAACAAGATTGCTTTCTTTCATGGCAAAGGCTCTTTTGCTGGTCAGGTTGATGGAAAATGGGCGATCAAAGTCAGCGGCACAACCGAAGCAGACTTGACCGCAACACACGTTGTGATTGCAACGGGTTCGTCAGCACGCGAATTGCCAGGCCTGCCTTTTGATGAGCAACAAGTCTTGTCAAACGACGGTGCCCTGAACATTTCTGCCGTACCCAAAACGCTTGGCGTGATTGGCGCAGGTGTTATTGGTCTTGAGATGGGAAGCGTCTGGCGTCGCTTGGGTGCTGAAGTGACGATTCTTGAAGCCATGCCCGAGTTTCTCGCCGCTGTCGATACACAAGTTGCCAAAGAAGCGCAAAAGTTGTTCACCAAGCAAGGCTTGAAGATCAGCATGGGCGTCAAGATTGGCGAGATCAAAAAGACGGCAAAAGAAGTCACTGTCCCTTACGTAGATGCGTCAGGTGCAGAGCAAAAACTGGTGGTGGATAAGTTGATCGTATCGATTGGCCGGGTCCCCTATACAGGCGGCCTGAACGCTGAGTCCGTTGGCTTGAAGCTTGACCAGCGTGGCTTCGTCGAAGTCGATGGTGATTGCAAAACTAATCTGGCTAATGTCTGGGCTGTGGGCGACGTGGTACGTGGCCCGATGCTGGCTCATAAAGCTGAAGAAGAGGGCGTTGCCGTGGCCGAGCGTATCGCCGGTCAGCGCGGTCATGTCAACTTCAATACTATCCCTTGGGTAATCTACACCTCACCGGAAATTGCCTGGGTTGGTCAAACTGAGCAGCAGCTCAAAGCGGCGGGCCATGAGTACAAGTCAGGAAGCTTCCCCTTCCTGGCCAACGGTCGTGCGCGAGCCTTGGGTGATACCACTGGTTTTGTCAAAATTTTGGCCGATGCCAAGACAGACGAAGTCCTTGGCGTGCACATCATTGGCCCGATGGCGTCCGAGTTGATTGCAGAAGCTGTCACCATCATGGAGTTCCGTGGCGCAGCCGAAGACATTGCTCGTATTTGCCATGCTCATCCTACCTTGTCCGAATCAATGAAAGAAGCGGCTTTGGCCGTTGATAAGCGCACGCTTAATTTCTGATCGGTGCTGGTTTGCTCAACGGTCTGGTTAGGCGTTTCGCGCCTATCCAGACTTTTGTTTATCTGCGCACTCGTTCTTTGCGCATGTGATTTTGTCTGACGGTTGTTCGAGCTGCGTATGAATGTTGTTGAATACTACGAAAATGTCCTGAAAGAGCGTGGCTATCAGTCAGATGCGGCGCAATTGGCTGCAGTCGAGCGACTTCAGCGCTACTACGAAGACTGGCTTGCTTTCATGTCCAAGCGGTCCAATACGTTTAAAAAGCTCGTGTCCAGACCAGAGGTACCAAGGGGTGTCTATCTTTGGGGTGGGGTTGGTCGCGGCAAAAGCTTTCTAATGGATGCGTTTTACGCGAATGTGCCTGTCAAACGTAAGACTAGGCTGCATTTTCACGAGTTCATGCGAAGTGTGCACAGACAGTTGGATGAAGTCAAAGGCACGCAAGATCCTTTAGATGAAGTTGCCAAGCGTCTTGCCAAAAGTTACCGGCTCATCTGCTTTGACGAGTTTCACGTCTCTGACGTTGCCGATGCGATGATCCTGCACAGACTATTGCTGAAGCTTTTCGAAAATGGCGTGTCGTTCATCATGACATCCAATTACGAACCTTCAACCTTGTACCCAGACGGCTTGCATCGCGATCGTATCTTGCCAGCCATTGAGTTAATCAAGCGCAAGATGGATGTATTGAATGTAGATGCTGGCATTGACTATCGTCGCCGTACTCTGGAGCAGGTCAAGTGTTATCACACGCCTTTAACGCCTGAGGCTGACCTGGCTTTGCAAGAGACGTTCAACCAGCTTGCAGACACGGCACCGATTGAACCTATCTTGCTGATTGAGCATCGCGAAATTCGCGCCAAGCAGCTGGCTGGATCAGTCGTTTGGTTTGACTTCGCTACGCTGTGTGGTGGACCAAGATCGCAAAATGATTATCTTGAACTAGCCAGCCGGTTTCACGCGGTGATCTTGTCTGCTGTGCCGATCATGGGGCCAAGAAACGCCTCGGAAGCCCGTCGTTTTACCTGGCTAATCGATGTGTTTTACGATCACAAAGTCAAGCTGATTATGTCTGCAGAAGGCGAACCTGAAGAGCTTTACACCACTGGCGCCATGTCTAACGAATTTCATCGCACGGTGTCGCGTATTCTTGAGATGCAGTCCAAAGAGTATCTCGAGTCTGAGCGCCGTGATACTGTCGATCTTTAATACTTGAATAACAAAGCCACCATGAATTCGCGCGTCCTCACCGGCATCACCACTTCTGGCACCCCTCATCTTGGTAACTACGTGGGCGCGATTCGCCCTGCCATCATGGCAAGTCAAAGCCCAACGGTTGACGCGTTTTTCTTTCTGGCCGACTATCACGCGCTGATCAAATGCGAAGATCCAGATCGTATCGCTCGCTCGCGTCTGGAGATCGCAGCTACTTGGCTTGCTTGTGGTCTCGATCCTTCACGTGTGACCTTCTATTGTCAATCTGATATCCCCGAGATTCCAGAACTCAGCTGGATGCTGACTTGTGTGACTGCCAAGGGGATGATGAATCGCGCCCACGCTTATAAAGCCTCTGTTGATCAGAACCACGTCAAAGGCGTGGATGAGGATGACGGTGTGACGATGGGTTTATTCTCTTACCCTGTCTTGATGGCCGCCGATATTCTGATGTTTAACGCACATCATGTGCCGGTCGGACGCGATCAGATCCAGCATATTGAGATGACACGGGATATCGCACAGCGCTTTAATCATTTGTTCGGTGCGGGTAAAGAGTTTTTTGTTTTACCCGAAGCAGTGATTGCTGAGGACGTTGCGACTCTGCCTGGCCTGGATGGTCGCAAGATGTCCAAGAGTTACAACAACACGATCCCCTTGTTTGAAGGCGGTCCCAAGGCCTTGAAAACCGCCGTTGCCCGCATCGTGACCGATTCACTGGGACCTGGCGAGCCCAAAGATGCAGATGCGTCACATCTGTATTTAATTTACAAAGCGTTTGCGCGCCCAGAAGAATCGAAAGCTTTTCATGCGGACCTCACCGCAGGGCTCGGTTGGGGTGATGCCAAGCAACGTTTATGCGAGCGGATTGAAGTCGAACTTGCACCGATGCGTGACAGGTACGAAGCCTTGATGCAAAACCCTGAACAGATTGAGGAAGCCCTGGCTGTCGGTGCAGAGAAGGCACGCAAAATCGCAACGCCTTTTATGCAAACGCTCAGACAGTCCGTCGGGATTCGCAAACTATCGGGTAGTGCGAACAAAGCGGCTGTGCAAGGCGGGTCTGCAAACAAGGGTGGTAAAGCACCCCGCTATTTGAGCTTTCGAGACGAAACGGGTCAGTTCAGGTTTAGATTCTTAGCCCCTGATGGCACAGAGCTCTTTTGCTCAATTGCCTATGCCGATCCCAAACAAGCCGGTGCCGTCCGTAAACAGCTCGAGCAGGGTCATGCAGATGATTTTATTGTTCTACAGGGTGAGACTGCTTTTGACTTGTCCCTTGACGGGCAAATTGTGGCAACAGGCACTGCTGTAGCATCCATGGCTGACCGAGACTTGCTGCTGCAAACATTGCGCGCAGTGATGGTGCCCACTGCAAGCGATTGAGCGCTCATCGATCACGCTGTCATTAATTCGTAGCCTGCTGCAGCGGGTGAAACTACCGACACAAAAATCAACGGCTCTTTGCCGCTGTTTAAGACGCCGTGCACTTCGCCCCGATGAGCAATCACCACATCTCCCGCTTTGATCAGTCTTGTCGAGCCCGTTAAATCGAATTGATAGTCCCCTGTTCCTGACTGAATAATCCATGTGTCTTGACCCACCGGATGAAGGTGGGGGCTAATGCGTTGCCCTGGTTGTACATACCAGGCGATCACGGCTGAATCTTGGGACTCACTGACGACTGACCTGATGGGCTCCCCCACGTTAGGCTGATGGAAGTCACTGCTCTGTAAGATTCTTTCACGCATGATTAGCCTCTTTGATTAGTGGTTTGCAGAGAGAAGTGCAGTCACTTCGATTTCGATTTTCATTCTTGGATCAGCCAACCCGGCGACGAACATCGTAGCCGCAGGTCGGATATCACCAAAATAGCGCTGAAGCACTGGCCAACAAGGCTCGAAGTCGTCTGCCACAGGCAAAATGTAGTGCACACGAACCACATCAGCAAGCGAAGCATTCGCTTGTTGCAACGCGTGCTCAATATTTTTAAAGCACTGGTCAGCTTGTTCAGACACTGAGTCTGAGATCGTCATGTTCGAGTAGTCGAATCCAGTGGTGCCTGAGACGAAAACCCATTCGCCCGCGACAACCGCTCTTGAATAGCCCATCTTCGCTTCAAAGGGCGAACCGCTGCTAATTAGTTTACGAATCATGATGACCTCTGTCGACGTTAGTCAGTTTCGATCATCTTACCGCTTGAGCTTGGCAAATGCTGCTGCCATCGCTCCGCCTGGCGCAGACTCAGACTGCCCCATTGGTCTTTGTTTGCCCGAAGCAGGCCGTGCGCCTGAGGTGCCTTTGGCACCGGCACTGACGCCAGAACCACTCGATCTGGCTGGTGGCGCGTCATCATTCAGCCGCATCGTCAAGGCAATACGCTTACGTGCTACATCAACTTCTTGCACCCTGACTTTCACCATTTGTCCCACGCGCACTACGTCACGCGGATCAGACACAAATTTATCAGCCAAAGCCGAGATATGCACCAGACCGTCTTGATGAACACCGATATCCACAAAGGCCCCAAAGTTGGCTACGTTTGTCACGACCCCCTCGAGAATCATCCCAGGCATCAAATCCTTCAACGTTTCAACACCTTCTTTGAAGGTAGCGGTCTTGAACTCAGGGCGTGGGTCACGGCCTGGTTTCTCGAGTTCAGTCAGAATATCGCGCACTGTCGGCACACCAAATTTCTCATCGGTGAACTCTGAAGGCGATAGTCCTTGTAGCTTCTCGCGATGACCAATTACATCTTTGACGTCGGCTGCAATTTTCTTCAATATGCGTTCGACAACAGGATAAGCCTCGGGATGAACTGAAGAGGCGTCCAAGGGATTGTCACCGTTAGCAATGCGCAAAAATCCAGCCGCCTGTTCAAACGCTTTCTCACCGAACCTCGACACGTCAAGCAATTGGCGGCGATTTTGGAAAGCACCTTTTTCATCGCGACGGGCAACGATGTTTTTAGCCAAGGTGCTATTCAGACCTGACACACGAGTCAACAAAGCGACCGATGCAGTATTCACATCCACCCCAACACCATTGACGCAATCTTCGACCACTGCATCGAGTGAGCGCGCAAGTTCGCGTTGATTCAAATCGTGTTGATACTGGCCAACCCCGATTGCTTTAGGATCAATCTTGACTAGCTCAGCTAATGGGTCTTGCAAGCGGCGAGCGATAGATACTGCGCCACGCAAGCTCACATCCAGTTCGGGGAATTCAAGCGCCGCCAATTCAGAGGCCGAATAAACCGAGGCACCCGCCTCAGACACAACAACGCGTGTGAGCTTCAGGTCAGGATGCGCTGCCATCATGTCCCCAACCAGTTTCTCTGTCTCGCGCGAGGCCGTGCCGTTACCGATAGCAACGAGTTCGATCTGATGTTTGCGCGCAATGCCTGCGAGGATGGCAATCGATCCTTCACGATCGCGTCGAGGTTCAAAAGGGTAGACGGTATGAGTCTCGACTACTTTACCTGTTCTGTCGATGGCCGCTACCTTGACCCCTGTGCGAATGCCCGGATCCAAACCCAGAACGGCCTTCGGTCCAGCTGGCGCTGCCAACAACAGATCTTTCAAATTTGCAGCAAAAACTCTTACTGCCTCTGCCTCAGCAGTCTCGCGCAGGCGTGTCACCATTTCGCTCTCGAAACTGGTGAGCAACTTGACTCGCCACGTCCAGCGGCAAACATCCGCTAGCCATTTTGCGCGAGGCGAGGGCGCTAGCTCAAATAGATCCTTACCTAACTTCAGAAACTGACCGATCCTGACTACGCAAGGGTGGGGCACCAGCGCATCCAGGGAGGCCTCTAAGCCCACCCGGATCTCAAGCATGCCTTGTTGACGACCACGCAACAGCGCCAGAATGCGATGCGAAGGCAGTGTGCGCAAAGGCTCATTGAAATCAAACCAGTCACGAAAATTTTCTCCTTCGGTTTCTTTACCTTCAGCAACTTTTGAATATAGATAACCGGTCGACCACAGATGGGTACGCATGTCCTCGAGCAAGTCCGCATTTTCTGCGTAACGCTCGGCCAAGATGTCGCGCGCACCGTCAAGTGCGGTCTTTGCATCGGCGATGTTAGCTTCGGCATTCAGATAGCCCGCAGCGATCGTTGTTGGATCGCATGCTAGATCCGCCAGAATTGCGTCTGCCAATGGCTCCAGGCCGGCTTCACGGGCTATTTGGGCGCGTGTGCGACGCTTGGGCTTGAACGGAGCATACAAATCCTCCAGCCTTTGTTTGGTATCCGCCTGATCGATCAAAGTGCCGAGTTCAGGCGTTAGTTTGTTTTGCTCCGTAATCGAGGCAAGGATTGCCGCGCGACGCTCTTCCAGATCCCGCAAGTAAATCAAACGCACATCAAGATTGCGTAAAACAGTGTCATCCAGACCGCCTGTTGCCTCTTTGCGGTATCGAGCAATGAAAGGAATGGTTGAGCCATCGTCAAGCAATTCGATGACTGCCTGGATCTGGTTAGGGCGAATCGACAATTCGCTTGCTAATTGGGTGATGATGCGTGTTAAAGCGGTGGCGGACAGATTTTCAGCAATGCTCATTGATTAGACTTGAAACGTTGAAGCGAAGCGGATGATTTTGCCACATCCCGACGGCGGATCCGATTTGAGGCAGTATGATCAGGCACCTGATAGGTTTTTTGAATGCACAATTCGTCGATTAAAGCAGTGTTCTCTGAGCAAGGCCCACTGGCTTTGAACTCCCCCGGCTATCGGCTTCGTCCTGCCCAGATTGAGTTGGCCGAAGCGGTAGAACTTACCATTGCGTCGCGCAGCACCTTGATTGCCGAGGCTGGTACCGGTACAGGCAAAACCTGGGCTTATCTTGTCCCAGCTTTACTCAGTGGCGGCAAGGTATTGATTTCGACCGGTACTCGTACCCTTCAAGATCAATTATTCACGCGTGATTTGCCACGAGTCAGAGACGCCCTGGCTATCCCAGTCTCGATTGCTTTGCTAAAAGGGCGCGGTAATTACGTCTGCCACTATCATCTTGAGCAACTGCAAAATGAGGATAGAGGCCTGAGGTCCAGATCCGAAGTCCATCAGTTGCGGCAAATTCAGACCTTCATGAAGCAATCGACTACCGGGGATAGAGCAGATCTGGCGGTTGTACCTGAAGAGGCCGATATCTGGCAACGTGTCACGTCCACTCGCGAAAACTGTCTGGGCCAGGATTGTCCCCATGTAAAAGATTGCTTTGTTTTAAAAGCCCGCCGACAGGCTCAAGAGGCCGAAGTGGTCGTGATTAACCATGCGCTCTTTATGGCCGATGTCGTGCTTCGAGAGGAGGGCGTCACAGATCTGCTGCCGGCAGCAGATACGGTAATCTTTGACGAGGCGCATCAGCTTCCTGACACTGCAACACGCTTTCTCGGCACAAGCATCTCGACACACCAATTTCTGGATTTGGCAAAACTGGTTGAAACCGCAGGTTTAGCGCACGCACGCGAGTCGACTAATTGGTCGGAACAGGCTCGCCGCATCGATCAGGCTGCCAAGGACTTGAGATTATCTTGCGCCTCGCTTGAAAGAATCCCATCTCGCAAAGTAACGTATGACGCTTTTTCCGATCGACATCAATTTGACGAGGCGCGTTCAAAGCTTAAACAAGCGATTTCCGAAATCGGTGACATGCTAAAAGTACTTGAGCAAAAGCATCCCGATCTTGCAATTGCTGCGCGCACTTGTCATGAATTAGAGCAAGTAATGCATGAGTGGGACGCTGCGGGGGATCGCACTGGACACGTCGATCAGCAAATCGTACGGTGGATCGAACTTGGGTTACACCACGTGCGCATGCACGCCGCACCACTATCTGTCGCAGAAGCCTTCGCCAAGTATCGCGAAACGTCGCAGGCCTGGGTGTTTACCTCAGCGACCTTGTCGGTTCATGGGGACTTTAGTCACTTTACTGCCCGCTTGGGGCTTGAAGGCGCAACTAGTTTACGGATGGAATCCCCCTTCGATTACTCCAAGCAGGCATTGCTGTATGTCCCTTCCGATTTGCCTCCACCCCAGTCAGGTGATTTTTTACCCGCGTTTGTGGACTTGTTGTTCCCGCTAATTCAAGCTAGTCGAGGCGGGGCCTTGGTGCTATGCACCACTTTGCGTGCGGTTGAGAGGGTCGCGCAGTTGCTTGGTGATCTGTACGAAAAACACGAGATTGAGTGGCCGATTATGCGCCAGGGGTTTGGAACTCGACGTGATCTTCTTGAGAAATTCCGAACACTGGATCACGCGGTGTTAGTGGGAAGCGCCAGCTTCTGGGAGGGTATCGATATTGCGGGCGAACGCCTAACCCTCGTTGCCATTGATAAGCTGCCATTTGCACCGCCTGATGACCCTGTTTTAGAGGCTCGCTTGCGGCACTGTCGTGATCAGGGCGGTAACCCTTTCATGGAGTATCAATTGCCTGAGGCAGCCATTGCTCTCAAGCAGGGTGCAGGCCGTTTAATACGGACGGAAACCGATTGGGGCGTACTGATGGTTGGTGACACGCGGCTGGTGGATAAGCCCTATGGCAAGCAACTATGGCGAGGTTTACCCCCTTTTACCCGAACGCGTGAGCATCAAACTGCAATCGATTTTCTGGTCGAGCGTACGGGTTTAGCTAGCGAGCTAAAGCCCTTGCCAGAATCTTCAGAATAGGCTCAGCGGGTTGTACCAGACCGGCTTATCGGTGAATCCTTCTTCAATCAACCGGGTGTTGGGGAAGTTTCTTAACAAAATGCGTTGAGTGTCATCACGTAATTCTGTCATACCTAGTTTGTCGTACGACATCATCATAATGTAGAGCGCTGGCTCGGCTGAGGGAACCCCTTCGAAATCAGTCAGAACAATCTGGGCGCGATTGATGGCAGCCACATAGGCATAACGGTCATAGTAGTAACGCGCGATAAAGAGCTCGTTTTGTGACATCGTATCAACTAGCCAAACGAGTCGCTTACGAGCGTCTGGTGCATATTTACTGTCGGGAAATCGAGTGATGAGATCGTTAAATGACGCGAACGACTGTCGCATCGATCTCTGATCGCGTTCACCCGGGTTTTGCCCAGTAAGGTTGGCAAAGAGGGCGCTGGGTGGCGTGAAAGTGATAAGACCTTTCAAGTACAGCATGTAATCCATACTGGCGTGGGCAGGATATTGCTGCTGAAAGCGGCCAATCGTGGCGAGTGCTTTTTCACTTTCTTTATCCTTCCATTCGCAATACGCAAGATCAATCATTGCTTGCTGTGCGAAGATACCAAAGGGGTAGCGAGCTTCGATTGCGCTGAAGCGTTCTTTTGCAAGCTTCCAGTTACCCGAAGACATTTCAGTTTTGCCATCTGCGAGCAACTTTTCAGCTGCCCAATTGGCGGTGGGATCATATTCTGTCCCTTTGCTGGAGCAACCGGCCAGAGCAAGCGCGCATACGAGAACGAACAATCTCAGGAGCGCAGCAGCACTCGAGCGAGGGTATGAGAAGTTATTAGCGGTCTGTCCGATCACGTCACGATCCTTGGTGTTAGCATTCGCTTTCCATTATATGACTAGTCTCATGATCCAACCTGTAGAAATTGTTGATAACTTGCCAGATGACGAGCCGTTGTTATTTACGGTGACTGATGGCATGCCTCTGGATAGACTGGACAAGCTGCTTGCGCAGCTGATCCCCGAGCATTCACGCAGTAGATTACAGGCCTGGATTGAGGCTGGACATGTTCAAGTTAACGGTAAAGTGGCGAAAATTCGGCAATCCTTGCGCGAAGATGATCTCATTACCGTTTTTGAGCAACCGGCGCCTGAAGACCTCGCATTCTTGCCAGAGCAGGTTGAGTTTGAGGTGCTAGCTGAGAGTAGCGATTGGATCGTTGTCAACAAGCCCGTCGGTTTGGTTACCCATCCGGGAGCAGGTAACTGGAGTGGGACCTTACTTAACGGACTGCTCTTTCGCTACCCCGAACTCTCGCATGTCGCGCGAGCGGGTATTGTTCACCGGCTTGATAAAGACACATCCGGCCTGCTGGTTGTGGCCCGAAGCGAGATTGCGCAAACGCATCTCGTGAGGCAGCTGCAGGCACGCACGATGGGGCGGCGCTACTTGGCGCTGGCGCACGGGCGGATGCTTTCAGCGGGCACTGTCGATAAACCGATCGGTCGTGATCCTAAAGTGCCAGTCCGCATGAATGTAGACCGGCCGAGTGCCCCTAAGGCTGCTGTAACCCATTATGAACTGGCCCGAACTGGCGAATACTACGAGTCAAATGTATCTCAAATCATTTGTCGGCTCGAAACTGGCCGGACTCATCAAATACGCGTCCATTTATCGAGTTTGGGACATCCTTTGCTAGGCGATACGCTTTATGGTGGGCGTGTTCTGGGCGAGGCACAGCGCCAGATGTTACATGCCTATGAACTTGCTTTCGATGACCCGATAGACGGACACCTCGTTCAGATCACCGCACCGATCCCAGCTGATATGAGTGTTGTACTGGATGCGGTGAAGTGGCGTCCATGAGCCAGCCAAGTATTGGTCGCGAGATACAGGTTGTGAAACCGACGCAGCAGTGGACGGGGGTGATGCTATTTAGTACAGCACGCTTCGGTGGGGTTAGCCACGCCCCGTTTGATAGTCTGAATCTCGGCCTCGGATCCGGGGACGATGTTGACAAGGTCGCTGCAAATCGAGACCTGCTCAGGGCGCTGATACCAAATAACCCTTATTGGTTAAAGCAAGTACATGGCGACGTGGTTCACCAAATTGATGAGCAGACTGACAGTTCACCCAGATCAGTACCGGTGGGTGATGCAAGCGTTACAAGCAGTCCTGGCTGCGTGCTTGCCATCTTGACCGCGGACTGTTTACCAGTTGTCATTGCAGATATTCAGGCGACTGTTTTAGGGGTAGCGCACGCGGGATGGCGGGGATTGGCTGCAGGGGTATTGGATCGGACGATTGAGCGCATGCGACAGCTGCGGCCAGACGCACAAGATTTCAGAGCCTGGATAGGTCCGGCAATCGGACAGGATTCGTTTCAAGTCGGACGCGACGTCTTCGATGCCTTCGTAGCAACTCAACCAGAAACGGAAAAATTTTTCAAGATTGATTACAGGCAGCCAGAAAAATGGCTGGCTGATTTAGCGGGCCTGGCTGAGCATCGCTTGAGACAAGCTGGCGTCACGAATATCGAACAATCCGGATTGTGCACGGTGACTGATTCACAGCAACGATTCTTTTCCTATCGACGCGATAAGAACACTGGAAGAATGGCGACAATTGCCTGGCTGCAACAAAAATAAAGTAACATTTAGATTGACCGTTTACCCTGATTGACAGGCATAATTTGCTGGTGCAGGATGTAAAGCAGTCGCTTGTGCCACGCTGTCGTCTTTGAGGGGTCTGGATTTGAAAGCATCAATGCCAACTGGTTGGGCGACTCCGCCGGGTATCTCCGAGGGTGCCTTGGATTCGATCCGATCCGAATTTTTCAAGCAATGGCGGGAGTTGACTGAGTCTGCAGTTGCTCGGCAATTGCCTGCAATAACCGATCGCCGTTTCGCTGGCCCAGCGTGGTCAGCCAATCCGTCGTACTTGATGATGGCCCATTTTTATTTGCTTTCAGCCAAGTCGATGCAGCGCATGGTGGATGCCTCGGACGCTGATCAAGAGATGAAAGAGCGCCTCCGGTTTTCGATCATGCAATGGCTTGATGCGATGTCACCTGCCAATTTTCTGATAACGAATCCCGACGCGCAAGAGACTTTACTGAAGACAGGCGGCGAATCTATCGTTGCCGGGTTGAATAATTTTTTTACTGATGTGCAAAAAGGTCGTATTACTCAGACTGATGAGTCGAAATTCAAGGTGGGTGAAAACGTCGCGACGACTCCTGGCAGCGTTGTGTTTCAGAACAAATATTTTCAACTAATTCAATACAAGCCTGCTCATTCGACGGTATATGCCAGGCCAATGTTGTTGGTACCTCCTTGTATTAACAAGTTTTATGTTCTCGATTTGCAACCAGAGAACTCAGTCGTTCGACACACGCTAGCTCAAGGTTTCAACGTCTTTTTAGTATCCTGGCGCAACCCGGTGCCTGAGGATACAGATGGCATTGAGCATGCAACCTGGGATGAATATCTCGAAGATGGCGTGCTGAAGGCTATTTCGGTTGTTCAGGCTATTTCTGGCCAAAGCAAGATAAACACCCTGGGTTTTTGTGTGGGCGGCACCATGCTTGCAACCGCGCTGGCTGTGGCGGCTGCGCGAGGCGAAGAACCTGCGGCATCGGTGACGTTACTGACCTCCATGCTGGACTTCAGCGATACGGGCGTGTTGGGTGTTTTTGTTGATCCTCAGCAGGTTGCCATGCGCGAGCAGCAAATGGGGCACGGTGGTCTGATGACTGCACGGGAACTGGCAACAACGTTTTCATTTTTGCGTCCGAATGAGCTAGTCTGGAATTACGTCGTCTCGAACTACTTGAAAGGCGAGACGCCCGCGGCTTTTGACTTGCTGTTCTGGAATAGCGACAGCACCAATCTGCCTGGTCCTTTTTTCACCTGGTACTTTCGCAATACTTATCTCGAGAATAATTTGCGAGCGCCGGGCAAGTTAGTGTGCGCTGGTGTCCCGGTAGATTTAAGCAAAATCAAAATTCCGGCTTACTTATATGCCTCGCGCGAAGATCATATCGTTCCCTGGAAGACTTCTTATTTATCCACGCAACTGCTAGGTGGTCCCAAACGATTCGTGCTCGGGGCATCAGGTCATATCGCTGGTGTGATCAATCCGCCGGCTAAAAATAAACGCAGTTTTTGGACGGCTAAGAACGATCAAGAGCACTCGACAGCTAATCAATGGTTTGATCAGGCGATCGAAAATCCGGGAAGCTGGTGGAATGACTGGACGACATGGTTGGCCAAACACTCAGGTCGAAAAGTGAAAGTCTCTGCGCAGACAGGGAACGAATATTATCCGGAACTTGAAGCAGCACCGGGTTCTTATGTGCAGGTCAGAGCAGTTTAAAAAAAAAGGAGCAAACATGACTAAAAAAGTTGCATATGTTACTGGGGGAATGGGCGGCATCGGAACTGCTATTTGTCAGCGGTTAGCCAAAGAAGGAATGACAGTTATCGCAGGTTGCGGCCCGACGCGTAACTTTCAGCAATGGATAGATGAGCAGGCCGCGCTTGGATACACTTTTCACGTCTCTGTCGGTAACGTATCGGATTGGGATTCAACTGAAGCGGCGTTCAAAAAGGCTGTCGCGGAGCACGGCCCGATCGATGTACTGATTAATAATGCCGGGATCACACGTGATGGTGTCTTCCGTAAAATGAGCGTGCAGGATTGGCAGGCTGTAATGGATACGAACGTCACCAGTTTGTTTAATGTGACCAAGCAAGTGATCGATCCCATGGTCGAACGTGGCTTCGGTCGCATCATCAATATCAGTTCTGTAAACGGTCAAAAAGGTCAGTTTGGCCAAACGAATTATGCAACTGCGAAAGCAGCGATTCATGGTTTTACGATGTCCTTGGCGCTTGAAGTGGCGAGCAAAGGGGTCACAGTCAATACGGTGTCCCCTGGTTATATTGGTACAGATATGGTTAAGGCAATCAGGCCGGATGTGCTCGAGAAGATCGTAGCCACTATTCCAGTCAAGCGTCTCGGCCGACCCGAAGAGATTGCGTCTATCTGTGCCTGGATCGCCTCAGAGGACGCAGGGTTTTCGACCGGTGCCGACTTCTCGCTGAATGGCGGTTTGCATATGGGCTAGCGCTTGTCTCCCGGCCCGTAACCGAGCCAGTTGACGGGTCGAGTTTTAATTTTTTCGAAACACGAAATAGAGAATCAGATGACGGAAGCATCAACCACAAGTGCAACGCGGTTAATCAAAAAGTACCCTAACCGACGTCTTTATGACACGCAGACAAGCACTTACATTACTTTGACCGACGTCAAGCAACTTGTGCTGGATCAGGCGGTGTTCAAAGTGGTTGATGCGAAGACGAACGAGGATCTGACTCGCAGCATCTTGCTGCAAATTATTCTCGAAGAAGAGAGTGGTGGGGTACCCATGTTCTCGTCCACGATGCTGGCTCACGTGATTCGGTTTTACGGCCATGCAATGCAGAGCGTCATGGGGTCGTATCTCGAGAAAAATATCCAGGCCTTCATGGATGTCCAGGATCGGATTGCCGAGCAGTCCAAAGGCGTCTATGGCAATCAGTTTGGCGCTGACACCTGGGCTCAATTCATGAGCGCTCAAAATCCGGTGATGCAGAACTTGATGAATGGCTACGTTGAACAAAGCAAGACTCTGTTCTCGCAAATGCAGGACAAAATGCAGGATCAAAGCTTGAATATCTTCAGTACTTTCCCCTTCGCACCTGGTGCAAAGGGGAAAGAGGATACTTCAAAGTAAAAGGGCCTAACTCTCGCTGATGCGGGTGGCGATGTGATCCAGCGCCTCCTGCACCTGATCGATCAATATCAGGCAAAGATCGCCTGGTGCCAGGTCTTGCAGAGCGGTATCGATCGCCAGAAACTCACCCCTGATTTCTCGCACGTCTTTCGTCCTGGATACGTTCTCCAGGCCCTGGCGCAACAAAGTTAAGACCTCTCCGTCTTCCCTTCCTCGCTGGCATTGGTCTTGATAGAGAATTGCTTTGTCAAACACTTCGCCAAGGACTTCTGTTTGGCGAACGATATCCTCGTCACGACGATCGCCAGCACCACTGATGACGACTGTCCGGCGTCTGGCTCCCATACTCTCAATTGCTGGGACTAGCGCTTCAATCGCATCCGGGTTGTGTCCATAATCGGCAATGACTGTTGCCCCACGATAGTCAAACACATTAAACCGGCCGGGTGCAGTCTGCGCGTCATTGATGAATGTGGATAAGCCCGCTTCAATGATTTTGAAATCCAGTCCCAGGGCCCACGTTGCGGCAATCGCGCACATGGCGTTGTCGACTTGAAAGCCAATCGTGCCGTTGCGTGTCAAGGGTATGTTTGAGCACGCAATACGGTGTTCGAACGCGCCCTCTGCGCAGACGATGTGGTCATTGTCCTTAAAGACTGCCCGCTTGCCCTGAGCTCGATGAGTTAGCAGGACTGGGTGATGGCTGTCGTTAGAAAAGAAGGTGATCGAGCCAGGGCAACTTTCTGCCATCTTGGCAACTATTGGATCCGTTGCATTGAGAACAGCGGTGCCGCTGGGAGATACATATTGAACGACGACTTGCTTGACTAAAGCCAGGCCAGCGACGGTATCGATGTAGTTCATACCAAGATGATCGCCAGCACCGATGTTTGTTACGACGGCAACGTCACAACGGTCAAAGGCCAAGCCTTCCCGAAGGATGCCGCCACGAGCCGTTTCAAAAACAGCTGCATCCACATAGGGGTGCATCAGCACGTTGCGAGCGCTGCGCGGTCCGCTGCAATCACCCGTATCAATGCAGCGATGTTCAATATAAACGCCGTCAGAATTCGTCATGCCAACCCGGTTTCCAGCTGTCTTCATCAGATGAGCTGCCAAGCGCACAGTAGTGGTTTTGCCGTTGGTGCCAGTGACAGCAATGATTGGAATCCGACCGTTTTCATGTTCGTTAAACATGGTGGAAATAATCGCTTCACCGACTGGACGACCATGCCCGAAGGAGGGGTTGATATGCATGCGTAAGCCAGGCGCTGCGTTGATTTCAACGATGCCAGCGTGCTGTTCTTCCATTGGCTTGTGCATGGTTTCTGCGACGAGATCGACGCCAGCGATATCCAGGCCAACCATTTTGGCAGCAGTGACAATTCGAGCAGCCAACTCGGGATGCACTTCGTCTGTAACGTCTGTGGCACTACCACCGGTACTTAAGTTCGCGTTGTTGCGCAACACAACTCGTTGACCTTTGGTCGGGATTGAATCGACGGTTAAGTCCTGTTTGGCCAGAGTCGCTTGTGCGATATCGTCAAAACGTATCTTGGTGAGTGGCGTAGCATGCCCATCACCGCGAAGTGGATCGAGATTGACTTGCTCAACCAGTTGGCTAATGCTGTGCACGCCGTCGCCAATCACATGAGGCGGGTCTCGACGGGCGGCAGCAATCAGCTTGTCGCCCACCACTAGCATTCGGAAGTCGTGACCGGGAATATAGCGCTCGACAATGACGTCGCGGCTGATGTCTGATGCGGTTGTAAATGCCGCTGCAAGTTGCTCCCGCGTTTCAATGTTAACGGCCACCCCTTTGCCTTGATTCCCATCGCGTGGTTTAACCACGACGGGCAATCCGATTTGATTGGCAATTTCCCAGGCGTGCTCTTCATCAGAGACCACGTAGCCATTGGGGACGGGCACCCCTGCGACATCCAAAAGCATTTTGGTTAAGTCTTTGTCTTGCGCGATTGCTTCTGCAATTGCGCTCGTATTGTCTGTTTCTGCCGCTTGAATTCGACGCTGTTTGCTACCCCAGCCGAATTGAACCAGACTGCCTTCTGTCAGACGGCGATAGGGGATGTCTCTTGCAACAGCAGCGTGGACAATTGAACCTGTACTCGGGCCCAAGCGAATATCCTCGTCGAGTTCTCTTAATTTATCCAGTGACAACTTGATGTCAAAAGCTTCATTATTGAGTGCGGCCAGGCAGAGTGACTCTGCGAGTTGCATGGCCAGACGGCCAACGCTCTCTTCTGAGTATTCGACAATCACTTGATAAACACCGGCCTCTGGCGTGGAGACCGTTTGACCAAAAGCAACTGGGCATCCAGCTGCTGCCTGTAGGCCAAGGGCAACGGCCTCAAGCGCGTGCGCCATCGATAGTGGGTCTTTGTGACCGAGAGGACGTAAAGGCCTGATGTCTGGAAAGCGCGCGCGGAGGCGCACGGTGAAATCAGGGATTTGATCCAGATCGCATTCAATACCTTCGCAGGTGACCACTGCCTCGATGGCGGTGTGGCGGCTCCAGAGGTTAGGGCCGCGTAATGCGCGAATACGTGAGACTTCCATGTTGTTTCCTCAGTGCATCGAGCAAATCGTGATAAGTTAAACCAGTGGACTGATTAAGCCAGCTTCAATGAGTTCAGTTGGCATACCCAGCGCCCACGCAGATGCAGCTGCCGCCAATACTGCAGAACGAGTCAAATCGCTCGGATCTCGCATAATGACCGGACACGCATCCAGTGCCATCAGCGAAATGCGCGACACTCCGTGCGCCAGCACCACATGGCCTTGTTCAACGATCACGGCACGATGGCCTTCTTGAAGGTGTGCCAAAACGATAGGCTGTACCGGATCCAGGCTGTAAAACGTAACCGATCCCTCGCAGTAACCAGCTAGTGAGGCGACGACTGGGTCATCAGCGTTCAGCACTGCTGTACCAGTCGGTAACACGACGTCTACCTGGGTTCGATAAATCTTGATCAAATCATCGTTATCTTCGAGATTGTGCAGGTCATAAACTTGAAATGCCTCTGACCATTCCACACGAGTGACGACACCCACTTCACAGACCTCGTAGGGGAGTCCATTAACGAGAATTTCGTGGCCAGTGGTTTCGATCACTGCGGCTTGTACTTCACGGTTAAGTAAAAGCTTGCGGGCTAGATCGAAAGAGGTGCTGTCTGTCGAGTTGATTCTGCGACGACCGACTTGCAGCCCTGAGCGGCTTGCAATGCCGGCTTCCCACCCGTTCAAACGCATCAGGTGAAAGATCAGATTCGTGACCTGTTCAACGCCCTGCGTTCCGCACACACCGACGATAGGGATGAGACCAGTTTCGTCGGCAGCGAACATATGGTCAACAATGGCTCGACCAACAGGACGAGGTTGCCCTTCGGCTGGTCTGATATGCATCAGCAAACCGGGGCCAGCATTCACTTCGACAATCGCCCCGGATTGCTGTTTCAGGGGTTTAGAAATATCTTGCGCGACAAGATCGATGCCTGCTACGTCCAGACCAACAATACGGGCAGCGGTTGCAGCGGTATCGGCAACATCAGGATGGACGTCATCGGTGCAATCGATTGCGACATTGCCGCTGCGCTGAATAATTACGATACGGCCGTCAGCCGGGATAGAATCGGGCGTGAGCCCTTGCTTTTCTATCTCCAGCCGATTGGCGGAGTCCAGCTTGATAAAGTTCAGCGGATGATCTTCGTTGCGGCCACGTCTTGGATCCGCATTAATTTGGCTCTCGATCAAGTCCACCACACTCGATTTTCCATCGCCTGTAATGAAGGCGGTGGATCCCTTGGCTGCGGCCACCATTTTGCCACCGACGATCAACAACCGATGCTCGTCGCCGAATATGAACTTTTCGACGAGGACACCAGACCCTTCCTGTAAGGCGACTGAATAGGCAGCTTCGACTTCTCGCTGGGACACTAAGTTGGTAAAGACACCGCGTCCGTGATTGCCATCAACCGGCTTCACCACAACAGGCATGCCTAGTTCTTGCGCAGCCTCCCAGGCGTCTTCAGCACTCTCGACCGCCCGGCCCTGAGGAACCGGTACACCACACGCTTCGAGCAGTGATTTTGTCAAATCTTTATCGCGCGAGGTGGTTTCAGCGATGGCCCCCGTTTGCTCGGTCTCCGCAGTCCAGATACGGCGCTGGCGGGATCCGTAGCCCAACTGCAGCAGATTACCGCTGCTTAAACGAATGGTCGGAATCCGGCGGTCTTTGGCTGCCTCGACGATCGTTGCAGTGCTCGGCCCAAGAAAATAAGTCTCCATCAAGTCTTTGAGCGCTTCGACTTGAGCGTTCACGTCAAAGTCTCTGTCCTCATATGCAGCCATGACAAGATCCCGTCCGGCGTACAGGGCAGCTTTAGCGACCTGTTCATTCCAGGCAGTAATCACTACTTTGTACACGCCTCTTTTTGAGGTTTCACGCGTACGACCGAAGCCGCCTTTCATCCCGGCCAAGTTTTGCAACTCAAGGGCAACGTGCTCGAGAATATGCCCTGGCCAAGTCCCACGCTCCAGGCGAGTCAAAAACCCGCCACGAACGCCAGGGCTGCACCGATGCTCGATCAGGCTAGGCATCCACGCTGTCAAACGCTTGTAAACGCTGGGCACGGTATCAGAGGGGCAGTCTTCCAAGTCACCGATGTCAACGATGGCCTCGATCACCGGTACGTAAAGTACCGTCCAGATATTCGGGCCGCGCAAGTGGGCGATGCGCTCTATCACGATATCGCGTTTGTTCATATTTTTATCCGGGACTGCCTCTTAAATCGATTCGTGGGCGCATATATCGCGTCCGTATTGACATGGATTGATTTGACTAGCAAAAGTTCATGGCGTAGCGCAATAATGTAGTGAATTGCTGCATTATCGTAGCAAAAACTCACTTAGCGGGCGCCGAGGGTATCTTTAGTTCTGAATTCACCTTGTCTGCTCGTTATACTAGTCGAGTCATGAGTTTGTCTTCGAACGTTCAATCAAATACTAAACTGACGCTGCCGTCCGCATGGGCTGGCGCGCTCTACGGCGTTCTTGTCCCCAATGAATCGGTCAAGGCCTGGCTAGAGCCGGATTTAGACAATGATCTTCGCTTTAAGACCAGTGTTTTAGTGTTGACTAATCAGCGTTTGCTCACGCGTGATGCGGGTGCGACCGACTGGATCTGGTGGGACGTGAGTGCAACGCAATCGCTTGAACATCGGGATCACGCCGGGCTGGGGGTGGTCGAACTGTTCGATGACGGCAAGCGTCTGGCGCTCTGGCATCACACCCTGGGCTTTGCCGCTGCCGTCAGCCGTCTTTGCGAAGCATTCGTGGTTTGTCAAACGCTGCATGGCGATGCGTCGGCTGAAATCGATGCAGCGCCTGCAACTTGCCCGACGTGCGGTACGCCTTTTGCTCCCGATCAAGAGGAGTGCGCTGTCTGCAGTGGCGAGGCTCAGGGGCCTAACAACGGTTGGGCCCTGCTTAGGCTGATACGTTTTGCCAAGCCCTACCGGGGTTTGTTGATTATGGGATTGATCCTGACACTGCTCTCGACAGGGGCCACGCTGGTGCCGCCCTATTTGACGATGCCGTTGATGGACAAGATTCTTATTCCCTTCCAGAATGGCAAGCCAATTGATTACGATCTGGTTGCGTTACTGTTGACTGGTCTGGTCGTGTCCGGATTCCTGGCTTGGTTGCTCAGTTGGGCAAGGACATATTTATTAGCCTGGATCAGCGAAAGAATTGGTGCTGACCTTCGAACGGCGACGTTTACTCACCTGCAAACCTTGTCTCTGCAGTACTTTGGCGGCAAGAGAACGGGTGACCTGATGGCCCGGATCGGTAGCGAGACGGATCGCATCAATCTCTTTCTATCACTGCATTTGCTGGATTTCGCGAATGACGTGCTGATGATTTTGATGACAGCTGGCATCCTGATTTCGATCGATCCCAAGTTGGCGCTCACGACATTGATCCCGTTGCCCATTATCGTGTGGATGATTAATTCTGTCAGGGGGCGGCTGCGCCACGGATTTGAGAAAGTCGATCGTGCCTGGAGCGAAGTCACCAATGTACTTGCCGACACAATCCCCGGGATTCGAGTGGTCAAAGCCTTTGCACAGGAGCACCGCGAGGTCGCGCGTTTTCGTGAAGCCAATAACCGTTATCTGGGCGTCAATGATCGTATCAATAAAGTGTGGGCGTTGTTTGCCCCAACAGTCACTTTTCTGACCGAGATTGGCCTATTGGTAGTTTGGATTTTTGGTATATCGCAAGTTGCAGCTCACAGTATTACCGTCGGTGTTCTGGCTGCATTTCTGGCGTACATCGGTCGTTTCTACACGCGGCTGGATTCTATGAGCCGTATCGTCTCGCATACTCAGCAAGCTGCGGCCGGAGCGAAGCGCATTTTTGATATTCTCGATCACGTGTCGAGCGTGCCAGACGCCACAAGACCAGTGCCTCTGGATAGAGTTGAAGGTCGGATCGAACTCAAAAACGTAGGATTTCGCTATGGCAGCCGCACGATATTGCGAGGAATCGACCTGAATATCCGCGCTGGCGAAATGATTGGCCTCGTGGGCCATAGTGGGTCTGGTAAAAGTTCGCTGGTCAATTTGATTTGCCGTTTTTACGACGTGACCGAAGGCGGGATTCGCGTTGATGGTGTCGATATCAGATCTTACTCGTTGGCTTCGTACCGACGTCATATCGGCCTGGTTCTGCAAGAGCCCTTCTTATTTTTTGGCAGCATCGCCGAGAATATCGCCTACGGTAAGCCTGAAGCGACGCGCGAAGAAATTGTCTCGGCTGCTCGAGCGGCGAGGGCGCATGAATTTATATTGAGACTTCCACAAGGCTACGATTCGCTGGTTGGCGAGCGAGGTCAGGCACTTTCAGGTGGTGAGCGCCAAAGGATATCTATTGCGCGTGCACTACTGATTGATCCCAAGATTCTTATTCTGGATGAGGCAACGTCCTCAGTCGACACGACGACCGAGATGGAGATTCAAGAGGCTTTGGATAATTTGATTCAAGGTCGAACGACGATTGCGATTGCGCATCGCCTGAGTACGCTACGAAAGGCAGATCGCCTGGTCGTGCTGGATCGCGGGAAAGTGGTTGAAATTGGCCCACACGACGAGTTGATCGCGCGGCAGGGCGCTTATCACGCCTTGTATTTGGCTCAAGCCCGCCAGACTGAGACCGACGGTGATGTTGTGATCTCTGAAGTCACTGCCAACCAGGCCGAGACAAATGTCTGATTTTAAATTGTCCCGAAATCTGTCGGGCAGACTCGTGCTGACGACTGCAGACGGAACCGTTCACGAGGGGGTCGTGCCTGTGAGAGCCTTCCCGGTGGCGGCACCAGATTTCTTTGTTGCCATCATGAGCCCCGAAGGTAAAGAAATTGTTTGGGTAGATGACCTACAAAAGCTGTCAGAAGATACGCGTCAATGCATTCAGGATGAAATTGCCTCACGTGAGTTGATACCCGAGATTCTGAGTATTGTTTCGGTCTCAACCTTTTCAACACCCAGCGACTGGGTTGTCACGACCGACAAGGGGCGTACGACATTCACGCTCAAAGGTGAAGAGGATATCCGACGTTTATCGATATGGACGCTGCTCATTACAGATAGTCACGGCCTTCGTTTTTATTTGAAAGACATGCAAACGCTGGATAAGAATAGTCGCAAAATTCTCGATAGATTTCTTTGATACTAGCTGCTAGAGCTTGTAATCTGCCTCGAAGTCATCCCCTACCTTGATTTGCTGTGAGCCAGTGTCGGTCAAGACGCCGTTCATGCCGAAACAGATGGCGTTGTCAACGACGGCGAGGCGCCGATATGGACTAAGCAGGTCACTAACTGTTGGGGACGATTGCGCGGTGTACGGATCGATATCAATAATTGCGCAACGCGAACAAGGCTTGACGAGCTGTAACCCGGGGCCATTGCCAGCTGGATCAAAATGAATGGTATCCAGATGGTCTTCGGCGTGTGCGTCGAGGCCTGTTATGACGATGTTTGGGCGAAATCGATTCATGCCGATTGCCTCTTGCCCTTGCTCATGGAGCTGAGCATTCAGATCATCCAGCGCTGCTTGCGTCACTACGAGGGTAGCGTAACCGTCGCTGAACAGATTGGGTTTGTCCAACCCTTGAGTCCAGTCTTTGTTTGAAAGGCGTTTGGAGTTTTCACTAAATCTCGCCAGACGAAAGTTTTTTCCCGGGATTTGTAGAAAACCGTCAAGCCAGGCTGCTACTGAATCGCCCATATCGTCTGCTAACAGGGTATCCCGCCATACCGTTACCATGATTGATTTGCCGCGATAAGCTAAATCAACACTGACTGTCTCTTGATCGGGTGCCGACAGGATAAGTTGGTCTGCTGTGAGGGCAGGTGAGATCCAGCCCATGTGAGGGCATTGGCGCTGTGTGAGAAACATCCCGTTCTGGTCGACGATTACCCATTCACGGTCGAACGCTAGTCCAGTCGGCTTAACCAGAGACGTTTGAATTTCGATACCCGCACAAGATTTAATCGGATAAATAAAAAGCTGGTTGACAAATCCCCGGCAATCGCTCATAAACTCGGGCCTCTAAAAAGAATTTAAAATCTTCGTAACGCTTAAACTAGCTTGTTGTGATCTTATCAGGGGTTTTGCCATGCCATCTTTTGATGTTGTCTCAGAAGTAGACAAACACGAATTGACCAACGCAGTTGACCAAGCCAATCGTGAGCTATCAACGCGTTTTGATTTCAAGGGAACCGATGCAAAATTCGAGCTCGATGAATTCGTGGTCACGCAGATCGCCGGTAGCGCTTTTCAGTTAAAACAGATGCTGGATATTTTGCGTAGCCGCTTGAGTGCACGTGGCATCGACGTTCGCTGCCTCGATGTCGCTGACCCACTCGAAAACTTGGGTGGCGCTCGTCAAAAGGTCACCGTCAAGCAGGGGATCGAGCAGCCTGTATCCAAGAAACTGATTGCCGCCATGAAAGAAGCAAAACTGAAGGTCGAGCATCAAATTACTGGCGAAAAACTGCGAGTAACAGGTAAAAAGCGCGATGACTTGCAAGAGGCCATCGCGTTGCTAAAGAAAGTCGATGTGCCGTTACCCCTGCAGTTCAATAACTTTAGGGATTGAGCTGATCGGATTAGTGCGGTAGTCGAACCAGCATTTCGGTTGCGTTGCAGTTTTACTGCAGTCGCAACCGGACTTAGCAGTTACTAACGACCGCCAAACTTAATATCCCGAAACAGGGTAGATAAGCCACGTGGTTGAGAGCGCCAGTACTGAGGCGCCGCCTCAACGCTAGCACCCAATTCGGCTGCTGCGTGCCAGGGCCAACGAGGGTCGTAAAGCATGCCGCGTGCGAGGCCAACCATGTCAGCCTCGCCGTCGGCAATGATTTGCTCAGCTTCTTTCGGATCAGTGATCAGTCCAACCGCAATCGTTGGCAGGCCGGTTCCCTTTTTGATCTGTGTTGCAAACGGCACCTGAAACTTTGGTCCGACCGGGATTTGCTGCGCTGCCGCCACGCCGCCAGTCGAGACGTGAATAAAGTCACATCCCAGGGCTTTTAATTTGTTGCAGAAGTCAATATTGGACTGCATCGGTTGGCCGTCCTCTACCCAGTCAGTCCCTGAAATACGAACACCGAGGGTCGTCTGAGGTACAGCCTTGCGGACCGCTTCAAAGACTTCAAGCGGGTAGCGCATGCGGTTTTCAGCCGAACCGCCGTATTGGTCGGTTCGTTTGTTTGAAACAGGTGACAGAAACTGGTGCAGCAAATAGCCGTGCGCGCCGTGCAGTTCAATACCGTCAAAGCCCAACCTGACCGAGCGTAGCGCAGAGTCGACAAAGGCTTGTTTGACACGGGCCAGAGCAGCTGTGTCCATCGCTAATGGGTCAGACTCGTGCGATCCGTGTGCGACTGCAGACGGGCCTTCGACCTGCCAGCCACCATCCTTGACTGCGATGAGTTGACCGCCTTCCCACGGGCGGGCGCTAGAGGCTTTACGGCCAGCATGAGCCAACTGAATCATGACAGGCATCGATGAATACTGACGGATTGCAGCCATCACTGGTTTGAGTGCGGCTTCGTTTTCGTCTGACCATAGGCCGAGACAGCCATGGGTAATCCGGCCGATCGGTTCAACAGCAGTTGCCTCGATGATCAGCAAACCGGCACCCGACAGCGCCATCTGACCCAGATGAATCATGTGCCAAGCGGTTGCATTGCCGTTATCAGCTGAGTACTGGCACATCGGTGCGATCACAATGCGATTGTCCAATGTCACCTGACCAAGCTTGATGGGCGAAAATAATTGACTCATCTGGATATCCTCGAAGCTAAGAAAGTAGTGCTCGCCATGCTAATGGCTGAACCTCTGATTCGCAAGTTGGTATGGTGAGGCATCAAGCGGACTTGTCCCGAGTAAACTACTTGTTATTGGGGTTTTACATTTTCATTAGGGTTTTCCATGATCAAAATCAGGCGTTCGCAAGACAGGGGTTATGCCGACCATGGCTGGTTGAAATCATTTCATAGCTTCTCATTCGCTGGCTATCACGATCCGGCTTTTATGGGTTGGGGGAACCTTCGCGTGATTAACGAAGATCGCATTGCGCCCGGCACTGGTTTTGGTACACATGGCCATCGCGATATGGAAATCATCAGCTACGTTCTGGAAGGCAATCTCGCGCACAAGGACAGTATGGGTAACGTCAAAGGCATACCGCCTGGCGACGTACAGCGCATGAGTGCCGGTCGCGGAGTGCAACATAGCGAATTCAATCACGCTGAGGGGCTATCGACGCATTTCCTGCAAATATGGATTGAGCCGAATGTACGGGGTATTGAGCCCGGTTATGAGCAAAAAACGGTTGCTGCGGAAGACAAGCGAGGCAAACTGTGTTTGATTGCTGGACCTGTCGGCTCACAGAGTTCTGTCACGATTCACGCGGACGCTTCGCTTTATGCTGGCTTGTTCGATGGGGAAGAACAGGCCGCAATGCCAATCGCTGCGGGGCGTCTCGCTTATGTTCATTTGGTTAAAGGTGACTTATCGGTTAATGGGATTGCCTTGACTGGCGGGGACGCTGCATTGATTGAAAACGAAAGCTCACTAAGCTTTGCCGCTGGTTGCGACGCCGAGGTACTGGTGTTTGATTTGGTTGCGTGAGCTCACGGACAACACGACTAACACGACAAGTGCATATGAAAAAAATAAGACTGGGCTGCATTGCGGACGACTTTACTGGCGCGACGGATTTAGCAAACAATTTGGTCCGTTCAGGTATGCGGGTCGTGCAGACGGTGGGCGTGCCAACGGAGCCTCTGCAAGTCGACGCCGATGCGGTGGTAGTGTCGCTTAAATCACGCACGATTGCGCCTGAGGATGCCGTCAGTCAATCGCTTGCGGCGTTGACATGGTTACAGGCACAAGGTGCAGAGCAGTTCTATTTCAAGTATTGCTCAACGTTTGATTCGACCCCACTCGGCAATATCGGTCCTGTCACCGAGGCCTTGATGCAAGCGTTGCGAACTGATTTCACAATTGCGACACCAGCGTTTCCCGATGCGGGGCGCACTGTGTTCAAAGGCCACTTGTTTGTTGGCGACGTCTTGCTCAATGAGAGTGGCATGCAAGATCATCCTCTGACGCCGATGACTGACCCTAATCTCATGCGCGTGCTGCAAGCACAAGTCAAGTGTCAAGTCGGTTTGGTTGATTACAAATGTGTAGCCCAGGGTCAGGCAGCGGTCGAAGCCCGTATCGCGCAACTCAAGGCTCAAGGCGTCAGAATTGCGATTGTTGATGCGGTGAGTAACGAAGATTTGTATCGATTGGGCCCTGCGTTGTCTCACCTGCCTTTGGTAACGGCGGGTTCGGGTGTTGCAATCGCCCTGGGTGCAAATTTCGGGATCTCGCCCAACGATCAGGCCGGTAAATTACCAAAGGCGGCGGGCTTCAAGGCGATTGTCTCAGGCAGCTGCTCTCGTGCCACTAACGCTCAAGTGGCTGCATTTCTTGCGCAAGGCGGGCAGTGCTTTGTTGTGAATCCGCTCGCGCTTGATGCAATGCAGGCTGTGGTAGATGAGGCGCTAGCCTGGGCGGCACAAAACTTGGGCAATCGGCCGATTTTGATTTATTCGACAGCTCAACCCGATGACTTGAAGGCGGTTCAACAAAAGCTGGGTGTTGAGCAGGCGGGTGCTTTAGTTGAAAAAACGCTCGCCAGCATTGCGGTTGGACTTGGTCGTTTAGGGGTAAAGCAATTAGTCGTGGCAGGGGGCGAGACTTCCGGTGCAGTCGTACAGGCTCTGGAGATCGATCAACTTCAGATTGGTTCACAAATCGATCCCGGTGTGCCGTGGTGTGGGGGCTATTCGCGAGCCATCGATTCGATGATGCATATCACCCTGAAATCAGGGAACTTCGGATCTGTTGATTTTTTTACTCAAGCGTTTGAGCGGATTGCTTAATGTCTGATCCCAATACACCCAGCCTGATGACGGTCAAAGACCATGCCCGCGAATTATGTCGAGTTGGTCGTAGTTTGTTCGACAGAGGCTATGTGCACGGATCGACCGGCAATATCAGTGTGCGCTTACCCCAATCGGCCGGTGGTGGTTTTCTGATAACACCGACTGACGCGTGTCTTGGGTTTTTAGAGCCTGAGCGCTTGGCCCACGTTGATCAAGCGGGACAGCAAATTGCCGGTGACCGTGCCAGTAAAACCTTGCTGTTGCATCAGCGCATCTATGCCTCAGCTGCTTGGGCTCAGTGCGTGATTCATACGCATTCTTCGTGGCTAGTGGATCTGACCTTGCGTGGGGTATGGTCCTCCGACGATATAGTGCCGCCGATCACTCCGTACTATGTCATGAAGGTTGGTCATGCGCCTTTGATTTCTTATTGTCGGCCCGGCGATCCCCTGGTGGCTGATCGCGTACAACAGCTGATTGCTGATCATCAGCAGCGCGGGATGAAGCTCAGAGCAGTCATGTGCGAGCGTTTAGGCCCGCAAGTCTGGGGCGAGACGCCAGCAACAGCCATGGCAACGCTCGAAGAGCTTGAAGAAACAGCCAAACTATGGCTCAGAGGCAATTGTTGCGCCACACCCTTAACGGCGGCCGAGATCGAGGTGTTGTGTAGCCAATTCAACATACGCTGGTGAGGCTCAGCTTAATCGAATCACTCTTTTGAAAAAGGCACACAACAATATGAAGCAGCTTGAGCAGCGCTTGATTAGTCTTGAAGGCAAAGGCTTAGGAGCGGTACCAGCTGGTTGTCGGCAAGCAGATGTGGCCGGCCTTGGTTGGAATCTGCTTAACGAGGATGTCAGTTTACCGGTCGCCGTCTTGAGTCAAAGTCGTCTGCGGCATAATTTGCAGTGGATGCAAACTTTTATCGCCCGTTATGGGGTACAGCTTGCTCCGCATGGCAAAACGACCATGAGCCCTTCACTGTTTCAGTTACAGCTTGATCACGGTGCCTGGGGCATTACGCTCGCCACTGCCCCGCAAGTGCAAGCCGCTTGGCGCAATGGGATTAAGCGAGTACTGATGGCCAATCAACTGGTTGGCCAGGGCAATATGGCCATCATTGCAGATATCGAGGATGCTGACTTTAGTTTTTGCTGTATCGTTGACTCTGCTGATAATGTCGATGCGCTAGGGCGCTATTTTGCCAGCCGAGGTAAGGCGATTCGCGTATTGCTGGAGTATGGGGTGTCCGGAGGTCGCACCGGTATTCGTGACCAAGAGCAAGAAGCTGCAATACTTGAGGCGGTAAAGCGCTGGCCACAAGCGGTCAAACTGATTGGGGTTGAAGTCTACGAAGGCGTTTTAAAACAAGATGCTGATGTGCGCCGCTTTTTGCGTCACGTGCTGGATCGCACCCGAGTATTGGTGTCCCAATCGTCATTCGCCGAACCTGAAGTTATTTTGTCGGGTGCTGGTTCAGCCTGGTATGACGTCGTTGCTGAAGAGTTCTCGCATCAAGACGTCGGACAAGCTCTACAGGTCATTTTGAGACCTGGATGCTATTTGACTCATGATGTCGGTATCTATCGCGATGCCGACAAACGTATCCACGCCAGTAACGCGATTGCACGCGAGATGGGACAAAGCTTGTTGCCTGCTCTGCAGTTATGGGCTTACGTGCAATCGCGCCCTGAGCCGAATCTTGCCATCATCGCCCTGGGTAAGCGTGATGCCGCGTTTGATGCCGGATATCCAGTTCCCGCCCTGCATTATCGACCAGGCGTTTCAGTCAATCCTCAGGTCATCGCTGATGATTCTGCAATTACTTCCATGATGGATCAGCATGCGTTCATGCAAGTGCCGCCCGATAGCGACATCAAGGTGGGCGACATGATTGCCTTCGACGTCTCGCATCCGTGTCTGACATTTGATAAATGGCGACAACTGTTGCTAGTCGATGATCGTTATGAGATTGTGGGAGCAGTCGAAACTTTGTTTTAAATCGCTTGAATCAACTAACCAGACTTGATTAAAAAAGAGAATCGCAATGAGTGACATCAAACGTTACGGTGTGGAAGGCGGCTCGGGTACCGGCGGGCAGAACTTACCCTTTGCACGGGCCGTTGAGGCGGATGGGTGGCTGCATGTTTCAGGACAGGTGCCGATGGTAAACGGTGAGGTTATCGAGGGCGGTATCGTGCCTCAGTCACATCAAGCGATTAAAAATCTCCTCGCTATTCTGGAAGAGGCAGGCTACGGTATTGAGCACATCGTGCGTTGTGGCGTGTGGCTGGATGACCCGCGAGACTTCATGTCATTTAATCGAGTCTTCAAAGCGTATTTCGGAGAGCATCCTCCCG
>Ga0208744_1000008_pt1 | contig 153700 bp, 117 predicted proteins | sample CryBogCBH24Aug09_FD_184620 | JGI IMG/M metagenome (GOLD analysis project Ga0208744, IMG submission 184620) | Freshwater microbial communities from Crystal Bog, Wisconsin, USA - CBH24Aug09 (SPAdes) (version 2) | ecosystem: Environmental > Aquatic > Freshwater > Lake | place: Crystal Bog...
GAAGATGTTGAAAAATTCAAAGAGGAACGAGATGCAGAACGCCAAACAAATAACTGATGAATTAATTCACCGTATGAAAACTACAGACCTAAATAAGTTTGAGATCAAACGTGAAGTCGGTGACAATTGGATTCCTAATGGAACTGTTCCTTTTGATATTAGTGCTAGTAAAGGTATCGCTACATTTACAGTATGGGCAGAAAGTATACAAGATGCAGAAGATCAAGTAAGTCAATATTTAGAGAAAGATGAAGATGAGTAAAATTAAAATTGCAGAATTATTTTATAGTGTACAGGGCGAGGGTAGATATATGGGAGTACCTAGCGTGTTCCTTAGAACTTTTGGCTGCAATTTTTCTTGTAAGGGCTTCGGTATGCCACGTGGTGAGTTAAGTACGGAAGCAGAAGATATTTCAGAAGTAGTACATTTATATAACAAGTATGAAGAACTTCCGTTAGTTTCTACTGGTTGCGATAGTTATGCTAGCTGGCATCCTAGTTTTAAAGATCTAAGTCCAATGCTTACTAGTGAAGCTATCACAGATCGTATTATGGAAATTATTCCACATGGTGAATGGCACGACGAGCATTTAGTTATTACAGGCGGTGAACCTTTACTAGGTTGGCAACGTGCTTATCCAGACTTATTGAACAATCCTAAAATGAAGGCATTAAAAGAGATCACGTTTGAAACAAACGGTACTCAGAAACTTACGCCAGAGTTTAAAGGATACTTGACTAAATGGAATAGTGAAGTAGGTAAAGAACTTACATTCAGTGTAAGTGCTAAACTTCCGGCTAGTGGTGAAAAGTGGGAGGAAGCTATTCTCCCAGAAGTTGTTTGTGAATATGAACAAGTTGGAACAACGTATTTGAAATTTGTAGTAGCAACAGAAGAGGATGTTAAAGATGCAGAACGAGCAGTTAAACAATTTAGAGAAGCGGGTTTTAAAGGTCACGTATATCTTATGCCTGTCGGTGGTGTTGAGTCTGTTTATAATCTCAATGCTAAAGCCATTGCCCTTGCCGCAATGAAGCGTGGCTGGCGTTATAGCGATAGATTGCAAGTTCCATTATTTAAAAACGAATGGGGTACCTAATGTTAGAGATGATTGTTGCATTACTTTTAGTAGCAGTTTTAATAGGAGTGATTATGATTAATACTCCTAAAAATAATACGGCATGTACTGGTAATTGCCGACAAGGTAGACTTTGTGATTGTAAGGATAAAAATGATTAAACTATTAAAAAAATGGATGGGAATTGATAAGTTAGAAGCAAACTTAGAAAATCTTAAAAAACAAGAAGCCGATGCTATTGCATCAACAGCTACAGCTCAACAAGCTGAACAAAAAGCAAAGATGACTCCAAAAGAACGTGCCACTGCCAAAGGTGAGCCGTGGGTAGCTGTTTTGGACACCCATGTTAATAAAGATAATATTAGAAATGGATTCTTTGAGCTTGACTGGAACCCAGAATTTATTGTACAATTAAAGCAAGAGGGCTACGGATTTGAAGGTGATCCAGAAGAGGAAATTGTGGATCGTTGGTTCCGAGATTTGGCAAGAAACATGTTAGCCGAAGAAGGACAAGACACAAGTCGTGGCATGGGTTATATTAACGTAAGTAAATTGCCTAATGGCAGAGCACAAATAGAATGACATACATTATAGTAGATACTGCTAACACTTTCTTTCGTGCTAGACACGTTGTTCAAGGCAGTGCCGATATCAAACTTGGCATGGCCTTTCATATTACACTCAACAGTATCAAAAAAGCATGGCAAGATTTTAACGGTAGTCATATTGTTTTCTGCCTCGAAGGTCGCTCGTGGCGTAAGGACTACTACAAGCCTTACAAAGCAAATAGGCAAGAAACTCGTGCGGCTATGACGCAGAAAGAACAAGATGAAGACAAGTTATTCTGGGAAGCATTTGACGAGTTTAAAAATTTCATTACAGAAAAGACCAATGCTACTGTAATGCAACATCCTAATCTAGAAGCTGACGATTTAATTGCTGGTTGGATACAGGCGCATCCAGATGCAAAACACGTTATTGTTTCAACAGATGGAGATTTTGCACAACTTATCGGTCCTAATGTAAGTCAGTACAACGGTGTAGGTGATTTACATATTACACACGAAGGAACATTCGATGCCAAAGGTAAACCCGTTAAAGACAAAAAGACAGGCGAGCCTAAACCAGCACAAGACCCAGAGTGGATGCTGTTCGAAAAATGCATGCGTGGTGATACCAGTGATAATGTCTTCTCGGCGTATCCAGGTGTGCGTACTAAAGGTTCTAAAAACAAAGTTGGTCTTACTGAAGCGTTCGAAGACCGTAAAAGCAAAGGATTTGCGTGGAACAATCTCATGCTTCAGAGATGGGTTGACCACAATGGAGTCGAACACAGAGTTTTAGAAGATTATCATCGTAATGTTCAATTATGCGATCTTACAGCACAACCAGAAGATATTAAAGTTAAAATTAGAGAAACTATCGAAGCTAATGCAAAACCTAAAACAGTAGATCAGGTTGGTATCCGTATGCTAAAATTCTGCAATGCATGGGATATGAAGAAAATTGCAGACAACATTCAGCAGTATGCAGAACCGTTCCAAGCAAAGTATCCAGAAAAGGAAACAGTATAATGGCAACTAGAGAAGAAAAACAAGAATTGATGGAAATTCTTAAATTTACACCACGTACTTATAAAATCTCAATGTGGGGTTACGGTGGTGAAAAAGTCATGGGTACCGTAGATCGAAAGATTTATGATTACTTTAAACAACGTAGGCTTGATCTAAGCGACTATTGCTGGAACAGTGACTATGCAGAAGATCATAACATTCCTGAAGACATGCAACCTTTTCCTTCTGGTAGCTGGTACGAAGGCGACGGCATGGGTCATGCAGGTGGAGTAAGTCGTAGTGCTGGCACACTACAGATTGAAGACGAAAACGGTAATACTGTCTTTGAACGCAGTTTAGAAGATATGGACGGCGGCAGCGATGACAGTGTAGAATGGGAATGTAACGATGAAGTCTGGATTGGTAGTCAACCTGACGGTACTGTGGTATTCCTTGGTAACTCAAATGAAAAAGGTACATTCTTTGAAGCAGACTTAGAATTAAAAATGCCTTTTGATATTACTAAATTAACACTAGGCTACGATGAAATTGACGGTGAAGAAATTGTTAATGCTGTAAAATACGATGGCGAGGATATTGACAACTGGGGCGGCAGTACTGATGGCAAAAGTAGTGACTTTGGTTTCTATATTGCCGGCAGTAAAGATGCTACGGGCAAGTGGGAAAAGTACACCAACATGGATGATATTGAATATCCCATGACCGAATGGTTCCCTAAAAAGAGCAAACCTGTCCGTGTAGGCAATTACATGATTAAAACCGCAGGTAAAAAGTCCTGGACTCATCGAGGGCTTTGGACTGGTACAAAATGGGTAAGCTCATGGACCGAAGAATCAGAATTTGACACAGCAGAAGAAATCAAAATTAAAGAATGGCAAGGACTTGCCATTGATCCAGATGCAGAGGCATCGGTATAATGTTATTTTTCTTTAAACCATCTGTTATTACTGTAGATTGTTTCTGTAATGATGAAATTATTTTTAGTAATTTCAAACCTGACAGGGCAAATAAATTTGTCCCTGAATATTGGAAATCTTTACCAGCTTATTTAGAACAATCTGTAAGAGGTAATAATTCCGATAGTCAGTTAAAAATACAAGTAGGAACATTGAAAAAATGTAACGGCTTTACTGACTTGTTTAGTAACGGATTTATTATTCCTAGTTGGGGTGATTTTCAAATAGAAGTATTAAAAGATGGTAAGTTTATAGTTGCAGGGCATCAAACTACAGAACCAAATGTTAGAGTATCCAACCATAGTAAGCTACAATATGGATACGAACTTTATAAAAACTCAGGACATGTTAAAATAGAAAGTCCTTGGTTTTTAAAAGAAAAGACAGGTGTTAAATTTGTTTGGAATGGGTGCAGTTGGCATAATACAGATAATTTAGAAAATTTCTATGTTCTGTCAGCAATCGTAGACTACAAATATCAGGCAGGAACTAATATCAATGCATTCCAGCGTAAGAATACTATAGTAAAATTCAATGCCGGCGATCCGTTGGTACATGTTATTCCTATGAGTGAAAAGAAACTTAAAATGAAACATCATCTAGTTAGTAGAGATGAATATGAAAAAATGTTGACTAAAGAACAGTCAACCGTACATTATCACAATGCAAGAGAATTAAGAGCTAAATGTCCAATCTAAGGAAAAATATGATGACAGAGATACACGCAAAACCAATTGTAGATGGAAAATTTTGGATCGTTGAACAAGACGGAACTAAAATTGCTACACTACATAAAAAAGAAAACAATAAATTTGTCTTGAGTAGTACTAAAGGCGAAGTGATGTTTAATAAAAAAGATGATTTGACTAAACAATTCGGTACTGAGTTCTTCTTGTCTAGTACCAAAGTTAAAGTTACAGCATCAGACGTACACGAGTGTCATGGTTATCCTACTAGTGTTAAACCTTACAATGCCATGTACGATATAAGACATAAACTACCATTATTCACTAAAAGCAATGCTAGTAAAAGTTTGTATTGTGCAGGTTATTACACAATTCAATTTAACAAAGGTTGGGTCAAATCATTTTGTCCTAAACTAATTACATTAGAACGTAATCCTTATAAAGGTCCGTTTAAAACTGAATTTGAAATGAAACAGGTGCTTGCTAATGCAAAATCAGATTAATTTAACTCCCATTACACAATTTATTCAGGTACTCCGTAGTGCAGAACTTGCTCAACAAAAAGAAATAAAAATACCTATTCAAACTGCCAGGTTGCTAAGTTTGGCACTTAATGAAATACAAGATAAGTTACTGCAAGATTACGAAAGTATGTATAATACGCTTAAACGTAGTCAAGAAACCGAAATTGTACAAGTTCAACTAGATGGTGGTGGGTTCGAAGACAAATAAGTATAAATATACGTAGTTAATTGGATACGTATATTATGTCAAGACCTAAACCACGAATACTGTTAGATTACACTAACAAAAAAACTTATAAGACAGAGCAGGTTTTAGAAGCTGACGCCATTTGGGCTGTATTCTATAAAAACGAGCCTTTCAATTTGAAAAGTTTTAATAGCCTTACAAGTTATCCAGGACCAAAATATAAAAAAGTTTCATTCAGTAATCCTGGACATGCACGTAACTTGGCAAAAAAACTAAACGCAATTTTTGGTGTCGATGATTTCGAAGTTGTCAAGCTAACACAAGGTACTGTTGTAAAATGATAACAAGAGATGCCCTTACAAAGATTTTTTTACAGCAATGGGGCAAAAGTACAGACGATGTAAATTTTAAAATTTATAGTCGTAAATGGTGGCAAAGTAATCGAGCCGGTAAACAAACTGCATTTCGACTAACCGACGAAGGTTATGAGTTTTTGATAAAAGAATTGGAATTGAAAGACTACGAAATTCCATTTACCGAACCAATTGAACTTAGTCCTCAAACTATTGTATTTTTGGAAAGGTATGTAGACTGTCCTTACTACCTTACCAATATGTCAATTACAGTATTTTCCGAACGCAAAAGTTTTGAACTGTATTTGTTCTCAGATGACATACGCAAATTTGGACTAATTAAGGCTATGAATGAGCGTGAAAAAGAACTAGCAACGCCTAAAGACAGTTGACACATCCTGCTTCCTAACGTATAATACATACATACAGCGTTAATTCAACAACACTTTTTTTAATTAAGATAGGAAGCAAAATGGCAGAAATCGTCAGTCGCACAGTGGGCCCAAGCGGTGCCAAAAAATCTTTGCGTAAAGCATTTAAAAATCAGCGTCCACTGTTCCTTTGGGGTCCCCCAGGCATTGGTAAGTCTGACATTATTAAACAACTTGGCACTGAGCTAGATGCTCACGTGATCGATGTTCGTTTAAGTCTTTGGGAACCTACTGATATTAAAGGTATTCCATATTTTGATTCTAACGATGGCACAATGCGTTGGGCTCCGCCAAGTGAGTTGCCAAGCAAGACATTTGCCGCAAATCATAAACAAATTATCCTATTCTTGGATGAAATGAACTCTGCGGCACCTAGTGTACAGGCCGCGGCTTATCAACTAATTTTGAATCGTCGTGTTGGCGCATACGAATTGCCAGACAATGTTGTAATTGTTGCGGCTGGTAACCGTGAAACTGATAAGGGTGTTACATTCCGTATGCCTGCTCCGTTGGCAAACCGGTTTGTTCACTTGGAAATGCAAGTTGATTGGGCTGACTGGTTCGACTGGGCTGTGGACAATAAGATTCACAAAGACGTAGTTGGTTATTTGACCTTTGCTAAAAAGGACTTGTACGATTTTGATCCAAAAAGCTCAAGCCGTGCATTTGCTACTCCACGTAGCTGGTCTTTTGTAAGCGAATTACTTACAGATGATGACACGGATGTGGATACACTTACCGATTTAACTTGTGGTTCAATCGGTGAAGGATTGGCTATTAAGTTTATGGCTCACCGTAAACATGCATCTAAAATGCCTAATCCAACCGAAATCTTAAATGGTAAGGTTAAAAAGATGGAATCCAAAGAAATTTCAGCTATGTACTCTTTGACTGTGTCACTGTGCTACGAATTGAAAGATGCTTGCGATAAAAAAGCTAAAACTTGGAATGACATGACTAATAACTTCTTCGAATTTATGATGAATAATTTCGAAACAGAATTGGTTATTATGGGTACTAAGTTGGCATTGTCGACTTACAAGTTGCCTTTGGACCCAGATGAGATCAAATGCTTTGACGATTTCCATGCCAAATACGGCAAATACATTAGCCAAGCTACTGAAAAGTAATTAAATTTGGTACTATTTGACAGGACCTTCGGGTCCTGTTATAATATATACATACAGTAAAGGAGCATTCATGTCACATACAGATCCAATTATCGACAAAATTATCGTAGCCCGTGTGGGTCTACTACTTCGCCATCCATTCTTTGGTAATTTGGCTACTCGTTTACAAATCAAAGAAGGCACAGATTGGTTACCGACAGCCGCTACAGACGGACGTCATATCTATTTTAATCGCGATTTCTTTAGTAATTTGTCTATTAAACAAGTAGAATTTGTTATTGCACACGAAATCTTGCACAATGTATTTGATCATATGGGACGTCGAGAAGGACGTGATCCACAAATTTTTAACATTGCCGCTGACTATTGTGTTAACGGACAAATTGTGCGTGATCGCATCGGAGAGCACAACATCGATGGCATCAAAATCTTTCATGATCCAAAATACTATGGCTGGGGTGCAGAACAGGTTTACGATGAGATTTACGAAAAGTACAGTGAAGAACAACTTAAACAGTTGGGTCAATTATTGGACGAACATATTGACTGGGGTGAGAACGGTAAAGACGGTCAGCCAAAGTATAGTAAAGAAGAACTAAAACAGATTCGTGACGAAATGCGTGAAGCTACAATGCAGGCCGCACAGGCCGCAGGTGCAGGTAATGTTCCTGAAAGTGTAGCACGTATGATTAAAGATTTTACAGAACCTAAGATGAATTGGCGTGAAATTTTGCGTCAACAAATCCAAAGTGTTATTAAGAATGACTTTAGTTTTATGCGTCCTAATCGTAAAGGTTGGCATATGAATGCTATCCTACCAGGTCAACAATTCCAAGAAACTATCGATATCTGTGTAGCAATTGACATGTCAGGCTCAATCGGTGACGAGCAGGCCAAAGACTTCTTGTCAGAGATTAAGGGTATTATGCAAGAGTATAAAGACTTTAAGATTAAAGTATGGTGCTTTGACACTCGAGTGTATAATGAGGCAGACTTTGACGGTTACAACATTGACGAGTTTGATGAATATGAACCAATGGGCGGTGGCGGAACTGAGTTCGATGCCAACTGGGAATACATGAAGGAACATGACATTCAACCTAAAAAGTTTATCATGTTTACAGACGGTTATCCTTGGGGTAGCTGGGGCGATGAAAACTACTGTGATACAGTATTCATTATTCACGGCAATGACAAGATTGTTCCTCCATTTGGAGAACATGCTTATTACGATTTTGCAAAGGCAACAGCATAATGGCATTAAAATCAGGCAAACCTAATCCTTTAAATTATTTCAATTTACGCAGGGTTGAGTTTGCCTGCCCGCATTTTAAATACACTACTATAAGCAAATTTAATCCAAGTCTAGCTAAAAGCCTAGATAGTTGGATTAGGCAAAATCTTAACAATAGATATTACATAGGACAGGGTTTAGAACTAGATAATACCAATACTATAGTATACAATACTACTATTGGATTTGAGTCAGAAAAAGAACTAAGTTTTTTCACAATTGCCTGTCCATATCTTTAAAGAAGATAATTAAGTATGTACTTTAAAGGAGATACTAATGACAGATACAGTACAACAACCACAACAAGAAAGCACAGATCTTACCATTAACGATTTGAACGCATTAAAGACAATCATCGATATTGCTAGCTCACGTGGTGCATTTAAACCAAATGAAATGGTAGCAGTTGGTCAAACTTATACTAAATTAGATACGTTCTTGGCAACAGTTGCTAAACAACAACAAGCCGCCCAAGCTCAACAACCAGCTCAAACCCCAGCCGATCAAGCAGTTGCTAATACGGTAGCAGGAGTCTAATATGGCCGAACTCAAACACGTAGGCCGTGTTAAAGCCACTAACAAAAAATGTTTAGTGGCTTATCGCACGTTACCTGGCGATGCATACTATTGTCTAGTTATTCCGACAGAAAATTTACCAGACATCTATCACGATGCTTTGATCAATTTAGTCGAGAGTACATCTGGACAAGATGCATACGAATTTGCAGAAGCATTGGATCGTACACAATTTCCAGACGGCAGTAACATGCTACGTAACTTACATGCAAGTGGAAGATTGATCAAAGTTGGAACAAGTGATATTGAAATGACTCCTACTACAGGATTTTCAATTCAATTATCTGAACTTAATCAACTTATTGCCGAACAGCGTGGTCTATCAGTTGACGACTTATCTTTAAAATCTAGCACAGATCCAAAAGATAATGCAGTTCCAAAAGTTACAGATGAACAATTAGTTAAAAACGACAAAGCCGTTGAAACTAAAAAAGCAGATGCTAAACCAACTGCTACAGTAACTACAACTCCGAAAGCAGATGCTAGTCCAGAAGAACAAGCAAAATTCTTCCGTAGTCAAGCAGACAAGTTAGCTAAAGAAGCTGCCGAGATGCGTCGCAAAGCAGAGGAATTGGTTCCGACCAAGAAAAAAATAGTTAAATGAAGCCTAGGGGAAGAGTTCTTCCCAAGGATGTCATAGCAAACTGGCCAGAAGTATTCGGAGACGTACATCTAAACGTGTTACCTTTAGGGTATCTCCACTCCGTTTTGGTCAATTTTAAGGATGGCAAAACTTGGGAAATTAAAATAACACAGCAAACCAAACGTGGTGGATGGTCCACTTTTGAAAAAAATCTGTCCGAGTTAGTTAAAAATTACGAAGAAAAAATCGATAATATAGATTTTAAATTAGATACAACCCGTGTTAGAAAAGATATAGAAAAATCAACCCAAAAATTCCTTAAGAAAAAGAAGTTATAAATAATGCATGTTCGATTACTTAGTTTCTCTCAGCCAACAGAAGAGTTTGCATCAATGGGCATTGAAGACGCACAGGAACTCATTGCGTATTGTGCCCGTGTCAGCAATCCCTCCAACCAACTTAACACCGAAACATCAGCAAAACTCATACAATACCTCATCCGACACCAACATTGGAGCCCGCTCGAAATGGTGTCAGCCTGTATTGAAATCACCACTACCAGAGATATTGCCCGTCAAATACTTAGACACAGAAGTTTCAGTTTCCAAGAATTCAGTCAGCGATATGCTGACCCTACTAAAGACTTGTCGTTTGTATTGCGAGATGCACGAAAACAAGATAACAAAAATAGACAAAACAGTATAGAACTTGATATTCATAATAACGATGAAGATCGATTCCTTGCCTATCAATGGGAACGTATGCAAGAGTTAGTTATTAAACAAAGCCGTGATGCATACGAATGGGCGATTAATAAAGGTATTGCTAAAGAACAAGCTCGTGCTGTATTGCCAGAAGGACTTATTGAAAGTCGATTATATATGAACGGCACACTACGCAGTTGGATTCATTTTATTGAATTACGGTCGGCTAATGGTACACAAAAAGAACATCAAGAAGTTGCTATAGCTTGTGCTCAAGTGATAGCTCAGATATTCCCGCTTGCCACTGATCTTTTAGCCAAGTAAAATCATTTATCCTAGCAAGTGCCTCCGGATTGGAGGCATTTTTTTCTCCGTACATTTTACCAGAAATAGCACCCATATAAGCATATCCGCCAAATGATGCATTGTTGTTTAGTTGTGTCCAAAAATATAATCTAGTAATGGATTCTTCATTATTAATTACTGCCAATTTGCAACACTCTCTAAATGCACTACGCCAAGTAGTAAATGGATCTGTATTGAATGCTGTAATATTACTAGCCTGATCTATTGCTTTAAATTTTGTACTAATATTGGTAGTCATATCTACTGTATCTGTACTCATATTCATTGTGAGAAATTTTGGTAATAATTTAACTCCGCCATAACCATATGTTAGACTATTAATAGGATTAATACTACGCCATACGTGAACAACATCTAAATCCCATTCACTTACTTCATAGTCAAAATTGAAATCATTTAATATAACAGCGTCTGCATCGACTGCCCAAAACATTTTAGTCATAGCTTTTTTGGCAGCCGAAATGTGTGCTTGATGTATACCTTTAATTCCATGTACACGTTTTGCAAGAGGAAAACGTTCTTTTAAACTGGCAAAGTTTTCATCTGCATTTTCTTCATCGTATGAAATAAAAATAATATCGTACATTATTTGCGTCTTCCAATAATGCGTGGAGTATTAAGATATACAGTTTTGAAAAACTTACTGCCTGCACCGTCTAAATTAGCAATTTCTAATCCGCCATGCTTGTTTAATTCTTTACCTAAAAAATTAATGTATTTTGTCATTTCTTCCGGGTCTGCTAGTTCATGCGTAGTTTCCCAGAAGTTAGTTAACCATTCAAAATCACGTACCTGGCTATAATCCCAATCAGTAAACATTGTCTTATAACAGCCTTCTCTGGCACCTAGTATTGACCAAATACCGTGTTCTACATCTGCGCCAACACTACACCAAATCAATAATCTGTGATAATTTTGCCACCAGATTTTTTTAAGGTCATTTGTTTTTCCGCCCTGCTCTAATGACATTTTTACCCCTTCTCTAAAGCCTGCTCTCCATGCTTGAAACGGTGTAGCATTAGTAAAGCTCTCGCTATAGTTTTCATTAAATTGGTAGTATCGATGATCAAAACAAAATTCAACACGACCTTTTACATCCATTGGATCCGAGTTTTCATGTGTACGCATTTCATTGACAAATTTACGTGTCCATAATTTAAGTCCGCCATTACCATACATAAGTCCGTTAACATGAACTTTACCACACCAACTAAAAACATTTTCGCTAGTAAGACCCAACGCATCTAAATCAATTTCTACATTTAAAAATTCTGGGCTAACGATATTATCAGCATCTACTGTAACAAAATATTCAGTTTCACTTAGTGCCGCACAAGCCTTATGTGCCGCATCACTACCTTTAACACCATGTACACGTTTTGCCCAAGGCATTTTTGTTAGTAAATCTGCATAATTTTTTTCGGCGTTTGGCTCATCATAACTGAGAAATATGATGTCCTGATCAATAATTTTAATTTTATCCATTTTTAATTAGTCCGTAACTTTGAAAATATATCCTAGAGGATATCGATATCTTATCTATTTGAGTTTCTATTTTACTAGTGAAAGGAATACGCACTTCGGGTTCTTCCATTAATTCCTTAACATTAACTAGCATAGTTCTTATTAAGAAATCAAAATCATTTTTAAGCATTATAAAAAATACTGCATTACTAGTTATGCTATCTGCAAGTCTTGTTTTAGCTTTTTGTGAAAGAGTAAAAATCCAAGTTTGGTTTTCTAAATTCCATTCAACTGTTAGTTCTGTTGTTTTTGTTGGAGGGTTTTTAATCCATTGAAATATGTTATTTCTAAATCCGTATAACTGATTAGATACTTGTATTAAAGATAGTTCAGTTTTACCTGTAACACCTTTAGTATATCCAATTACATAGTCCCGTGTGTACTTTTCTTTTTCTAAAAACGACACATACTCTTCTGCCGATATTTCGTAAGCATATTTTTCAGCAGGATCTTTTTGATTAGTAAGACTAGTTATAATTCCTGTTTTTTTATCATACACTAGGTAATATTTTTGAGGAGGCGTAAATTTAAACTTTGGCATCGATTAACTCCTCTAGCTGAGATATAATTTCTTTTGATAAGAAATCTTTTTCAACATAATGAAATAATTGCGGTTGTTTAATATTACCTACAACTAGTTCTCCTTTATTGTTCAGTACAAAAGGTACAATATCCTGCCATCTATCTGCACCAGATGGCCACCCTTGTAATGGAATTTTCATATGAACAAATTTCATAGGGTTTAATCTATCTATTGCAGTCTGTTGTAGTCCTGTTATTTCAATAGTAATGGCAGCGGCCAAATCCATACTAAGCCATTTTTGATAGTAATCTGGGGCATATATAGTGTAGCATGCTTCCCAGTTATTACAAACAAATTCTAGTACTTTGTAAAAATCGTAAGCAATATCTGATTTTTTAAAATAATGACATGCAAAATACGGGTTAGTTAATCGATTTGCAATAAAAGTTTTTCTATGAAAAGTATCTAACGGAATATGTTCTTGTTTATAATTATTAATATGTGAGCAAAATTTAATGTCAAAATTACTACAATATGTCCACCAATCACTGATATCACCGGACATTAACATGTCTGTATCCAACACTATTGTTTCATGATAAGGTGTTACGTGATAAAATTTCCAACGGTGTTCTGCCGCTAACGGGCTATTACCAATTTCTTCAAACCATGGAATAGGAATTATTTGATCAAATGCTCGTAGATATTTTTTAGGAACTGTGTTGTTAGTAATTAAAGAAACATTGGTTATTTCTTTTTGACTATTTTTAATACTTAACGCCAGTGCATAGGCCTGTTGAACATAGTCAACTGTGTCGGTATTTTGTGCAAATAATAAAAATCCTTTAGACACCATAACCTCCGTCGATGTAACGATTTAAACTAAATTTATTCATTACATGGACATCCAATCCTGTAGTCTTAATAAGAGTATATTCGCCTAGATGACTTTTCTTTTCAATTAAGAATTTCATTTTATTATCATCTGTACTTACTAAAACATCCTTATCGGATGTATATGTCATTTGTCCAGGTAATTCAATTACAAAATTACCTTCTGTTTTTCCATTAAAAATATGTATAGCAATACTGAACGCATAATCATTTCTAAAAGTGTTTGTCTCAATAGCATATAGAGTTCTGAAATAAACCCAATTATTTTTAATGTATTCAATCATATCAAAAAAAGATTGCATTAATATATTTTTATCAAATATAAAAACACTTGCCCAATAAAAAGGAATGCTATAGGGATTTATTCTCTTAAATGCATCTTCATTTCTATCCGATGCTAGATCAAAACTTTTTCTGTATATTTGAAATTCGTATTGATTATGTAACGCAGGTTTTAAAATACTAGAATTTAAAATATAATCTGTATCCATGACCAATGTGCGATCGTAAGGCGATAAATTATAAACACTGGTACGACTAAAATTTTTCCATTCGGACGTTACTCCTGTAATAGATCCGTCGAAAAATTTTCTTGTTTGGATTGGTCCTGTTGTGTCTAGTTCTATAACTTGATCAAACCCGTGATTAGGATAATTACTAGACAACCATCGTGTATTATCTGTAATTAAACTAACAGGAATATCTAAATATTTTTTAATTCTACTAGCGGCAAAAATTGCCATTTTGATGTAATCAATTTTAGAATTATTCTGTGCAATTAGTACAGCACCTATTGTCATAATTCAACTATGTCCGCAATCTTTCTTTTACGTTTTAATTCATTATACTTTGCCGCATAATCGTTAGTTGATTCAAAATATACAAATACAATATCATTTAAAAATTTCTGTACGTCTTCAATTAGTACAGGCAAATCATTAGAGTCGACAAATACTGCATCAGTTGTATATCCTAGATCAATAACTGTTTTAATAAACGTAATTAATTCAGAATTTATTTTGAATGCCGCACCGTTGGTATAATATACCAATTTTTGATTGTATTCTTCTAGTATTATTCTGCGTTGATTTGAAAGTGTAGCAGTATAATTGGCTACAGCAAACGCTTTTTCAATTCTCTCATCCATAAACAAACTCCGTAGTGTACTATATTACACTAGTATAATTAGCTTGTCAATGATTTAGAATGATGAAACTTGGGCAACTGTCGGCAAATAACTATAAGTATTGATACCAGTTGTTTGGTTAGCTGTTACATGGCTGCCTGATGCATACGTGATATTGACTTGAGCGGCTACTGTGCCAGTAACGTCCTCATCTATATCAAAGGTATTTCCGCTACTCTTGTAAGTGTCTTCCGTTGCGGCTGTCGACAAATCTTGCAATTCAATTTTAAATGTTAATACACTACCGCCAGCATCTAATTTTGCCAATATGTCATATTGGTTTGGTGCATATAACACAGATCCTGAACTGCCTAAACTAGCTGTATATATAGTAACATATGAACCGCCTTTATTTGCTAAAAAATAATTCCAGCCATTACTAGTATTTCCAGCAGTTGTTGTAGCAGAACGTGTGCCAGTTAAACCAAAAGAAATAGTTCCCATGTTGTTTAACAATGTGTACCAGGAATCATTTTTATTTGCAGGTACAACTGTTGCAGGAGGATAAGTTGCAGGTATTGTTGCACTAGCAGTTGATGTTCCTGCTTCACTCATACTGGCAGTAAATTGTATTAGTCCGCCCGAATTAAAGAAATACTGTGCGGCTTGTGCGGCAGTATATGAACCTCCACCGCCGTATGTACCACCATTCCATGTCACTGTGAACACATTATTAATTGTTTGAATATTACTTTCAATAACGTTAAGATTGTACGTCATTGTCGTTGTAGCAACTGATTGAGATATGTTAACTGAGTAACTTGTAGCAATAAATGGACGACTTGGAGAAGGTAATCCTGGTCCTCCCACTGACTGACTTAAATTGACATACCATTGAGATCCGCCGGCAAAGCCATTAATAATTGTACCTTGCGTAACACCTCCGTAAGCATCTCCTGTTCCGCCGCCATACAACATCATATTAACAGCAAGAGTACCGCTTGTAATACTAGTAATAGTTAATGTACTATTGACAATATATCCTGAAAAAACACAAGTGTTTACCGATGTGATCTTTGTGCCAGATGCAACTCCAGAACCTGTTACTGTCATGCCTGCAACAAGAGATGCACTTGGAAATGCAGTTGTTGTCATTATATTTCCAACAATATATGCACTTGCTGTAGGGTTTGGGTTTGGATTTGTTATAGTTGATCCACCCCAAGGATACGATGAACCTACTCTATACGCAGTATACGGAAAATTATTTAAAGGAGAAGATAATCCTGTAGTGCTAGCTAGCATTGTGCCTGGAGGTGTTGCATAACATCCAGGATACGTGACTCCGTTCACAGTAGTACTACTAGAATTAGCTAATGCTGATGCTATTACACCATATGCTATTTTATCAACTTCTCGAATGTCTGTGCTTGTTGTAGGTATTGTAAGAGCAGGACTAGTAGCTACACCTAACTGATGATAATTTAAATTTGTAATATCTAAATATAAATTATTCCAATCGCTTACTTTAACTTTACCTCCGGCACCTGCTAACTGAGAACTATTTAAAATTTGCCCGTAACCGGGATACACGCCACCACCCGAAGTATACACGCTCATAATATTATATACTATTGTTTGAATAGCATTATAATCTTCATAAACAATTGGTATCACAGTACCTGTGAACGTTGTTGGAGAACCCGAACTTCCTACTGTTTGACTAGTGCTAACAGTATAAGTTCCTGTACCTCCAGTTCCTGTACCTTGAGCAAGTATATAAGTACTATTTGCACCAGCATTCCATGTAATAAGCATTGGCACTATTACAGGTTGGTTGGCAGTAACAGAGGTAACAGTTAATGTTGTCCCTGAAATATAACCAGAAAATGTTTCAGCTGTTGGAAAAGTCATATTAGAGAGGATTTACTGTTGTAATGTTTGGCAAATAATTATAAACGTTTTGTCCGGTAGCATTTACCATAGTTACATAATTACCAGAAGCGTAAGATATGTTTACTTCACTGGATAATGTTCCTGTAACATCCTCATCGATATCATAAGGATTAGTACCGCCTGAACCAAATGCAACTTGTTTATAGTAATCTTCAGTTCCTGCCGCTTGGAAAGATGTTCCAGATAATGTAGCTGTAATTAAATTACTAATTACAATGGGTGTGGCTGCCGTAGCATTATTATAACTAGTGGCTAGTGTAACACTATTGTTACCGGCATTTACACTTGCTACATAATAAGTTGTTGCTGAAGATCCTGTGCCTCCAGTCAATCCATTTCCGCCAGTACCTGTTAATATAATAATTGTTCCTTGTAGTATGCTTGAAATATTGCCTTGCGAAATATTTAAAAATACTGAGCTAGGAGCACCTGTACTGGAAACTGTTCCTGTTACTGTAGGGAAACTACTTGATAAATCTTCAAAATCAATCTGGAATGTCAATTGATTTGCTTGAGCATTTAATTGTGCCCAAATTGTATATTGGTTCGGTGCATATAAATTGGTACCTGGAGTACCTGCACTCTGTACAAATATTGGAGTAAATTGATTTCCAGCCTGTGATAGGAAATATTGCCAACCATAACTAGTTCCAGTACCGCCCGATCCACTTTGTGTAACACCATAATAACTAAAATTAATAGTACCCATGTTGTTTAACAAGGTATACCATGAATAATTTTTAGTACCAGTAGTAGGAATAGCACCGGCACTGGTAGGAATTGTAGGTGTTAATGTTCCTGGACTACTCATGCTGGCATTAAACTGTATACTACCACCCGAATTAAAGAAATATTGTGCGGCTTGTGCGGCACTATAACCATTACCGCCTGTCCAACTAACTGTAATGATATTACTAATAACCGATACATTACTTTCAGGAGTACCAAAAGAAGCGGAAAAAGTTACAGGAGAACTGATATTTCCAACAGACTGACTACTACTGATAGTGTAAGATGTTGCGTTGAATTGTACAGGATTTCCCGAAGTTCCTACATTAGTAAGTGTGTTATTTGTTTGATATTGAGTACCACTACCGTATAAAATAATTGGTTTTACTGGCAAATATGATTGCCCTGCACCATCTAACATTGCTGGACTTACTATTGCTTGGCTAATTGGTCCTATTGTGTTTATAAGACCTGTACTATTAATATAACCTGAAAATACTGAATAATTTACAGTTGAAATTGTTGTTCCTGCGGCAATACTTCCACCAGAAATTTTCATACCTGCGGCAATACTTCCGGAAGGTAATGCTGTTGTAGTTAATGTAGTACCTGTTATATAACCCGTAGCTGTAATTGGTGTTGTAGGATTACTTGTACTTGTTCCGCCCCACGGACGACTAGTGCCAATTCTGTTAGCAATATATGGAAATCCGCCTGCTGTAGGGCTTGATGCAGAATTAGTTAATTGTGTGCTTGGTGGAATAGCATAAGCTCCAGGATAACTTACACCATTAACTGTAGCTGTACCAATGTTTGCTAAATTAGTAGCTATTGTCTGATAGGCTAATCTATCAGTCTCTTTAATTTTAATTGCATTAGTAGCTGTTGTTAAACTAAGTGCAGGAGTTTGTATTTGGTGATAATAAACATTTGTAATATCTTGTTGTAAAGCATTCCAATCTGTTACTTTAATATTATTACCTGTACTTACTGCTGTACTATTTAAAGGCTGTCCGTAACCTGTACTAGCATTGCCTAATATTCCAGCGATTGTTCCCTGAATAGTGTTATAATCATTAGCTAATATTAAAGGAGTAGTACCGTGAAAAGTAACCGGTGATAAACTAGTTCCTACCGATTGACTTATGTTAACTTGATACGATCCGGCTTGACCACTGCCAGAAATTGCGGCAACAATGTATGTAATTGGCGTTGTTGGAGAACCCGACCATGTTATAGCCATTGGCCATTGTATCGAACCGCTTGAAGGAGCATTGGCATATAAAGTTGTTCCTGCAATATAACCGGTAAATGTTACTGATGCCATTTAAATTCCTTTTTATAAATTATAGAACTAAACATTCTACAAGTTTTGGACCATTATCGGCATTAGATTCTAATGCAATAGCAAAAATAAATTGTCCGTCTGCAGGTGCATTGTTGTCAGATTGTCCTGTTCCAGCACTACCTGCTGTGATAAAATCACCTTTATTAACTGGTCCTGAAATTATAGTTGGCACACGCCCTTTGATTGCAATATAAGTTCCACCTTCTTGCTCTGAATTCATCATATATGCCGGATTAGTACTTACTACTCCAACAGCAAATGTACCAATTTGGCATTGAGTAACTTCTTTTGTTCCGCCAACCATTACGACAGTCCCTTTAGGATAGTCTCGATCCATTATGTATTTTTCTGCTAAGTCGGCATAGTTAGCAGAAGTTGCTGTTCCTTGGAAAATGTTTGCAGATAAATTTCCATTTGAATCACGACCAGCAATAGTATTTGCAGAAGCGGTCGTTGTAGCTGATGCATAACCGTAACTAGCAAGACTTAATAATCCTGCTTGTGTTGCAGTACCAATAAACTGACTAGCATATACATTTAACCATTGATAAGCACTACTACCCAAACTGCTAGTTCCTCCAATAACTGGAAGAGCATCAGTTCCTGTTAGTCTAAGTACCGGAGTAACTGTTCCGTTCAATTGTGTTGTTTGGAAGAAAATATCGTTAGAGCTAGTAAATGTAGGAGCTGTAACGTTTGCAATTAATCCGCTCTGGACTTGAGCAAGTAAACTAGGATTTGAACCAATTGTAAATCCTGTGCTAAAATTAGCACTGGTTAATGTTGCGTTTGCAGACTGAACAAACGCACTGGTAGGCAATCCATTAAATAAAATTGAATTACTTGCAGTTCCATGGAATTGATATCCGCCAGTTGTAACACCGTTAGTCGATTGGGTAGTATTAACTAGCGTAATACCTTGTTGTATAGTATCAAATCCAGTAAATCCTGCTGTGTTACTAGGAATTTGGAATGTTTCATTACTAATAACTGCAACTGTTACACCTTCTGCTTGTACTTGTACGATTGGAATAGTTTTTGTACCAGCTGAATTAGTTAAACTTGTTGCATTTACTTGAGTAGTTAAACCGCCTACAGTAACTTCTTGTGGTCCGATTAGTACTGAGCTAGATCCGTTATAAACATAAAGTTGATTACTTGCTGTATTAAAATAAAAATCGCCAGATGTTAAACCAGCTGGCTGGGTTGTGCCGGTTTCTGCACCATTTGCTGTACGGAAATAGCTTCCGTCCCAGAATTTTAATTTTTTATTACCGCTATCATACCAGATTTGACCAGCTAATGGATTTGGCGGTTGGGTTGTATTTGCAAAATTTTCAAGCAACCAAACAAAATTATCATTTTGTGCCTGACCGTATCCAGCGTAGTTTTTACCGATTAGGGTAAGATCTGTACTAGTATCAACTGTGCCGTCCGCAACTGTTGCTAATAATACTCCATTATAGTGATTAATTGTATATGACATGGTTGTCGCTCATCCTTATTTCAGTATATTTATCATAGTTTTGCTTACCAACCAGATGTTGTTAAAGCCGCTCTACCCCATGTAGCATTTCCGGTAGTTCCACCGCTTACACATACATAGATATAACTAGAATCCCATGCAATCTGCCCTGTTGTACCTGCCGCTGAATGACTTGCAGGAGTTGATGTTGCAGTTGCAATGAAATTAGTTGCTATGACACTTGAACTGGAATGTATTATTCCGCCCACATCTAATGGATATTGAGGTCTACTAGACGATGTAAATCCGTTGATACCAATATTACCAGTATTAGAACTTATAAAAAGTGCCGAACTATTAGAACTTACCGGTAAAGAAATTTCAAAATCCTGAGATGAAATATTAGATTGTATTAAAAATTGTGTAGAATTAACATTGATTTGCGATTGGTTTGCTGTTCCTAATGTTAAAGGTATAGCATTGTTAATCTGTAAAGATCCGCTTGTTGTATTTTGATAAGTGTCGGTTGATAAGAATTGTTCAGCTGATTTTAAAGATCCGTTGGCCGCAAGTAGTTTGCTGGCTTGACTTGTTGGAACATTAAAACTAATTCCTGCCCAAGTACTAACATTAAACCCAACATTGATTGTACCTTGAATTGCATTTAAAGTTGTAGGATTTCCGCTAGTTGCAACAGTTTGGCTTACACTGACACTATATGTTCCAACTCCGCCTTGTGCTACTCCGGCACCGCCTGGCCCTGTACCATATGCAGTAATAACTGTATTAGAAGCAATAGTGTTAATGCCTGGAGTTGTTATTGATTGTCCAACGCTGAGTGTTCCAGAAGTTACACCAGTCACTGTTAATGTATTGCCAACAATATATCCTTGAAATACTGCTGTACTTGTGTATCCGCTTATACTGCTAGAAGGACTAGGTGTAAATGAATCTTTAGAAAAGACACCCATCAATGTACTACCAACATATAACAATACGATTACGTGAGATACTCCGTTTACATCTGTTACAGTTTCAACTACAAATCCCGAAGGACCTTGTTTTTTAGTATAAATTGGTCCAGCTAAATTATTTGCAGTACCATCATTAAAATATAATTGACTAGTTGCTGTATTAATCCAGAAACCGCCTGTACTTAATCCGCTAGGAGCAGTATCGCCTAAGAGTGTATTACCAGTTGGGGCAAATGTTGTTCCATTCCAAACTTTTAAAATATTTGCACTGGTATCGTACCATAGCTGACCTATAATTGGATAATTAGGTTGACTTGTATTTGCAAAATTTTCTAACAACTGTACAAAATTTTCGTTGATGTACTGTCCATAACTAGTAGCGTTTTGTCCGATTAAAGTTAATGATGTATGACTTTGATCGATTGCACCGTTAGAAACTGCTGTTAATTTATTGCCATTTGTTAGATAAATTGAATAGGTCATGATAAGTTAGCACCAGTAAAGATAAGATAGTTAATAGTCAAGTAAGGATTCATCACATTAAATCCTGTTCCTATATTAGATACTGTACTTGTTCCATCCGAAGAAACAGATCCTACTGTAATACCAGTAGTAGAAGAACTTGTAAAGAAACGAGTTTGGTCGCTGTCTGTTGACCCTGAACCGGCCGCACCGTATGATCCAGGTACTGCATTAAAAGGTACTCCGCCCTCGGCATATGGATCAATGTGTGAGTGTCCAGTTTGCCCTGGATTATTAGGATCACTAGGTTCGACAACTACGTGTTGGTGCTGTGGTAAGTTTGATATACCCAATGTTACATTTTGCCCGCCGTTTGTTCCGCCTTCTGTTTGAGCAGAACTTGCAGTTACGTTTTGAGAATTGCCTGCTTGACCGCCTGTAGCTATTGGACCAGGTGGAGTAAACCCTGCGACTTCCTGATAGTTATTCATTGTGCTTCTTCCTAACGGAAATCTAGCACGTAGGTCTGGTAATACAAACGCATTTGGATTTTGTGCAGTACCATATGTACTACCAATCACTTTATAAAGAGCAGAATATGTAACTGTGCTTACTTCTGATCCATCGCATAACAACCAACCAACTGGTATAGCATGAATAGAAGATTTGCCTGCCCAAGGAATAATTCCTCCAACAGGCATACCATAAGCACTGGTATTTAATAAAGGATCAATTTGTAAAAATGTTTGTTTAGACATATTTACAAGACTACCGCTACCTGCACTACCTTGGAAAACTAAGAACTGATCGGATTTACTACTTGATTGAGCTACAGTCCTAGCAGTACCATTACTGTTAGTCGTAACAACTGACGGACTCAATGAGGTATTAAGTACAGCATACCCTGAAGCACTAGATCCATTGAACCCTGTTCCATTGTCTGCACTAACGACATCTCCTGCCAATTGGAATGTAATAGTTTGTGTAAGACTACTTGCTGTTCCTGTGACACTACCAGTAACTGTTCCTGTAAAATTTCCATTAAAACTTCCCACAAATGACTGGGCGTACATGTTTCTGAATGGCTGTGTTTGACTTCCAATATCGTATTGTGGTGTAGAGTTTACCAGTACTGGAGGTAATATTATTGCGCCAGCAGTAGTATTTGATGTAATCTGTAATGCACCGCCTAAATTTAAATTATTGTTAATTGTTGTTGCTAAATTTGTTGTTATTGCTGTCGAAGATACTGAAAATATACTTGCATTGCTTGAATTATTAACAACAATACCACCGGTTGTACCAGTTGTACCTGATGTAATTATACCACTGACTGTTGTCGGAGCACCTAATGCAACTTTACCAGATACATCAAGATGTAATAAATTATTTCCATTTAACAAAAAATCAATATTGTTTGTACTGGTCTTACTATTAAATAGGAATGTGTTGTTGCCTTGGCCAATAGTTAAACTTAAATCAGTTCCAATACTAAGACCATTTGTATTTCTAATGTTGAAAGCATTATTTGTGGTACTTACAACATCCGATCTTAAAAAATTACTACCTTGTACAACTGATTGTGACGACCCCGAACCAACAATAAGTGCATTTGAAGACTGAGCTATACCCCAAACATAGGCTACGCCTTTATCTAATGAGTTACTGTATAAGTTTACACCAATATTAATAGTTGAAAAGCCGGCAATCGTAGCTTTAGGAGTAAAGGAATCAATACTAATAATTGCTACACGATATGCAACATTATTTGTAGCACTTGAAGCATATAATGAAATTACGCTATGTGATATGTTACTTGTATCAACAATAGATTCTACTAAAGGTCCTGTACTTGCACCTGCACTAAACTGTGGACCTATTAGCAACCATGTGGTTCCTGAAAACAAATACAACTGACTATTGTCGGTATCGACCCATAGGTCACCTTGATTACTATTTGTAACATCAGGAACACCGCCCGTGCTAGCTAATGTGCCTTTACCTTCACGTCTAATAGCACCAGCTTCCGGCCAGTTGCCTGCACCGTCATAAACTCTAAGTACGTTATTGCCAGATGCAGTATCATACCATAATTGTCCTTGAACAGGATTGCTAGGAGGACTTGAATAAGCAAAATTTTCTAATAAATGTAATAAATTTCCAGCAATTAACGAACCATATCCTGCATATCCTTGACCGGGAAATGCAAGACTAGTTTGCTGATTAACCGTACCATCGGCAACTGTAATAGCTGGTTTTGCTGGATTAGCAGAATCTGTAAATGCAACTGAATATGTCATCTATTATACTCCTACTAGGCCAGTTAAACTTTGGATACGTACAGTATAATCGATTTGAATTAATCTGTTAAGACTTTTTAAAACTGGATGAAATATAACATGAGTTAGTAGTAAACTATTTCCGCTTGCACTATAACTTTGTAATCCTAATTCATCGAACACATACGTTGTTTCGCCTGTTGAAGAAGTATCGTATGCACTTTGTCCGCCGGGCTCACCGTAATCCAGTAAACAAGTACAGAAAATATCTGTGTAGTTAACACCGGTCACATGGCGAACTTCAGTAAAGTTGCGAGTTGGATCGGTATTTGTGCTAGCAGTTGGGTCGATTACTTTTTTATATGTTTGATTGTACAAGCTGGCATTTGTTCCGCTGGTATTAGGTGTAAGATATGTAATAATTCCTGTAGGATCAATACTGGTTCCACCGTTACCAAAATTCATCTGGTAGATATATCCGCCATCTGTATTGTTTGACAAACTGGCAGCCAGGGCGTAACTTATGTTTTCATAATGAATAGCGTTACGTTTATTAACGAAAATTTCTTTGGAAACTGGGTCAAATATTTTAATATGACCTTCCACATGAATTCCTGTTTGATCTTTAGTCTGCATAGTTGTCTCTCTTAGTCTTATATTTATCAATATTTTAATATGCTAGTTTAATTATCTAACACCTGTTGTTTTTCTTGGATATGACGGTCCTGATGTAGGTCTAAAACCATAATTTTGTTTTGGAAAAGTACTTCCTGTATGGAAGTATTTGTATATCTGATCAACTTTTGGAGTACCAAGACCTGTAACCGCATCCCAGCCTGTAGTTGTAGTATAGCCCGTAGTATAGCCGTCTCTATTATCACCGCTAGTAATATCGTTAAACAATAATGCTCTGTTTGAATACCATGTGGACATATTGAATGGAATACGCTGTCCTAATTGTTGATTTAATCTAGCCCAAATACCCGCCAATAAAGGCGCCGCGGCGCTGGTTCCGCCTACTTGATTTAGCACACCATTTACGTAGTACGCATATCCCGTGTTAGGATCAGCAGGAGCACTTATATCTGGAACACCCCGATAAGGTAGTGCAGTTGGTGAACCTGTCGATGATGCTGTAATAGTAGTTGTTGTTAGTCCTGATTGCCAGCTAGGGAGAGGAACACTAGCACTAACGCCGCCGCCAGATCCGCTCCAAGCTGTTTCACTAGTAATTTGAGCACTACCGTTTAGATTAATTGAAGTTCCGCCGGCCGATACCATATATGGACTACAACATGTAGCGGCTGTACTTAGATTAACTGCACCGTTATCGCCTGAGCTTATAAAAACTGTTATACCCTTAACTACACAAGACTGAAGTGCTGTATCATATTGTGTTCCATCACCGATGCCCCAACTCACATCAAGGGCAGTTGGATTATTTGTAGTGTCTGCGGCTACTGCTAGAAAAATATCATTAATAGGTGCGGTTCCAGTATTGGGTGCGGTATAGTATGCAATCAATGCCTTTGGTGCTACACCACCTGCACAAAATATATCTAGCATACTTTCCAAATCACTAGTTGTGCTGGCAGTAGCACCGTCGACACTTATTTGTACTATAGTTGGAGCTGAAAGTCCAATCCTACTAAAACTACTATTAACATCAGTTTGGTTGTATCCTGTTACGTATCCGCTATAGGTTAATTCAAAAATTCCAACACATCCGCCGTAGCCATTAGACGGAGGCATATTATAAGCTATGGACATTTGTACAGGAGTTACTGCTGTCAAAGGATTTGCTACACTAGCTTCACAAACTACCGCATGTTTCTTTGCAATAAAACTTTCATCAAACCCTAGTACCTGTTCAACCATACTGGAAATATCTGCAGGTACTATTACTGGACTGTCGTGTGATGTATATGTTCTACCAGTATCATCGGTAACATCCAAAAGTGTTATATTAAAAATATTATTAAAATTTTCAACAGTTCCAAAAACTCTAATTAATCCTTTAACTCTGCTAGCTTCTACTATTTTAAATCCTATGTCTTGGAAAAAATCATTCACTTCTATAGTATTAGATTCTGTTGATCCGAACTGATACACATACTCATCGTGATCCAAAATTGGGTGAGTACCGTCAATTACAGCATCTGCATATTCTTTCAAAGTCATCCCATTATCGTGCGTATCCCTATGCAGGTACACACTGATTGTCATTGTATCTGAAAGATTTTTTAATCTACTAAACGTCATATTATACTTCCAACTTCAGATATGAGATTGTAACTGTTAGGTTAGATTGTGAAATACTGCTATTGTTGTATATTTTCAAATACATATTTGTGCTAGGAGTTGCATCACCATTGAATCCTATGACTGCTGGTGTGAAATAAACAGTACCGCTTACAGTACCAGTAGTTATTGCTTCGGCGATAACTCCTGATCCTGGAGTAGGATCTGTAGTAATACTTCTACTGCTGTCGTTTGATTGTGCTGTAGTAGTTGTATAAACAGTTACCCATGCACCCGCTGAACATGTTATACTATACAATGCATATCCTTTAGCTGCCGTTACAGTTGTAGTTGTGCTTGCACCAGATGTTAAGTTTACGCTTGTGCTAACTGTAGCTCTACTACTTAATGTTCCAGCAGATACGTTTGCTGTAATTATTCCGCCACTAATTGTAATAGTGGACCCGTCAACTTTGACTGCACCTAGCTGTGTTGTTGAAGCCGTAGGAACTGAAATTGTTCCTCCGCTAACTGTAATTGTAGTTCCATCTGGTTTAACAATACCTGCCGCGCCAGTTGTTGCTAAAGTTCCGCCTGAACTGCTAATCACTCCGCCACTGATTGTAATTGTAGAACCGTCAACTTTTACGCCACCCAGTACACTTGTTGTTGCAGTTGGCAATGAATAAGAACTATTTGCACTAATTACTCCGCCACTGATTGTAATTGTAGAACCGTCAACTTTTACGCCGCCCAGTACACTTGTTGTTGCAGTCGGCAATGAATAAGTTTGAGCTGTAATAACTCCACTACCGTTAATTGTAATTGTTGATCCGTCTACTTTGACTCCGCCCAATGTTCCGCCACTAGTTGTACCTGCTATTGGGAGAGTATATCCGCTACCTCCTGCGGCACTGATAACTCCTCCTAAGATTGTAATTGTCGATCCGTCAACTTTTACGCCACCTAATTGTGTAGTAGATGCAACTGCTAAACTAATTGATCCGCCAGTATTATTAATACCGCTTGAACTAACTGGTTGTATACTTACACCGCCAAGTGTACTTGTACCGGCAGCTGGCAATGAATAGCCGCTACCAGATGCTGATATAACTCCATTACTAATAGTAATAGTGCTTCCGTCCACTTTAACTCCACCCAACGTATTTGTACTTGCTGTGGGCAATGTATAAGTTGCTGACATTAGTCCGCTAATACCATTGACAGTGATAGTCGTTCCATCAGGTTTAACACCGCCTAACACACTAGTTGTAGCTATCGGTAATGCGTAAGTTGAACTAATAACACCATTACTAATAGTAATAGTAGATCCATCTACCTTAACTCCACCCAGCGTATTTGTACTTGCTGTAGGCAATGTATAACCACCAGAACCTCCAGTAGAACTAATAACTCCGTTAGTTATAATAATTGTACTTCCGTCTACCTTAACTCCGCCCAATACACTTGTAGTTGCTGTTGGTAACGTATAATTATTACTTGGTGTTGCACTAATGACTCCGTTACTAATTGTAATCGTTGACCCATCTATTTTAACTCCGCCTAATACACTTGTAGTTGCTGTTGGAAGTGCATATTGTGTACTGCTAATAACTCCATTGTTTATTGTTATTGTAGATCCATCTATTTTAACTCCGCCAAGTATACTTGTAGTTGCAGTAGGTAGACTGTATTGTTGAGCACTAATAACTCCGCCTACACTAGTGATAGTAGATCCATCAATCTTAACTCCGCCTAATTGCGTTGTAGTTGCTGTTGCTAAAGTTATTGTTCCGCTTGAATTGTTTAATCCGCTAGTAGTAACCGTAGGAATTATTACACCACCCAAATTGCTAGTAGTAGCCGATGGCAATGAATAATTGATTGCACTACTAATAACACCATTGCTAATCGTAATAGTGCTTCCGTCTACTTTAACTCCGCCAAGTATACTTGTAGTTGCTATTGGTAATGAATAATTTGAACTAATAACACCGAGGCCACTGATTGTAATAGTAGATCCATCTACCTTAACTCCGCCCAAAGTACCAGTACTTGCTGTTGGAAGTGTATATCCGCTACCGCCTGCACCTGTTGCACTAATTACTCCGTTACTGATTACAATAGTGGATCCGTCAACTTTGACACCGCCCAGTACGGAATTAGTAGCAACTGGTAAAGTATAGCTACTGGCTGTTGAGCTTATTACACCATTGTTAATTGTTATGGTTGTACCGTCAACTTTAACACCGCCAAGTATTGCTGTAGTAGCAGTTGGCAATGAGTATTGAGTAGTAGTTAATTGGTTTGAACCGTTTAGAGTTATTGTTGTACCGTCAATTTTAACACCGCCAAGTATACTTGTAGTTGCAGTAGGTAGACTGTATTGACTAGTACTTGCTTTAATAATTCCGTTGGTAATAGTAATTGTTGTACCGTCAACTTTAACGCCGCCCAACTGCGTTGTAGATGCTATGGCTAAACTAATTGCTCCGCTAGAATTTATTAGTCCGCTGGCAGCGGTAGCAGGAATAGTTACTCCTCCTAATATTGATGTTGTTGCTGTAGGCAATACATAAGATGGCTTATTATACAATTCTGTAAAATTAGCATTAATTTTTATGCCGGCTGTACGTAATGTGTCTCCCGTACCTGAATTAACAGCCGTTCCTGTGTTGATTAATTGTTGTGCCATCTTTTATCCTTGGTCCATTGTTGTGTTTCCGGTATCTAAACTAACATTATTACCGTCAAATGTTGGGTCTGTACTATTACTTATTTGAATAAAGCCATTATACCATATGCCAGGTTGTGCCTTAACAAAGGTTGATACAGTATCTTTTCCTTGTAAAATACTAGTCGTAGAAGTACCAGCACGTACACTTGGGGACTGATTTAATTGTTTTAAATCGTATCCATCCCATAGTGTTCCAGTAGTTCTGACCACTGTTATTAATGTACCAAACGCTGGAGCATTTGTTAATGTAATTGTTGAAGTTCCATTAACTGTAAAATCCGCAGGATAACTTACATCACCTGCTGGACTATACGGTGCATTATTAATATCAAATATCTTGTAAGATTGTTTCTTTAATCGAACAAGATCATTTTGTCCACCTACAAATATTTCAATCTGGTTAGCCGATGTAACAGTATACGGCAATGTGATTGTAGTTGTACCTAAACTTGTTATTTGTGTTGTCTGAACTGTGTCAATATAAGGAATAGTTTCACTTGGGCCGATACCTTGTACAAATGTTCCAGATGGATTTACTTTTGTTACTCCTGTACCTAACGTACCTCTGCGAAGTTGTCCTAGTGTATTTCCGGTTAATGTGAAGTATTCAATACGTTCGCCTCGAATTTCAACAACGCCTGGTTTATTATTAGAAGGACTCGGTATATCAAGATTGCTTGCATCTGATACAATAATTGTAGTATCATTCCAATGTAGTGTTTGTGCTAGTGTTGTTTGTTTATTCAAATTCAAACGTTTATAATTTACACGATTCAACATGTCTTTAAATTGCATATATGCAATACTAGTTTGAACTACATTATTACCAAATGTAATTAATGTAACTGTATCCGTAGGAGATAATGTTTTTGCCAATGTGATACTTTGGAAATCACTATTTAAAATGTAATCAATGCTGTTAGATAACAATGTTGAATTTTTTATTACCCAAACATAATTTCCATCAATTACTGGACGATCTAATTTGATAATGCCGCCTGGTATATTTTTATAATTGAAATAACTAGTTGAGCTTGGAGTTATGTTATAACTTGAGTTATACTGAATAGTTGTTCTTTGAATATCCAATACATTCTGCACATAAGAACTAATAATTTCAACCACACCAGATGGAACTGTTGCAAATGTTATTTGACTAGTAGAAGGATTATAAGCATAGGCATTGTTTGCAACAATACTTACAATTAATTGCTGTCCAGAATATTGAGAATAAATTGCTCTATTAATCTTAATAGTAATACCAGTTGGGTCTATGCTATAATCAGAAGATGCATTTAATAAATTATTACCTGCATAAACTAGAATGTTATTAGTTGTTACTGACTGAGGAACAGCCTTAGATGGATCAATGGTATAATTTAATCTATTACCACCAATTGTAAAATAACTGTTGACTGGTGCGGACAATATTGATTGTCCTACACGTACAATCATATTACTTTCGTAAGGTAAATTATTTCCAATTGGGTATGACAAAGTGTAAGCCGATACACCAACTACTGGTGTAATTGATTGTGTTGTTGTGATTGCAAATGTTTGTTGCAAACCAGACACTATAATATAATTGATTAATGCACCGGCTGGTGGAGGAGATGCAAATTGTATTCCAATAAATCCAGCAACTTCATAAGATGTATCTGTTTCAAATAAAGTCACTGATGTTGCAACACCGTTTACATACACTAAACTTGTTACAGTACTATTCCAACTAGCTCTTGTTATAAAATCAACTGTTGTACCATCACCAATAAAATAATCAATATCTAACAAATTAGATCCACTAAATCCGACACTATAAATTGATACAAGTTGGTTTGCTGTTGGAGTATTGATGAATGTAATATTAGGAGTTGTAGTGTAGTTAATCAAATAATCAGTATTATAAGTTACAATATTACCATTAAGTTTAACAATAATAGCTCTTGAACTATTAGGTTGTTGTCCAATATTATAAGTCGATGTTATTCCATCAGTTTCATAGTTAACAACTTTTATGTTAGCTGAACCTGTTCCAGTTTGATCATATACTTTAATTGCAAGTGTATCTACTACTTGTCCCGGTACTACTTCTTCTGGTGCAGGGCTAGATGTTGGTGTAACAAATCCGTCACCGTCTAATAAAATATCATCAGGTGCTAGTCCGGTTGCAGTTGTATAAGCTAAATTGCCGCCATCTAATTTTGTATCGTAATCAGTATCCGGTGTTGGTACTGAACCATCACTAGTACTTTCACGTAGAATAAATCGGTCTCCAGTATTTACAGTAAAAGAAGCAGGAAGTTCTATGACATTTGTAATAGATTGATCAATCACAGTTCCACTTAAAGTAGATGCAAAACTAGTAGTACTAGCCGACCCGCCATAATCGACAGCACTAAAAGATACTGATAAACTAGCACCACCGCCACCGATCGTTGCAGGAGTAATAGTAGTACCAACTACTGGAGTTTTTATAATAGCGTTGGCATTGGTTTGCTGTGCTGTTCCAAAATTAGGATCATCTAATCTAATTGGACTATATGTTCCAGTTATATTAATGGTAGATCCCACTGGGTACGCTGTTTTTAATGTAGCACTACCTGGTATTAGTACAACATCAGTTAATTCTTGTAATTTTTCTGTAAATGTAACTTGTGTCGAAGGTAACATGTTAGTTAAAATAACTTGACTCAACGTTACAGCATTAGTCGATGTGTTAATTGCTGTAATTGTTGTATCATAACTAAAAGAACTCACTGTAGCGGCTGTTCCTGTTCCTGATCCTACACCTGTTGCAGTAAATGATTCTCCTGTTTGATTAGCTAATGCGCCGATTAATGTAAAATCGGTTGATCCAATACTGCTAATTGTATAAAGAATACCCGGAGTAAATGACCCCGCAGTAACCAATGCGTTAGTGACTACGGCTCCAACTTTTAATCCGTTTAAAGAATTAAGTGTTAATACATTACCTCCTGCAATATTAGAAACTGTAAGAGAACTACCGTTAGTAGGTAAAGAAGAAAATATTATTGCTTGATCATTTGGTGGAGTTGCATCCGGTGGAGCACTAATTTTTAAAATTGTGCTACTGACAACACTAACTACAGTTTGTCCAGACAAGAAATATGCCGGAGTTGCAACACCGTTGACTGAAGTAGTCGATGTTATTAACATTCCAGGAATAATTTTTGAAGTGCTTGACACTTGTAAAAGTATACCTGAACTACCGAACGAATTATAAAAACGTAGGTAAGATAAATTATCTGGAATAGAATCTAAGATAAGTGTTGTACTATTTTCTATTCGAAGAATTTTTTGTCTACTTAAAAATCCTTGTCCATAAATTCTCATACCAGGTACCATACCTGTAGTAGACGCAACTTTAACTGTAAACCCTGCACTACCTAAAGAATTATATGTTGTAGTAATTCCAGAAGTTAACGCACTAGTTGTAATTGTTACCGATGGACTAATTAAATTTTGATCCACTGGGTAAACAAGTGTACTACCGTCCGATGTGTATGAATAAGTTTTTTGTTTAACATAATATACGTTGATATTAGTATTGTTAGGTGGTGTATATGGTAACGTGAATACGTGAGTATTTGCTAATACTTGAACAGAGTAATCATTAAAATTAGGATCTCTACTATCCCATGTATCACTCAAATAAGGTGCATCGTCCCAACCACCTGAAATGTTAAAGTTTAATCCTGTAACTGTTACACCGCCGTAATCTGTTCCTGTCATTAACTGACTTAAATCTTTACCTAACTGTCCTGTTGTAGGATTGTAAAAATATTGAATTCTGTCTGTAGCTGTTAATACTGAGATATCTTTATGATAAGTTACAATAATTGTTGATCCAACTGCTATATTAAAAGTAAATGTAATGCTACCGGTATACTGAGTATAACCTGATTCCATTGATGTCACTTTTGAAAGAGTATATAATTCTCTCAAGACAGGTGTTCCATTTACAGTCACTACTGTTTGATCTATTCTAGTATCAGGTGCCCATGTCAATGGATACTGTACACGATTAATTATTGCAGTAAATGTATCAACTTGTTGCAGATTAGTAATATAATATCCATAATTAACTCTATCAAATTTCATACCTACTAAATTTGAACGTACTAATCCGTTGCCAATAATTGCAACTGCTTGAGCTTGCACTCCGTTTGCACCTAGCCCGCCATTAATTGTCACTGTAGGTGCAAATAAATAACCGTTACCACTTGCACCAAATTGATCAACATTTAATAAAGTTATTTTAGAAACTTTACCATTTGAAATCAATGCGTCGGCTGTTGCTGTAACAGGATTTGATCCTGTTGGAGATGATATTATAATCTGCGGAACATTAGTATAACCGCTTCCTCCATTTGTAATGACAATTTCAATAACTTTAAATCCAACATTGTCATTCCAAAATTTCCAAGGATAACTTTCAATCAACGGATTACTTGTTTGAAGTGTTCCATTAACATCTGTTACTTGTATTGTTGTAAATCCGCCATTTTCGTAAGTAGTTTGTAAATCAAAATCAGTTACAGCACTTTCAGTTGTATCCATACCAGTATAGTCACTGATATATTCTCTAACTTTTGTTCTGTAAGGTTTAACTTCAGCTACATAATCTTCAAAATTTCTTAAATTATCAATTGGATAGTTTACAGGCTGACCTAATGTACCTACTTTATGGGTAGCACGTACAAAACTTGTTTTAAATATCCAGTCAATGAAAGGCTGTTCGCTATGTGCATAACGAACATTAGTAAAGAATAGATCTAAATAATCTTGTTTTAAATCGTCTATTAGAATATTATTTTTAATACAATTAAGAATTATTCTTAATTCAGCACTGGCTTGTACGTCAAAGTCACCGCCATCGAAAATGTTAGCATCATATCCAACATCTGTACCTGAGAACGAATACAAGCTAGATTTAAACTGGATCGTTCCATTTTCTATACCGACAATTCGATAACTTTGTGTCCAGTCTACGCTAGTTGAACTAGCATATTTTTCTAATAATATCCAATTGCTACTGCTACCATTTATAATCTTAACTAATATACCGATACCCTGGTCACTTAATGCCGAAAGACTTTCATTAACTGCAAACAAATCTGCAAATGTGTTTATTTTAAAATCTGGTCCGTTAAACTGGCTAAAACCAGTTGCATACCAATCAGTGTAACTCCAGTATTTTCTAACATCATATGACTGTGATAAGGATCTTGACCAAATTCCAGTAGCAGGATCATAAGAGTAAATACTCCATGCACCGTATGCGGTACTGTCGGATAAAATTAATACAGAATAACTTCTAATTGTACATATTGTATTGTTGTTATATCCTTGTCCACCATTAATAATAGTAGCACCAGTTATCTGACCTAGTGCATTAATAGTGGCTTTTACTATTGCGCCTTCACCTGATCCAGTAATTTCAATATAAGGTGCATATCCATAACCATTTCCAGCATTTACTATTGTTATCCCAGTGATAGATCCGTTAGTTATAACAGGTTTTACTGATGGTAACGCAAATGATCCAATACTAGCAAATTTTAATTCTGCTTCTGTATTATAAGAAATATCCCATAATCCTAGAATTTTATCAGGAGTAGGATCATAACTTTCCAACGCCGATATGTTTCTAGAATTAGTTGTTTGGTATGTACTTAATACAAGATTGGTACGTTCAATTAATTCTTTAATTGCTTCTACACGATTAACAAACATTCCTTGACGAGGACGATTTTCAATACCGTAACGCAATTTAACTGGTAAGCTAGGATCCGGTACTGGTCTACCACCCTGGTCGACACCACATAAACTATCAAACCATTTTTGTTCAATGGTATTTGGTAAATCTACAACAGGATCGTTACTAATTAATTTCCATTGGCTATGAATATTTTGGTCTGTTTTATCAATAGTCCAATATTCAATTGCTAGTGCTACATCAGTTCCGTTTAGATATCGACTTGCATTTATAAGACTAAAGCTATTAGTACCAGTTAATGCAAGACATGTATAATCTTGTCCGCTTGGATTTGCAATTAAATTTGCAACATCATTTGCAGACATATTTCTTCCATCGACGCTAGGAATAATTTTTTTATTTTTTACCCAGAAATAATAAGTGTTTGTAAATGTTTTACTTACTGTGTCATATTTTGTAGTTGAGCTATAGGCTGAATTACCGTATAAACTTTTTCCGCTGATACCTGCTGTTAGTCCAGCTGGTGTATCAGCAATACTATCCCATACACTAGGTAATTGATTATAACTTACCCATTCGTAAATATCAACACTTGCACCTGCGGCAAGTGTATTCCATGCAGTGTTTCTATATAAAGGATCTGCAAAATAATTATTAACAAATTTACAAGTTCTCAGATCCCACCATAGTTGACCGACTGGTTGGTCTGACCACCATCCTTCAATTCCGTTTGAAGATGCAACATTAACTGTTACTGTACTATCACTGTAACTATAAGTTGCTGGGTCAAAGAACGTTTGATATTTGATTTCTTCTTCGGCAGGACCTGGAATTTTTCCTTGTAAAGGATCTACAACATCCAAATAAGTAGACAATGTTCCTAATTTTTTATTATACAGGAATGCTTTTTTAATTTTACTTACATCTGGAATGGATACTTGCGTGTTATAAATTGTCCAGGCAAATACATTACTTAACTTTGTATATGTATAAACTTGTCCAGATTCAATATTATTAAACATTGCATACGGGGCACTAATTGCAATTTGATTATTGCCTACTGCAAATCCAGTTCCGTATCCTTCTCCAAATTTATTTTCAGTTGCTAATGATTCGCTGAATATCCATTTACTATTGTATCTGTCGTAAATGTCAACCCTACCACTTGCATTATCTGCTGTTAAAAAATCAGTTGAATTTCTGTCAAATGTCGTTGTAGAGCTATCAAAGGAAGTACTAACTGTAGTATCACCGTATAAACTATAAACAACAATAGTTTGACTATCATTCATAAATGATATCTTGTTACCAAATAAAGAATTAGTTTCAGGATTATTACTAATTAATGCTTGATTAAAAATATACTGTCCATTTACAAGAGAATATACATTGATACCGCCTGCTTGCACTTTTGTATTACTTTGTGTATCATCGGAAATAGCAATATAATTTCCATAGTCGGATATTGCTATTCCAAATCCAAAATTAGAGTCAGATCCAACTAACACCTGCATAAAATCAGGATTGTTAACATCAGACACATCGTACACACTTACTGCACCGGATGACGATACTAATAATGTGTTTCCATCTGCTGTTATTTTTAATGCACTACCAAAATTTACAGGGTTAGTTAACGATGCATCTGGATCGATATGTCCACTATAAGTCCATGTGTGTTCTACAAAGTTAATTGTTCCGCCTGGTAAACTGTTTTGATCAACCGGTGAATCTAAGAATAACGTATTCAAAGGTATAATTGGAGCAGAAGTTCCGCTTAGTTGATTAGTGCTAGCAACAGCAAATGTTAAATTAACATCGTTATTAATAACCAGTTGTGTAATGGATGTACTCATGTCTTGAGTAGAACCAACAATCAAATAACTAAATGCTTGTTGTGATCCGTTTATTGTAAGATTTTCTTGTCCCTGGCTTATTACAATAGTATCAGGTAGAATATTTGTACCTGTAACTGTCATACCTGCCAACACCTGACTTAAATTATAACTAGCACTATTGGTTACACTATAGTAAGAATATAATATGAATTTGGTTAATACATAATCAACTTTTTGACCGCTAGTGTATCCACCGTTTGCACCAGACACTGCTATCATACCTGCACGTATTCCAAGAGTTGAATTAACTACTAAAATATTTTGTCCTGACTGAACTAAATTGTTGAATATAACTGTAGTTGCAACTCCTGATCCTGATCCAACGTTAGTTGCAATAAACGTTACGCCAACAGTATTTGCAGTTGCACCAATTGTAGTAAAATCTGTTGTACCTAGAGTGTAAATTGTATAAGTTGTTCCTATAACAAATGACCCAGCCGTTACTTTAAGTATTTCAGATGTAGTAACTCCTTGGTTTACTGCTTCACTGCCTACAGGATTATACTGTGACGAAGCCAGTGTGACTGTTGTATATCTTAATTGATAAACTCTACCTGCTCCGTTATTATGTCCAGGAGCACCAACGTACATAACATTATTTCCAAAAGCTACACTAGAACCAAATTGTTCATTAGTACTAGGAGATGGACTAATAATTGAATCAACTAAACTATAATTGTTATTTAAATCTTTAACATACAGGCTTATCGCACCTTGTCCTACTATTGTGGAATTTATTCCCGATAAAGAATTTACAGGAACATACGGAATAATTTGCCATGATAAAGATGTTGAGGACGGAGCAATTCCATTACTAGTAATCAAACACTCATAAAATATTCCATTTGTATCAGATACAATACTTCCAGGAGTATACGTATTGCTACTGTTATACAGTCCTACATAGCTGGTTGCTACTCGGTTGACTGTTGGACTACCGCCAACTAGCCAGACTCCGTCATCACTAAAACTTAACACAGTAGAAAGTTGTGTAGGTTTTGTATTTTGTATTGGATACAACGGATTAGGGTTAGACATGAAAGGTGCAGTAAGAGTTGAGCGTTGTGCCCAAGGAACTACTGTTCCTGCTTTATCATAGGTAGTAATAACACCGGTTGATCCATTAGTTACTGCTAGTACAGAACCTTTACGATTCATAGCTACAACTGAACCAAATTGTAAATTTGCAGAGAATGAAATATTTGCCAAGGAAGATTGGCTAAACGCTGGATTGTATTTCCAAGTAGCCCAAGATCCTGCCCCACTATCATCGGTCCAAACTAATTCACCGGCTTTAAGTTTAACTGTATTACTTGTTGAATTCACAGTGTCTATACCTGCAAATCTTCTTGATACTAAAGAATACATTACCATCTGTCCAGTTTGTGTAAACGGAGATGGAAAATTTGAGATTTTAGTATTGATAGTAATTACATTTAAATTAACAGTAGCAATTTGATAAAACCCATCAAAAGTACTTAGATAAACACCTTGACTATTAATAGTTCCAGTTTCTCTTACTCCAATGTAAGAACCTGCTGTTAATGGTAAGCTATTCAATGCTGTTATTGTTAGTACTCCGTTACTGTATGCAACAGATGATACTCTGATTTTTAAATCTGTAAAACGATATATATTCCAACTGTTATTATCAAATGCAGTCCAAATATACTGGCCTTCATCGATTGAAGTAATGGGGTATAACAAATTTCCTTTACTATCGGTATCGTTAATATTTGATAATGATTTTAAACTAAATTTAACATCTGCTGGATTAATATAACCAGCATCACGCAATAACGGATTATAATTTGTGTTTACTGGAAATGGATTAGAATTATAGCCGAGTGGTTTTACATATACATCATTAGGTGTTTGTTGATTCACAAAGTCGCTAATATTTTTATTAATAGAATTTGTTAAAAAATATCCTTGAGGATTATTTCTAAAATCTTTTTGGTCTAACACAAATTCTATATCCTCAAAAGCATTAGTTGCCCCATATCGGCCAACACGCAATGCCCACTCTTCATAAAATACTAGACTCTCCGCTTTGTCTTCGCTCAATACTCCAAACAAATGATTCAGCACATTTTGTGTACCTTTATCTCGAATCATACCTTGATAGAATTTAAATTCGCTGACAGGGTCTTGTATGATATTATCCAGGTACTGTCTTTTTTGATAACCAATTAAATGTTGTGCAAATTTCTGTTGATCTGTATTAAAATTATCAACGTTAAGACTATAAAAATCTACAAACTGTGTAGCAACATTTGTCCAGTTTGGCAATAGCTGTGCCGATGGTTTAGATTTTAATCTGGTCCATTGCTCAGATACAAAATTAATTGTTCCTGCTGTAAAGGCATTAGCACTATAATAGTTTCCTTGATATTCAATGATATCGGCCATATTATAATCTTGCCACGCTTGCCAAGAATCGATCTTAGCGGCATCATACACAAATCCAGGAATATCTAATCCGCCGTACCAGCCTTCGGTTACATACCCTGACAATTTTAAACGTTCTCTTCTATAACCTGTAGCAGGATTATAAATGATATCATTAAAAATATCTGTATTATTAATTGTTACTACATGTTCATTTTGTATCAAATAAAAACTTGCACAATAAATTCCATGTGTACCTCTTGGACTATATGTAACGGTATTTCCAGTTCGATAGCTATCTATATCGTTTGGAGTTAAAGGCGTACCGTCCACTTTAAATATTTCATAGCTGTTGAACGGATTACTTATACTGTCAACAACTGTCAAATTAGTAATAAAATTGATACCATTGGCACTAGGACTTAAACTGATAACACTACTTCCAAGATTGCTTAATCCAGGTAATGCAGTCCATAGATTGTATTCAAACACAGCAGATGCCGGAATATTGTAGTTGGCACTATAATAATTGCCGTCGTATCGCACTACAGTTCCGTAACTATAAGGTTGATTTACAGACCAGTCAGACCATTTTTCTTGTCCGTTACTCCAGTTTTGTGTTGTCCAGAACATGAACTCTCTAGCACTAGTGGACCAATTAGCAACACGGCCAAGATTATTATTGAAATCATCAAATATGAATCCTTGACTTAAAAGATATTGTTCATATCCTAATAAAAAGTCTACTACTTCTTGAATAGTAGTTAATTGTGTTCCGTAAGGCAATGTTTGTAAAGATGTGGTATCCCATGCCGATCTGAAAACAGCAGATACTCCGCCAGTTAACGGAAGAGATGCCAATAATGCGAATGATTGACTATTAAAAGTTTCAGTAGCAACTGTACTAGTTACTGCTCTGTAATAAGAATTTCCATATTGCACAATCTGTCCGGCTGTATAAGATTGTCTCGGAGTCCAAGTTACAAAACTTTCTGAAATTCCTCCGACATTGACTGTGATGCCTGATTCTAAATAATTAAAATAATTAAAATATGGTTGTGTTTTACTATAACCTTTAATTTCAAAACCGGTTGATAATTTTGTAATAATCACACCACTATAGGTTATTTTTTGAACAGGGCTAGAACTATTTAAAAATATGTTATAACTTTCTGGAGGAATAAAAACACTACCGGTAGCCAATGGGGTTTTACTTTCTAATAGTAAATTAAATTGTGGCTGGTTAGTAAATGCTCCAACTCTATAACTTAATTGAGGAGTTAAATTAGCTAAATTTGCAACATATAAATTATATGAATCTTGATTATTACTAAAAATAATATTTGAAATAAGATCAACTACATAATTGATTAATCCAGCTGTTTGTACTCTAGATTTACTAGAATATAAATTAGGAATTTTTACATCAGCTGGTCGAATACGTAGCCCAGTGTCTTTATAAATTAATTGGCCGGCAATATTTCTTTCAATTCTATATCGATCTAACAAAATTCCAAAAGTTTTAGCAGGAGTTAACAACAAAGAAGATACTAACACACTAAATGGATAATAGCTACTACGTCTCCATGCTGATTCAACTGGTCCCACATCTCCAAATACAAAGACACTATTTGTATTTTGTAATAATGGTCCGCTGGCTAATCCGCTAGTTGCAGGACTTACTAAGTTTCCAGATTCGTCAACTGGTAAATGATTTATTAAGAAAGGTCTTGCAAATTTAGATAATTTAATAACAGGCATCCCAGGTTCTTTAACAAGTCCTGCAGAGATATCTTGCCACATAGGTAAATTATCACTAGTATAAGGTGCTGGACCATACACACTAACCCACCAATTGGGTTGCTGACTAAATCCTAACATTTCCCATGGGCAAAGATTAGGACGATCGGTATCTAGCATCCAGCGATATACACCTCTCCAAAATCCCGGAACAGGGTTACCGTCCGGTGATGTATCAAAAGAATAGTTATAAGTGAACAGATTAGCAACATCAAAATTTACAGGTTGAGTAAAATCTACGCCTACTAATCCAACCCAAGAATAGAATGAAGGAGAAAGTACCTCGTTAAATTCGCTTAGGGTGTAAGGAGTAGTTCGGTTATATCCTGGAATTATATCTGCGACATCAAAAATTGTAGAATCGTATTTTACTTTAATATTATTAAAAATTCGTGTTTCTAATTCTAATAATACTGCATCTCTATAGTCGCCATATGCTAACACAATGCTACCGTCGTGCCCTTGTATTACGTTTTGCGGAGATGCTAGTGTTGTATCTAAATAAATTTTAGGAACAAATGCAGGCCAAATTCCTAATTTAGTAGGAGTTGGCGGAACAAAACTTCCATCTGTACTGTCATACTCTACTGTAGTAATTGTATCACCGTTAGTTAACACAACAATATCTGTAATGACAATAAATCCTTGACTATTAAATGTATAGTCTTGTCCGTATATTAACTGAGTTTTTATAGCATTAGTTGTATGATAAACACCAACCGCCTGATTGCTAAGTTTATCTAACGTAAAAACACTAGTTAAAGGATAAGTTTTTATTCTATAATCTACAACTGTAAGATGTGTAGTAATACTTGCACCGTATGGCACCATATCACTAAAATAATAAGGAGCAGTATTTGGTTTGTTACCGTTAATAGATTGCATTACTAATTCAACCATAGTAACTGGATCTGTATCTACTCCTAAATTACTAGCTGCCGCAATAAAATTACGTTTAAAACTATTATAATCATCCCTTGCTGTTTCAATAGCTTTAATAATATTATTAGATTCGGATGTAATATGATATAAACTTAAACTTAAAGGTCCGCTATGTTGTACAAATTTTGTTCCGTATTGTGTTACATTTCCTAAATCTCTTAAATTATCATCTCCCGGGAACACTCCAACAAATCCCGTTGGGAGGTTGTCAATAATACTAACAACATGGTCAGTAACTTCTCCCAATGTAAATGTATCAATAATATCATTTAATGGATTATTTTGAAGATTCAACGGTATTTCATAATAGCCGTTACTGTTAATTGCTTGCGAACTAAATGCTCTTATTGTTAATACATCTGTTGTAGTAATTGGCGTATTCAACACTAATTGTTTGTATTGAGGCGTATCGACTATTGTCCATTCTGAAGGACTAACTCTAAAACTATTAATATAAACTTTAACTACAAGATCTGATAAGTTTTTTATGTCATCAAAGATGTCAATGTTAAAATTATTTGTTTGTTCAGCACCTTCATAGATACGCACAGCGGCTTGTACTGTTGGTGTGGTACATGTTTGCCAGCCGTTTACATAACTAGAAACTCCTGCAAAATTAGTTTTTAATAAAAATCCGGTATCAATACCTGTTGTGATAGTAGTCGAATTGTCTTTATAATTGAATGTATCTGTTGCAAGATTAAAATTAAAAACAATATCTCCAATATTTGCAACATTTAAGTAGCTTAATGGAAATCCTAAAACTGAATCACTTGGGCCTGATCCTACTTGATAAGAAAACAGTTTAGTTCCTGTAAACGTAGAACCTGGATAAGTGGAAACATCACTAAAACTTATTTCATTATTGTCAAATATATCAAATAACGGTGGTTGATTTGAAGTTGTTTTTTGTTGTCCTTCAACCCATACTGTACCATTATACCAATACATCTGGCTTTGACCTTTAACTCCTTGTAATACTAGTACTGATTGATTCAATTCTGGGGTTGCTACTCGAGTTAACTGTATTTGATTGCGACCTTGAATGTTTACAAAACTTACTTGATATATATTTCCTCGCACTAAAGGATCGGCATTTGCATTTGTAAACAATATGCGTTGCCCATCGGCTAATGAAATACCATCAATCGTATATCCTAACGACCCTTCAATTACATTAAAGACATCAGTTGTGTATGTATCAACTAAATCCACATCTGCTATTGATATCGTTCCTGTATTAAATAATTTTAAACCAGCTTCAAATTCAATAATAGGTCTGTTAGCTCTTGCTGTTTGATCTAATGAAGGAACATCTTTATTATAATTTGCACTAGCTATAATAACATCTTTATGAAACCAACGATTGATCCTAGACCAAGGATTATGATCAGTACTTGCACGATTAATTACTATATAATCTTTAACATTTGCATAGCCTGTTGAATCATCAAAGGGCAACGAAGCAAATGGTGAAGAATCAAATTCGACTGATAAATTGGAAGTATAAGGACTCAATATCTCTAGTAATTTTTCAGAAACTAATTTAATTGCAACGCCAACTCCTTCAACATAATAGCTACCAACAGCATATTGCGATGGAGCTACATTTCCACCAAAATTTACTTTCATCCCGTTACTTAATGCAGTTCCGTCTGAAAGGGTGTATGTTTGTTTTCCAATAATTTCTTTATCTACGTCAAGAAATGTATTATCTACAATGTCAAAAATTTCAATAGCGCCGCCTAAATTAATATCAGTTTCGCTTTGATAAAATATTAAACTAGGAGCATTAAGCGGTACTGTAAATGTTATTGTTCCTAACTCTACGCTATGATCACTAACTCCTTCTTTATATAGATACCCTTGTTCTATACTACGTTCAGTCATAAAACTAAAAGGATTACCCGGGCTTACAATATTAAAATTGTAGGTTTGACCTCTATATAATTTTAATACAGGATTTAAAGTTAGTCCGTCAGGTGTAAACAAATATTCATTTGTATTACCTTCAGCCTGTATTGCAACATTGTAAGTACTATTCGTACCTAGTTGCTGACCGTAAATTGTAATAGTGTCAGGGCCGTATGGTAACCAATAGTAATCTTGAAAGTTTACAAATTTGTCCCAATCGATATGAGGATCCCAACTATAGAATTCTTGATTGTTTAATCTGTTATGATTTTTTGTGTTGGCTCCAAACACTCCTAACTGATTGATATAGTCAATATAATCTTTAAAGAATGTAACATTGCCTAACGCATCTGTTACTGTAAATCCTGGCTCTAATTGATAATTCTGTCTAGTATTATCTGCCGCAGTAACATAAACATCTTTACCAGTTGCGGCTTTTGCATTTTTACGACCAATAAATCCACTAGTTTTTGTTATTGTACCAGGTTGATATAACTGATCAATCGTCGATTGCAAAAACTTTTTATTTGCAATAGTCTGATAAAAATCAGGAAGAAAATTAACACCTAGACCAGTGTTGCCGGTTGGAATATTACTATTGGCCATTAACTATTTGCCCCATAATTTGCACTTGTTATTTGTTGAAGATTTGCTGTTGAAGATAATGCAGTACCTGTAACTGTCTTAAGGTTACTTGGAGTTAGTCCAGATACTACTTGGATATTGCTAAATGTAGCACAGCTTAAGAAAATACTATCACTTGCACATGTTATTTCAAATAAACTTCCAAAATACTGACCAGATTGTGTTGGAACTATAACGAAACTAATAATATCTGGTGCTAATTGTTGCATTACATAAGTTGATAATTCAGTAAAATAGAATGTATCTCCAAAATTCCAATTTTCTAAAGCAAAGAATTGATTGATAGCTGTTAGAATACGTGCAGTAACATTGGCATTAGATACTGCCGAACTAGGATTAATAATAACTTCAAACACAGCTTGAAGACCTGGATCAGCTGCCGCTCCGAACAGTAATGTATAATTTACTGGATGATAGATTATTTCGTCTGAGATTGATTTAATTATGTTAAGATTTGGTGCTAATAAATTATTCAACTCATCCTGACTTGGGGGCAATGGTTCAGTGCCTGTCGTTCCGCCATCCACCCATTGTCTAAATGCAGTATCGTAACTCTTAGTTAAGATATAAACATCTATAATATTACTTGCGCCTGGGTCAATTCTTGAATTATAATCTGCACTATGAGTATATTGAAATTTTAATCCGTCGCGGCCGACATAAACTTTATAGTCTAATGTTGGATTTAATATTCCGCTTGCCACGGTATACTGAACTACTATTTGTGTATCTATAAAATAAAAATACTGTCCGTCAGTCCATTGTGATAACGGATAAGCCAAACTTTGTGAAGCTAAAATTGTAACTGGTCCAGCTCCGCCAATCGCAGGATCATTATAGACATATTTGTAATCTTCTTGTCCTTGAGAAATAGAATACTTTTTCTGTACAATATAAGATGTTGGTAATGAAGGGTCAACAATATCTATGAATCCCTGAGGGTTGTCAACACTACCATTGTTTAATGGATCTGCAAAAGTAATTATAACTTTTTTAGGATCAATGTATCCGTCTTGTCCAAAATATTCATTTACAACTTGCCATGAGTAATCAGTTGTGAATGCAGATGTCGATAATGGCTGTGTATTAATGCTTAGTACTTTAATGATATCTGAAATTGTTGAACTTGATACTATATCGTAAATTTTTACACTATCGTCAAAGTAAAATGAAACTTCTGCATCACTTTCAAAAACATATCTTAAAGATCGCTGTGTAATTGTATAAGTTTGATTATCTGTTGTAAACAATAAAAACCAGCTAGCATCTAATTGTGTACTAGAAACATCTCCTTGATTTGTTAGACTAAAAGAACCTGTAGTATTAAGATTATTTTCAAATATAATTTGCCATGTCTGGGTTGGGCTGTCATATCTCAAACCAAAAGATTGATTATTAAAAATTAAATCAATTATTTGTGTTTGTACGCTCGAGGTTAATGCTGTTGAAAATGCTGGAATAATTTGTGTTAGTAACGGAGTGGCTGTTATTGCTCCTAAACTATTAAACAAAGTACTTACAGGTTTACTTAATGTAATTGGACCTTGACCATTAGACAGCGTAGCGGTTGTTCCGTCACCTGACACAGATTCAACTGTCGCCCACAAATAAGTAATACCCCCTGATGGCAAAACTCCCGAAGCAGGTATAGCAGTTAGTATATTTTTTTGCAAGGTATTAAAATAATATCCGGTCGGTGCTGTAAACTTAATCAAAGCCCCTACTCCAAGATACAGTAACGCATTTGATGTATTATTGTATCCAACTGCTAACGGCGTTTGGTCAATTGCACCAACATATCCAGTAGAACTGTTGTTATCAATAGTTTTAGAATACCAATTAGCACTAACACTCTTTGAAATAAAGTTAATAAAATTGCTATAAAAGAAATTTCTAATGTTAGGATCTTCTAATATTGGAAGAATTTTATTATCAATAACTCCTTGAATATCTGTTTGTGTTACATAGGTAAATGTTGTTCCAGTATTGAATAATTGTTGATATAGTATACCATCATCAGCAAATAAATTTGTTGATGAATATTTTCCGGTTGGGTCTGTCAGGTCAAAATATCGACTAATTCCGCTTGATGTTCTATTAATAGCTTTAACTTTTGCCACTTGTAAACTTGCACTCAACGGACTAATATTATAATCTTCTCCTGTGATCATACGATTTTGTGTGTAGTATGTTTGAGGAGCATTTTGTTTTATGCTTGCATTGGATTCAGTTGTGGTTGCATTAATTACTGACGTTTTTAAAGATAATGTCAATGTTATAACTTCTGGTGCATTATTAGCAGAGATATAAGGAACAGAAATTGAAACGTTATTAATATCCGTCGAGTTAATAACGTAAGACAATCCGTTACTAATTCTGTAGTATACTCTAAAAGTACCAAGAGGCATCTGACCAAATATACCGTCTGCAAAATTTAATATAATAGAATCGTTAGTTTGTGTTGTAACACTATAAATTGTTGTCACATTTTGATTCAAACTGTTGTATATAATATTATTACCGGTAAGTGCTGGAATCTTTGTCCACAAAACACTTTCATTTCCGTTAGAATCTAATTGCCATAACCAAACATCTGTATTGTTTATATTAGGTGTGTCAATGTTAATTTGCATGTTAGTACTTGGAGTAGTAACTGTAAATGTTGCATTGTTCAATGTACCTTGCGTGAATCGAAAGAAAAAACCTGTGCCTGGACTACCGGCGCCGTACCCGTCATCAGTGTAAACACATGCTACTTGATTTCCAATTTTTGGAGTTTCTTCGTATATGTACGTCTGTGCATTAAAAGTTGTACTAGTAATATCAAAGTCCATCGATCTGCCAGCTACCGAAGAACTAAAAGAATACACAGGAAGATTTGCGGCTACAGCATTAAATCGATATTGTGCTGTTGGGATATTGTAAATTGTTGCACTATCGGATGGATTTCCAAATTGTTGATTTTGTGGAAGTGCCGCGTTGATAATTCTAATAAATTGATCATACCAATTAGTATTACTAGGATCGTTCCATGCAATAACTTGTCCTGACAAATCTCTTGAATTAGAATCTAAAACATTTTCAGTTGTAGAAACCGTGGCAACTTTTAACAATCCGCTAGCACTAACACATCTACTAGGAACATAACTAACAAGTTGTGCCAGGTTGATAAGACTACTACGACGTTCTGCCGTTTCAATAAAATTTTCACGAGCGTTTAGATCTACACGAAATGCAATACTTTGTCCTACAAAAGCAATCAGGTCAATAAGAGCTAGATACTCACTAGATTCAATATAATCATTAAAATCTTCAGGAAAATTTGTACGGATATAATCAATCATTGTACGGCGTAGATTATCAAAATCGTAGCTTTGGAAATTTGCATTGCTAAAAGTTTGATATATCTTTTGCCAATCTTCTGCTAGTAGTAGATTATTTTGTCTAGTAGTTGAACTCATGATTTATCCTAATATTAATATTTATCGAACAAAATTATATGCGTATTTTATTAGATATTTGATACTAGACCGTTGTTTTGATCGAATTTTAATTGCAGATTTTCACTAAGATTGTACGCTGAATATGTCAATCTAAACTCAATTTGTAGTCCTGTATCATACTGAGATATGATTACATTGGTTGCCTGAACCCTAGGATCTGCATTTACGATTGCATTGACATTCTGCAATAATAGTTCCTTTATGTTTTCTGTCAAAGGTTCAAACAACAAGTCCCATATTATACAACCGTAAGCTGGATTCATGAGTCTTTCGCCCTGACGTACATAAAAACTGTTTAGCAAGTCTTGTTTGATTAGTTCAAAATCATACAATGCAAAATTTTTACTATTTGTATTAACTGTGCTGAATCCTCTGTACAAACGAGAAGTTGGCTTGTTATTAATGTTCGATTTTGTTGTAAGATTTGTTTTTGTGTATAAACTGTTTGCCATGTTAGGTCTCCGTTACTTTGCAGATTGGTTTGAACTTGGTGGAATAAAGTTAAACGTGTCTGTTGCTGTAGTATACTTTAAATAAAAATCTGGTGCTGTAGTTTTTCCATTACTAAATGTTATTGGCGAAGTCGATGTTATATCTGTCTGCGAAGCTGCCATCGATTTTGGATCTAAATTTTCGTGCTGAGGCCAAGGTTCATGATTAGGAATACGCTTCATAATACTCACTATTTGACTACCGTTAGTGTCGTAAATATTATTAAATGTTGGCAAAGGTTTAGGAGCAGTTGTTAATGCCTTTGATGCAACTCCTGCACCGTTTATACCAAGGACACTTGATGCAGTTATTATTAAATTGTTACTGCTGTTTAAATTTGTATTAACGCTAGTTAAATTTACTGATGTACTTGCACTAACATTAAAATCTTTAACTACATTAATATAATCGCCTGTTACTTTTACTTTATAATTTCCGTTAACAATAAAATTAAAGTTGCCGCCTGATTCTAATTGTGTTTGTGTCGTAGATTTCATATTAATACTACGTCCAGCTTCCATATTAATATCTCGGTCAGCATAAAAATTCATATCTGCTTTTGTATGGATGCTGACACTGTCCGAAGCAAATATATCAATTTTTCCCATGCTAGACATTTCTATCCAACTAGTACCTGAGGCATTTCCAATGTAAATTAAATCTTCACTGTTATGCAATAATATCTGATGTCCGGTACGTGTACGAATTCTAACCATCTCGTTGTGAGGTAGAGTAGGATCTCCAGATTTATCGCCTGCTTGAAAACTTGCATAATCAGGAGGACCTTCGCTAGCGTTCTTTTTTCTTCTAAATCCAGAATCGCCATCATCCATTACAAATGTTGTTCCGCCAAGTCTGCTGATTGGCTGGACTATTGGATTATTATTAAGGGAATCCAAGCCAACTTTGCCTGTTGGAGCACCTGGTGTTTTATCTACTGGGCCAGGAGTACTAATTCCAAATACAGTACTAGGTGCTTCTCTCCTTGCACCGCTAGTTGTAATTCCTCTGATATCGTCAAGATTTAATCCTTGATTTGTTAGTATTTGTGAAAAATATTTGTGAGTAGGTTTAGGAATTTGTGTTGCTGGTTTAGATGCATTAGCAGTATCCGTATTTGCAATTACTTTATTATATTCCGATGTAGGAGCCCTTAATGGTTGTCCGCTTGGAGTAGTTCCTTGCTCAACAGTAAATTCTGTTGAAGGCATTCCGGGAACCATAAAGTTACTTTCGGTATCAGGAACACATCCTATCCAAAATCCACGAGATGGATCGCCATTGATAAAAATTACAACTACTTGTGTCCCCACATCCGGTGGTACAAACCACATACCGTAACTTTTTTGTGTTCCGTCATAGTCATTATTATTACCAACAAAGTCAGCATTAGTTTGCCCTGCAAAAGGAAACATAGCTTTTACTTGGAATGATTGATTGTCAAATCTAGAGTCGCCTGCTTCTCTTAAGATTCGTACTTTAAGACCTCCCATGAATTTGCTGTCAAGATGACCTTCTACTATGGCTAGTCTAGGGACTTCGGGTGCTTTTTGTCCGCCTGAACCTTTAGCTGTATCTATTCTGGATATGGTACCTGTCATTATTAAACCTGCGGTATATCGCCACGATTATATGCGGCTGTGTATTCGGGAGTGCCGGGTGCCGGTTGAGCGGCAGCTGGAGATTGTTTGTCTGTACCAATAGCTTGTCCAGGTTTCAAGCCAGAACTTGAAGTTACTGAATTTGGCGGTGGCTGATTTGGTAATCTAATACCGTTGAGTACTTGTGTAAATTTGCCGTCTTTAAATGTACTCTTAACTGTAGTTAATTTATACAGTCCTTGCCATTGATATGCTGTCTTATTTGATGAGAAGTCATACAGTCCAGTTGACTGATTTATATCGTTAGGTGATTTAAAATTAACAATAAAAGAAACTTCTCCTCCTTGATAATTCATATCTCCGTCTGATGTTATATTAACCTGGCTACTGACGTTTGCTGTATAGTTGCCCATTCCAGAATTAGAAATATAGTAAGGGTCTCCCATAATTGTTATGTTAGCATTAGACATGTCGTAAGGAGTATTAATTACATCATGGTACCAAGCCGCGGCTTGTGCTGTTTGAGCGGCTCCGTATGTACCTCCTATCCTACCTAAAGATGTTTCAGTTCCTGTATAACGCAAAGTCTGAGCGGCATTTACATTGCCCTTGTTAACTTTTGCACCATTGTCGTTGACTTGAACTTCATCTTTTTTAGCATCCTTATTTGCTTCACTAGCAAAATCGTTTCTATTTTGTAAAAGTTCACTTTGTGTATTTTTAAACAAATCAGGAGCCATTCTCATAATGAATGCATTTTTAATTTCAATATTAAAATTTAAAATTTCCGTGTTTAATCCTGTGTAGATATAGTTGTAAACTTTTGCTACTTTTTTTCTAAGACTATCTAGACCAGGAGGAACTACGTTAGTTGCTAGACTCCATGCAACGTGCGATTTGTATTCGCAAACTCTGTATACAACAATCTTAGGTAGTCTTCCTTTTGATTTTATATTGTCATCAGAATTTATATGATAAACTTGTGTATCAACTCGCCACCATGTTCTAAATCCGTCGGCATCAACTGCACTACTTTTAAGATTATTAACCGCATATTTGCTAACAAATAACACTTTATTAATCATATCAATAATGCTAGTGCCTTGTGGAAATTCAAATTCAATCGATTTTGGATCTACAACCTGCGTAGATGCTTTGTTTACTTCTCCGGTATTAGGATCTACTACCGATTTTGCAAAAGGTTTATTGGCTGCTTTTATTGTCTCACCGTCAAACTCTGAAGATCCAATTTTATTTACAGTACTAGTATCTTGTTGTGCAATTGCCTGTTGCTGATCTGCTGTTTTTAATCCTATACTTTTTAAAAAACTTGCATCTGTACCTGATGTAATTTTACTTACTGTGGCAGATGATACATTGTATTTGCTGGAAGCATTTGGAGTTTGTGATCCAGATTTACCTGTTTGCAAAGTGGATGGAAAAACTATATAAATTCTTTCGGGTTGATCTGCACCACCGTCTTTCTTTAAATTATCATAGTACTTGTTCAAGGCAGCTTGCAAACTATGAGCACCGCTTTGCAAGGCTTCTTGTACAGTAAGGCCTGAAAAATTTACGTTTGTTTTAAGAGCAAGATATTCATCTTTTAAAGATTCTCCGTTGGCAACATAGCCTGCACAGTCATACGTTGCGCCAGCGGGAGTCATTTTCATATCAATTTTTGTAAATTTAAACGGAATATATTTTGAAGTAGATGGTATTGATGAAATTGCTCCGCCTTCCGTGTTTCCCCTAAAATCAATAGTAATCAAATAAACAGCATCATTATAATTTTGATACCCAGCTAGCCCTGCCGCACCAGATAATGCTGTAGGAAATCCGCACATGCTGTATGGCTCAACTATTTTAAATTCTAAAGTTAAATTGCTTGTGTTAGTCAATTTAGGTGTGAATGAAACTGTACTATTGACTGTAAGTTCAGTCATATAAAATTCAAATTTAGTGCCGCCGATAATAAATCTGTTGTCAGGATTCGCACCAGCACTTTTTAAAATTGCAGTCGGTAGTTGTCCTGCAAGGTATGATGAATTTGGAAAATTATAACTTGCAGGATCTAAACAATAAAGACCAAACACATAATCGTAAGATGCATAACTGCTCAAGACATTTGGTCTAGGCAAAGAAAATTTTGTAAAGGCATCCGATATTGCAGATCCAAGATTAGATAATACAGAAGCCATATTATATTCCCAATGCTTGTGTTAATTCGCTTAATTTACAAATATATATTTGTGTTCCTGGAATAAAATCTAAAATAGGATCTTGTAATACATCTAAATTTCGTTGAATGAAAACCCACCATAAATTAGCATCGCCGTATAAGTCAAATGCCAGTAGGTCTGGTCTATAGGTATATTGCGGTTCAATAGTATATAAAAAATCGTCTGGATTTGCACTGACAGGTCTGATATTTAAAATGTCTAGATAGTTATTTGTAATAGATGTCAAGTACCAAGGACTACTTGTAGAATAATCTGCTTGCATTTTAAATGTATCCCGGAGTTGTGTTTAGATATCCGCCTTCAACAAATCTGTCAAGGCTAAATCTTTGACTTGTATTTCTTGCATACATTGGCTGTAGTGTAACTGTAAATGTACTTTTTACAGGAACATGAGTATATCCTCCTGGGATAGACCCGCCAGTTCCAAATAATCCTGCAAGGGCGGCCACTTGTCCAACACCGCCTGCAATACTTCCTATTCCGGCAGTAACATCTCCCGCTCCTGGAAAGATTGAACCAAGTGCATCTGTTATTCCACCGACTGCATCTGCGGCACCTTGTGCTATACTAGCGGCACTGTTGACTACTGGTACACTGATATAATCACAATCTTTTGCCAACTGAGTTTGAAATGATGTAACTGCAACTGGTACATTGTTAAACACATACTGACCATACGCATTAAAATTTACAATCGGTGGAGGATTGCCAGCCTTTGGATCATTTCCGTTAAACATTTTGGTAAGACTTCTTAAATAATGCATGGCTGCAATCCAGTACAAGCCTTGTGTTTGATCCTCAACATACATTGGAGCAGTAATCTGAATTTGTCCAGGATCACTATTTTGATATGCATGGAAATTGTAATTTGTATGCGGAATATTCAAAGGTGTGTACTTTGCCTGTGCAGTTATATTAATGTCTGGAGTGTAAGGAAAAATCATGCCGCCTGCATCGATTAATGGTTTCATTACTACACTGGTTCTAAAACTAGGCCAGGTAGGTATGCTTAAACGAACACGCCATTCATGGGCGCCTTCCAAATCAGTAAAAGCGGCCGAAGCGGCGTATATATCGCCTACTGATTCACCAGCAGTTGGTAAACTTATCGAACGTACAGAACTTAATAAATTGGCGGCATTACCCACCGCTCCTGCCAATGCAGTGATTTTACCTGCTTTATTGATAGCAGATCCAATCGAATTAGCACTTGCGCCTTGTTGTACCTGTGCTGTTGCTCCTGTTACGGCCATAATATTATTCCTTTTTGGTATAATATTTAGTTGACTTTATAAAGTGCGTAGTTTATAATTAACCATTAGAGGACTCTTAAGGATGACAATACCAGCAAACCCGCCCAAAGTAAATTACTTAAACAACAAAGACATGTTGGCCGAAATACACAAATCAAAAAGTAGTTATTGTGTATTTTCCAAACCAGAATATCATCAATACGATATAATCCTGCCCAGCGTAGATAAAATTAATATTAGAACTATTGCAGAAGCCAAACGTAATCGTGCCAAACGTATTGGAGACACCGATTATGCCGCTCGTAAAAAGGGCGGAGAAAAAATTAAACAAGCCGACTGCGAAATTGATTATAAAAAAATTCCAAAGACAGATGTAGTCTTCAGGATCATGACATTTGATCATATTCCACTTAACAATACACGTAAGAAAAATCCAAAGAGTCTTGCAGATCACCGTGATAAGGTTAATTTTCCTCCTTTCCAACATTGGAAATTTAATGACGAAGATGAACTCATATGTGTTGGTAAAAGTCATTGGAAAGGTGGATTGAAGACTGGTCATTTTGACAAAAATGCGGGCCAAATAACTAACACCTTAGCTCGTATGATGTTAAAATTATGTGAGCGTTATGCTACTCGGGGTAACGTTCGTGGGTACACATATAATGACGAAATGAAAGGTCAGGCTATTTTGCAACTTACACAGATAGGACTACAATTTGATGAATCGAAATCAGACAATCCTTTTGCGTATTTTACTGCGGCTGTTACTAATAGCTTTGTTCGTGTTATTAATATAGAAAAACGCAATCAAAATATCCGTGACGACATACTGGAAATCAACGGAATGAATCCTAGTTATAGCCGTACTGGCGCAGGTGAACATGCAAACGCATTAAAACGACACAACGAGGATACTGCTAGTGAGTAATATGTTTAAAAAGATTGCCGCTTTTACTGACATACATTTTGGTCTTAAAAGTAATTCATCAATTCACAATCAAGATTGTGAGGAATTTGTGGATTGGTATATCGCTAAAGCAAAGGAGGAAGGTTGTGATACAGGTATCTTTATGGGTGATTGGCACCATAACCGTAATAGCCTTAACATTACTACAATGGATTATAGCCTTAGGGCCTTGGAAAAGTTGGGTCAGGCGTTTAACAACTTCTATTTCTTTCCTGGTAATCATGATTTGTATTACAAAGACAAACGAGACATACACTCTGTGGAATTTGGAAAATACATTCCTGGTGTTACTGTCATACACGAGCCTACTACTATTGGAGATGTCACCCTTTATCCGTGGTTGGTGGGAGAAGAATGGAAAAACATAAACAAACGTACAGGCAAATATTGCTTTGGACATTTTGAACTTCCTAAATTTTTTATGAATGCCATGGTGCAAATGCCGGATCACGGAGAACTACAAGTTGACGCATTTAAAGGTTTTGAATTAGGGTTTAGTGGACATTTCCACAAACGTCAACAAAATGAAAACATGGTTTATATTGGCAATGCGTTCCCGCACAACTATTCGGATGCATGGGATGATGAACGTGGTATGATGATATTGGAGTGGGGTGGACAACCTGTATATCATAGCTGGCCTGGACAACCTACATATCGAACTCTTAAATTAAGTGAACTGATTGATCGTGCCGATGAAATTATTCTGCCTAGACAACATCTTCGTGTTGCATTAGACATTGATATTAGTTTTGAAGAAGCAAGTTTTATCAAAGAAAAATTCATTGCAGACTACAATATCAGAGAACTTACATTGATAGCTGAAAAGAAAGAAATCGAAATTAACACTAATATAGATATTCAAAGTTTTGAAAGTGTTGATCAAATTGTCAGTAATCAAATTGTCAGCATTGATTCAGACACCTACGACAAAAATACACTACTATCGATTTACAGTAACCTATGATTATAATAAAAGAACTAACAGTACGTAACTTCATGAGTGTGGGCAACCAGACTCAAGCTGTAGACTTTGGTAAAGAAAATTTAACACTCGTATTAGGTGAGAATTTAGATCAAGGCGGTGATGATAGCGGAAGTCGTAACGGTACAGGTAAGACAACCATTGTAAATGCTTTAAGTTATGCACTTTACGGTATTGCACTCACTAACATTAAAAAAGATAATCTTATCAATAAGATTAACGCCAAAGGTATGTTGGTTACACTTACATTTGAAAAAAATGGTGTTCTCTATCGTATAGAACGTGGGCGTAAACCTAACATATTAAAGTTTTTTATTGATGACCAAGAGCAAGAAACAGACGAAACAGACGATGCTCAAGGAGATATGCGTGAAACCCAGAAGGACTTAGATGACTTGCTGGGCATGAGCCACGATATGTTCAAACATATTGTTGCTCTTAACACTTATACAGAACCTTTCTTAAGTATGCGGGCTAACGACCAACGTGCTATCATTGAACAGTTGTTGGGTATTACATTACTAAGTGAAAAAGCAGAAACTCTTAAAGAACAAGTTAAAGAAACTAAAGATGCTATTACACAAGAGACTGCCAATCTCGAAGCTACAAAGAAAAGCAACGAAAAAATACAATTAAGTATTGATAGTTTGCTAACCAAACAAATGGCTTGGGGTAATCAACATACTCAAGAGCTAGAAAAGATGGGCAGAGCCATTGTCGAATTGGAGGACGTAGATATTGACGCTGAGCTTGCGAAGCATGCGGAGCTCAAAGTGTATGACGAGAAGTCAGCGAAGCTGAAAAGCCTAAATAAAGAGCGTGCAACGCTCGAAAGTGCGATAGCACAAGCGGAGCGAAGCGTCACGAAGTACGACGGCGAGCTCGTCAAGTTGGCTAACAAGACCTGTCACGCATGTGAACAAGAGCTACATGATCACAAGCATGAAGAAATGACATCAACAGCACAAGGGCACCTTGACGAGGCCCGAAAGTATTTCGACAAGGTCACTAAGGATTTGTCAAAAATACAAGCCGAAATTGCTACCCTGGGTGAGCTGACTCAACGTCCTTCAACGTACTATGACAGCGTGGAGCAGACTCTTAAACATCAAAACAACTTAAAAACTCTTGAAACACAGTTGACTATCAAAGCGGGTGAAACTGATCCGTATCAAGAGCAAATTGAAGAACTGCGTATGACTGCCATGCAGGAAATTTCTTGGGACTTGGTCAATGAGCTGACTCGCTTGAAGGATCATCAAGAGTTCTTGTTGAAATTGCTGACATCAAAAGATTCATTTATTCGCAAAAAGATTATAGATCAAAACCTAGCATACTTAAACAATCGCTTGACCTATTACTTGGACAAGCTGGGGTTACCACACACAGTTACATTCCAAAACGACTTGACGGTCTTAATCACACAGCTGGGGCAAGATTTAGATTTTGATAATCTAAGTCGAGGCGAACGCAATAGACTCATACTGGGCTTGTCGTGGGCTTTCCGTGATGTATGGGAAAGTCTATATCAAAGTATTAATTTGCTGTTTGTTGACGAGCTCATAGACAACGGACTAGATCCTTCAGGAGTAGAAGGTGCCCTGGGCATACTGAAAAAGATGGGTCGTGAACGCAAGAAAAACATATTCTTGATCAGTCACAAGGAAGAGCTGATAGGCCGTGTAAACAATGTACTGAGAGTTATCAAAGAAAACGGTTTTACCAGCTATGCAAACGATTTAGAGATACATGAGTAGACACGTAGAACCCAGTCCCTATCAAAATGAAGAGTCACATGAGCGTTTGATGCATGCTTTTAAGGAATACTTTAAAGAAAATCAAAAATGGCAAGCTCGTGGGACTCGTCGTGCTGGGGAAAACATGCGATACTGGCTGGCACAAATACGCATTATTGCCCGGGAACGCAGGGAACATGTGCAACAGTATCGCGTATGGTTAGATAAAAACAAGGCAGAACGCAAGGCAAATCAAAAGGCAGGGGAGGGTGAGTCCGAATAAACTACATAGTTAATGTCTTGGACTTATCAATCTCAACCAATAGAAACACTACCAGAAGACTGTATAGGATTTGTTTATATCATAACAAACACTACTAACGGTCGCATGTACATAGGCAAAAAACTAGCTAAATTCTCAAAAACCACATACAAGACAGTAAAATTAAAGAACGGCAACAAGAAAAAAAAGAAAATTCGTAGCAAAATTGACTCAGACTGGCGGGAATATTATGGTTCAAGCCCAGAATTAAGCAAGGATGTTACGGCATTAGGCACAGAAAATTTTACAAGAGAGATACTGTTTCTCTGTCGAAGCAAGGCAGAATGCAGTTATATAGAGGCTAGAGAACAATTTTCACGCAGAGTTTTAGAATCAAATGACTATTATAATGGTCATATTCAAGTGCGTGTACATGGTTCGCATATTCGCAAACTTCAAGAAAACCAGGCAAAATAACGCCAAATAAGCCCGCACAGGCGATAGTATTGTGCCCTGAATCCGCTCTGATGTGTGGCGGCAAGGAATCTCTGCTTGGCGCAGAGTAGCTGGATCACTATCCTTTACAGGACGCGGATGGGATATGCCTATGAATAAACCCGTTTGATCAGCAAGAAAATATATTTTACAGGCTAAAAGAGAGGAGAGAAACCTCGGGTTTAATAAACGTTTTACGTTGTTTATTAGACTGCCGTCATATAAAGACTTGGCTCGTGGTACCGGATGACCGCCACTGTAATGCCAAAACGTAAGAGTGAGCATGTTCGACTCGGATAATGTTTGTCATTTTGCCCGCCAGGGCAAAGTGTGACTGAACGATCTGGATAATATCTTAAACGCTTCGCGTTATAAGTGTTGTTAACTAATCCTTAATAGTTCGAGCGAAAGCGAAGAATAGAAGAACGCAAGTTCTTCTTAAATGACTTGATAAATATCTTACAGGAATTGAATAATGAAAGTTTATGAAATAATCTCAGAAGGAACTGGCAGTAGTATATTGGCAGCTATTGATAAATTTGCCAGTACTACACCTATTTCCGGCAAAGCTGTTACACTTAAAACAGAAAAAGTTCTTGGTGGTTATTTAAAAATCATCAAGTATTTGAATCTTGCCACTTTTATCTATCAGTTCATGCAACACAGAATGGTCATTGAAAAGATGATTCAAGCTGGAGAGCTAGAAAAAGAAGACTATCCTGTGGCCATGCGTCTTGAAGCTGAAAAGATGGTGGTGTCTATGATAGCAAGCGGTGCTATACTGCGTGTTATTCAATTTTTCTTTAGAATATTTTTAGTTGGTAGAATTGCAACTGGCGTAGTTGGAACTGCCGCTGGTATTTTTACCGGGGGCATACTTGCTCCAGAAAGTATTGCTTTATTGTTGGCTCAAGAAGCCGCGGCATTGTATTTGCAAAAATGGCTAGCTACCAAAGAAGGTCAACAATGCGTGGCCTATGTTGTACTACACTTGGTCGATCCAGGTGTAAAAGTATTATGGGATTTAGGACCAGGCACATTTGCTGGCAAACTAAAAGACTTAAGTAGCAAAGGCCAAGCTGGATACGATAAGAAATTAGGACCTGGCGATATCGGCGATAAAATTTCAAACAAACTTAACGGTTTGGCAGGCACTGCTGGCACAGCATTGGGTGTAGATGCCACAAGTTCTAACAGTAAAGATACTACAGCTGGCAGTTCAACTCCTAATGCATCAATCAACGCTACTTCAGCTTCGGGCAATGGTCTTGACACGGATAAACTATTACATGATCCTGCCAACTATACATCAGACAATGCGTTTGCTAAAAAATACGGAAATCCTTGGCAAAAGAATTAAATCAGTGGCAGGCCTGAATTCTTAGTAGCTTCTGTATTACCCTTAATTATTTCTGAAATCAACTTGATATCTTCATGACTGTACGTGTGAAATAAATCGTTTATATTCACTCCACCACGCATGAACCAACTTATTCTAAATAATTCTTCTTTAAAATCTAAAACTTCTTTTTCTAGCCTAACAAGATAATCTTTAATATCTTCGTTAGTCATCTTTGTTAGGCGCCAACGAAAAAATTTGTCTGATTTAACTCCAATAAAATTTTGTCAGCTGTATCGCAAGAAGAGCAAACTATATCAATATCTGGATACTTCATATTTTTAATATTATTTTCAAACTGTGTTTTAAGTGATTGAAAAACAGCTCGGTCACATTTCTCTACAAATTCTTTAATGAATTCTCTTTCAACTACCACAGTGTCAGGTAATTCAATGCTTTCAATGCTTTCAAACATCATGTTTGTTTGTATTACTCCAAGCGATTCATATATTTCACGCAAGAATCCTTCTTGATCAGCTTCTGGAACATTGTTTATTTGAAATAATCTTCTTTGAAGGTTAAAAGTTTCTATGTTGAATTTGTTTGATTCTTTGTATGATAACGGTCTTACATTTATAACAATTTCATCTTCTTTGATTTTGTTAGAGAATGACGCATGTTTATAATGTTCTAAAATAATTCCTAAATCTGCATCATAATCATTTTCTGATTGACATTTTTTACATGTATGGGTCAGTGATATACTATTGCCATAGGTTGCTACTCTAATAGCCACCACTAGCATTTCTATATCCATACTGGGTAATTCATAAGGATCTGTAATATCTGGACAACAACTTTTAACAGTTCGTGTAATTGCTTCGCCTGACAGTAAAGCATCAGGTGTCTTTAAAATGATTTCATCCATGCCGGTTAATCCATATACAGCTAGATTACTGTGTTTGTTTAAAGAACCGGGCTTATTATAGATCCCTTTAGAAGGTAAATCTACAAATATTTTTGGTTGTCTAAAGTATTGCTGTAAAGGGTTGTTTTCTGCCATTTTAGGCTCCTGATAAATATAGTGTACAGTATTTATATACGCATATTTTCAGGATTTTTTTTATGTCAGATAAAGACGAAATCATTGCCGCAATCAAAGACGGATTCAAAAGTGCCGGAAGCTCTTTTGGCTCTGGAGCTGGAAGTGGAAGTGGAAATATTACAAATTTAATTGGTAATATGGGACTACTAAGTGGAACGTTTGGTACTGTAGTAACCTCGGCAAAATTAGTAGCAAGTGCGTTTCAATCTATTGCAAAAGCATCAGAACAGTTAATAACAAATTTTCAACAAGCGTCCGATACCGGCGTAACATTTACAAAAAATCTTGTAGGTTTCAACATTGCAGTTTTGCAAACTATGTTGTCTACAGAAGACTTTGTTAAAGTAATCAATAAAAATAAAATTGGCTTTACTGGACTCGGTGGCGGCATGGAGGAAAGTACAAAAGCATTTGCTCAATTGAGTAAAGATCTTTCTAAGAGCGATTTTGCAACACAGTTGAGAGATCTAGGATATGACACAGAAGGTTACAATGAGTTGCTAGCCATATCGGCTACACAATTTGGAGCATTAAATTCTAAAATGGGTAGACTAGGTCCTGATGGCATCGATCGGACTCTTCAAGCAACACGTGATTTAGGGCAACAATTATCTTTAGTTGCTGAACTGACCGGCGAAAGTAGAAAAGCCCAGATGGAAGAAATACAAAAATCCAGAGAGAATGAGGCCTTACAAGTAGCATACGATCAATTAGGTGAAGGAGCGAGAGCCGCTTTTGAATCTATGGAAAGTGAACTAAAAGCATTTGGTGTTGGAGACCTTAGCAAAGCGATTGTAGCACAAAACGGTAATTTAACACAAAAACAATCAGAACAATTAGCTGTGTTAGGTGCACCTGGTATTCAATTTAGAGATGCATTATTAAATTATACTAAGACCATGGCGTCAGATGCAGAACCTGCGGTCAAAGAAAAAGCAAAAGCCGATTTAAGAGCGGCTGAACAAGGCATTAACGAATTAACAAAAACTAAAGAATTTCAAGACAGAGTAAGATATCAACAGTTTTACACAGATGCAGGCAGCCAAGTGGGAGAATTTTCTTCAAAAGTATCTGCCGCTAATCGAAACATTAACGAAGCTATTCGTGCCGAACGATCAAAAGAAGGCGGAGACAAAAATGCAAGTGTAACTTCTATAATACAGGCATATACGAAAAAAGTAGAAAAAGACGAAGAACAAAGAAAAAATGAAACAGAAGAGCAGAAAAAAGAAAGAAAAGCTCAGGAAGAATTATCAAAAGACATGCTTCGTGGACAACAGATATTAAATCAACAGAATACAATACTACTAGGTGAGTTATTAAAAGTAGGAGCAAATAAATTAGGTTCTGAAGCTTTGAAATATGATATATCGAGTAAATTAAATCAACAAAAACCGGACGGTAGTCCTAATACATTTAACCCTGACAACATACAGCGTAAGACCGAGGAGATTTTTAATGCAATAACAGATGCTGTAGGTAAAACTATGCCTGCTGGATTTGTTAAAGGCTTAGAAAATGCTACAGACATTATTGCAAAATATGGTAAATCAGCATTCGATTGGGCTTCAGATAAATTAACTGGAAATGTAAAACCCCATGCAACTGGAACTATGGGAGTGTGGGGAGAACTATTTCACGACTTTAATACTAACGGTGAACTGCATCAGTTAGACGGTCGAGAAGCAGTGGTCACCGAAGCCCAATTTTCTAATATTATCAATAGTGTTGCCGGAACTGCAATGAATATTTCAAGCGATATTCAAAAAACTAATAGTAATACTGCCGGAGCTCAAGTTAATCAACTCAATGATGCTCATTTAACTGATATCAAACAACTGCTAGGACAGTTAAATACATTTATGTCACATTTGCCTGAAATTGCCAGCAATACTGATAAACAAATACGTGCCTTAAAAGATCTGCATCCAGATCTTCACGCCTAAAGGATAATCGATGAGTTGGAAAAAATATTTTACACCCGTCCCTGTTAACGGTCAGTTACTAAGCCCTATCAGCGGGCAATCTAGCGGAAACCGTCCAGGACCAGCACGTACAAATTATTCCAGCTATTTGCCAGATGTGTACACTGGTAGTCCAAACCGTATTGAACGTTATGCTCAATACGAAGTCATGGATAGCGATCCAGAAGTTAATGCGGCACTAGATATTCTTGCAGAATTCTGCACACAAAAATTAAAAGATTCTAAGAGTCCATTTGCTATTAAATGGCGCAACAAAGCAACTAACGCTGAAATTAAAATCTTAGGTGAATATCTACAGCAATGGAACAAGCTACAACAGTTTGATACTCGCATGTTCCGTATTGTGCGTAACACATTCAAATACGGAGATGCATTCTTTGTACGTGATCCAGAAAATCAAAAATGGAATTGGGTCGATTCTGCACAAATTATTAAAGTTATTGTAAATGAAAGCGAAGGTAAGAAACCAGAGCAGTTCATTATTAAAGATCTTGCTCCTAATTTTGAAAATTTAGTAGCAACACAGATCACTCCACAAGTTGGACCACGCCAAGGCGGACAAGGATCACAACCTAGCGGTGGAAATTTTGGTGGAAGCACAAGTGGCGGTCCAGGTGGTGGCAAAGGTCCTACTCCAGGCAACACTAGTCGCTTTGGTTTAAATCAAAAAGAATCTGCTGTCAATGCAGAACATGTCATACATTTAAGTTTGTCAGAAGGGTTAGACAACAACTATCCATTTGGCAACAGTTTATTAGAGAATATCTTTAAAGTTTACAAACAAAAAGAATTATTAGAAGATGCTATTCTAATCTATCGTATACAACGTGCTCCAGAACGCAGAGTATTCCACATTGATGTAGGTAATATGCCTCCGCATTTGGCCATGGCATTTGTAGAACGTGTAAAGAACGAAATCCACCAACGTCGTATTCCTTCACAAACAGGTGGAGGACAGAACGTCATAGACTCTGCATACAACCCTCTAAGCATTAACGAAGATTATTTCTTCCCTAAAACTCCAGACGGCAAAGGTTCCGACGTAACAATGCTAGAAGGCGGTAAGAATATTGGCGAGATTGATGACTTGAAGTATTTTACTAACAAGTTATTCCGTGGATTGCGTATTCCTAGTAGCTATTTGCCTACAGGACAAGATGACAGTCAAAGCAATTTCAATGACGGTCGTGTCGGAACAGCATACATTCAAGAACTACGTTTCAACAAATATTGCGAACGTTTGCAAAGTTTGTTAGTTCATATCTTTGATGAAGAGTTTAAACGCTTCATGTATTACAAAGGCATGAACATTGATCCTAATTTGTTTGAATTAAACTTTAATCCACCGATGAACTTTGCAAGTAGCCGTCAAGCTACTATCGATGCAGAGCGTATTAACACCTTTAGTACCATCAGTGCATTGCCTTTCGTGTCAAAACGCTTTGCATTTAAACGTTTCCTAGCCCTAACAGACGAAGAAATTGCAGAAAATGAACGCATGTGGGCAGAAGAAAACGGTCACGGTGAGCCAACTACTACAGATAGTCAAGGTGAATTGCGTGGTGCAGGGCTTAGTGCCGCTGGTATTGCAGGCGATTTAGCTGGTGCAAGCGATATGGAAGCACCTGAAGATATGCAAGGTCCTGAATCTGGTGAAGGTGCAGGCGGTGCAGTACCTCCTAGTACCGGCGGAGCAGGTGTAGCAGGTGGTGCTCAAGGACCGGTTTAATATAAATATAGTATGATCCTACGTGAATTGTTTTATATTGATCCAAGCACTCGTAATGTAGCTAACGACTTACGCTACGAGCCCCATCGTGACGATACTCAATTACATAGAGACGATACACGTAAGACACGTTTAACTCTTAGACAAATCAACGAATTACGCAAAAGCACAGAAGCACACATTCTAGAACAAGAAAAAGAACTAGAATTTATACATGCCATGTATGCAATGCCCGCTCCTGAAGCTGGTGCACCTCAATAATAATAAAACTGTCAAAATTTGACTGTTTTTTGCCTATATCACCCCGTTTTTTTAACATAGGTGTAAATATTACACAGCCTTGTATCTATAACAACAGGAGAATTTAACATGACTGACCGTGCTCAATTTGAAGCCATGCTTGAAGCGTTAATCAATGACGACCAACAAGCGGCAAAAGAAATATTTCATAATATCGTAGTAGGCAAAAGCCGTGAAATCTACGAAGAACTACTAGCAGAAGACTTTGGTATTGCTGGTACAAACAAAAAAGATTCCGGAAATCCATACACAGAAGAGATGGAAGAAAAGGATATGGAAGAAGAAAGCTCCGAAGATGACGGGGAAGACAAAGAAGAAAACCCATTCGGCGGCGATGATGCAGAAGATGATGCAGAAGATGATAGCGATGATGCAGAAGATGACAGCGATGATGCAGAAGATGACGCAGAAGATGATATGGATGACGCAGAAGATGACGCAGAAGCTATCGATCAAGATGCAGGCGACATGGAAGATCGCGTAATGGATCTAGAAGATGCATTAGAAGATCTAAAAGCAGAATTTGAACAGCTATTGGCTGGTGAAGAACACGAAGAAGAAAACGAGCCAGGTATCCATGGTGATGGCGCTCCAATGCACGATTTAGGTGCTGAGATGGGTGGTGACATGGGTAGTGACGATGATCATGAAATGGGCGGTTTAGATGAACTAGCTCACATCATGGAATACGTTAACAAGATCGGTGCTCCATACGAATCAGGCAAAAACATTGCTGGTTCAACAGAAGGCGCACACGTTGGTGCTCAAGCTGGTTCAGTTACAAGTAACATGAACAAGAAAAGTTCAATCGACGGACACATGGTAAACAACATGGGCGGCACTTCAGAAAACATTGCACAGAATCACGTAGAAGTAAAAGGTGATGCTGGTACAAGAGCCGGCGGAACCAAAGGTGGTTTAGCTGATCCAAGCAATCCAAAACCATTAATCGGTGATACAATGAACCGTCCAGGTGGCGATGCTGGTAAGAAAGCGTTCCGTGATCGTCAAAATGGTTATGGTGGTGTAGACAGCAATGGCAATCAGAAAAAAGCACAAGGTAAAGAAGTAGGTGCTAAAGATTCTAATGGCCGTGGCGAAAGCAACACACAAAGCGTTTTACGTGCTCGTAAATAATTAAAAGAGACTATTAAAAGTATGTCTTTATACCTCCGAGAGAATCTCAGTTTCAACGAAGCAAAAATGATCGTTGAATCTGATGACAAAGATGGGAAAAACTTGTACATGTCCGGGATTTGCATCCAGGGCGGTATTAAAAACGCCAACCAGCGTGTTTACCCTGTTAATGAGATTGGCAAGGCTGTTAAGACCCTTAACGATCAGATTCAAAACGGTTATTCAGTTCTCGGAGAAGTGGATCATCCAGATGATCTAAAAATTAACCTGGACCGTGTGTCACACATGATAGTTAATATGTGGATGGACGGTCCTAATGGTTACGGGAAGTTGAAAATACTTCCAACACCAATGGGACAACTAATCAAGACGATGCTAGAAAGCGGAGTCAAGTTAGGTGTTTCAAGTCGCGGATCCGGAAACGTCAAAGATGACGGATCCGGTGAAGTATCAGATTTTGAGATTATCACAGTAGATATGGTAGCTCAACCTAGTGCTCCTGGAGCATATCCCACACCAATTTATGAACACCTGATGAATAATCGCGGTGGTCTAAGTGCCTTGCGTATAGCGGAAGAGGTGAAAGGGGATCCTAAGGCACAGAAATATCTCAAAGAGAGCTTATTAGCGATAATAAGCAGACTCCAATAACAAGGAGAATCATATGTTGGATGCACTAAAAAGTTTATTTGAAAACAATGTGATTTCTGTAGAGATTAAAGAGTCAATTGAGAAGGCGTTTGAAGCTAAGGTTAACGAAGCTAAGGAAACAGCCGCTCAACAATTACGTGAAGAGTTTGCACAAAAATATGAACACGATAAAGCAACAATGGTTGAAGCAATTGATCGTATGATCACTGATCAACTAGCTGTTGAAATCGTAGAATTTGCCGATGATCGCAATCAATTAGCTGAGATGAAAGTCAAGTATGCTAAGAAGATGAAGAAAGATGCCGAGATGATGAAGGAATTTGTTACTCGTCAACTAGCTCAAGAAGTTCGTGAACTTCATGAAGATCAAGTAAGAATGGCAAATAAGTTTGGCGTGTTAGAACAATTTGTAGTTGAGGCTCTAGCTCAAGAAATTACAGAGTTTGGTCAAGACAAGAAGGATTTAGCAGAAACTAAAGTTCGCTTAATCCGTGAAGGTCGACAAGAAATCAAGAAGGTAAAAGAGCAATTTGTAACTCGTGCCGCTAAGATGGTTCAAGGTGTTGTAAGCGAAGGACTACGTTCTGAAATTACATCATTAAAAGAAGACATCGAAACAGCTCGTCGTGCAGATTTTGGTCGCAAGTTATTTGAAGCTTTTGCTCACGAATATCAAGCGTCTTACCTAAATGAAAAATCGGAAACATCTAAATTACTCAAGGTTATAGACCTGAAAGATCAAGCTATGCAAGAGGCCGCTAAGGCAGTCGTACAAGCTGAGCAAATCCTAGAAAGTAAAGATGCAGAGATCCGTGCTTTGAAAGAAGCTAAAGAAAGAAAAGAAATCATGAGTGAATTGTTGGCGCCACTTAACAGTGAGCAAAAGCAAATCATGAGCGAGTTGATGGAGTCTGTGAAAACAGAACGTCTAAACGAAAGTTTTGAAAAGTACTTGCCAAGCGTTATCAATGGTAATGTTAGCAAGACTCCGCAGAAGAAACAGGCACTAGTAGAGGCTAAAGAAATAACCGGAAATAAGATTTCCAACAACCAAAATAGCAGTGGGTTAGATGGTGACAGTAGCAATATTGTTGACATTCGTAGACTTGCTGGACTAAAATTTTAAGGAGAAATTTAAATGTCAGAACTATTAACAGGACGTTGGGCAGAAACTAAGGAAGCCCTATTAGAAGGCTTACAAGGCACAAAAAAATCAGTAATGGGTGTAACCCTAGAGAATACTCGCAAGTATTTGATGGAATCTCCAACTGCTGGTGCCACTTCTGCTGGTAACGTTGCAACTTTAAATCGCGTGATTCTTCCAGTAATCCGCCGCGTTATGCCTACCGTTATTGCTAACGAATTAGTAGGTGTACAACCAATGACTGGTCCAGTAGGACAGATCCACACATTGCGTGTGCGTTATAGTGATACATCAACTGGTGCTAACGTACTAGCTGGTGAAGAGGCATTGAGCCCATTCAAGATTGCTAGTGCTTATTCTGGTAACGCTAACGACGCTTTTGCTAAGGCAGCTTCAACAGCTACTTTAGAAGGTGTTGCTGGTAACCGTTTAAGTATTCAAATCTTGAAGCAAACTGTTGAAGCAAAAACACGCAAGCTATCAGCTCGTTGGACATTTGAGTCAGCACAAGATGCTCAAGCACAACAAGGTATCGACGTTGAAGCAGAAGTAATGGCTGCTTTAGCACAAGAAATTACAGCTGAAATCGACCAAGAAATTATTTCTTCATTGATTTCTTTAGCTGGTACTGCAACACAAACTTTTGACCAGTCACAAGTTTCTGGTACTGCAACATTCGTAGGTGACGAGCATGCCGCTCTAGCTGTTCAGATCAATCGCGTAAGCAACTTGATCGCTCAAAGAACACGTCGTGGCGCTGGTAATTATGCTGTTGTAAGCCCATTTGCATTAACAATTCTACAATCTGCTACTACTTCAGCTTTTGCTCGTACAACAGAAGGTACATTTGAAGCACCTACAAACACTAAGTTTGTTGGTACATTAAACAATGCAATGAAAGTGTATGTTAACAGCTACGCACAAGATGCTACACCAATCCTTATCGGATACAAAGGTGCAAGTGAATCAGATGCTCCTGCATTCTATTGCCCATATATTCCTTTAATGAGTTCTGGTGTTGTTCTTGACCCATCAACATTCGAACCAGTCGTTTCATTCATGACACGTTATGGTTATGTTGAGTTGTCAAACACTGCATCATCTCTAGGTAACGCCGCTGACTATTTAGGTCTAGTTGCTATCACTGCCGCTAACGTTAAGTTCAGCTAATCTGATAACCAAGAGGTTAATTAGTAAATTAAAAAGTCCACTTCGGTGGACTTTTTTTTTCGGTAAATATATGATGACTACCACACAATTTTATAATCCGCAAACAGTTACAAATGTTAATGTATTAAATGAAATCATTAATACTCCTAGTATTGATTGGCAGTTTAATAAGATTATATCAGAAAATAATTATGCAACAAGCAAACAACCGTTGTATACCATTAGTGGTATGTGGATGGAAAAGTTTCTTAGTAATACAAGTCAACTGTGGCTGACTAATTTAAAAATTCCATTGAAGGCAACCGCAGTACAGGGTATAGAATTTAAATTAAATCTTTTACGTGCAGGACGAATTGAAGATTTAGTAATACAATTAACACTGGGAGGTAATCTTATTGGAAATAATTATGCCAGTTTAATTAATCCTGTACAAAGTAATATGTATACAGGTGGAGGTCCTAACGATATTCCGCTAGTACCTGTGGGTGATTTTAATATATATGGCGGTCCTGCAGATTTATGGGGTACAACTGGGCTTACAGCGGCCAACATTAGTGATCCTACATTTGGAGTTGTAATTAGTTTTAAAAGCAACAGTATATACCCTCACAGAGACACAGCTTATATAGATCAAATAGGTGTAAGAGTTACCTACGCATAAATACATAGTAACAACTCACATGGGGTGAGTTTTATGCAGAAATCCAACTGCGTACGGCCTAGAACGCCGTGTTTTTCATAAGGAGAAAACAAAATGGGACGTCCTCTTAATAAAAAGTACTTTGGCTCACGTAATGCGTCAGCATCAGGTACATATAGCCGCTCTGCCGCAGTTGATGCCGGCATTGGTGGTTCAAATATTGCAAGTCTTGCAACAGGCGGTACACTAACAGGTTATACATCTGGTGCTCCAAGTTTATCAATCTTTGGTCCACAACTTGCTAACGGTGTACAAGCTACGGCAGTTGCAGTTTTAACAGCCGCAGCCGCAAGCATAACAAGTGGTGGTACAGGTTATCCAGCATCAAGTACATTTACAGTTTCAGTAACTGGTACAAGTGCTCAAGGCGGTGGTACAGCAGTATTGAACGTTACAACAAACGGTTCTGGCGTTATTACAACAGTTAACTCAGTAACTTCTGGCGGTACATGGACTGGCGCAACATCAGGTGCAACAGCTTTAACGGCAGTTGGTAGTACATTTACATCGGCCGCTACATTCACACTAACATCATTCACAATTACAAGTTATTCATTAACTAACAACGGTGGTGATGGTTATTTAGATTCTGCAGATACTAAGACTATGAGCATCACAGCAACTGACGGTAGTGGTAACATTACAGTTAGTTCGATTGATGAAATGATTGTTGGTATGAAATTTACACCAAGCCAATCAATCGGTGGGTTAACAGGTAGTACAGCTTACTATATCAAAACTGCTAACACAGCAACTAAAGTAGTTACAGTAAGTACTTCAGTTACTGGCGCAGGTGTTGGTACAGCCGCATCAACAACATCACAACCTAACAGTGCCGCATTGGCCGCAGTTAGCCAAACAGCCGGTCAGTTAACATATACAGCAACTACAACAGCTCTTCCAGTAGGAACAGCGATTGCAGTAACAGGTACACTAAGTGGTAACTTAACAGGTGTAACAAGCGGTACAACATATTATGTTAGCTCAGCAGTTGCTCCAACAACTACAGCAGTTACATTAAGTACATCACTAGCAGGTGCTCTTGCCGGTACAGGTACTGTAACAGTTGGTGGTTCAACATCAACTGGTTTGACATTCACTTATACTGTAAGTGATTCTGTAACAATCGCTGGTTACACTCCAGTTGTAACATTAAGTTCTGGTTCAGCTACAGCTACAGCTACATTAGCCGCTCAAGTAACAAGTGGTTACACAGGACGTTACGAGCAGATTATTGCTAACGCCAACATTGGCGGAACATTGTATACCGATTGTGACATCATCAAACAAGAAGGTTCACGTACATTCCGTGTTATCCAACAAGGTGGTACATTCCCAGGTACATTGTGCAGGCTAACAGCAGTTGCTGAAAGCAGTTTGACTTCAGGTCAAATGGCAATCATTGCTACTGACAGTGCTGGTGGTATCTATGCTGTATCTAAGTTAACAAACCGTAAGGCATACTTAACTCCAATTTCAGGTACACAGTTTACTACTGGACAAGCGGCACAATGGAATTTAACAACTCCGACCGCTAACGTTTCAGTAACACTAGATAACGCTTAATAAACTCAATGGGGACTTCGGTCCCCAATTAGGATTCTAAATGACAAGAGTTGTAAAAACAAACCAAGGCGATTACCACGTATTAGTTCAAAATGGTGGGACAATTATTCTTGACCCTACTAGTTCTGGTCAAGTAACAGTCACTGGCAATCTTGTTGTTAATGGTACAACTACTACAATTAATTCGAGTACTTTAAACGTTGAAGTAAACGTATTACAAATCAATGCAGGACTAACTACTAACGGAATTCCTAGTGCATTAAGTTATCAATCTGGATTACAAATAGATAGGGGTGTTGCACAAGCGGCAGAATTATTATTTGATGAATCAGTAAGACATTATGATCCAACAACTGCTATAACTGCAACAAGTTATACTGCAACAGGATCAGCAGTAACATTTAATTTTTCAACACAGAGTTCTGTACCATTTCCAGTGGCTTCAAACGGAAGTACTGGATCTACCATTGTAGTTGCAGGGTTTACACCTTCAACATATAACGGAACATATACAGTAACAGCATGTACTACTAGTTCTGTTACATTTGCCAGTGCTGTGACTGGAACTATTACAACATTAGGTACTATCACTTTAAACAAAGGTGGTACATTTAAATTACAAACTGCTGACGGATCTTTGAGCGGATTAGAATTAAGAACAATCACAAGTGACGGAAATAATACTTTAATCATTGACATGCAAAGAGGAGCTCCTACTTTGCGTTTGGCTAATAGTACAACAGCCGCAGGAGTTCCATATTATCAACGTGTGTTAAGTGGTGACGATATTCCAAACGTGCAATGGGTACAAACTTATATCGCATCTAACTATACATTAGGTTCAAGTACACCAGGTACTGCTACAGTTCAAACAATCCAACAGCCAGTCGGCGTTGCTATTGGTTCAGCCAATAGTGCTATTCAAGCGACCAGCTCAGGTCTTTTATTCCAGATAGCTGGTAGCACAGTCGTTACTATTAACAGTACAGGTGCTGTTTTAGGAAATTTATCAGTTGGATCAACAGCTAATCCTAATACTATTTCAAACTCTACCAATGCTAATTTAATTTTAACAACACAAAGTTCAACTTATCCTGTAGAAATTAATGCAGTTGCTCAGTTGGACAACCAAGCAAGCACTCCTACTTATACTAGTGGTGGTACAAAATTATATTCTAGTACTACAATTGGCCCAGGAAGAACTGGATTGTATTTGGTCAATTCTACCGTACAAACCGCAGACGAATTAATTAGTAGAAACCGAGCAGTACTGCTAAGTATTTTACTATAAGGACATAACATGCCATTAACATCACAGATAATCGGAACAACAAACACAACAGTTTATACTAGTACCGTAACTAGTCCTCAAATTGGTAATGCTATTACTTGTATGATTGTTTGCAACACAAGTGGATCAACTGCATCAAATTTAACATTGTATGCAGTTCCTAACAATGGCGGATCAGTAGGTACTGCTAGTACTTCTAATATGATCATTAATGCTCTTGCAGTGCCTGCGGGTGAAACTGTAAGTTTAGATCAAGAGAAATTAGTTTTGAGTTCAAACGACACAATCGTAGCAGTTAGCAGTCAGGCTAGCACTTTGAATATAACCATAAGCACATTGCCAGTATAATGAGATTTCTTAAACAACAAACTCTTAGTCGTCGTGCAATTTTTGATACTACTGTATATTCAGATACAGCAAATGCCAACGTCTATATAAGTCCTACCGGTGCAGGAAGCCTAGTACTTCCTAACGGCACAACTACACAACGTCCAGGTAGTCCAACATCTGGTATGATGCGTTATAATACAACAACTAACGAAGCAGAAATTTATCAAGGTAGTACGTGGAGAGCTTTGCGTTTTAAAGAGGCTACACAAATTGTTCAACAAAATTTAGGTGCTGGAGATAGTTCTAGTACATACTTTGGACCTTTGAATCCAGTATATTACAATCCAACAAATAAATCAAGCGATGTTACAAACTTTGGTGCACAAAATGTTTTAGTCTATGTTGAAAACATTCCTCAGTTGTCAGGTATCAATTATACAGTTGTTCAAAATCCTACAATCATAGATGGAACTTATACACCAACATTGAGTGTGGCTGCACCAAGTGGTTCGACAACATTATATTTTAATACAAGTGCTAATGCATCTGGTGCAAGTTGGTCAGGTAGTGTGGCAACATTAACCTTTACTGGTTATTCATGGGTACCGTTTGCAGTTGGTGCAACTATCACTGTGACAGGATTTACTCCAAGCGGATACAACGGAGTCTTTACAGTAACAGCTAGTACAAGTTCTAGTGTTAGCTATGCATTGGCAAGTAACCCTGGAGCAGGAACAGTACCGGGAACAATTACAACTAGCGGAACAACTAATGGTTATGCAACGTTTGTAGCAAGTCAAAGTACAACTGTAACTGCTGGTTCATTTATTCTAGGAACAACTTATACAATTACTTCAGCAGGTACTACAAACTTTACATTAATTGGCGCGGCTAACAGCAACGTTGGTACAAGTTTTGTGGCAACTGGCGTAGGTAGTGGTACAGGTACCGCAACAACTGTTACTGGAGATATATCTGGAGCAACAGTAACAGGTACAAATATTCAAGCAAGCACTATAATAACAGCATTCACAACAGATCCAAACACAGATGCATTGACCAGTATTACAATCAACAAAGCAACTACAACAAGCACATTGGCAGTTAATACACAAATTACAATTACTAGTTCAAGTACACTTGAGTCTGGTTATTATTTGCAATTTACTGCACCAGTACCTTACGGAAAAACAGTTATTGCATTACTTGGCTTTGACCAGTAATTAGGAGCCTACCATGGGGCGAGAACTAGGTAGAATTAGCGGTCCGTTATTATCGGACAATTTATTACGTAACGGTAATAACCTCGCCATTGACACTCAAGTTTTGTTTTTAGATGTTAATAACAAACGTGTCGGATTTAATACAACTACACCAGTTAACGATCTTTATACTCCTACTGCAATAGATTCGGTCGGATTAACAGTTGATTCTACTGCCGACCTTGGCAATTTTGTCATTAGTACAAATAATATTCAAAATGCTGTTGGCAATATTACTGTTAGTGGAACAACGGTTACTCCTGGTTTAACTACAAATAACCTATATTTACGTAGTAATATTATTGGTAATAATGTTGCAAATGACAACATTAATATTACTGCGAACGGTTCAGGGTCAATCAATTTATCTAACGGAAATTCTAGTGTTCAAGTTACAGTGAGCGGAAATTTACATGCTACTGGAAATGTAACTTTTGATGGAAATTTAACTTTAGGTACTAGCAATAGTAACACTATCAGTTTTACAGGCGAAATTAATAGTAATATTTTACCATCAACTACTAACACCTATACGCTAGGATCTAATACAAATCAATGGAACAATGTTTATACAAATTCTTTTAGTGTAGGATCTACTACAGTTCCTACAACATCTGCTACTACATTTAATGGCGGACAATTAAGTTTTAATGGTAGTACAATTACTAATACTACAGCCAGTACAAACACACAAATTTTGCCTACTGGTACTGGTATAATTAGCCTAAACGGCACTCAGTTTACAGCAGTAAATCAAAATAGTATTACAAATCCATCGACGGGTGCGTTTCAATTTGTTCCAACGAGTAACGGATATTTCCAGTTTGGCGGTACGGATGGGGTAGCAATTCCGGCAGGAACAACAGCCCAAAGACCATTCAACGCTACTATAGGAATGATAAGATTTAATACAACTTTGGGCTATGGGGAATTTTTTAATGGCGGATCCTGGCAAGCCATTGGCGGAGCCAGTGCTACCCTAAGCCTTTCTCAAGTACAAACTATTATGCTTACAGATGCCATAATATTCGGCAGATAATAACCCAAAAATTAAAAACAGCTAAATACATTGATTACGAAAAATGACCAATTTTTCGTATGGTTAAACAGTGGTAAACCCGCTAAGAGCGTCCAGCTGAAAAAGTGGTTAACCGTGAAACACGGGGTATACGGGAGCGTAAATGGCTGTTGGTCGAATTTCAGGTCCGCTCTTAAAGGATAATTTGCTTCGTAACGGGGTCAATTTAGCCTTTGAGACGAGCCTTCTCTATTTGGATGTTAATAACAGCCGCGTGGGCATCAACACCGCCACGCCCACTAACGATTTGTCAGTTAATGGGACAACCCGTACTACCAATTTATACATTAGCGGATCAAGTACACTAGGTAATATTACTGTTTCTGGCAGTACAATTTCAAGTACTAACGGTACAATTACATTTACACCTAGTGGTGGCACTCCATCAGTTAACATGACAACTGCCAACATTGGCGATTTGTCACTTAGTGGAAATACTATCAGTAGTATTAATACTAATGAAGCAATTAATATTACAGCCAACGGAACTGGTGTTATTAATCTTAACAATAATGTATTGGTAAATGGTAATTTGCATGCAACTGGCAATATTACAGCCGACGGAAACATTAATCTTGGTGCCGCAACAAACGATACTATTACTTTTACAGGTGAAGTTAATAGTAATATTTTACCATCAACTACAAACACATATAATTTAGGCGCAAGTAATTTAACTTGGGCAAACGTTTATACAGCAGGATTAACAACCAGCACATTTAATGCTACAACATTAAACACAACTACATTTAATACAAGTAATTTAATAATTTCTGGAAGTACTATTCAAGCTACTGGAACCAACACTAGCATCTACTTTAACTCAACAGGTTCAGGCGGTATTGTATTTGGAAATTTACAATTTACTAATAATACTCTTACAAATATTAGTCCCAATGCTGTAACACAATTTACACAAACTGTTAGCAATGCCAGTTTTGTAGGAACTATCACACCTGGTACACCAATTGCTACAAGTTCTACTATAACAGGTTCTGTATTGACATTGGCAGTTGCTCCTTTCTGGCCAGCAGGCGGAAGTATTGCAATGACAGGTAGTCCACAGTATCTAAGCATGAGTCCTGGATTAATTCTTGGTACAGGTGCATATACTGCCGAAGCATGGTTTTATATGACCAGCGGCACTAGCGGAGTAATTCTAGGCGGGTCAAATAATTATGGATATGGATTAATTATTAATTCATTAACTAGCATTACTACATCAACTTATAACACAACAACTAATACATACACAGTTCCTACAATTAGTTTAAACACATGGAATCATGTGGCAGCCACACGTAACAGTAGTGGTATAGAGACTATATTTTTAAATGGAACACGCTCAAGTAGTGGTACAACATCTAACAATTTAAATTATCAAGGATATATGTCTTTGGTAGGCGAACAAGGTAATACAAATTACTTTAAAGGCAATTTGACTAATATTAGAGTTGTAATTGGTAGCAATGTTTACGATCCAACACAGACAACCATCACCGTACCAAATACAACATTAACAGCCGTAGCCAACACAAAATTGTTATTAACAGCTTTAACACCAGGCGCATTTACAACAGATACTTCTGGTCCAAGCGGATATCAAACATTGACCAATAACGGAACTGCATTTGCAATAGCAACTCCATATGCAAGCGGAACTCCTACACTAGTTCCTGGAATGTCTTTGTCAGGAACTGGCATTACAACCGGAACATACATAGTAAGTAATATATCAGGAACTGGTTCAAGCTCTAGTAGTACATGGTACATCAGTTCAAATTATTCAAGTACTATTGCAATCGAAACCATTCTTGCAACACCAATCGTATTGAACGTAACTAGTGTAAATAGTGGAACAATTATTCCAGGCATGGGTATAAGCGGAGGTAGTGGTGCTAACACAATTCTTGCAAATTCAGGTATTGTTGCCAATTTGTCAGGAACAGGCGGCACAGGAACTTATTATGTTGCACCAAGTCAAACTATAACTTCCGTAACTATTGCAGGAACAAGTCAAGGATATTTTCAATTTACCGGAACAAACGGTGTTGTAATTCCAGTAGGAACCAGTGGCAACTATCCTATAACACTTTACGAAACAACAGGCATGCTTCGATTTAATACTCAACAACAATATGTTGAAGTATATAACGGATCAGGTTGGGGAAGTGTTGCAGGTAGTAGTTCAGGCGTAACAACAGCAACAGCAAATTCAATTGGCGCAGGTCTAGCGATCGCACTAGGATAATATATGGGAACAGTATTTAAAAACGTATTAAACACAGGGCTAGGAACAACTCCTACAACAGTAGTAACAACTAACGGTAGTGCTACTACTACTGTAATTGGCATGAGTTTAACTAACACAACATCTAGTATTATACAAGCTAGCGTACAGTTACAAGATACTGTGGCAGGTACTACAGCATATTTTATAAACAATCTCACCATACCTCCCAATAGTAGTGCTAGGGTAATTACTGGCGGTGAAAAATTAAATCTAGGACCATTAACTTATGTTATAGTTACTTCAAATCTTGCTAGTAGTATAGATTTAGTAATGAGTTGGGTTGAGATCAGTTAAGGATAACTATTATGGCATATACTATTGGTACAGAACTTAATTTAAATGACAGTTTAGGCGAAGGAAATCCTAGATATTTCTACGGACTACAACGTTTAGATGATGGTACTCTTTATTTTTATAAAATCGATCAGCTAACATCTGTCACAACTCTAACTGTAAATGTTCCAGGTCCTAATACTGGAAATTTTGAACAGTTTGAGTACGGTGTCGATTTCTTCGACGGACGTTTGGCAACAGATCACAGTCGTCCTTATCCTAATTTACAGTTTGATCAATATCGCTGGGATAATAAAAATTGTTATTATTTTTTAGATAACCAAGGCGAATTATGTGTTCAGATCAATCAGGTATATAACTATACTGGCGCACAAACAATATCATTAGGTTAATAGGAACATTATATAATGGCACAAGAATTTAAAATTGGTAGATTACGTTTTATATGGTCAGGAGCATGGACTACTGGCACACAATATGCAAAAGATAGTGTTGTCGGTTATCAAGGAAAAACATATTCATGCGTAACACCTAATACAGCAAGTTCAAATTTTTACACAGATCTTAATAATGGACTTTGGAGTCTAATTTTAGATGGTAAACAATTTGATGGTCCTTGGCAGACAAATACATTTTATAGTTTAGGTAATATTGTTATATTTGGTGGATTTGTTTACTATTGTACAACTCCTCATACTTCAACAGCATTTAAGAGTCAACAGTCTAACTGGACACAATATACTCAATACCCGCAATGGTTATCAACATGGCAACCTAATACTGTTTATGGTGTCGGTGCTGTGGTACAATATGGTGGTATTGTTTATTCTTGTATAACTGGTCATACATCCACAGGTGCTTTGCAAGCCGTAGGCGCAGTTAGTACTGGAAGCCAAGTAACAATTACATTTACTCCTCAACCCGTTGTAATTTATGCAGTTGGTACAACTATAACTTTATCAGGATTTAATCCTACAATTATTAATGGTACTTATACAGTTGTTTCTAGTACACAAAGTAGTGTAACATTTGCATCACAAATTACAATCAATGGTACTATTGCAACTCCAGGTATCTCTACAGGTGTGTCGCAATTAGGACTAGAAGCCAATCAATCATCTTGGACAGTTCTAGATAGTAATTATAATTATGTTGGAGCATGGGCTGCCAATACAAGATATAAATTAAATGACATAGTGCAAGTGGGCGGAAGTTTATATGCCTGTACACAATACAATGTGTCTGGTATTGCATTTGCAACATCTACATATTGGATTGCTTATATTCCTGATCAACGATTTATTTCAGGATTTAACGTCGGTGTAACATACCAAATAGGAGACATTGTTACCTATGGTGGCAATACATATATTAATAATACTGCTAGTAATAATAGCGGGTCCGCACCGTCAACTGACACAATAGACTGGACATTGCTAACACCAAATGGTAGTAGTCCGGTTGATTGGATTACAGGACAACTTTATCAAATTGGAACAGTGGTACGCAGACACGGTCTAGTATTCCAAGCTGTACAAGACAATACAAGTCAAGATCCAGCATCCTATTCTACTTCGGGTATCACTTATAACAGCACAGGCAGTAGCGGAACAACTGTAAATCTTAGTTCAACATCTGGTGTTCAAGTAGGTATGATAGCTCTAGGAGCTGGATTAACTTTAGGACAATCTGTTAATAGTATTATTTCTTCCCCAGTGGGAGTAACTTTAAATTATGCTCCTGATGGCACATTAATTAATGGACAAAATATTAATTTTGTTGGAATCAATTATCTTTATTGGAAATTAGTAATACCAGGCGGCATTTGGTACGGACGTTGGGCATCTGGAGCATCTTACATTGTAGGAGATCAGGTAATATGGGGCAACACAACATACCAATGTGATCAAAATCATACAGCATCTAATGCCAATCGTCCAGACTTGGATTCATTTAATACCTATTGGAAAATTTTAGCAGTTGGTGCAAGAAAAGAAGCATTAACATCGCAAGGCGATATTGAAACATTTAGCAACGGTGCATATTCTAACATTGCCATCGGTACAAGTGGCTATACTTTACGTGCTACTAATAATAATCCGACTTGGAGTCAAATTAACGTTGTTCCAAACGTGTTTTATGTGTCAGCATTAACTGGTATAGATGCGCCTGGCTATGGAAAAAACTGGGATCGCCCATGGAAAACTATTGCCTATGCGGCTGCCACAGTTGGTGCCGGCACACAAAACACCAACACAGTTGCTTTGATTACACAAAATAAATCTTGGATTCAAGCAGAGATGGTACAATGGGCACAGTATCAGATTAATAATAATATTAGTCCTTATAGTACAGCATACGCATTTAATTCAACTAAAGCGGCAAGAGATATTGGATTAATTATCGATGCCATCGCATACGATTTAGCTCGAGGTGGAAACAGTCAAAGTGTTGCAACGGCATTGGCTTATTTTGCATATGGATTGACAAGTACATTCTATAATACAGCAGTTGCGGCTGATATGCCATATTATCTTCCAATGTTAAACTACGCATTGACATTATTAACCGATGCAATAACACAAACAACTCCAGCATACAACTATCAAGTATTAAACAGCGTATCTCCAGTCATTTATCAAAATACTTCTGGATCAGCGGCAGAAGCTTCTGGCGCAAGTTCAGCAACAACATTGTTTAATTACATTTACAATGCGTTGGCTACACAAAGTACATCGTTGTTACCTGCACAAAATAGTGGAGTGTCTTGTGTTATTAATGTTAAAACTGGAACATATCTTGAATCGTTACCAATTGTTGTTCCGGCAAACGTTTCTATTATTGGAGATGAATTAAGAGGAGTAGTAGTTCTTCCAAAAACAAGTATCCAAACAACTTGCACAGCAACTACTACAGGAACAAATTTAATTACAGTTACTAGCACATCTGGATTAGTAGATCAAATGCCAATTCAATTTGCAGATACTACTATTCTTACCACATCCATTTATACTGGGTTTGGTGGAATTACTCCAGGCCAGACATATTATGTAATTGGGTCGACAATTACATCAAACCAATTTAGTGTAGCATTGAGTCCCACCACACAATTTATTGCAACAACAACTGCTAGTAGTCAGGTATTAACAGATGTTTCAAATATTATCGGCCTTGTGGTTGGTGCTACAATTACAGGTCCTGGTATACAAACAGGTACAACAATTACAGGTATAACTATTGCTCCTAGCAATTCTAGTTTGAATTCTATTTCAATTAGTTTACCAACGACTGTAACTGCAAGCAATGTATATTTGACATCTACTGGTGCAACATTATCTTTAACATCTGCAACAGGTACTATGACAGTATATGCAGGAGATTGTTTAAAAGACATGTTCCGTTGCCGCAATGGTACTAGCGTTCGTAATATGACATTGTCAGGTCTACAAGGAACATTGTTGGCACCAGATGCAAATAATATTCAGCATCCAAGTGGTGGTGCTTATACAGCATTAGATCCAGGACAAGGTCCTAACGATTCGACAGCTTGGATTATTCGTCGTAGTCCATTTATGGAAAATATTACAACATTTGGTAACGGATGTACAGGTAATAAAATCGATGGAACTTTGCATAACGGCGGTTACAAATCATTTACAAGTAACGACTTTACACAAGTTATTCAAGATGGCGTAGGCATTTGGTGTACAGGCCCCGGAGCATTGACCGAGTGTATTAGTGTGTTCTGTTATTTTGGATATACTGGTTATTTTGCTGAAGCAGGCGGTCGTATCCGTGCGGCCAACGGTAATAGTTCATACGGTAACTATGGTGTTATTAGTAGCGGATTTGATACCACTGAAGTTCCTATCACCGGCACAGTTTATAATCAATCGAGCCAAGTACAGGCAAGTGTGCAAAGTAGTTTAGGTGCGGCAGCCCAATTGATTAAATTAAATTATGCAAATGCAGGTAGTGCATATAATACAACATCGACAAATATGTTGTACTATAGTAATAACTATCTTGGACCAAATTGGGTATCTGACGGAAATATTATTTTTGACAAAACTTTTGCCGCTCCGACCGGCAACATTGAAGCATACACAATGATTGGTACTGGTGGTACTGGTACTGGCTACATCTATCAAAATATAACATTAAATCCAGCTGGAGCAAGTTATACTAATCTTCCATCTACAACAAATACGGGTACTGGTGGCGGAGCAACATTTAACGTAGTAGTTACTAGCACAGGATATACTGTTTCTGTAAACTACGGAGGAACCGGATACGCCGCAGGCAATACACTTACAATTTCAGGTGCATTGTTAGGAGGACTATCTGGTCTTAATAATTGTAATATCACAGTTAATACTGTAACAGGTAATGTTATTTCTTCGGTAGTTGCAACTGGAATTGTTCCAACAGGCAGTACACAAAGTTATACTGCTAGTGTTTATGTATATCAAGGAACTGCAACACAGCTTGATATCCAAGCAATCTATTCTGGATCTAGTACACGTACTAGTGCAATTAATTATAATTTTACTACTAACACAATTACTCCAACTAATTCTAACGGTGGATATTTACCAACACAATTTGGTTCACAAGTTACGCTAGTTGCTGGTTGGTATAGAATATGGTTTGCGTTCAACGACACAGCCGGCCTAAACAACACATTACAACTAAGAATATATCCAAAAGGTATCAATGGCGCTGTAGGACTTTATAATTATTTGTATGGTGCTCAAGTTGAAATTTCTAAACCTACACTTGCTCCAAGTTTTTATATTGAAAATACTGGTGTAAGCCGATATAGTGCGTATGCTTATTATAATGTAACTGGATCAGGAACAGGTGCATTATTAATTGGAGATGAACTAAGATCTAATAGTGTATTCCAAACATTAGTTACATCAGGTGGCTCGGGATATTTGACAGCAGGTAATAATGCACAAGGCGGAACAAATCAATACATTGTATTGGCTCAGTCTGATGTTAATCAACCAAGTAATTATATCGGTATGCGTGTGTTTATTCAAAGTGGTACAGGTGCAGGCCAATACGGATATATGGCTACTTACAATACTACAAGCAAATTGGCATACGTATTAAAAGAATCATTTACTCCGTTACAGATTGCAAGTAGTAGTGCAGTAACCAGTGCTTTTACTTTATCAGCAAATTCAACAACTAGTTTGTTATATCTAAACATGCCAGTTCAATTTGTTCCAACATACTATACAACTACTGTAACATCTACTTCTTTATCACAGACTACAGTAACTCAAGCTATTGGCGGAACAACTAATACACTTACATTAGCAAGTACAAATGGCTTGACTGTTAACATGCCTATCATATTTTCAGCAGGATCTGGCGCAATTTTCAGTACCATTACAGCAGGATATCAATATTATGTCTATGCTATTTTAAGTTCTACAACGATTCAAATTTCAACACAGGCATTTGGAACTGTTTGGCCGTTGACAAGCGGATCAGGAACTATGGTTATGAGTTTTACTTCGGGTAATAGTTATATCCAAGCCAGTACTACAAATATGGTTGTTAATTATCCTATAGCGTTTACAGGAACAGCTATCGGTGGACTAAGTATTGCTACTACATACTATATTAATGATATTATTGACAGCAATGATTTTACAATTTCTGCGGCAACATTTAATATTACAGTCACAGGTACAGTAAACAATACACTACAATGTGCATCAACAACTGGATTGCAAGTTTTAAATCCAATTATATTCACTGCGCCTGCTATTGCTGGAAGTGGTATTGCTGATACAACAAAATATTATATTAGTTCTATAGTAGACCAAACAGATTTTACTATATCTACATCAATTATAAACCAAACAGTATCTTCGACCAACGGAACAACTAATACTGTTGTGACATCTAGTACATCAGGATTTATAGTAGGACAACCTATTATATTCACAGGTACTACATTTGGAAATATTTTAGCAGAAACAGTTTATTATATTTTATCATTGGCAGGCGATGGTATTTCATTTACTATAAGTCAAACACTTGGAGGCGGTGTATTTGGTGTAACCACCGGAACAGGCAGTATGAGTTTACGTACTTGCCCAACACCTTTAACATTTACAGCCGTTACTGGTAGTAGCATGGTAGGTGTAACAACTAGCAAGAAATTATCAGTTAATTTGGGAATTGGCTCAATGACTGGTACATTCTCTACTACATTGTTTGGCGGAATTAGTTCAGGAACAACTTACTATATTGCAAGTATACCAACACCTGGTAATGGCGGGACATTTACAGTCAGTACTGCAATAAACAGTGTCGGTGTAGTAGTTCCAACTACAAAGAGTGGTACTATGAACTTAGCCGCAGTAGGCTGGGATCATGTAACATCTGGTTTTCCAATTGTTCCAAGTCTTGACTCTACATCAGTTTATTTTATCGAATCGAGACCTGCATTTAGTAGTCCAGGGTTTACACAAGCAGTTGCAGGTTCAACTATCACATTAGCATCTGGTATATACTGGAATGCAATAGCTTATGGAAATAATACGTTTGTAGCAATACCAAGTGCTAACGCTGTTGGAGCAACTTCGACAGACGGTAGCAACTGGTCGAATATGGTACTACCAAGTAGTGCCAGCTGGTCAAGTATTGCGTTTGGTAACAACTACTTTGTAGCAGTAAATTCTTCAAATGCCAACGTAATTTATTCAAACAATAATGGTTCTGGTTGGAGAACCAGCACTATGCCAAGCAATTCTCAGTGGACACAGATTGCATATGGAAACGGAAACTTTGTAGCTATTGGCGCTAGCGGCACCACTAGTGCGTATTCAACAAACTTTGGATTAAATTGGACTAACGGCCAGACTATTTCAACAGTAGCCGCAACTGGATTTACTGTTAGTGCAGGTACAGCTACCGTAGCTTTTGCTACACAACCTATTACACCTTTTGCAATTGGTTCAACTATTACACTATCTGGATTTACTCCTACTACAACAAGCGGTACAGTAAATGCTGTTAACACAACATTTGTAGTAACTGGTTGTACAACTAGCCAAGTACAATTTGCATTAACTGGAACATATAGTTCTGGAATTTTTGGAACTATATCCGGAGGAAATTCTGCTTACGGATTACCAATCAGCCAAACTTGGAACAGTTTAGCATACGGTAGTAATATTTTTGTTGCAATAGGTCCTGGATCTCTTACAGGCGCAAGAAGTGTTAACGGCGGCCAAACTTGGATATCAACTACATTGCCAACCGCCAGTGCATGGACTAGTATAGCATTTGGAAACGGCCGTTTCGTAGCAGTTGCCAATGACGGTTCACTAGCTATATACAGTTTTGATGGTATAACATGGTATCAGTCTAATCAAACAGTAGTTGCAAGTAGTGTAAAATACGGACAAGGTGTTTTTGTAGCAGTATACAACGGATCCACAACTGCATACACCAGTGAAAATGGTTTAGATTGGACTCCAAGAACTGTCACAAATGATCTGTACACTTCCTTGGCATTTGGTTTTACATCGACCAACGTTGGAGTGTTTACAACATTAAGTCAACAAAGCACAGGTAGTTTAATATCAGCTGGTTGCAGAGCTAAAGGTAGACCAAGTATAAGTTCTAATACTTTAAATGGTGTAAGCGAATTTGAACCTGGTTCAGGTTATGTCACACAAACTATTTCATCTTTTGCTACTGCCGTAGTAGGAGCAGGCACTGCTGTATTAACTTTCTCAGCAACACAAACAACAAATCCATTCCCTGCAGGTTCAACTATTGTAGTTACTGGATTTACTCCTACGGCTATTAACGGAACTTATATTGTAACTAATTCTTCTACATCATACGTGGCTTATTCGTTGTCAGGATCTTTTAGTTCTAGCATAAACGGATCAGTTTCTTCAAGCGTAACAATTACATTTACAGATCCAAACGTAACTAGTTTGGCTACAGTAACTCCTCGTGTAAGTAACGGTACATTAGGAGGTCCAACATTTGTTAATAAGGGGGCTGGATATAGTAATACAACAACACAGGTGGCAATTACAGGTAACGGATATGCAGATACATTCCAAACTGGATTAACTATTGTTATTAATAATTTAAGTTTGTTACCAAGTCAGGGATCAAACATTCAGTTTGCCGGTAATAATTCACAGGCTTATAAGATTACCAGTGCAGTCGCAGTATATGGAACAGTTGCTCCAAATATTCAAGCAAACATTTCAATAAGTCCAGCAATGACATTAGCATTAAGTCCTGTCAACGGAGCTGTAGCGACTATTCGTCAAAAATACAGTCAATGTCGTATTACAAATCACGACTTCCTATATATTGGTTCTGGGGATATAGTAAACTCATTATATCCATTAACAAATGACAGTGAATTAATTGTTAACAATCAAACAGTTGAAGTTAATTTTGGGCGTGTATTCTTTTCATCAACAGATCAGGACGGTAACTTCAAAGTTGGTAACTTGTTTGGTGTTCAACAAGCAACGGGTATCGTTACATTAAGTGCTAGCCAGTTTGGATTAACAGGATTGAGTACATTGAGCTTGGGTGGTATTAGCGTAGGCGGATCAGCCACTATTGTACAACAGTTTAGCACAGATGGCGCATTTACCGCTAATAGCGACAGTATTATCCCAACACAAAGAGCTATTAGAACTTACTTGGCTAGTCGTTTAAGTCAAGGTGGATCAAATACCTATACCGGACAAATGACAGCCGGTACAGTTGTAGTTGGTGGCGCACAGTATATTCGTTCAAGTATTCCTAACGGACAAGTAGGATCATCCGTTAAAATGTTGAATAAAGTGTATGTAGATGCCTACGGAGTAGACGGAAATATGATAGCTTTAGACTTCTTTATGAACAATAGTATACATAGAAGCTCAAGTCAGCAATAAGATAAATATTAATAGACCAGAGGAATGAAATAAGATGGCACAGTTTAAATTAGGTAGAATTAAGTTTGTTTACCAAGGTACATGGACTACAGGAACCGGATATGTTGTAGATGACGTCGTTACAGTCGGCGGCAGAACTTATATTTGTACAACAAGTAACACAGCAAGTGCTACTTTTGCAACAGATTTTAGTTCAGGGTACTGGAGTGTAGTTGCAGACGGAAGTCGATGGACTGGTAACTGGACAAATAATCAATACTATCTTGTAAACGATCAAGTATTATATGGCGGAGTTGTTTATCTATGTACGACTGCTCATACTAGTGCTTCTTCTACAGCTACCATAACACCAACAGCCGCAACTGCTAATGGTACTACAGCAACACTTACATTTACAGCATTAAGTTCAAATATTCAACCATTTTTAGTTGGTGCAAGTATAACTGTTTCAGGATTTTCAGCACAAACTGGATTTAACGGAACATTTACAGTAACAGCATGTACAGCTACTACAGTTAGTTATGCTCTTGCTCAGTCATTGACTGGTACCGTAATGGGTACTGTTAGCGGTACAGGCACCCTAGGACTTGAAGTTAATCAAAGTAACTGGACATCATTTGCCAGCAGTTTTAACTGGACAGGTGCATGGACAATTAATACACGTTACAAATATAATGACTTAGTAAGCTACGGTGGTTTAAATTATATTTGTAATACAGCTCATGTTAGTGCAAATACAACTACACTTGGATTAGAAGCTAATCAAAGTTCATGGACTGTATTCAATACAGGAGTAGCATATCAAGGACTTTGGAACGGTAACAGTACACATTATCGTATTAATGATATTGTAAAATACGGTGCAAGTCTTTGGATTTGTACAACAGCACACACTAGTTCTGGCACATTTGCCTCAGCAAACTTTAGTGTTTTTGTTAATGGTTTAGAATATGTGTCAGGCGGAAATAATGCTTGGGTCGGTTCTATCACATTAACTGCGGCTAGTGCATCAGGCGGTACTGCAACATTATCTTTTGCTACACAATCTGCTATACCATTTGCAGTTGGTCAAAGTATAACAGTCAGTGGAGTTACACCAAGTTCATTTAATGGTACATTTATCGTAACTGGAACTCCAACAACAACTCAAGTATCGTATGCATTGGCTGGATCATTGACAGGATCGGTCTTTGGTACTGTTGCCGCTAACTATGTTACAGGCGACATCGTTTCTTACGGCGGAAATTTATATACTGCAATAGCAAGTAACACAGCTACCACACCTAGTACAGGCACAGCCAGCTGGCAAGTTTTCAGTACAGGTTTTAGTTTCCAAGGTGATTGGTCAGGTCTTACAAGTTATAAAATTGGACAAGTAGTTCGTTTAGGTGGCTATACATATATGGCCATGGCAGATAATGCACAGCAAACTATTATTGCTAATCAAACATCTAGCGGTAGTAATTCTGTAAGTGTTTCAGCAACAGGTAGCTTGGTTGCAAACTTGCCAATTGTATTTTCTGGTACAAGTTTTGGTAACATTGTATCTGGTACAACATACTATGTCGGTACTATCATTGATAGTACACATATCACATTGCTTACAAGTTCAGGCGGTTCAACACTTGCAGTAACTAATGCCACAGGATCATTAACTGGTACAACACAAAGTCAACCTCCGTTCAGTACATATTGGACTCGACTAAATGCAGGTATACGCTGGAACGCTGGAACAACTCAGTCTTATAATGGATTAAGCGGAACAAATATAACAGCCGCAGGTTCAGGCGCACAATTTAACGTAACAACAAGTGGAACAACATATTCGGTAACTGTTAAATCTGGATCACAAGGTACTGGTTATAGTGCAAGTACAACATTAAAGATTTTAGGAACACAAGTTGGCGGTATCAGTCCAGCTAATGATATTACTATTACTATAACAGGTGTAACTGCTGGTGCAATTAACTTATCAAGCGGTATTACATGGACTGGTTATAGTGTTACTTGGATTACTGCATCAAACTATGTTTTAGGTGATGTAGTTTATTTTGGTGCAAACAGTTATATTTGTGTGTCTGCACATACTTCTGCATCTGGTAATCGTCCAGATGCAGACACAACTGGCACATACTGGAATTTATTAGCTAGCGGTGCTGAAAGTGCTGTGTTAACAACACAAGGTGATTTAGCCTATTACGGAACAAACGGTCCTACTCGTTTACCAGTTGGTACCGACGGACAAATTTTACGTGTTGGCGGAACAATTCCATCTTGGGCATATTACGGACAAATTAATAATATTGTTTATGTTAGTTCAACTACTGGTGTGGATTCCTTAGGAGCCAGTCAAGGTACAACTATTGATAAACCATGGGCAACTATTAGATATGCGTGTTATCAAATTGAAAATGGTTATTTAAATACTAATACCACAGGATTATTATCTATTAATAAACAATTCATGTTGAAAGAAATCAACAACTATGTTTATTATTCATACAGTTTTAACGTAACAGGTACGTCAGTTCAAACAATTACAGTAGGCGGTACTAGTTCAATAGCACAGACTGTGACCACCAATATGTATTCTGGAATGCCTATTGTGTTTACACAAACATCAGGTAATATTGTTGCAGGTACAACATATTTTGTTGCTCAAGTGATAAATTCAACTTCATTTAATATTGCAACAACCTATGCTAACGCAACTGCGGCAAGTCCTACATTGTTTACAGTAGGCACAGGTTCTGCAAACATCGGTACTTACAGTTACAATCAAGCTAAAACAGAACGCGATACCGGAACAGTTATTGATGGTTTGTTATTTGATATCGGCCGTGGCGGCAACTACAAAACAACAACTAATGCATTGGCATATTTTGCAAATTCCACAACCTTTGCAACTAATGTGAATGCATATGATATTCCTCCATTTGTATCAGCATTGAATTATTTGAATACATTAGCAACAAACTATGTATTAACAAACACATCGGCCGCAGTAAGCTATCAAAGTACAGTATGGCCAGGTGTAACTATTACTGGTGCTAGCGGTACTGGCGCAGTTGCAACAATTACATTTGCAACACAACCTTATGTTTATCCTGTTGGACAATTTATTACAGTTGCAGGGGTCAACCCAAGCGGATATAACGGCACATACATTGTTGTTGCAAGTACATTAACAAGTGTAAGTTATGCAAGCACAACAACTACTTCTTATGTAAGTGGCGGTACAGTTAACGTTGCACGAGCAACACAACAAATCAATACAGGATATACAGCAGAACTTACTGGTGTTGCAAGAGTAGCTAATTTAATTTCAATTATCACTAGCCCACTGACTCTTGGTTATACAACAAACGTACAGCCAGCGGCTACACCAAACACAACTATTTTTGTTAAGACAGGAACATATAATGAAGTACTACCAATTGTAGTTCCATCATACACTTCTATTATCGGTGACGAATTACGTGGTACCGTAGTTCAACCAGCAGGTCCAAATTTGAATATGATTAATGATAAAACAAGATCAATCAATTCGTTAACACGTATTCAAAGTTTAATTCCAAATTTATTACAAAATACTGCAATTACACCAACATCGGGTAATACTCAGTATTTGACTGTAACAGGTGCAAGCGGTACTGGTTCTGTTGCAACATTAACTTTTGCATCACAGACATCTGCACCATTTAACGTAAATCAATATATTACTGTAACTAGTGTAAACCCTTCTGGTTATAACGGAAGTTACATTGTAACTGCTGTAACAACTAATAGTGTGAGTTATACTTCCACTACTTCTGCATCTTATGTAAGTGGCGGAGTTGTAAGTGGCCAAGCTACTGGATTACCAGCAGGCGATGTAGGAAGCACAACCGTAGTTAATCAAATTAACACAAGTGTTAGTTTAATTAATGATATGATTTATAACGGTCTTCCAAAGACTCCTGCAATCACTATCCCACAATTAACTGGATACAATACAAGTTATCTAGTAGGATTTGGATACGGTATAACACAGATTCAAAATAACTATTTGTTTATCAAAGCAGAAATTGCCGCATATCTAAATACATATTATAGTAGCGTGTGGACAACATTTGGCGGTACAAACCAAACAGAAACATTACGTGATATCGGTTTCGTATTAGATGGCCTACAGTACGATATGACTTATGGTTGTAATAATCAAAGTATTATTAATGGTAGCTCTTATTACAGTTTACAAATTCCACAAATCTTAGCATCATACAATGCCGCAACTGTTGGAGCACTACAACGTTTACAAGCAATTATCAGTCAGATAGTTACAGGTACAAGTGTAACAGCAACAAGCGGTAACTCTGTAACGCAGTCAACTGGCGGTTCAGCAGGTTCAGCCGCAGCCGCAAGTTTTGCCGCAGGCCGCGTTGGTGATGTAATTTACTGGTTACAAAATGCTACAAGTAATGCAACTACATTAACACTAGTCGGTAGTGTGAGTGGTACAACTTTAACTGTTACTTCAGGAACAGGTAATGGAATTTATATTGGTTCTATGTTAACTGGTACAGGTGTTGTGGCAGGTACATATATTGTTAATCAATTAACAAGTTCTGCAAGTGCAACAGCGGCTACAACATTAGCCAGCGGAGGATCAGCTGGTACTAATACATTTGTGGTTTCAAGTGCAACAGGTATTGCGGCAGGACAATTAATTACAGGTACTAACCTTCCAGCTGGATCTTATGTTAGCTCATCATATATTAGCGGAACAAGTATTACCGTAGTTAATGCGTTTGGTGCTCCACAAAACTTTACGTCAACTGGCGGTACAGGTGCATACTTATTCTATCCAGCTAACGGTGCAGGTACTTATACGTTGAGTACTAGTGGCAATACTGGTACAACATTTACAGCATTGTCAACATTCACACCAGTAACAAGCGGTGCGTATGCCTTAGTAACCAATCAATACTTACAAACAGCATATAATAATTTAATTGCAAGACAAACCGAAATTGCAAGCGATGCTCAAGTTTGGGTTCAAAAATATTATCAAGCATATCCAATCAGTCAATCATTAACTCAACGCGATGCTGGTTATATTGCATTGGCATTAGCTTGGGATGTTTTATTTGGTACTAACTTTAATAGTATTGCATGCGGTCGTGCATTTAATCGTTTAAACGCAAGTGCGTTGGCATTAGTGGCAAATACAAACCAAGAATTGAATGCAACAACCGGTGCAATAACATTTATTGGATTTAAAGCAAAACAAATTGCAAGTGCAGGTTCGACAGTTCAAGCACAAACATTGATTGATGATATCGTAACTAAGATCAATGGACAAGTAGCGTTTAATACTGTTGGTTCAGCAATTCTTGCAGGTACACAGACTATTGCCTATGGTACAGCAGACGTAATTACTGTAACAACATCGGGCGGTACAGCTACATTCTCAGTATCGTTGACTCCAGCAACTACTGGACAAACTATCACATACATTACTGCTGGTGGTTTAGCAACATTTAGTAGTGCTCAAACATTAGTTAAAGGTACATCTGTTACTCTTGCGGCAGCCGCAGGCGGTATGTCAGCAGGCACATATTATGTAACAACTGGTGTAAACAACAGTTTTACTGTAAGTTTATCTAGCAGTTATGCAAATGCAGTGGCGGGAACACCTGGTTCATTTACAGGTGGTACAGTTACTGGAGCAGTTGGCGTAGTAACTATTGGTACATACTATAATACTATCGCATCTGTAACAGTAACATCTGGTGGTAACTGGAACAACACAAGTTTATACAGTGCCGCACAAGCAACAACAACTACAAGTTCAGGACAAGGTTTAACATTGTCATTAGGATTTGTATCAAGTAGTTATTCAACTACAGTAGCTGGTGTACAAACATCTAGCAATATTGTAACACTTGGAAGTACAGCAGGTATGCCAACTAACATGCCAATTACATTCTCAGGTTTACCAGCTTTAGGTTCTGTAACAGCAACAGCTACTACAACAACCAGCAATTTAATTACAGTTGCAACTACAACAGGCTTATCAGTTGGACAGCAAGTGTACTTCACAGGTACAGTATTTGGTAATATTGTTCCAAGCCAGTTATACTATATTGCAAGTATCCCAACACCTGGAACTAACGGTACAATTACTGTTAGTTTAACATTTGGTGGCGGTAATGTGGCATTGATATCAGCAACTGGTACAATGACAATGGCATTCAATAACGCAGGCGGACTATGGAATAATACTACATACTGGATTAATTCATTGCAATCTGCCGCAACATTAAGCACATTGGCAATTACTAGTACAACAGGTGTATTCAGTTGTGCAACAAGTTCAGTAACATTAACAGTAGGACAGCCAGTTGTTATTACTGGTACGTTCTCAGCTGGTAGTATCACTGGTTATACTAGTGGTGCAACATATTATATTATTGGTAATCCAACATCAACAGCTTTCCAATTGTCAGCAACATTAGGCGGAAGTGCTGTAACATCAACAACATCAGGTGGAACAATTACTGGTATTACTGTAACAGTTCCTGCCGCAACATTAACATTGACCAACAGCTTTAAGAGTGGTACAGCATACACAATTACTAATACAGTAACTGGTATGTCAGCTACAACCACTGCTGGAGCAACAGTGACATGGCCATATTTAAATAATCCAATGATTAATGGTTCATTAACTTACAATGATAACGTTCTAACAATTCAAGGCACAGAAATTCTTCGTGCTAACATTCCATTCCTGGCCGCAGAAGCATCTGCTTATACAGTAGCAAGTTACGGCGGTACAGTATCCAGTATAACATCTGGTAGTGTTGTTAATACAAGTGGCGCACATAATTTATTAGTAAATGACCCAGTAGTGTTTACTGGTACTGTTGGTTCAAGCAATATTGTTGCTGGTACTACTTATTATGTTTTAACTGTGCCAAGCTCAACAACATTTACTATCAGTGCAACTCAATATGGCACAGGTACACAAACAACATTTACATTAGCAACAGGTTCGTTAGGAAGTTTAACTGTAGGCTACTACTATAACTATGCTAAGTGTGTACGCGATACAACAAACTTTATCAATGCGTTGATTTATGATATTAATTATACAGGTAACTGGAAATCAATGCGTGCCGCAGAACTTTATGTTAACGCGGTGGCAGGATCTACAACACAAAACTTCTATCTAGTAAGAAATGCATGTGGTATTCGTAATCAAACTATGAACGGATTGACTGGTGTTTTAAGTACAGCAAATGCTTATGGAACACGTCGACCAACAGCAGGTGCGTATGCAAGTTTAGATCCAGGCTTTGGACCAAACGATCAAAATGCATGGGTCTATGCACGTTCAACATTCGTACAAAATTGTACAATGTTCGGTTACGCTTGCGTTGGCGCCAAAGTTGACGGTGCATTGCATGCCGGTGGATACAAATCAATGGTTGCAAACGACTATACTTGTGTTATCGGCGATGGTATCGGTTGGTGGACAACTGGAACAGGTTCATTATCAGAACTTGTTTCAGTGTTTAACTACTACAGCTACGCTGGATACATGAGTGAATTAGGAGGACGCATTCGTGCTACTAACGGTAACAGTTCATATGGTACATACGGTGTAGTTGCCGAAGGTGTTGACACATTTGAAACTCCAATTTACGGTACTGTAAATAACAGAAGTTACGGACCTCAAGTTACTAACGTGGTTACAGATAGTACAACACAAATTTTACGTTTAGAATACGAAAATGCAGGTACAAACTACACCAATGCTATACCAACAATTAGTGGATCAGGTTATAACATTCTTTCTTTTGCAGATGAGTTCCGTGATGCTGGTGTATTTGAATCACGTTTAATTGACTTAAACAATGGTTTAGGTGTTGGCGGTTCAAGTTATGTAAGTTCTGTTAACGTAGGCCAAGGCGGTGCAGTAGGTTATATTACTATTGCGGCAGCCGACGTAGCATTGACTGGTTCATATAACGGAATGAAAGTACAAATTACTGCTGGTACAGGTGTTGGACAATATGCGTCAATACTAACTTATACTAACGGTAGTAAAATTGCACAAATTATTCGTACAACATTTGCAACCTTAACTGTTACCAGTTCAAGTACTACTGCATTAACTGTGGCAAGTACTGCAACATTATATGTTGGTATGCCAATTTACTTGAGTACAACCGCTACTAATATGAATTTGACTGCATATCAAGTTTATTATGTACAGGCTATTTCAAGTACAACTCAGTTTACACTAGCATTAACATCAGGCGGTTCTGCAATTACTGGTTTAACAGCAACTAGTGGACAAACAGTCAGCTTATATGCCGCTGGTTGGGATCATGTTGTACCAGGTACTCCTATAGTTAACACATTAGATTTAACTACAGCATATATTATTGAACCTTATGTTTCATTCACAGGTCCAGGTTATGCCGCAACAGCAAGAACATTACCAGCTACAGCAATCTGGTCAAGTATTACATACGGTGCTGGAAATTATGTAGCAATTGCCAATGGTAGTACATCGACTGCAATTAGCACTAACGGTAAAACATGGACTCCAGGTGGTGCATTAACAGCTTCTGCATTTACAAACGTTGTTTACGGTGGAGGTCAAAGTGCTGCCGCAACAGTAACACTAGGTGGATTTGGCGGATCTGGTGCTCAGTTGACAGCAGTGATTGGTACTGGAACAAGTTTAGGACAAGTAGTTGGAGTCAACGTAATTAACGGCGGTTACAACTATAATACTGCTCCATCATTATTGTTTACAGGTGGTGGCGGTACCGGTGCCCAAGGAACAGCAGTTGTTCTTAACGGAGTAATTCAATCAGTTATTATTACAGTTAATGGTTCTGGATATACTTCAGCACCGACTGTAACAGTTGTAACTAGTGCTATTACTGCGATTACTCCTATCACTTGGGGTAAAAATTATTTCAATAGCGGAAACGTTAGCGTAACAATCAGTGCTCCATTTAGTGGAACTGTTTGGAGTGGAAGTTCGAGTGCAACAAGTGGCTCATACTATTACTATTATAGTGGTGCAACTCAAGCTACAAACTATTACCTAGCAACATCGAGCGGAACATTTTCATCAACTGCTCCAACGTTTACAACAGGTACAGGATCTGCAGGAACATATGGTGTGTCATTGACATTCGTAGGTACTGCCGCAACTGCAACTCCAACATTGACAGATTACGGTGTCAGCAGTTACACAATTACTAACATTGGTTACGGTTATACTGCAACTCCTACTATTACAATATTAGATACTAGTGCTAAATTTGTTGCAATTTCTACAACAACTACAGCAACAGCTTATAGTACAGTAGCTAATTTAGGATCATCTTGGACTTCTGGTAACGCACTTCCATCCGCTGGATTTAACAGTTTAACTTATGGTAACGGAATTTATGTTGCAGTTGGTTACACTGGAACAACATCTAATGCCAGTGCTATTATTACATCTAGTCCAGACGGTGTTACATGGACTGGCAGAACAGCTCCAAGCGGTGCAACACAAGCGTTTACATCTGTGGCATTTGGCTGGACTGGACCAGGATCTAGTGCAACAACTACAGGTATGTTTGTAGCTATCGCAACTAACAGTACATCAACAGCTTACAGTACTAACGGTTTAACATGGACTACTGGTGGTGCATTACCGTCAGTTGCTAACTGGTCTAGCGTAACTTATGGTAACGGACGTTTTGTTGCAGTAGCCGCAGGTAGCAATATTGTTGCATACAGCAACAACGGTGGTGTAACTTGGTACTCAAGTGTAGCAAATAACGGTACATACTTACCATTAGCACAAAACTGGGGAATCTCATACGGAGAAGGACAGTTCTTTGCAACAGCAACAGGACCAACTCCTACAATGACAGCTACTACTTCAAGTGGTAACTTGATTACATTAAGCAGTACAGCCGGTTTGAACGTAGGAAATACTATTGTTCCAACAGCAGTGACTGAAACTACAGTGGCTAGTCAGACAATTAATGCAACAGCAATTGGATTGTCAACATCGTTTATTTCTAACGGTATTGCAGGCAACGCAGGTACAACATTAACTGCACCAGTTGGTTTAGGTCCGTTTGCACTAGGTATGTATTTGACTGGTTCAAATGTGACATCAGGAACTTACATTACTGGTAGCAATACATTTAATTCAACATCGTCAACGATTGCAGGATCTATATTGACCATTGGCGGTACAGTTACTGGTACTGGTACAACCAGTGCTTATAGTGTACAACCTGGAATGGCATTAACTGGCGCACAATTTAACACTACAAGTTCATACATTTGGAACACGTACTATCCAAGTGGTGTACAAACTGGTGTATTTGTACCAGCAGGTACAACTACTGGTGTAATTACAACAGGTAGTCAGTTGAGCGGTACAAATATAACTACTGGTGCTACTTATATTGTTTCAAATCCAACTACTTCAGGTAGCACAATTACTGGAACAGCATCTCCAAGCACAGTAGTTACATTCAACGGTAGTGTTTCTATAGTTAACGGACAAGGTATTTTAACTGTGTCTTCAACACCAAGCGGTGTTGGTATTCAACCAGGTTATATTCTAAGTGGTACAGGTGTTACAGCTGGCACAACTATTGTTGCACCATACGGTTCATCAACAACTCCAACTAGCTCAACCGGTCAGTGGATTGTCAGCGTAGCAACAGTAGTTAGTTCAACTGCATTGACAGGCACACCATATGTACTTACAACAACTGGTACTATCAACAATAATACATTAATACCAGGTATGGTATTGGCTAGTACAGGCGGTACTGGTACAATTACCGCTGGTACATATATTACTGGACAAATCAGTACTACAAGTAGTGCGGTAGGTACAGGTACAGGAGTAAGCGGAACAATTGGTACTACTACACTAGTAATATCTGGTTCATCGACTGGATTCGCTGTAGGACAATTAATTACTGGCGGTAGTTTGTTCTATAACACTTATGTAGTTGCTGTTTCAGTTGCAACCAACACAACAATTACATTAAGTCAGCCATTATATGCAACAATCGGTGGCGGAACATACAACGGTTATATTCCTGGTACTGCTGGACAATACTTTATTAGCACTACTAGTTTAGTAACCAGTGTTACTGTAACCGGTAATGCATGGGTAGCTAACACTGGCTCATTAGTTCCATCTACAACAATAACAGGCGGATTGACTGCTTATATTGCATATCAAAATACAAGCTCTGCAAGTGCAGTAGCAAGTCCAAGTTGGGCATCTGGTGGTACTATTGGTGCAAGTTCTTTTGTTGTTAATACTGGAACAGGTATCGTAGCAGGCCAATTAATTATTGGTACAGGCATCCCATCAGGAACAGTAGTAGCAAGTTCATATGTTCCTGGTAGTACAACAGTTCCATTAGCCGTGGGAGTCGCAGGAGGCGCGGCGGCAACTATTGCTGGGTCAAATGCTACTGGTACTTATAACTTCTATACAGCAGGCGGAACTGGTACATACACATTGAATACTAGTGCATTAACTATTTCAAGTGCTCAGACAATTGGCGGACAAAGCTGGACAATTACTCCAAGTCAAACAGCGGCAGCTGGTGCAATCACTGGTACACAAAATACAATTACAGTTGGAAACACAGCCGGTATGTCAGTGGGCGAACCAATAGTGTTTACGAGTAATATTGTTAGCACAACATTGACTACAACAGCCGCTACTGGTAACTTGTTAACAGTTGGTACAACTGTTGGTATGGCGGTAGGTGCTCCAGTCGTGTTTACAGCAGTGACCCAAACTGGTAATATTACTTCTACATCTAGTACTGGTAACACAATTACATTGAACTCAACTACTGGTTTAGTACAAGGTGAAACTATTGTGTTCACAGCAGTTAGTCAAACAACTACATTAACTGCTACAACTAACGGATCATTTACATTATCAAGTTCTAGTATTACTAACAGTATATTAACTGTTGGTACTTTGAGTGCAGGTACAATCACTCCAGGAGCTGTTATTTCAGGTGGTAGTATTCCTGCTGGAACATATATTATATCAAATATATCTGGTAGTGGTAACGGTAGTACTTGGAACGTAAGTACAAGTTCAGGATTTACACAAACTAGTACAAGTATTACAGGTACATTAAACATTATCACTGTTAACTCTAACAGCGGTATGTTAATTGGTGAAACATTTACAGTTGCTACTAACGTAGGTAACTTGATTTCAGGTAACACATATTATATTACTAAAACTATTAGTACTAACCAGCTTGCTGTAGGTACTGTGTATGGTGCCACAAGTGATTTGACTTTAGTAACAACTACTGGTCAAAGTGTTAGCGTAACAGCTGGTGCGACATTAGGCGGCGGTAATTTAACAGCTAGTACTACATTCTATATCACTAGTGTAGCAGGCAGTAATATTACAATTAGTACAGTATACAATGGTTCATCGGTAACTATTGCTAACGGTACAGGTGTATGGACATTTGTAGCAGGTGCCGCTTTTGGTAGTATTACAAGCGGTACAACATACTACGTTACAAGCATTCCAACTCCGGGTGTAAACGGTACAATCACTGTAAGTACAACTTATGGCGGTTCTAACTTAACTGTAACAAACGGAAATGGATCATGGTCAGTAACTGAAGGTGCAACATTTGGTGGATTAACATCCGGCTCGACATATTTCATTACTGAAATTGTTGGAAGTACACTAATATCAGTAAGTACAATTTATGGTGGAACCAATGCGGTAGTTACTAACGCTGGCGGATCTTGGACTGCACAAGCAGGTTCATTATTTGGTAACTTGATTTCAGGTAATACATACTATATTGCTAGTATTGCAGGCAATCAGATTACTGTAAGTGCAAGTAGTACTTTATCTCCAGTAATTACATTAGTTAATGACACAGGTGCATGGACAAGTACAATTGGTACAAACATCGCGGCAACAAGTTGGGACGGTATCAACTGGACACAGCAAACATTGCCAACATACGCAAGTTGGATCACTCCATCATTTGGTAATCCATTAGTTACAACAACTGGTTACACACCACTATGGGTAACCGCAAGTAACCAATCTGGTACAGTAGCGGCAAGTATTCATACCGGTGCAACACCGTTGGCACGTACAAAAGTAGCTAGTGGTGCTTTAACTGAAATACGTATGATTGAACCAGGCAGTGGATTTGCTAAAGGTGTTGTTACTGGAACTACGTATGTTGCTGGTACAACAGTTACCGTAACAGCCGTATCTGGAAATTCAATTACAATCGGTGCAACCAATTTAACAATTGGCCAACCAATTACATTTGCTACTGGGTTTGGTAACGTAGTTGCAAACACAACTTATTATGTACAAGTAACAAGTTCAGGTACAACACTAACTATCAGTTCAACTTATTATGGTAGTCCATTTAATGCAGGTACTGCAAGTAGCATATCAGTAGCTGGTACAGTTGGACCATTGAATTTAATTACTGTAGATCAAACAGAAAACATGTATAATCTACAACCAATTGAATTCAATACTGTAAGCTCTGGCGGATTAAGCACACAAACAACTTACTATGTAATTGGATCAACAATTCAATCTACTACATTCCAAGTTGCAACTTCATCTGCATTGGCAACAATTGGTACTAGTGTTACATTAACAACAAGTACTCCAACTGGTATGCAATATACAACAGGACCAACATTAACTATTACCGATCCTAACCAAGTTAACAAAGCACCAACTCGTGTACGTACAGGTGATGGTGTGTTAGGTAACCCAAGTTTCCCATGTCGTGGTGCTGGAAATGCAACAGCAACAGCAAGTATTACTGGCGATGGATATGCTGATATCTACCAGAATACAGCATTTATTAACGTTGCTAATTTATATGCATTACCTGCCGCAGGTGCTAACGTACAGTTCAGCAGTATTTCTAACGCATGGTACAAACTAGTTGCTACAAGTAATCAATTAGGACAAGCAGGTAACTATACTGCTACATTCCAAGTAAGTCCAAGTCTAACAACTTATCTTGCTCCACCGAACGGTGCATTGATTACTACAAGATTGAAATACAGTCAAACACGTTTAACTGGACATGACTTCTTGTATGTTGGCTCAGGTAACCAAACACAAACTAACTATCCAAACGTTACTGATGCAAATGCAATTCAGGCTAACCAAACATATCCAAATATTGGTGGTCGCGTATTCTTTACATCAACTGACCAAGACGGTAACTTTAACGTTGGTAACTTGTTTGGAGTTCAACAAGCGACTGGTACAGCTACATTGAATGCCAACGCATTTAACTTAGCTGGATTACAGAGTTTGACACTAGGTTCAGTAAGTTTAGGTGTAAATAGTGCAACGATTACGCAATTTAGTACAGATCCGTACTTTACTGCTAATAGTGACAATATTTTACCAACACAAAAAGCTATTAAATCTTACATCACAGCCCAAATTGGTGGCGGATCAAGTAGTTTGAACGTAAATACACTAACGGCAGGACAGATATACATAGCTGGTAATACTATTAGTAACCTAAATGGTAATCAAATTTATGTTAGCAGTAAGATGCTGTTCACAGGCGGAATTGACGGTGCTCCTGTAGCTACCGTATTCTTCTTATCAAGATAAAATAAAAACGGAGAAATAACATGGCAGGATCAGGAAATAAAGCAACGACACAATTGAACGCAGGTACACAGTCTACTTATTCGTTAATCTATACAGTACCAACCGGTTACTACGGTGTTTATAACATTTCATTTACAAACACTACAGCTTCTGCGGCAACTATTAGATTATATATAGGTGCAAGTACTGCGGCATCTCAGGTTGCCAGTGAAGCATATGAATACTTAACAACAGTAGTTGGTTATGGTGTGTTTGAACGTACAGGAATTGTAATGGCAGCTGGTGCAAACATTGTTGCTAGCTCAAGCGTTGCTGGTGTAAACGTTAACGTTTACGGAATTGAAACATCGACATCATAATTAGTATAAGAGAGAATAAAACATGGCACGTTATAATACATCGCTGGCAACAGAAATTGTTTCCGGAGCACAAACTCTGTTAACACCTGCACAAGGTGGTTACACAGAATTTCAAGGATCTGCACCGTACACGGTGGTTATCCCAGGACCAACATTATTTTTAGGACAGTCGCAAAGTTATTTTAACAACACTAGTGGTGTTGTTACACTTTCTGCTCCTAGCGGATATATTGCTGGTAGTCCTAGTTCTCCGGTGTTTAACGGACCAGGTGGTTCTAGTACAAACTTATTGGCCATGCCAGCAGGATCTAGTTGTATTATTGGATCTGATGGTACTAACTATAGTATAATTACATTCCCAGGCGGTAATCAATTTGGTATTAACGGAACTTTTTCAGCTGATTTGATTAGTACCAATACTGGTACCACCAATATCTACAATACAAATACTCAGACAGTTAACTTTGCAGGCGCGGCAACTAGTATCAATATTGGTTCTAGCACTGGTACAACTACTATTAACAATCAATTGTTAGTAAAAGGCGGAACAGTTGTTCTTAACTCTAGTTCAGTACGTACAGAAGATAAAAATATTGAAATTGGATATGTTAATCCAGTTACTTATGGTGGCGGTACTGTTACAACTATCGGTGGTGCGTTAGGCGGTAGTACAACATTTACAAGTATTACTGGTACAAAAGTAACTGGTGCAGGTACATACAGTGGTGTTGGACAATTTGCTACAAGTGGTAGCGGATCGGGTGCAACTTTTAACATCACTACAACTGGGTCAGGTACAACTTATACTGGTGTAACTACAATTACATTGGTTAATCCAGGAAGTAACTATGCAATCAATGATACAATTACTATTGGTGGTAACTTACTTGGTGGTACTAATAGTCCTAACAACTTAACATTCACTGTAAGCAACGTTAACTACAGTCCTTGGATTGCAACTATTACCGGTATGCCCAACACTACCAACTTGGTAAACGGTCAAGCTGTTAGTGCAACTAACGGTACAGGTAGTTTAGGCGGCGGCGGTACAAGTTATGTAATAAGCAACATTGTAAGTGGAACTAGTATTCAGGTAACAGTAACAGGCGGCACAACTCCTGTAGCTGGTACAATTACAGCTATTACTCCAGGTAGTGCTGATACATTTGCCAACGGCGGCGGCATATTATTATATGGAACTAGTAATCACACATTACAATGGGCAAGCAGTACATTAGGTCCAACAAGCGGTGGCGGTAACCCAGCTTGGGTTAGTTCAGAAGGGTTGTATATCAATACTTCTAATACATTTGGTATTCAAAGTGGTAGCAACGTTAACTTTAACTTATTGACCAACGGTCAAGCTACTGGTACTGTTAACATTGCAACCAACGCTGGTACAGGTAACTTGTTTACTGGAGCAAGTTCAGCAGTTAACATTGGTGCTAGCGGTGGTACTGCTACAATCAGCAACACTAACTTTACAGTTGGACAGTCTGGTGGTACAGTTACTTTTAACGGTATTACAACTTTCACAATGAATAGCGTAACAGCGTTTAACTTAACTGGCGGCGGTACAATGAATGCTGGTAGTACATATGGTTATTTTAGTTCGCTAGGCGTTGGTACTAACACTAACGGTGGTGGTGGTACAATTTATGCGGCAAACAACATTGTTGCTTACTACTCAGATGACAGATTAAAGACACGTTTGGGCAAAATTGAAGATGCTCTTGCTAAGTTAGAAACATTAAATGGTTTTTACTTTGAAGCTAACCAAACTGCTCAGGATTTGGGATATACTGTTCAACGTGAAGTTGGAGTTTCTGCTCAAGAAGTTAATGCAATCCTGCCAGAAATTATCAAACCAGCTCCAATCGACGCTAAGTACATGACAGTTCAGTACGAAAAGTTATTACCATTAGTGATTGAAGCAGTTAAGGAATTGTCAAGCCAAGTTAAAGAATTAAAAGCACAGATTAACAAGGAATAAACGATGACAACTCCTTCAAGTCCTATTTATATTAGTCAAATTGACGGCGAAATTGGACTGCCTAACAGCAGTCCATACAGCAATTTGAGTAATCTTAATGGATATGTAATTCCAGGACAACGTGATAGTTACCCAACTATGAACGAAATGCGTAACAGAGCATACTATCGTTCAAATAACAAGGGTAATTGCAACAACGGAAATTGTCCAAATAATTGTAATTGTGGTAACATTTGCTGTACAAACTGTTATAATTGTAATAACATCAATTGCACAAATTGCGATGGTCAAAACTGGTTACAAAACAACTGTAATTGCAACTGCACTTACAACTGTAACATTAATACCAACGTATATTATAACTGTAATTGTAACTGTAATTGTAACTGTAACTGTAACTGCTAATATACCACAAGGAATCTTATGATTTTTGAAATACTGACAGAAAAGTTTGGATCAAACCCACCTGATCTAAGAACGTTCTTCTATGACAACGAAAAAAATGTCTTAAGCGATGAAACAGGATTCGTCTATGAGTATCCCGATGCTTATGCAAATAATTTTGAAAATCGAGTACCATACAAACCATTTGATAAAGATCGTCCTTTAATTAAATCTCGCAGTACTAATCACGTAAAAATTCAACTAGGATTAAGTTGTAATTATAGTTGTGATTATTGCAGTCAAAAATTTGTGGAACGCCCACGTGAAACTAATGCTAAAGACATTGAAAATTTTATGGAAATGTTTAAGACTTTAGAGTTTAACGAAGAAGACGGTTTACGAGTTGAATTTTGGGGAGGTGAACCTTTAGTTTACTGGAAGACATTAAAACCCCTGGCCGAAGCAGTAGCAGAATTTTTTAAAGATTGGAGAAAGAAACCAGTTTTTAGTATTATTACTAATGGTAGTATTTTAACAGAAGAAATCTGTGCTTGGCTATACAGTATGGAATTCCATGTAGCTATCAGTCATGACGGGCCAGGACAACATGTACGCGGACCAGATCCATTTGCAGATCCTAAGAAACGTGAAATTATTTTAGATTTATACCAGATTTTGCGTCCTTTAAATCGCATCAGTTTTAACTCAATGTTAAACAGACAAAATCTTAGTCGTAAAGCTATATTTGATTATTTTATTAATTTTACAAATGATCCCAATGTTAGTTTAGGTGAAGGTACCTTTGTAGATGCATATGATGCCGATGGCCTACAACACAGTTTACAAACTAAACAAGATCATTTCGAATTTAGAAAAATCGCGTTCGGAGAAATTTACGGATCTAACGGTGAAATCGGCTTTGGCAACATATTACAAAAAGTTGATAATTTCACAGAATCAGTATTGACCCATCAGCAAGCAGACTATTTAGGTCAAAAATGCGGCATGGATGACGAAAGAACCGTTGCATTTGATTTAAACGGCAATGTAATTACTTGCCAAAATGTCAGTGCTATCGAAATTAACAAAAACGGAGAACCTCACTTAGGTGGTAAGATTACTGAGATCGAGGACGTAAAAATTACTACTAGTACACACTGGAGTAATCGTGCAGAATGTCCAAGTTGTCCAGTGTTGCATATTTGTAAAGGTGCATGTATGTTCCTTTCAGATGAATTCTGGACTACAAGTTGCAATAACGCCTATAGCGATAACGTACCATTGTTTGCCGCAAGTATTGAAAAAATAACAGGTGGTTATGTTCCTTACCATATTAAGGGCAAAGGATTACCATTAGAGCGCCAAGATATCTGGGGCGGTGTATTCAAACACGAAGAAGAAAAGAAAAAAATAATACCTATTAAGATTGTCAGTGAAAAAGTTGCTGTAATCGACAATGTCGAAGTTTACGGTAAGAGTTCCTTGATAAATACTGAACAGGAATAAGGAATAGCAGATCATGAATTTAACTCAAAATTTAATACAGTTTCAACATTCGCAGTTGATAGCACTAGATATAAAATTTACTGACACTGGATTTCAGTGGACAGTATTTGATGCCTATAAAAAATCAGAATTGCAGTTGGAATGGGCTAGTTTAGCAGATAATACCGTTACTGCTAGAAAAGTAGCCGGAGTTAGATATCCAAGCCCTGCTGACGAATTTGCATGGGAAACAGAAACACATAGAGTTTATAGTCAAACTTCAGGAGTCTATCCTGGTGTAACAGCAGGAATTTCTGGAGAAATAAATTGGACAGATATTACCAACAATGAGGGATTTTCAGATCATGCTATTTTTGCAATCACTCACCCAGCTGACCAAGTTACTGTAAGAAATTTAAATGTAAGATACGTTCAACAAACTGCTTTGAATACAAGAACAGGTATCCCATTATACAATTTAGTAGCCAATTCACAACTACATAAGAAAAATCCAGTTAGGGCAATGTCTTTGCAAAAGAATAGTCCTATGATTTTAATTTCTATTCCGTTTGCAGAAATGAATCCATCAGATTGGAACATGATGGTTGCGTTGGGCGATAGCGATCCTGGCCTAGTAAGAATATCGTCAGGCGAACAATTCACAAATGTAATCACCGACGAGCTTGGCAGAATCGTATATACTATGCCAAAAGTTTATTTTACAAATAAGACTGCTACTGTCAGCCCAGACGGCTATGTCGATTTACCGTTTTACTTAGGAACTCCTACCGATTTAAATCCCCCAGCAAAAACAAGCTCTGAGCATGGATTGCCTATAACGGATCACAATGCAACTATATATTTAAAAACTACGGCAGGTCACTTGAATAAACAACAAGTACAAACAGTCAACGGTGTAGGAACTGTTCGTTTAATTGCAACACATCTTGTTCCAGGTGACACTATCACAGTAAGTTGTGGTTTTCAATATTGGTCAGGATCAGACGACTGCGTTATAACCGTACAATAAGGTTTTTATGAAAATAGGCATTATAGGTAGTGGTACCGCCAGCGCCGTTTCATTACTTGCAATTTTTGATAAATTTAAATTCCATAGATGCAAACACATAGATGTGTATTGCATATACAATCCTGACATTCCTGTAACTACTGTGGGCGAAAGTACTAGCCCTATAATGCCTAGTTTACTTTATCATGCTATTGATTTTTCTGTTACTGAAGAATTAAAAGAGTTCGATGGTACCCTTCGCTGGGGTACTCGTTACTACTGGGAAGATATTAATGATAAAAATTTCCTAGTAAGGCATGGACATACAGGATTGCATGTCAACAGTGAAAAATTTAGCGGATTTGTTATCAACAAACTTGATAAATTATACGATAATTTTTTTCAAATACACGGTAATGTCTCAGACATAACACAAGATCATACTCACGTATCGATATTAGTCGACGGAGTGCAACATAAATTTGACTATATCATCGATTGTAGAGGATCACCGTCGGCCGAAGAAATGGATAGTGGACTATACGAATTTCCAAAATTTGAAACAGTTAACTCAGTAATACTATTTCCTGACTTTAAAGAGTATAACGAAGATTTAACAAGTGCATATCCACATGACGACGGCTGGATGTTTGGAGTACCATTAACTCATCGTAAAGCCTTTGGTTATCTATATAATAAAAATATAACAACTCAGGAAGAAGCGATTGAAAAATTTTCTAAATTAAAAAATATTGATGCTAGTAAATTAAGAAAATTTAGCTGGAGACAGTATTATAAAAAAGAAGCAATGAATGGACGCATATTATCCATGGGTAACAGACTATATTTTCTTGAACCTGCACAAGCATTGCCGTTACATTTTTATATAAATTTGTCTGTAGAGTTTATTGAAACATTAATTAAAGGTACTAATTTACAAACACCGCATTTTAATAGAGGAATTAATACTTCTTATCTTAAAAGTATGGAAGATATGTTGAATTTAGTTGCACTAAACTATGTAGGTCCTTGCAAAAAAGATACGCCTTTCTGGAATACAGTCACAGCACTGGCTAAAGAACGTTTACAAACATCGGAAAGATTTCAAAAATATGTAAGATTGTGTCAGCAGACTGGAGAATACGAGCAGTATTGGGCACACAATTCAGCCTTGATGAAAGAATATATCGAAGGCTTTGATATTAAACTAGATCAACTAAGTCAAATATAGTTTGTAATTTGGTACGAATAGTTTTACTGTTAAAACTATTACGTAGTCCTTGATGTAAGGGTTTAGGTGTGCGATCTACAGTAGTCCAAGCCCAACCAATGTGTTCGTCACTCAAGACAGGAACAAACTCGTTATCTATTACACACAAATAAGTATGAAAATTAAATACTTTATCGTTACTGACAAATGTTTCTAATGGGATTGTTTTAATTATTTTAGGCACTGCACCTATTTCTTCTTTAATTTCGCGTTGAAGACCTTGCCAAGGTGTTTCACCTATGATGTTTGTCCCGCCGACTAATCCCCACGTGCCTTCGTGTTTACCGTGACTTTTTTGAAGTAATAAAAATCGTTGTGTAGATTTAGCATAAAATAATGCACCACTACAAACTATTCTATCTTTTACAATATTATTTTCCATTGGCCCACACCATATTCACCTTCAAAGCTCTTGACCCATGCAACCCCGTTCCACAAGTACTGAACTCCAGTGTATATATTCGTTTGCCATACCATAGTGTCTGATTCTAGAGCGGCATGAAAAATAACTTGCCATACTGAACCAGTATATTCTATAATGTCATTAGCATTAGCTACTAAACTGCCCCATACGACAGCAGGATTTGTATTAGTCGTGTTGCCTATATCTTCAATAATTAGATAACGTGTACCTGCTATTGGGTTGTTAGGTGTATAAGTTTGAGGATTAATAATGGCATCAAAAGTACCAGGGCTGTTTGGTCGATAACTAGTAGCGGCATTGTAATCTTTTACATCTGTACTTAAAAATCCGTTACTATCAATTCCAGTATTGCTAGTCAATGTATCTGTATTATAATTAATTTGTAAAATTGCAGGATTTGTAGGATTAATAGCAATAGTACCTATAACGTAAGTCCCATTTGGTTGCAACAAATACAACATACTAGAACCTGCAACATATTTTCCGGGGAATAAATTGAATACACTTTCCCAACTTTGAGGATTACTGATCGGAGTAGGAATAGTCAACGTCGGTTCTGGAGGATTAACACCTCCTCCTGATTCTAACAAAGTTGCCTGGCCGTCGTATACTGCTATAGGAAATCCTGTAACTGTAACATTTTCAGTAGCAAGCAAATTGCTAAATGACGGACTAGTGCCATCAGATTGTAGTGCAGGATCTATTCCTAATCCTTCAACATACCCAGACGGATAAGTTCCTTCGGACCCATAGACACTTGTAATAATTTTTGTAATAACACCAAGATGTTTGACCTTAACTGGAGGACTAATCCAGATAGGAGAATCTAAACTTAATGTTGCTATATCAATAGGAGTATCATTGCCGACAGGAACTTGTCTACTATCCCAAACGATATCTCCTAAATTAAGAACTGATAAACTAGTCCAGTCAATATAGTTGTCTGTGGTTTGCAATTCTAAACTAGGGTTGAATAACACTAGTATTTGTTCTAATATTTGTAATTTTTGATCAGTACTGCTAGTCCAAATATCGCATTTCATCTTTAATTGAAAAGGAGTAGGCATCAAGCGTTCAACTGTATAATTACGTCCTTGATTTCCGGTATAATTATTTCCGTTAATATCTCTTTCGCGAAAATGCAACTTGCCTACATAAGTTTGATCAGCTAACCTATTTCTATCTAGTTCTAAACCAGTTACATACACACTTATACGTGGAATACTATTAACAGCATTTTCACTGTTTTGACGTATGATGCTGGCCACTTGACGATCTGCATCGCCGTACATTACGGGTACTTGATGTAGTGTTCCATCTCCATATTTGACCACAAAATTACTGAGCACTCGTATAGTTTGTGTCAAATATCTTCTTACTTGTCCGTCATAAAACCACTGCATTATAGATCCGCCCTAGGTTTGAGAGCAGTTGATAAACTTGATCGTTGTGCATCTCGTGTATTATATAGTGTAACTGTCCATTGACCAGCAGTAGGTATGGTTTGTTGCGTGTTGTTTATAGTTGGCAATGTGATTCTTAAACAAGTTGTTTGTATTCCTGCTGGACTTGTATACAAATATGAACTATACATTGTCGGATAATCACTTAATGCATATTCTAATTGCGTTACACCAAATTTAAATACTACATAAGGAATAGCATTGTTTGTTGCATACAATATTCTAGTATTGATTTGTGTGTCGCCCAGTGCTAATGAAATCACATCACTTGATACTTGATCATTATAGGTATAATTTGTATTGTTGATAAAGCCAGTTTTTAATGTTGATCTTGTATCATTATTAGTCATATTCATTCTAACCGCATCTTCTACTTTAATCCATGCACTGCTTGGTCCGTCAAAACGAAATAATCTGTTAGGTAAGAAATCTGTTCTCAAGAAAAAATCATCTGTGCCTGGGTTTTCGGGAAATTGTATACCAAACCCAAATGCATTACCATTGGCAGGATACCCATTACCAATTAAATATCCTGTGTATCCAGGACGAACTGGTTTAGCATTGTTTTCATTAGCAAGATAATTGATTTGGCTTGCATCTAATGTAGTTTCGTCAGCAGTCTCTAGTAAGGGTTTTCCAGTGGTTGGATCTACAGCCAAGGTGTAGAATTGTCTAGTTTCATATCCGCTCATAGGAGAATCTGCTTCTGCCTGTGCAACTATTTGTTGATTAATTTCCATCTCTTTGTTGAATGTACTCAACAAGTCTTTAAGAGTAACGTTAGCTCCAACAATTGGATCGCCATTGGCATCTGTAGCGGCTTGATTAAAAATTGATTGAAATTGTTGTTGATCGTTGATACGTTTAAGTTTTAATCTATATAGATGCGGAAACCACGTAACACTAAATCCTTCACTTGCACGGCCTACATCGGTAACTTGATAATATCTAGGTAAACTTACATCAAAATCGTTTAGAGCAAAATCGTCACGTAGATGCGGCAATTCTAAAACATCTCCGCTAATAGGTTTACGTCCAATAGTTTTAATAATGTCATTAATATGAACAGTCATATACAACGTATCGTTATCAATAAACAATCCAAATTGACTTAAATTAAAATCAATATTCTGTACGTTATACATGCCTCTAATTCTATACACTTCAGTTTCATACTTACTATCGCGATTTTCTAAAAAAAGCAAATCTTGAATGTTAGTAACATTATCATTTGGATAAAATGGCTGTTCGGCAGTGGCATTGGCTTCCTGGGTATTTGCACCCAACAATTTGTGCCAATAAACATCGGTTCCACCTACTGTGAACATTTCGCTAGCTTGACGATCTATAAATTGATAGTCGTTGCCTTTTTCTGGTTTGTATAAGGATAATCGTGGCATATTGATATTTATCGTTAGCTAAATATAGTAAGAGGACAAAAATATGGACGATTTGCCATCAAGTACGCAAAGCAATTCTACTCAAGAGCGAAATAAAGTGTTTGATTATATCAAAACTATGCTGGGTGACGGCATGATTGATGTAGAGCTAGATAATAAACATCTAGAAATTGCGTTAGATCGTGCATTAAACCGCTATCGTCAACGTAGTCCAAATGCTGTAGAAGAAAGCTATTTGTTTTTAGAACTAATACAGGATCAAAATGAATACAGATTACCTGACGAAGTTATTACGGTACGTCAGGTATTTCGTCGTGCTATCGGTTCCCGTACCGGTATTGGTGCTGGCGGCACATTATTTGAACCATTTAATTTGGCCTATACAAATACCTATTTAATGTCAGGTAGTATGATGGGCGGTCTAGCAACTTATGATGCGTTTGCTGGATATCAAAAGTTAGTAGGTCGTATGTTCGGTAGCTATATTGAATTTTTATGGAAACCAACTACGCATATTTTAAATATTTTACAACGTCCTTTTGCCCAGGGTGAACAGATTCTTGTTCAAAGTTATAACTATCGTCCTGATTGGGTTTTACTACAGGATGTCTATGCTAAACAATGGTTAAAAGATTATGCACTTGCCACCGCCAAAGGTATGCTAGGGGAAGCTCGTAGCAAATTTGGTAGCATTGCAGGTCCTGGAAGTCCTATTACTTTAAATGGAACCGCTTTGCTAACTGATTCAAAAGCTGAATTAGAAAAATTAGACAAAGAGATTGAGAATCTAATTTCTGGCGGAACGGGCTATTACTTTATAACTGGTTAAGAAATTTCTTGACCTTGTAATAAAACTGTTATATACTAGAGCTAATATTAGGGGGCTCTATGATTATAGGTGTGTGTGGTTTTATTGGATCAGGCAAGGATACTATTGCTGATTATCTTACTAACTTTCACGGATTTAGACGAGAATCGTTTGCAAATTCATTAAAAGATGCAGTGGCACAAGTGTTTGGTTGGGACCGTACTATGCTGGAAGGCCGCACTAAACAAGCTCGTGAATGGCGCGAACAAGTAGATCCGTGGTGGGCAGAACGTTTAAGTATGCCAGAATTAACTCCACGCTGGGTATTACAATACTGGGGTACCGAAGTTTGTCGCAAGGCTTTCCATGATGATATTTGGATTGCTTCATTAGAGAATAAACTACGCAACTCAAAAGATGACATAGTTATTAGTGACTGCCGTTTTCCTAATGAAATTAAATCAATTAAAGATGCCGGCGGAATTGTTATTCGTGTAAAGCGTGGTCCAGAACCCGACTGGTATCGAGATGCCGCTGATATGAACGCTGGCGACAAATGTATAAATTGGATGCTAGCTAAAACTAGAATGGAAAAACTAGGAATTCATGCTAGTGAAACTGCTTGGGTTGGAACTAAGTTTGATTATGTGTTTTCTAATGATAGTAGCATTGATGATTTATACGCTCAAGTAAAAACTCTCATAAATCCGGAACAAGATCCCCTTGCCGCCATTGAACACCTTCTCGATGAAGAACCCGTTGACAATTGGCGCACACAGTCTTTAAGTTAGTTTGTTTACAATTATCTAAATTTCCATCAATGTGGAACACATTAAATACTTCTTTGTGCGGGCTTTTAAACCCGCATTTGTCGCAAGTATGTTTTAGTTTGTATCCAGCCTGCTGCCATCTAGGCAGTTTGACACCTCGTAGGCAGTTACCGCACAGGCTTCTGTAATAAGTCTGTCCGTTTTTATAATAATTGATGGCTACCGGTGCCCTTCCGCATGAACATAATGGTCTCATATTTTATTTAAGCCTTTTTAGAGCCTTTTTGTAGGCTTATATAAGCATTGATTTACCAAAATGCCATAAATACATTAAGAACATGTACTCATGGAGATAACACAATGGCTCAATTAAGTTCACCTGGAATTAGCGTAACCGTAGTTAACGAATCGTTCTACACGCCTTCTGCACCAGGTACCGTACCCCTTATCGTAGTTGCTACTCAAGCAAACAAAATGAATTCAGCTGGAACAGGTATTGCTCCAGGCACACTAGCGGCAAATGCTGGAAACGTATACCTGTTGACAAGTCAAGCAGACTTAGGCGCAACATTTGGTGTACCATACTTTCAAACAGATGCTAGCAACAATCCTATCAATGCAAGCGAAATTAATGAATACGGTCTACAAGCCGCTTACAGTTTCTTAGGTGTTAGCAGTCAAGCATACGTTGTTCGTGCCAATGTTGATACAAGTCAATTAATTGGTTCAGCATCAGTTCCAGTAGGACTTCCATCAAATGGTACATACTGGTGGGATACTGCAACAACAAGTTTTGGTGTTTTCCAATGGAACGCAAGTGCAGTTACAGCAACTAACGGTCAAAGTTTTGTAGTACAAAATCCAGCAGTAATTAACGCAGGATCTGGTCTATACAATACTGGAACTTTTGCTCCAAATCCAAGTTTTGGTGCTGTCGGTAGTTATGCAGTTGTAACAGCTACAACACTAGCTCAGTTATGGTACAAACAATATAATACTGCCAACGACGGCACAGGTGGAGCATCCGCCGCCGCAAGCACAGCTGGCACATGGGTACAAGTTGGTTCAACAGCTTGGGCCGCAAGTATGCCAACTGCTACAAGTACAGTAGCATCCACAGCCGCAACAGTTAGTAGTAGCGATACATTAATTGTTAATGGATACACAGTAACTGGTGCAACAACATACGCTGGATTAGTAACAGCATTAGGTTCACATGTATCTGGTGTAACAGCAAGTGTAATCAACGGTTATTTGAATTTATATTCAACAGGTGCTAACATTGTATTAAGTGGTACACTAACCAGTACAAACAAAATTATTGCCGCTGGGACATACTATGCTCCTACAGTGACTATTGCTCCACACTATCAAGTTCCTAACTATGGTTCTTATACAAATTCAGGTAGTGTTAACGGTTACCCAACTGGTTCTATCTGGATTAAAACAACTCCAGTAAACCAAGGTGCTAATTTTGACATCGAACTATATAATTCAACAACAGCAAGTTGGATTCGTCAAGCTGTAGGTCAGTTATTTGCAAGCAATCAAGCGGCAATGGCAACATTAGATCCAACAGGCGGCGGTATTAATATTCCAGTTGGACAAGTATATGTAAAATATAACGATGATGAAATCACAAATCCAACTTATGTAAATTACAAAATTTATCAACGTTTATCAACAGGTATAACAAGTTCAACTAGTGCTATTATAACAAATAGTACATTTGGTTCAAGCTCATTTACATTTGCTCTTTCATCTAGCCAAGTTGGTTCAGCAACATTACCAAGTTATGTAACAGTTAGTTTTACAACAACTGGCAGTGCTAGCTCTGATGCAAACGCATTGGCAGCCGCAATTAACACAGCAGTAGTTCCATTGGCAAACGTTGTGGCAACTGTAACAAGTACAAATCAAGTTACAATTACCCATACGCAAGGCGGTGACATTAGAATCCAAGACGGTACTAATTTACCTATTGGTAAAATATTTACTGTAGGAACTAATAATGAATTTTATGCTGATCCATCCGGAACAGCAAACTACTATATCATTACTGCATGGGCGGCAGCCAATAGTAGCGGTACTGCATTGGTTACACCTAGTGCAACAGCACCTTCAACATTACCAGTTAACGGACAATTATGGTATAATAGTTCAATCACTGATGTAGATATTTTAATCAATGATGGTACACATTGGAGAGGTTATACTTCAACTGCTGGTAAAGTTGTTGTTAACCAGGGTGTTGGATATACAAATAATTATACACAAACTGATGCTAACGGTCCAATCATTAGTTCAACACAACCAACTACTAACAGTACAGGCGGTGTACTACAACATGGTGATTTGTGGATTAATTCAAGTAATTTAGAAGCATGGCCAACAATTTATCGTTGGAATTTCTTAACAAAAGCATGGGTATTGATTAACAACACAGATCACACAACTAGTAATGGTATCATATTTGCCGATGCACGTTGGAGCGATGAAACATTAAATGCAAATACTGTAAAAACTGGTGCTGATACACTGGATTCGATTGCATTATTATTATCAAGCGACTTTGTTGACTTTGACGCTCCAAACGCACAATTATATCCAAAGGGAACTTTGTTGTATAATCTACGCCGTAGCAGTTTTAACGTTAAAAAGTACGTTTCAGGTTATGTAAACACACAAGCCTATAATACAAGCGTTACCGGTAACCCAGTAATGACTTACTATTATCCAGATCGTTGGGTAACAGATGCCGCTAATGATTATTTAGGTGTGGGCGTGTTTGGTCGTAAAGCTCAACGTGCTGTTGTTGTAGCGGCTTTAAATGCTACAATTAACGCTAATCAACAAATTCGTAACGAAGATAGTGTTACATTTAACTTATTAAGTTGCCCAGGATATTTAGAAACAACATCCGCATTGGTTAATTTAAATACTGGTCGTGGATTACTATCATTTATTGTAGCAGATGCTCCTGCACGTTTACCAAACGATGCAACAAGTTTAAGTAACTGGGGTAATAATACAAATAATGCAACAGGCGATGGCGAAGTTGGTCTAGTTACAACAGATGCAAATACTGGTGTATATTATCCATGGGGCTATACAACAGACTTATACGGTAATGACATCGTTGTTCCTCCAAGTCATATCATGTTGCGTACAATCGCATTAAGCGATAATGTTGCTTATCCTTGGTTTGCACCAGCAGGTGTACGTCGTGGTGGTGTAACAAATGCAAGTAGTGTAGGTTATGTAACTGCACAAACTGGTGTGTTTAATCCTATCGCATTGAATACTGGGCAACGTAACACATTAGCCACAATACAAGTTAACCCAATAACATACATTGGCGGTGTTGGACTTGTAGCATACGGACAATATACTCGTAGTTTAGTCGCAAGCAGTTTAAATCGTATCAATGTAGCACGTTTAGTAATTTACTTACGTTACCAGTTGAACGCCATTTCTAAACCATATGTATTTGAACCAAATGATACAATTACACGTAACGAAATTAAACAAGAAATTGAAAAATTGTTGCTTAACCTAACAGCTGAACGTGCCCTGTACGATTATATTGTTGTATGCGACACTTCAAACAATACTCCAAGCAGAATTGATGCTAATGAGTTGTATGTTGACATTGCAATCGAACCAGTTAAGTCTGTGGAATTCATCTACATTCCATTACGTCTTGAAAATACTGGCGCAATTGCCGGTTTAAGTGGCAAATAAGGAGAAATTAAATGGCAATCGCGGCACTATCAAATTTTACAGTACCACTAGCAAGTGATCAAAGTGCGGCTTCACAGGGCATGCTAATGCCTAAGTTGAAGTATCGTTTTAGAATTAACTTTGAAAACTTTGGTGTAAGTACTCCAACAACAGAACTAACAAAACAAGTTGCTGAAGCGGCTCGTCCACAAGTTGAATTTGAAGATCAAAAGATCGATATCTACAACAGTATTATTCATTATGCTGGCAAACCTAAGTGGAAAGCACTTACAGTTAAATTGCGTGATGATGTTACTGGTGCAGTTAGCAAATTGGTCGGTGAGCAGAACCAGAAACAGTTTGACTTTTTTGAACAAAGTTCAGCGGCAGCGGCTGGTGATTACAAGTTTACAATGCGTATTGAAATGTTAGACGGCGGTAACGGTTCTAATGTTCCTAACGTTTTAGAAACTTGGGAATTGTATGGATGTTATGTACAACAAACTAACTGGCAAGATTTAAAATACAGCGAGCAAGGTCCTGTAATGATTGATCTAACAATCCAGTTTGATAATGCAGTACAAACTGATCCAGTTCCTGCAATTGGTGCTCCTAAATCTGTACAAAAATCAGGTGCAAGTAGCGGTCATAACGCATTAGGTTCATAATAAAAATGCCTACACACGTAGGCTTTTTATTGACTATTCATTATGTACGTAGTTAATTATTTAAATAAATAATACTATGAGCTTTACATCTAACCGTAATTTACAAGCAAGTAACCATCTTTTTTTTAAAGATTGGCGCCACGCCTATAACACCTTTGTAACTGATCAATTCAGATTAGCGCCTAAAAGTAAATTTTTATTCCATGTTGCATTTGGCATCGATAATTCTACAGTTTATAATTTAAATTTAGTACAGCGTTACGGAAAAGAAATTAACTTGATGGTTAAAAGTGTTGATTTACCCCATTTCACAGTCAAGACTGACATGGCAAATCAATACAACAGAAAGAAAAATATTCAGTTCATACATGAACCCATGGAACTTGGAATAAAATTTCATGATGATAATATGGGACTGATTAATGCCCTGTGGCAAAATTATTACAACTATTATTATGCTGATCCAACTAGTGCAACTATACCCGGAGCATACAATAGAACTGCCACTAAAAACGCAAATTATATTCCGACAGCATACGGATTAGACAACGGTAGTACAGTTCCTTTTTTTAAGTACATTAAGATTTATCAAATGGCTAGACACGAATATGTACAATATACCCTAGCTAATCCTATTATCACTAGTTGGAATCATAATAAATTAGATTACAGTCAGCCAGGTACGCATGATTTTGATATGAAAATCAAATATGAAGCTGTAAGTTATAGTGTAGGAGCAGTATCCGAAGATAGCCCCGAAGGATTCGGAGAAGGGCATTATGATCACAGTCCGAGTTCTTTAAAAGGTATCAATCCAGATCCTAGTGTGCCAAATCCCAGTTTTGTAGAATCTTTAAATGTTAAGGGCAATGCGGCAAGTTTCCTTGACAGTGTGATTACACAGATTAATTCCTATCAAAACACACAACAACCAATTAATTCGAATGGTACTATGGGAATTATTGATTCAACTTCCAATAATAATGCAGGTGGGTTGAGTGGTTACAACTTTCCACAAAGTAACGATAACGATAACACAACCCAAGCTACCCAACAAAAACCAGGAGGATAATATATGATAGGAAATTTACCTTCGGCAACACAAAGCGGACCAACAAATGTTAAAACATTTTTTGATACGTATTATAATACTCCTGTAAGTTTTCCAGCGGCAGAGATCGACGCAACAATCGCATTTTTTGTCAAGCGTGGTTTTGATTATGCAGGTGCAAGTAGTACGGCAATTATATTATTAAATCAATCTAGAGTAGAAAACGTCAGTGTGTTTAGTTTGTTAGATAAACTAAAAAGTTTAACTGATGTGCAACTTAGCCAAGTGGTTGCACAGGTATTAAATGCTTACAGAGAAAAAACCAGTCTATTAGGTTTTAGAACTGCTCAAGTTACTGACACGTTTGAATCACGTAACATATTAGTATAATATGGCTAAATTTGCACGTGGAAAATTCACCATGAAACATCCAGAAAAGTATGTAGGTACTAAAACGCCTACTTACAGATCGAGTTGGGAATGGAGTTTTATGAATTTCTGCGACAACAACGAAAATGTGCAAAAATGGGCAAGTGAAGCTGTGCAGATTCCTTATAGAGATCCGCTAACTGATAGACAAACAGTTTATGTTCCTGATTTTTTTATACAGTATGTAGACCGACATAATCATGTCCTTACAGAACTAATTGAAATTAAACCAGCTAGCCAAACTATACTAGAACGTGTGGGCAAGAACAAGTACAACCAAGCACAGTTTGTTAAAAATCAAGCCAAATGGGCTGCCGCTGGACTATGGTGTAAACAACAAGGTATTAAATTTCGTATCCTTAATGAAAATGATATCTTCAGTCAAGTTTAAGCATAAGTAATAGTATGACTAAAAAACTTGAAGAAATCCTAAATCTTCCCGATAGTAAAAAAATCGTTAAACAGGAAGAAAAAGCACAAGCCAAAGCTGAACTTGCTCAGCCATTCCTTCGCGACATGAGTGAGTTTGATAAAATCTCAGCCGCGTTACCAGCGGTAAAAGGTCTAGGCGATATTGCCGATAATGAACTGGACGAACTAGCACAAAAAGCAAAAGATGCCTACGAAGATATCATGGATTTAGGCATGAACGTTGAAGCTAGATACAGTGCCAGATTGTTTGAAGTAGCCGCAGGTATGTTAGGACACGCTATCAGTGCTAAAAGTGCCAAATTAGATAAAAAGCTAAAGATGATTGATCTACAGCTCAAGAAACAAAAGTTAGACCAAGATACTAACGGTCATGATGAAGGTGTTACGATTCCAGGCGATGGAGTCATTATTTCGGATCGTAATAGCTTGTTAGAGAAATTAAAGAATTTAAAATAAATATAGTACTAGGATCAGACTATGAAATCATACAAAGAATATTTGACCGAAAGCAAAAAAGTTTACGAATTTAAAGTAAAAATTGCTGGAGATCACCCAGATAATGCTGTTGAGCAAATCAAAGGCTCTTTGAGCCAATTCCACGTTACTAAAGTTAATAAAGGAATTACAACACCAATTCAAGAACGTCACAGCGAATTTCCAGAGCACAAAAATGTTGGTATGACTATCTACGATGTTACTACAGATTATCCTGCAACTAGTTTACAAATTCGCGATATGGTTGCAACTGGCCTAGGCGTTACCCACAGCCACGTAATTGTACGCAACATGTGGGAAGAACGTGAACACGAAATTAATCACGAACACGATGAAAAAACTGGTAAAGCAGTTGGCGGAACTACTCAAGATCCTAGTGATCACAGCGACCTAGTTAACGACAAATACAAGTATGACTTGTTAAAAGAACTAGGTAAAGAAAAACACAACATGACACAAGTTAAAGGATTTAATGATCAAATTCTTGCTGAAAAAATGCCAGGTGTCGCAGAAGAATATAGAAAAGTTAAAGAATTTAACACAAACAAACCAGGGACAACTAGTACCATTGGTACTAAACAAAATAAACTCCCTAAATTGCCTAAGGGGACAAAATAATGCAACTATACGATTTAATGGCAAAATTAAAAAAGATTGAAGAAGGTGTTGAGCCACCAAATCATTACGGTGGTCAAGGACCAGAAGGTGCTAAATTTGACCTTTATATGCAACAACGTAAAAATCAGTTAGCGGCTCAGAAACCAAAAGAGGAAAGTGTTGAAGAATGTGGTGAAGGCCCACTTCCAATGATTGCACATGCCCAACAAAGTCAACAGGACAATGTTTCGATGAATGTTACTATGTCTGGTCAAGGATCTGGCGGTATTAAAGATCTGATGAGTATTCTACGTAATATTGAAAATGGTTCAAGCGAAAAAGAACCAGCTATGATCATTGGTAAAGATTCCAGCGAACACGATCATGAAGAGCCTATGATGGGTGATATGGTTGCAAGTATGTCTGCCGAAGAAGGACAAAGCGATATGAGTCCTCTTACAACAGATGAACGTGGTATGGAAGAAGAATTTGACGACGATGAAGAAACTTACGGTAATAGTGCTCAAGGATCAGCAGGTCATCATGTTCACGGTGTAGATGCTGTAACATTCAGCGGAGATGATATGAATAGTAAGGGTAAGATTAGTCCTATTCAACGTGCAGTTGGAACTAACCCATTACGTGAACCAAGTAATTTTGATGAAAGTCTAGTTAATAAACTTTCAGCAATGTACGAAGAAGTTAAACAAAAATCAATGAGCCGCAAAAGTGAAAAAATGTCTAAAAAAGATGTAAAAGAAAACGCTCATCACGATGATGATGAAGAGAAAAAGATTCGTCACCTAATGCGAAAATACGGTTGGAGTCATCAAGAAGCACTAGAGCATTATCACTATGAAGAACATGATCCTAAAGATTATGAAGACATGGAAGAATCTGCTAAATGGCGTGATCCTAAATACAAAGGCCAATTGTTTACTCAAAAGAAAGGCGACAGTGATGATTACGATAGCATAGATTACGGATACGGTATAAAAGAAAGACCTAAAAAAGATCCAGGTCAAAAACGATCTACATTTGACAGGGATACTGTATGGACAGATCCATTAGATACTAGAAGTAATTTACCTAAGCATCACAACGATCCTGAGAACTGGGGGCATGGTAGTATTTCTAGTAAAGGCGACTCAAAAGGAAAACTTACGGCCGATAGAAGAAAGCGTATGAAAAATGATATTCGAGGAAGTTTAGGACAACACCATACTCCAACCTTACCAGAACAGATGAATGAAAGTAAAGAATTAAATGCTATGCTAGCATTAAACAAAAGATTAAACGGTTAAGTTTCGTCGCAGTTAGCACCCTGTCCAAGGTGCCAAATAGACCCTCCGGGGTCTATTTTTTTGTGTAAATAAAGTTATGGCAAAATCACTAGACGGCGTCTTAACAAAGAAGGCGCATACAAAAGAAAAATTTACAGAACAACAAGTTCAAGATTTGTTGGAGTGTGCCAACCCCGAGACTGGCTATTTGCATTTTGCAAAACATTTCTTTCATATACAGCACCCTGTAAAAGGAAAGGTTAAATTTGAACCTTACAAATACCAAACAGGATTATTAAGTGCTTACCACAACTATCGTTTTAACATTAATATGTTGCCACGTCAAAGTGGAAAGACTACTTGTGCATCAGCGTACTTGTTATGGTATGCTATGTTTCATCCAGATCAGACTATTCTAATTGCCGCACACAAATACACAGGCGCACAGGAAATTATGCAACGTATTCGTTACGGATACGAATTATGTCCTGATTATATTAGATCAGGTGTTGTAAGTTATAACAAAGGGAGCATTGATTTTGACAACGGATCAAGAATTGTATCAGCTACTACTACTGGTAACACCGGTCGTGGTATGTCCATATCCTTATTATATTGTGACGAGTTTGCGTTCCTTCAACCTAACATTGCTGATGAATTTTGGACATCAATCAGCCCCACACTAGCAACTGGTGGACGAGCAATTATTACTTCAACACCTAACAGTGACGAAGATACGTTTGCTATTATCTGGAAAGAAAGTCAAGATTTCTTTGACGAGTACGGTAATGAAAAGGATGACAAGACTGGACGTAACGGGTTTCATGGATTTAAAGCCGATTGGTGGGAACATCCAGATCGCGATGACGAATGGAAGAAAACTGAGATGGGACGTATCGGTGAAGAACGTTTCCGTCGCGAGTACGGTTGCGAATTTTTAGTTTATGATGAAACCTTAATCAGCAGTTTAAAACTTGCAGAATTAGTAGGACGAGAGCCTGCTTTTAAAATGGGTCAAGTGCGTTGGTATAAAAAACCCGAACCTGGACATGTTTATCTTATAGCCCTGGATCCTAGTTTAGGTACTGGCGGCGACTACGGTGCCATCGAAGTGTTTGAAATGCCCAGTATGACTCAAATAGCCGAGTGGCAACATAACATTACACCTATACAACAGCAGGTTAAAATACTTAGAGATGTTATCAAATACATAGCAGATGAGATAGGAGAAGATAGTTTTAATCAAATCTACTGGAGTGTGGAAAATAATACTGTGGGTGAAAGTGCCCTAGTTGTCATAGACAATCTAGGAGAAGAAACTTTCCCAGGGTTATTTTTAAGTGAACCCTTACGAAAAGGGCATGTTAAGAAATTCCGCAAAGGGTTTAATACTACATTTGGTACTAAAATTGCCACTTGTGCTAAAATTAAATACCTAATCGAAGAAGGAAAATGTACTATAAACAGCCGTACTTTACTAAGCGAACTTAAAACTTATATTGCAAAAGGTACTACTTTTGCGGCCAAAGAAGGGCAACACGACGACCTAGTAGCGGCTTTACTATTAATAGTACGTATGGCTATTGTACTGGCAGAATGGGATCCTAATGTATTTGATAGACTAAAAGTACATAGCGATTGGGCCGAAGAAGAAAATTACGAACTACCCTTGCCTATATTCATATCTACGGGGATGTGATAAATATTATATGGACACAAATCTGAATAAAATAGCCAAGGACTTGTATGGAAAGATTGAAACACGCTTTCCAGACATTAAAATTGGCGATGAAAATGCTGAAGTTTTAAGTAGAAAAGGCGATATTCCCAGAGCACGTTTTTTTGAATTTGAATACGAAGACCGTGGTGTTAAACTTGGTAACGTAACAATTACATTGGACAGAGAAGACGGAGTAGTTGTACAAATTAGTGGAAGCCTAGCTGAAAAAAAACATCCAGGAGTTTTTAAATTTATTCGCGGATTAAGATCATTTGCCAAGGACAGACTATTAAATTTTGATATTCAAAACATAAACAAAGATCAATTAGACAAAAGAGATTATGAGTTCCAAGCGAAACCCAAGGAAGAATTTACCATGATGGAAAGTAAAATGTACGGTACTGCTAAGATCAGTTACCAAGACCTCGGAGAGGCAAGACTGGTAGTTAAACACAGTCAGCCAGTTAATACCGACCTAGCCGCAGGACGTACAATGCATATTGAATCTATCTATGTTGAGAATGCAGATGGTGAACGTTTTAAATATCCGTTTAAACATCTTGCAGGTGCCCGTGCTCTTGCAGAACATTTAAAACATGGCGGTATCCCTTATGATAGTATTGGTAAACATATTACAAGTTTATCAGAAGAGCTAGCACAATTACGCAAGTTTAAAGGTTATGTTGGTCGTAACGAAGCATTAAGTGAGGCAATGGGCGACATCACTAGTAAAGTTATGGAACGCATTGATTCTGTCAAAAAAGAAATTCAACAATTAAGCCGTACATCATACTACGAAGCATTTGTAGAATCATTTGAAGATCATGAAGAACAAATGATTCCAGAGGCAGTAATGGATGATTGGATCGATAGATTAACTATCCGCACATTCAACGAAGAACTACGTACAGCATTTCCATACATCTTTAAACTAGTAAGTGAAAATGATATTCCTGTTAAAGAATTAACACCAGACGATTTATTAGACGAAGCAGGAAATCCTGTACAAGCGGCAATTGCAATTTCTAAAAAGGAATCAGGCAAATACAATAAAGAAGGTAAACGAATCAAAGAATCCCCAGAAGATCAATTCGAATCATTCATGAATCAACTTGTTGCTGAAGATGAAACAACACAACAAGGTGTTAATACATTATTCAGTACAATTCCAGAAATAAGATCACAAGCAGTTAAAAATTTAAAAGATAAAATCAGTCAAGGACTAAAGCCAGGAACCGATGGTGTTAACGCGGCACTTACTTTAAAAGGTATTATCGACAGTGACAAATTTACTGAAAATTATTTAAAAGGTTTATCAGATAACGACAATATCGTTACTGTGTTAAAACAATATGTAAAAGATGTTGCCAACAATGATCCTAAAGCTGTTACATCTGGAAAAAATCCAGGAGCACAGGACGCCGCAAGAGAACTATTGGCAAGTAAAGAATTAGATAATATGAGTTCAGACGCAAGCACTCCTCCAGACATGGGTGCAGAACCAGCGGCTCCAGCTCCAGGTGGCGAAACTCCACCCGCACCTGACATGGGTGCAGAAACTCCTCCGGCTCCAGGCGGTGAAACTCCTCCTCCGGCTCCAGGCGGTGAAACTCCACCCGCACCCGTAGCAGAAAGTGGATTGCAAGCATATCTTGGTAATAAAAAATATGGCAAAGACGGTATGGATCAATTACGTCAGGCTGGGCGTGATCATGTTGGTTCAGACAAAATTGCCAAACTAAAAGCCAAATTAATCAAGGCAAGAGAAAGTGGTGCAGAGTTACATGACAAAGTAGATTTTGGTCATAAAGAAATGACATTGCATGACTGTATGAAACAGTTTAAGATTAATCCAATGGAGTGCGGATTCAAGTCTCCTACTATGAGTAGTTCAGTATCAGATGGTAGTAAATCACCAGGCGAGATGGAAATAGAAAGCAGTATTAGTGGATTCTGGAATAAAGACGCTCCAATGCACGAAGGAAATTTTACCATCGGGCCTACAAGAGTAATTACAAAAATTCTTAAAAGTTATAACAACGGCGAATATCGTCATGCTAAACCGCATGATGTAAAAAAAGTTATTGCTAGAGTTAAACAAATGGATCCACCAAGTAGTGTTAAAGGTATAGAACATAAACCTAATGCACACCCAACTAACATGCCATATTCAGTAGCAGAATCGGACGAACTGGCAAGAATTAAAAAATTGATAGGAATGTAACATGAAAAAAATCACAGAACAACAATTAATCGAATCAGCCCGTAATCTACAAGCTAGATTGAAAGAAGGCGATGGTCCAGGAATCGTTTCAAAATATTTGGCGCATCCTGTAAAGACTGTAGGATCTTGGTTTGGCGCGAACGATTATAGAAATGAAGACCGCAACGATCCTAATGGTAATGAAGGTCAAAAGGTTACAGTCGGGGATGCCAAAATGTGGGGAAAACTAGGATGGCTCGGTGGTAACGGACAAACTGGAGCTATTAAAAATGCAGGAGAATGGTATACTACGCCTGATAACAAGCTAGTTCCTAGTGAAAACACTAATCTTGTATTAAACTTAGAAAGATTAGGAGTAAAATCACAAGGCAGAGATCCTAAAACAACTATTGATCCAAATAATTACAATGCAGGTTCTCCGACCACCCAAGCTGGTACTTATGATCCCGATACCGGAGTAGTAACTAGTGGATCTAATCAGACTAACAGCAGTGGCCAATATGTCGATGCTACTAATAGTAAACCACAGACACAGCAAACTCAAAATCAGTCAAGCGGACAAACACAGAACCAATCAAATGGCCCAAAAGAAGGTGATCGAAAACAATCAAAAAGTGGTAAGGACATAATTTTTAGAAATGGTGCTTGGGAGTACTTATAATGAGACAATGGATTGATTTACTGATAGAAGGTACAAAAGTACCAGCTGATGATTTACCAGATAGCGGCACTCAATCGTCTAGTAAGAGAGTACCAGCTGATGATTTACCAGATAGCGGCACTCAATCGTCTAGTAATAGAGTACCAGCTGATGATGCACCTTCTGGAGGCAATCAATCATCAACAAATACTGCTCCAAAGAAAAAAACTGGTCCAAAAAATCCTAATGTTAAGGCTCTACAAGATGAAATCGTCAAAGCTAGCGGCGATAACAAGATTTTTCCAAAGTATGGTGCAGACGGTATATGGGGAAATGAAACTGCTGGTGTAGTATTCAGCGATCCGAAATATATAGAAATTGCTAAAAAATATGCTGATACAATTCCTCAAGTTAAAAGTATTATGGATGCCAAGGGTGTTGCACAGGATATCGGAAAACGAACACAGGATAGTAGTGACCAATTAAACAAGCAATTTCCTAATTCATCAGCCCAGGCGGCAACTACAGGACAATCTAATTCATCAGCCCAAGCGGCAAACGCAACACCTGAACCTGTAGTTGATCAGGATGCTGGTGCAAAAGAAACTGCTAAAAAATTCGTTGATAACACTACAGCTCCGGCATATATTGACAGCAAAGATGGTATGATCAAGTATATGGATTCATCTAGTAAACAACCTAAAATTATGCCAAGCGATTGGATTCCACAGTATGCCCCAGAATTAGATAAGGCTTTGAAAGATTTAAAAGCAGGAACACCACAGACAACTAAATTTTTATGGTGGAACGTCAATAATGGGACAAAAGTTGATATCCGTGCGTTAGATGCATTAAGTCCTAATGCTAGTAATGGTACTGGATTGAAGATGCCAAATACTAATACAATGAGTCTTGGACAGCAAACTCCATCGGCCGCTGATAATTCAAACGCAACTCAGCCTAATCCGTATAGTCTAGTTCCACCTAAACCGCAACTCAATCCACTCACAAAAGATGTACAAGAGTCAGTTGGATTTGACGAATTACAACGTTTGGTAAGTTTAGTACATCACAGATAATTCGAGTAAAATACTCATATTTCCAGCAAGATTTCACTTGCAAACATAAATAAAAGTGCGTATACTTATGTATATGCACTTTTTGTTTTATCAGGGTTGGTAAAACAATAATAGGCACATAAAAAAGCAAACAGGCTAACAATAGGAGAATATTATGGCAACTTTAGCTGAAATTAGAGCAAAATTAAAATCATCTGAACAAAAAGGTTCAGGAGAACGTACAGGCGGAGATAAATCAATTTATCCGTTTTGGAATCTCAAAGAAGGCGGCGAATCTACACTTAGATTCCTACCAGACGGCAACACAGATAACACATTTTTCTGGGTTGAACGTGCAATGATCAAACTTCCCTTTGCAGGTATCAAAGGCGAATCTGAAAGCAAAAACATCACAGTACAAGTACCATGCGTTGAAATGTATGGCGACACTTGCCCAATCCTTACAGAAGTACGTGGTTGGTTCAAAGACCCAGCATTAGAAGACATGGGTCGTAAATACTGGAAGAAACGCAGTTATATTTTCCAAGGTTTTGTTGTTGAAGACGGACTAGGTGAAAAAGCTGAAGATCAACCAGAAAATCCAATTCGCCGTTTCATTATCGGTCCACAGATTTTCCAATCAATTCGTGCGGCACTTGTCGATCCAGAGTTGGAAGATTTGCCAACTGACTACGTGCATGGCTTAGACTATCGCATGAAGAAAACAAGCAAGGGCGGATACGCTGACTACTCAACTTCTAGTTGGGCACGTCGTGAGCGTCCACTAAGCGATGCTGAAACTGCGGCCAAAGATAAATTTGGATTATTTAACTTGACAGACTTCTTGCCTAAGAAACCAGGCGAAGTTGAATTGAAAGTTATGAAGGAAATGTTTGAAGCATCAGTTGACGGCGAGCCATATGATATGGATCGTTGGGGTCAATATTTCAAACCAGCCGGTATGAGCCAAAATACTGGTGATCCTAACAAGGCAACTCCTAAAGCATCGGCTCCAGTAGCAGATGACATCGATGATGAAGAAACACCAGCTCCAGTGGCTAAGGCAGCACCTGCTCCTAAAGCTGAAGCTAGCTCAGATGCCGGCGGCGATTCACGTGCCCAAGACATCTTGGCAATGATTCGCAATCGTCAAAAGCAATAAACACTTGGCTTGGGCCTCTGCAACCTAGTTGTACGCCCTAGTTATCTTTTTTAGGAGAATTAACTTATGGCTACAAAAGCCTTCGATCTATCGAAATTTAGAAAGACCTTGACCAAGAGTATCGATGGTCTTGGCGTTGGGTTTAACGACCCGACAGACTGGATTAGTACAGGCAATTATACGCTTAACTATCTAATTAGTGGCGATTTCCATCGAGGAGTTCCACTGGGTAAAGTTACTGTATTTGCTGGCGAGTCCGGTGCTGGTAAGAGTTTTATCTGTTCAGGTAATCTTATCCGTAATGCACAAAAAGATGGTATCTACGTTATTTTGATTGATAGCGAAAACGCACTTGATGAAAAGTGGTTACACGATTTAGGTGTTGATACATCAGAAGAAAAACTTCTTAAACTCAACATGGCAATGATCGACGATGTTGCCAAAACTATCAATGAGTTTTGTAAAGAATACAAGGAAATGACTGACCGTCCGAAGGTCCTCTTTGTCATAGACAGCCTTGGTATGTTACTAACTCCAACTGACGTTAATCAGTTTGAAGCAGGTGATTTGAAAGGTGACATGGGTCGTAAACCTAAAGCATTGACAGCACTTGTTCGTAATTGTGTTAATATGTTTGGTAATTTAAATGTTGGTCTAGTTGCTACTAACCACACATACGCAAGCCAAGACATGTTTGATCCAGATGACAAAATTTCAGGCGGACAAGGCTTCGTATACGCAAGTTCTATCGTAGTTGCTATGAAGAAGTTGAAATTGAAAGAAGACGAAGACGGCAACAAGACATCAGAAGTAAATGGTATTCGTGCGGCATGTAAGATTATGAAGACACGTTATGCCAAACCTTTTGAAACTGTACAAATTAAGATTCCATATGAAACAGGTATGAATCCTTACAGCGGTATGGTTGATATGTTAGAAAAACAAGGTATACTTGTACAACAAGGCAACAGATTAAAATATGTTGACCCAACCTCCGGTGAAGAATTCTTATTTTACCGAAAAGAATGGAAAGATGATAAATTAGATATGATAATGCAAAATTATCATTTAAAAGTTAAACCAACAACCATTCCTGAGGAGATAGAAGATAATGTTGACTGAAACACAAATTAGCGATATCTGGGTATTCTTTACTGAGTACATTGATAAAAAACAACTAGAAGCGGCGGCAGAACGATATGTCGATCTACTAGCAGATTTTGGTGTTCCTGACAGAGTCATGCAGGCGGTTACTGGCGTCGACACCATATTAGATAATGCAATAGAATATTATCTTGATGAGGTTGACGAAGAAAAAGACAATGACGATTACGACGAATTGGAGTTTTAATGGGATGGTATTCTAAGGTTTCAAAAGATATTAGTAACATACCAGATGCGGCTGAATTCTTTGAAAGCGAATTAGTTGAAGCTAAGAAAGAATGTAAGATTAGTGGAAATGTTGAACGTGCCGCGGCTGCAATGCCCGGCATCGTTGAACAACGATTCATGCAATTACAGGAAATCGAAGCAATACTAGAGTATCTTAACATTGAACTACGTCGTCTAAAGAGCCAACACTTTCGTAAATACTTAGAGAATTATCAACGTGCTCTTAGTAGCAGAGATTGTGAAAAATTCGTCGAAGGTGAAGCAGACGTAGTCGACTTTGAAAAAATTATCAATGAATTTGCCCTGTTAAGAAATAAGTGGTTAGGTATTACTAAAGCACTTGATCAAAAACAGTGGCAAATTACAAATATTGTAAAATTACGTGTTGCTGGTATGGAAGATGCAAGCATATAACTAATTTGTCCAAAATTATGACCATAGGCCTTAAATAATATGAGGCCTATTTTTTTCTAACCGGTTGACCTTTGAAAAAAGTAAGTGTATACTAACACATATGAACGTAGATACATTATTAAAAAATATTCTTGACGAACCAGACAATTATTCTCAGGCAAATTTGCCTAAAAAAGAGTATAATACTCTGCTGAGTTTATTTTCGTCAATTTCTTCGCATAACTACATCACTGAGAATCAAGGTCGGCTAATTCTTAAAATTCTCCAAGAAAATTCCAAAAAAATATCGAAATTTTCCGAGGCAATTTTTGAAGCCAATCGCGATCCTCAGTGGTCGAAGACGTTCAGAGTGGTTGAACAGGTAAGAAAAATGTATGTGACCACGGACCATGAAGAAAAAATGCTATTGGCCATAGATTTTACATTTTCTTCACAAATTCGTAAAATTTTAGTAGACAACGCTAAAAATATTGAAAACTTTTTGACCAAGGATGATGGTAAAAAATATGTCGCAGACCTAACAGAACGTAATATTGTATTTTTACTTGAACTTCTAAAACCATTCAAATTTGATGTTGACCAACTGATACAAAATCATTATGAAACCATAAAATCTTGGTCCGAAGACGAAATTCGTGACCAATTTTTAATCGGTAATATTAGTAATACCAACTTCCAAAAACACATTACTAACGACTTAGGGGTCGAGACCGCCATTGATCAAAACATAATTATTGACCGAAGTATGCGGTACCAATATCGACCAGAAATTGCCAGAAAAATCGGTGAAAATTTGACCGAAAGTATTGCTCATCGAGAAAAATCAAGAGTATGGGTCAACAAACATGAACACAGTTTATCCGAAATTATTGAAAGTTTGATAAAATTAAGAAGACTACCGTTGCTGGTTGTATTCGATACAATGGTCAATAACAAGTACCTAGAAAATCTCGAAATTTTGTCAGATGCCCTGGAAAAAAATGGAATTTTTGACCACACTGGAATTTATTTTAGATTGGCTAATGATGAATTGGGTAAGAAATTTAATGAATTTATTTCAGAAAAACAGTATAATTATAACTTAACAAATGACACAATCGTGGCCGGTGTAATGAGTGGAAAATTACCGAAATTTTTCCTAAAAAATGCGTGGCGGCCAATGAGTGTAATAACCTTAGATACAAAAATGGGGCTACGTCACGGTAAAACTTCAGTGTATGCCAACTGCTGTGATTGCATAATTGAGTGGGCAGATGAGCCTACAATGTTCGAAGGCAAGGTGATTGGACGATGAGTGTAAAATTAGTAATTCGTGACGAAGTCAACATAAAACTTGAAAATTTGCCTTTAGAAATTCGCAAGAAATTAGTCGCAACATTCAAGTATGAGGATCCTACGGCACGTTATAGACCAGCTTATAAACTAGGTCGGTGGGATGGAAAAGTCAGTCTATTTGGTCTTGGTGGTAACGGTTATTTGAGCCAGTTAGAAAAGATACTTGAAATACTTTACAATCAAAATATTGAAGTAGAGGAAATAGACGATCTCAGAAAAACTAGTAAAATTCAGTTCGAACCGGTGACTACAAACTATTGGGCAGACCAGGGAAAAGTGTGGCCAGAAGGTCATAGATTTGCTGGAGAACCTATTGTACTGCGTGAAGATCAGGTTGAAGTTGTTAACCGTTTTTTCACCAATACACAAGCACTACAAGAAGTTGCAACAGGTGCTGGCAAAACTATTATGACAGCAACGTTGGCGCATTGTGCTGAAAAATATGGACGTTCAATAGTCATAGTTCCTAATAAAGATCTAGTCACACAAACAGAAGAAGACTTTGTAAACGTTGGGTTAGATGTTGGAGTTTACTATGGTGATCGTAAAGATATAGGTAAAACTCACACTATATGTACCTGGCAAAGTCTTAATATTTTAGATAAGAAAAGTAAAAACTGGGATGCTGATCTTGCACTAACATTGGCAGAATTTCTCGATGGTGTCCAGACTGTCATAGTTGACGAAGTACACATGGCCAAGGCAGAAGTGTTGAAGAATTTACTCACACAGAATCTATGTAATGCACCTATACGTTGGGGACTAACTGGTACAGTACCTAAAGATGCGTTTGAAAGAGAACCCATTTTTGCCAGCATTGGCCCAGTGGTCGGAGGCATCAAAGCACACGAATTACAAGAGATGGGAATTCTTAGCAATTTACATGTAAATGTGTTACAACTAATAGACTTACCAGAGTTTAAATCATATCAAGAAGAATTAAAGTATCTTGTCACTAACAAAGATAGGATGCAATATTTTAGTAAACTTGTTCAAGGCATCGCAGATTCAGGCAATACATTAATCTTAGTCAATAGGATTGATACAGGCAAATTATTAACAGAAATGATAGAAGGCGCTGTGTTTATTTCAGGCGAAGTTAAGGGAAAAGATCGTAAAGAGGAGTACAAAGGACATGCAACAAATGACAATAAGATTACTGTGGCGACTTATGGTGTGGCCGCTGTGGGTATTAATATTCCTCGTATCTTTAATTTGGTTTTGTTGGAATCCGGAAAGAGCTTTACTCGCGTTATCCAATCTATTGGACGTGGTATTAGGAAAGCAGAAGACAAAGACTTTGTACAGATCTGGGATGTAACTTCAACCTGCAAATTTGCCAAGCGTCACCTCACAACGAGGAAAAAATTTTACAAGGACGCCAAATATCCATTTACTTTAGAAAAAGTGGACTGGCAAAAATAAGGAATTATGCAGATACTGACATTAGATAATACAACGTTCTTATTGAACAACTTACCAGAAGAAGTGGATGAGAATACACGGTTTGCGGTCCTAGACAATAGTAATCCAGCTGAACCAGATTTTTTCTTTATGCCATTAATCTTCTTGGAAAGTTTCAACGCACCAGCAATGGTATTAAGGATCGGTGACAGCGAAATTGCAATGCCGTTGGATTGGTCAATAGCAGTAGGAGATAGTCAAAGCGGATGCGACATTGAAATTTTACCGTTAACAAGTTTAAATGACAGAGGGTTTGAAGCCTTATGTTTTAACCCATTAAGCTCGTTTAGGGTAGAGTTTAAAAAAATAGAAATAGTAAATTTTTACAATGATGTAAAATGGTACTTTCCTAAAATGAAAAACAGTCAGTTATTAGCAACACCAATTTCACAAGGTGCTAAACCTGATTGCGTATATTTTGTCAAGGAGATATCGAGACAAAATGAAATTATTCAGTTGGATAAATTATTATGACATTACAAGTAGCATATTTTCAACCAATTATTATGGCTATCGACACAGTTCCTCCTGTGGAGTTTAGCAGAATTTATAGCCTGGCAGAAACACTACATGCCCATCCAGAACTAAACGATTCTGGGGAAGATATTCTTAGTATCAGAGGTGGACAACAGGTACATGTATATCCCAATGAACTAGGGTTAGACGTTAGTTGGTTAATTACATGGATTGAAAAAATTTGTCAAGGATACATGGATTTAGTCACAGCACAATCCGGACATCAGGATCTAAAACTTTGTAAACCTGTAGTTGGAAGCATTTGGACCATTAGACAAGAGTCAGGTGATTACCAGGAAATTCATGTACACCCTAACGCACACATTAGTGGAAATATCTATATCAGTGCTCCTGAATTAGACGAGTTAACTAAAAAGCCCAGCGATAGTCAGTTGATTTTTCAGTTGCCTATGAACCGAGACATATCTAAATTTGTTATGCAAGACACTTGGAAATATACGCCAAACCCTGGTAGTGTAATTGTTTTCCCAAGCTATCTTCCGCATACGGTTTATCCTTGGAAAGGAGCCGGGCATAGAACAGTTATGGCGTTTGATGCTAAATTATACCCCATCGACGAGGAAGTAAAATGAATTTAATCCCAGTTGGAATACAAATATATCAAAGTTCAATCTCCGATGATTTTTATAAATTTTTATTAGACGAATATGAAAACCATCTGGGAGATTACCAGCCACTAGAACAAAACGAAAATTTCTGGAATGGCGGTGCAGATTTTAAATTTTTAAAAGAAGAGCATAGAGATTACTATAATAAACAGATTGGTCGTCATGTTAATCAGTATGTTGGTAACAATGATTTAAAATTATCAAATCAGTGGATCAATGTACAAGCACACGATGGGTTCTTGCCTATGCATGATCATTATGGTATATTGTCTTATGTGATTTATCTAAAAGTTCCTAAATTTAGAGCCAATTATTTTTATAAAAAGAAACAAGATATCGGTTATGTTGAGGGTGCTATTCAATTTAATTTTGGATACAAAAATAGTTTATTTCCACCACAGGCTCTCATTCATCCTGAGGAAAAAATGATATTAATTTTTCCGGCAGAGATTCAGCATTATGTTTATCCGTTTAGAGATAGGGAATCAAAGAGAGTATCTATTTCAGGTAATTTTGTCAAAATTAAGGATATCGAAGTCGATGGGTAACCTTAAACCTGGAGCTACTTATATCTATGAACGAGCAGATGGAGTGACCTATGCTCGAGAAGTAGGAGCCGATCCCGATACAAGAACACCAATAGGGTGGGATTATGATCCAGTGAATGGTCACCGCATAAACGACTTTTGGCGGGGTGTAATTGAAGAGGCACAAACCAATCCTGCTTTACAAAAGGCCTTGGATCGTGTTATAATGTTATATAAACTAAGTAAAGAACGTTATGAGTGATAAAATTGAACTTAAAGAAAAAATAGCGTTTGTTGATTTGAACGCAAAATCTGTTTGGGATGAAATGACTCCTGAACAACAAAAAAGTCTTAAAAGCGAATTGTACATTCTTAATCGTTATATCAGTAACGTAAAAAGTAACAAACGTGAAATACAAGAACATTTTGTATTAACAGTTAACGAGTATTTTAACAAGCATTGGAATACTTTACAAAAACATCCTAAGCTACTTTGGCAATTATTGTGCATGTGTAGCTATGATGGATCTACACAATTTTATCATGAATGGATTGGTTTTAAGAAGAAAACTGGTAGTAATAAAAAGACAAAATTCTTAGAAGAATTGATGCCTAATGCCAAACGTGATGAAATTGAAATGTTGGCAGAAATGTCAACAGATAAAGAAATAAAAGATCTTGCACGCCTGCATGGCATGGACGAAGCCACCATTGCTAAAAAATTAAAATGATGGCACTAGCACCGCAACCATATATCTGTCAATATTGTAATAAAGGGTTTATGCAAGAAAAAACCCTGTTTGTACATGTGTGCGAACAAAAACGAAGAGCACTTGCACGTACAGAAAGACACGTAGTATTAGCTTATGATACCTTTAATAGATTTTATCAAACAACACAAAACAACAAAGGTAATAAGACCTATGACGAATTTGCAAAAAGTCCTTATTATAATGCTTTTGTTAAGTTTGGGTCTTTCGTCAGTAATGTTAACCCTTTATATCCTCATAAATTTATTGATTATGTGGTTACATCTGGGGTAAAACTAGATCATTGGTGTCGTGAAGAATTATATGAACAATATGTTTTTGATTTAATTAAACGTGAATCAGTGGAGACGGCACTTGAACGCAGTATCATTCATATGCAGGAATGGAGTGATGCAAATAATGCGCCATGGAATCATTATTTCTTATATGTTAGCCTAAGTCGTGCTTGTTATGATATCAAAGACGGAAAAATTAGTCCTTGGCTGGTCTTGAATAGTGCCAGCGGCAAAGCCATGCTACAAAAATTTAGCGACGAACAACTAGCACATATACAAAATATTATCGACCCACCGTTCTGGGTAAGTAAATTTAAAAAATTACCAGCAGATGTAGAATTAGTAAAACAAGTAGTCAAAGAGAGTGGAATTTAATGCCAGATATCGATATCGACTTTGCAGATAGAACAAAGGCTTTAGCATTATTAAAGCATGTAGACGCACGGATTGATACTAATAAGAAACATAATACTGGTGTGTATTGCACTAGTATTCCGCATAATCCTATCGATGGAATTTCTACATTAGATTATAAAACGGCAGAAGAAAGAGGATATTTTAAACTCGATTTTTTAAACGTTTCAGTGTACGAAGGCGTTAATAGTATACAGCATCTAAAAACTTTATTGAATACGGAGCCTATATGGGATCTATTATTAGAAGACGATTTCGTCAACAAACTGTTTCACGTGAATGGTCATGGGGCAATACTCAGAGAGATGAAACCAACAACGATCGAACAACTGGCGGCTGTTTTGGCAATGATTCGTCCTGCAAAGCGTCACTTAGTTGGAAAAGATTGGAATACCGTGAACTTAGAAGTTTGGCAGAAACCCGAAGGAGATGAATATTTTTTTAAGAAGGCACATGCTGTAGCCTATGCACATGTAATTGTTGTGCAGATGAATTTAATTTGTGAACAATTAGCGAACTTTTCTAACTAATTGAACACTTTTACGCTTGACTCTTTTTAAAGTAAGATTCATTAAATTAACCACAGGACCTAGTAATACTCTTACATCTTTACTGTTAAATGTTTTAACACAATAATTAAAGGGATGAATTTGCTCCCTACAGAATATGTTTATAGGAAATTGACGGTTACTTTCCCACCACCAAGTTTCACCTATTTCTAGGAATTGTGTCTTTTCTTCGGGAGTTTTAATAGCATTGAGATCATAGAAACTAGTGACGTACTGGTCCTGGTTGATTATGATGCCCACGTATTCATTTTCGCCGTAGTTAATGACGCTGATAAAGGGTAAATTTTGTTCGATGTTGTCTCTTAATTTTGCCATAAATACTATTAAAGGTTCTGCCAAATGCAAAAAATCCAAAGTTATTTATATCCTAATAGGATCATTCTATTAGCCGATTTGGCAGGATTCACTGTGGAGAACCGTGTCGTGTACGCAAGAACAATAAAAATTTACAATGGAGTCGACAACGTCCTTGAATTTGACATTCAGAATGTTGATCAAAAGCGTCTCGACCTAACAACAGCTTTGAATAATATTGTAGTTAATATTATGGATCAAGGCGGCAAAGCATTGCCCAACAGCCCATATAACATGAATTTGCAAAGTGTAGCTAGTGCAACTAATGCCACAGTTGTTGCTACTAACGGAAAAAGTTCTAGTACAACTATTACTATTCCAACCGCAAATATCACTGGAACATTTTCAGTAAACTATCAAGTAACTGGAACAAATATCATAGGCCCAGTATTTGTCAGCGGAGTTGCTAGCGATATCGATAGTGCAACTACAACATTAACTGTAACGTTTCAAAGTCAAACAGTTGCTGGTGCTAATGGCTTGTCAATTAATAACATTGTTAAAGGTTTAGGAAATATTGTAATTCCTCAAGAAGATCTTTCAGACTTAGCAGATCAGTATTTGACTTATAGCGTTACAGGTATTGACCCAGCTGGCAATGAAATTATGTTGTATAATGACAGTCAGTTTGGTGCACCTGGTAGAATACAATTGATTGGTAATGCTACTCCAACTTTCAGAAATGAAATGGTTTACGACAGTTTTGTTGGCGAAATCAACTTCATGGGTAATGTTATTAATCATACTCCTGCGATTCCTTGTAAATTTTACGAAGCAGTTCCGATTGAGTATATGAATTTTGAAGTAACTCTAGTAAACTTTATTGGAACAGTTTATGTCGAAGCCACTGAAGACATGACTATTGCAGTTAGTTCGTTTTTAAATAGTCCGCAACTTCAAAGTTACACATTCAATACCGCTACAACTACCACTGTGACCTTTAATAATGTTCCAGTAGCAAGCACTGGTGGGCAATACAACTACATGCGTATCAGTTGGCAGTATCCAGATGTTTGGCAATATGGTAGTCAACAAAACCCAACTTTGACTTATGGTTCGATAACCGAAGTAGTAGCATATTCTTCATAAATCTGTTATAATAAGGCATGAGCCTAATAGCGGATACATTACTTACATACCTGCCTGCAAAGCGTAAACATACTCCAAGTGGTTGGATTGGGTTCAACGCGGTATGTTGTGATGATAAACGACAGCGTGGCGGATTTATTGTTAATCAAGGCGATGCTGTAAGTTATCATTGTTTTAATTGCGGATTTAAATGCAGTTGGCAACCTGGTAGACACATAAGCAAAAAAATGAATGAGTTCATGCGGGATCTAAATATCCCCGATGATATCATTTCGCAGATGAGATTGGAAGCATTACGCTTAGATCAAAATAATACCGCAGAAGTTCGTAATATAATTCCTAAATTTGATATCCGTGCATTGCCCATGGATAGTATTGCGATTACAGACTTATTATCTAACCCTCCAGAAAAACTTATACCTGTATTAGAATACATGGTAAGTAGACGACTTTTTCCTGAAGATTTTCTTTTCTATTGGACTCCAAAAGTTGGTTTTAGTAACAGGTTAATTATTCCTTTTTTATACAAAGGAGAAATTGTAGGCTGGACTGCCCGTGCAGTCAACGATGCACAACCTAAATATTTGTCAGAGCAACAACCTGGGTATGTGTTTAATTTAGACAACCAACACAATGATCGAGAATTCATAATTGTTAGCGAAGGCCCGTTTGATGCACTAAGTATTGATGGTTGTGCATTGCTCGGAGCAGAGATCAAAGACAGCCAAAATTGGCTACTAAGACAGCTAGGTAAAGAAATAATTTTAGTACCAGATAGGGACGAAGCTGGTAAAGCAACACTAGAACACGCACTTGAATATAATTGGTCAGTAAGCATGCCTGATTGGCCCGAAGGCATTAAAGATATCAATGATGCTGTGATTAAACTAGGTAAACTAGCTACGATGTGGTTGATTGTTAGTTCTAAAGAGTCTAACAATCTTAAAATACAACTCAAAGCAAAAAAGTGGTTTAAACATGATTAGTTGGGGAATTTCTGCAAATAGTCACGATGCCGCAATAGCGGTATTCTGTGATGAAAAATTAGTGTTTGCTAGTCACAGCGAACGATTTAGCGGTATAAAAAACGATAAAAATCTATGTCGTGATTTGGTTATGGCCGCAAAACAATACGGAGCTCCTGACCAAGTTTATTGGTATGAACGTCCATTTCTTAAGACTTTAAGACAATTTTATGCCGGTCAAGGTTGGAAAGGTCGAGACAATGATATTGAAATTTACATGGCTCGTTACGAGATCAATGCACCTATAACTTATGTCGACCATCATCTTAGTCATGCGGCTGGTGGATATTTTACCAGCGGATTCGATGAAGCATGTGTAGTAGTTATAGACGCTATTGGTGAGTGGGATACTGCTACAATATGGGAAGCAAAAGGTAGCAAACTTAAAAAGCGATGGAGTTTACGTTATCCACATAGTATCGGATTATTCTATAGTGCCATGACTCAACGTGTGGGATTAAAGCCTAAGGAAGATGAATATATCTTAATGGGCATGGCCGCATATGGTGATCCTAGCAAGTTAAATTTTGACATGAGTCATGATTTTATAGACAATTATGGCAACTTAAAATTTTTACGTAGTTGTCATAGAGGTGTAATGGATTGGCGTCCTGACTTAACCGTTAAAGATAGTTTTGAGATTGCGGCCACTACACAAGAAATTTATGAAGATTATTTTGAGCATTTGTTGATAAAAGCAACAAGGCTAGTTAGTAGTAAAAATCTAGTGCTGATGGGCGGATGTGCGTTAAATTGCCTCGCCAATAGACTAACGGGCAACTATTTTGACAATACTTGGATAATGCCGAATCCAGGAGATGCTGGTAGTGCCATAGGTGCAGTATTAGCCAAACATCCAGAATGGCAAATGACGCAAAATGAGTTTAACCCATTCCTAGGTTACAACATGGGCTATCGTGCAACTAATGAACAAATTGTCGATTATTTAGAAATTAATAAAATATGCGGTGTTGCTCGAGGACGTGCAGAATTTGGTCCAAGGGCATTAGGTAATAGAAGTTTATTAGCGGATCCCCGCGATACAGATATAAAGGATAAAGTAAATGAAATCAAACAACGACAACAATTCAGACCGTTTGCTCCAGCAATACTCGAGGAGTTTGTTGATGAGTATTTTACTATGCCTCGTAATTGGCATAATAGTAGGTATATGCAAGTCATCGCCCGTTTACGGAATCCTGAGCTTTATCCTGCTGTCGTGCATCGTGATGGAAGTTCACGTGTACAAACTGTTCCAAACGATGGATCGCCGTTCAGAAAACTCTTAGAGCTATGGTATGCTCGAACTGGATGCCCGATGTTACTTAATACCAGTTTAAACATTAAGGGTAAACCTATGGTGAATGATCATGCAGATGCAAAGAGCTTTGAACGCCATTACGGTGTTAAAGTGTTTAATTAAAGTGTATAATACAATATGAAACAAAATACAGATTACGGATATGATATACAAAAAGTATATCTAGAAATGATGTTGGCAGATGCCGCCACGTTTAGTAGATGTCAGGGCATTTTTGATCATACATTGTTTGATCGTAGATTGCAGCCGGCGGCTGAATTTATGCATCAGTACATTGAAGAACATTCTGTAGTGCCCACAGAAGAGATTATCAATGCCGCCACTGGTAGCAATTTTAAAGTGCCACATGATTTGCGTGATGAACACTATGACTGGCTACTTAATGATTTTGAAACATTCATTCGACATAAAGGTTTGGAAAAAGCAATCTTAGAAAGCGCCGATTTGTTAGAAAAAGGTGAATACGGTAGTGTTGAAGAAAAGATCAAGTTAGCGGTACAAATTGGTCTGCAGAGAGATTTAGGTACAGATTACTGGCTGGATCCTCGCACACGTTTGATGAAGATTAAAGACAAAAATGGTCAAGTATCGACTGGCTGGAAAGCAGTCGATGACAAATTATTCGGCGGATTTAATCGTGGTGAGTTGAATATTTTTGCAGGCGGATCAGGAGCAGGCAAGTCGTTATTCTTAGCAAACTTAGGTATCAACTTTGCAGAAAAAGGCATGAATGTAGTTTACTTAACCCTAGAACTTTCAGAAGAACTCGTTGCTATGCGTATGGATGCAATGGTAACAGGTATGGCTACTAAGGATGTGTTTAAGAACTTAGATGATGTTGAAATGAAGGTCAAAATGGTAGGTAAGAAGTCTGGTACATATCAGATCAAATATATGCCAAGCGGTAAAACTACAAACGATATTCGGGCGTATTTGAAAGAATATGAAATTAAATTAGGACGTAGAGTCGATGTGTTGTTAGTTGACTATTTGGACTTGTTAATGCCTATGGGTAAGAAAATTAGTGCTGAAAACTTGTTTGTCAAAGACAAATATGTGTCAGAAGAATTACGCAATTTAGCTATGGAAAAGAACTGTGTGTTTGTTACTGCGGCACAGTTAAATCGCGGTGCTGTGGAAGAAGTTGAGTTTGATCACAGTCATATTTCAGGTGGATTGAGTAAGATTCAGACAGCAGATAATGTGTTTGGTATCTTTACAAGTCGTGCTATGCGTGAGCGTGGTCGCTATCAAATTCAGCTGATGAAGACACGTAGTTCAAGCGGTGTTGGTCAAAAGATTGACTTGGAGTTCAATATTGACAGTTTGCGTATCAGCGACCTATCCGAGGAAGATAGTTATGGAAATAACAACAGTCAAAGTGCTGGCAGTGCATTACTTAACACTATTAAGAATCGTCAAACGGTAGCTCAAGAAAACCCAACAGATGGACTTGCTGTACCAAAAGTTCGTGCAGAAGTTGCAAGTAGTAAATTAAGAGACCTATTGAATAATCTTCCGTCTGATGATATTTGATGGTTTTTAGACAGAATAGATAAGTACGTATATAATGGAACTATATCATCTACGCTCAACCGCAGACCCTTTAACTCGTGTAGTTAAAGATGATCCAGTACGTCCTCATATTCCATTAGAGCAACGCATTAATGATGCCGCTGAAATTTTAATCTTAAAAGCAGGGGAAGAAATCCTAGCCGCTACTTGTTTGCAATGGCTTAAAGATATTCCTACAACTGAAGAAGATTTAATCAATATGGACAAGACTAAAGATACAGCAGTATTTTATACCATATGGAGTTATGCACCCGGTGCCGGTGCAGAACTGTTAAAAAGAGCCGCTGAATGGATTTTAGGCGAATACAAAGATGTTAAAAATATTGTTACCTTAAGTCCGCAAACACCTATGGCTCGTCGTTTTCACTTAAAAAATGGTGCAACTGTGCATAAAGAAAACGAAACCACCGTTAATTATCAATATTACCACAAAGAGTAAAAACGGTAAATACTAGTTATAAGGACTGGTATTTATGAGCAAAACCCAACACTCGGTTAAACTATACGGGTATGACGCTGTTAATTTAGCAAAACTAGCCTATGACCGCGGGGACATAGTTTACGATGTAACTAATCAAACAATCCGTTTGATGGATGGATCAACTGTTGGTGGCTATCCTATGGCTACTCAAACTTATGCAAATAATGCCGTTACAACAGCCTTACAGAATTATACCACTACAACTAATTTAAATACGATTTTATCTAATTATGTTCTTACAACAGCGTTAACAACTACATTACAGTCGTATGTAACTAATACTAGTTTAAGTACTAGTTTAAGCAGTTATACTACCACAACTGGTATGAATACTGCTATCTCTAGTGCTGTAAGTACAGAAGTTACTAATAGAAATACTGCTATTTCTAGTGCTGTAAGTACAGAAGTCACTAATAGAAATAGTGCTATTACATCTGCATTAACTACATATCTTCCAACAGCTAATGCAACACTATCCATTACAGGAACATCAGGTTCTCCTGTTTCTTTTAATACAGCTGGTGGTAGTTTGACATTTGCTAGTACTAGCGGAATCTCAGTCGGTGTGAGTGGCACAACAGTAACTATTAATAGTTCTCAAGATTTAAGAACTACAGCAACACCTACTTTTGCCAATCTTAAAATTGGTAATACAACTATTCGATCTTTGGCGCTGGCATTGGCCGCGGCAATGGCGTAAGGATTTGGAATGACAACATTAACACAAATTTTATTAAGAAGAGATACAGCGGCCAATTGGACCGCAGTCAATCCAATATTAGGTGCAGGTGAAACAGGAATCGAACAAGATACACTTAAATGGAAATTCGGTGACGGCATTACTCCGTGGAATACTCTTTCTTATCCTACCCTATTATCTACCCCAACACCATCAAGTGCATTAACAGGAACAACATTACCACCTAACGTAGTTAACTCAAGTTTAACCAGTGTTGGCACATTGCATGGATTATCTGTTACTGGAAATTTAGCTGTCACTGGTACAATTAGTGGAACAATTAGTGCATCGAATGTCAGTGGCACGGTTTCTAATGCTACCAATGCTGTCAATTCAGTGAATGCCGGTACAGCAACTACGCTAGCAGGTGGTGCATCGAATCAATTAGTTTATCAAACAGGTTCAGGAACGATTGCTTATGTAACTGCACCAGCTGTCAGCAGTACATATTTAAGTTGGAGTGGAAGTGCATTTGTATGGGGAACTGTAGGATCTGCCGGTACAGCCGCAACTGTTACTAATGCTTCTCAGCCAAATATTACTAGTCTTGGTACACTAACAAGTTTAACAGTGAGCGGAAATTTAACTGTAGGCGGGACAATTAATGGAACAGTTACTACTGCGGCAGGTGTTGCGGCTAGTGGTATCACTGGATCAGCTTTACCTACTACAATCACTAGTGCGGCTGGTATCACTACACTTGGCAACATAACTAGTTTAACTGCTACTTCATTATCAGTAACTAATCCAATCAATGGAACTATATCGAGTGCAAACATCACCGGAACTTCGTTACCTAACACGATTGTGTCATCTAGTTTAACTAGCGTAGGAACACTGACAAGTTTAACATTAGGCACTAGTGCAGTTATTACCGGCGATTTTGATAATGCCACATTTGCTAACCGAACACTATTTACTACTAAAACTACTAACGCATCAACTGGTATCTATGCTGTACCAAACGGTACTAGTGGAGCCGCTAGCTGGCAAGCATTAAACAACAGTAGTCCGACTAATGCTAGCAAAATTTTAATTGCTACCAATGGTACAACCGATGTGCAGTTAGTGTCTGGAATAAATGGAAGTGGAACATATTTGCCGTTGAGTTTTTACAACAATGGTGTACAACAAATGCAGTTGGCAGTTAATGGTGCGTTGAACTTCACTAACCCAACTATAACAACTGCAAGTACTGGCACTGTGACATTATTCAATACCAACGCTACCACTGTAAATGCATTTGGTGCGGCAACTACTATGAATATCGGTGGTGCAGGCACCACAACTTATATTGGAGCAAATACTGGAAACACAACATTGAGTTTATTAGGAAACGGAACAACCGGTACTGCAACTATAACTACAAACGTTACTTCTGGTACAGTTAATTTATTCGCCGGAGCACAAGCGATAAATATTGGTGCAAGTGGTGGTAGTGTTGCATTCGGTGGATCGTTAACTTCTAACGGTGTTGCCATTCCTACCATAACTACTGTATTAACTTATCAGCTGGCGTTCTAAGGACAAATATGAAACAACTATTAAATTTTCAACCAATTTTTACACCAGGTGCTGGCGGAGTTGGTACATTAAACTTTACAAACTACCCTGGATTCAGTTTCAGTAAATTGTATGGTGTAATCGATACTACACAAAACACTCCTTTATATGTTGCCGGTGCTCCTGGCTTAGGTGCTACAGCAAGTGGATCAATAGTTACGCTGACACTTAATACTAGTACATTTAGCTCAACTGATAAACTAAACGTTTATTATGATACTGCTCCTGGTTTTGAAAGTAATTTCTTAGCAGAATACGGCGGACAAGCCCAAAAAATGCAGGAATCGCTGGATCAGATTCTACAAGAACTAAGAGTAATGAACGTAATTTTAGCACAGGGGCTAAATATTAATGACGATATAGACGGGTTACGTAATGACGTAAACTCTGTCAATAATAACCCGATCAATTAAGGAGATTTAAGAATGTTAATTCAAGGACAAGTAGGCGCACCAGCTGGTTCAAACCAACCAGGCGCTACCCCAGCAATCCGTCAAGGACAATTAGGCGATGTAATCGTAACAGAATTACATGATCGTTTTTATGAGCAGACATACCGTGGTAACACATTTAGAACTGGTACAACTGCTATTATTGCAGGTTCATCGACACACGGTACTGCAACAGGTGGTTCAGCTACACTAGCAACAGCCGCAACAGGTACTCCAATGCTAGGTATTTGGAACCCGGTAACTTCAGGTGTTAACGCTGTTTTGACACAAGCTCAATTTTCAGCATTTTATAATACTGTAACAACACCAACACCATTTGGTGCATTAGTTTGGTATGTAGGTACAGGTAACAGTGCAATTTCAACTGGTCTAGCACCATTCAACAGCAAGACATTGACACAAGCTGGTTCACAAACTAAAGGTTTTGCCGGCGCTACTGCTCTTACTGGTTTAACTAACCCATTGACAGCTTTAGAAGTTGCTGACTTCCAAAGTGGCGGAGCAATACAGCTTGGTACTATTGCCAACACATCAGTTGCTCCAGGATTAACAAGCGTACAAAACTTTGATGGACAATTAATTATTCCACCAGGTGGCGTACTAGCTTTATACAACACAGCGGCTACAACATCATTCAGCTTTGCTGGTCGTTTATTGTGGGAAGAAGTTCCAGTTTAATTAATTAGACTAAACAAAATACCCGTACTAGTTACGGGTTTTTTTGTGACCTTAACAATATTATGTGCTAGTATGGGTTTGATAAATATAAACAAGATACGGAGATTTGAATGGCAAAAGCACAGCTTAGACAATATATTTTTACACCAGTGGCTGGCGCCGGTACAATAGAAATACCTGGAAAATATGATCTACAACAGTTTCTAGTAATTACAAATACCACACGAAACACAATACTTTATAATTTTGCAGATACAACTTATACTGGTACAACTGTTTCTTTTTTACGTGGTATTAACGATATTAGTTTCCCAGACGCATTAGATAACTCAGACGGTGTTACTATTATCACCTTGGCAGCAGGTACAACTACTGGCATGGCATCAACTGATACATTACAGATATTGTATGAACAGCCATTTCAATATGTACGTAGTCCAGAAGTAGGAACCGATGCGTTTGAACGTCAACGTGTTGCTTCTCCGCAATCATTATTAGATGCTGACTTTGAGTATGGTATGCAACCGACTAAGTGGTTGACCATTAGTCAGCAACGTAGTGTTCCTGCAATCTATGAAATTCCAGGAACAGATTTAACAGTGACTGCCGCAACAACAGACGCAAGTTCTGGTGGCGGTGGACTAACTACATCAGAATCAGTTATTACAATTACCACTGCTAGTGTTCACGGATATAGTGTAGGGCAGCCAATCACTATTAGAGGATTTAATAGTGCTTACACTGGCTATGATCGTGCTGAAGGATCTTTTGTTGTTTATCAAATAATAAACTCAACATCGTTTACATACATAGCAAAAGGTAAAGTAGGTTTTACTAACGGTGATAATATTTGGACTGCCTTTATTCAACTTCGTCAGGGCGGGTTTTATAGTGGATCGAATATAAATGCAGTCCTTAATACAACAGCAACAGCAACTAGTGGTGTAACTTATCAAATTACACTTGGCTCAACTACTGGTATGACTCAAGGTAGTCCTATCACGTTTAATACTATCAATACCAATGCATTTGCAACCAACGCATCAACTGGTTATATTTCTGTTGGAACTACTGTTGGTATGGTAACCGGTATGCCTGTGACATTCTCTGGAGCACCATTCGGAGGATTATTAAATGGTGTCACATATTACATAACTGGTATTATCAACACCAGTACGATTACTATAAGTCTTGCCAGCGGTGGGTCTAATTTTACACCTTCTGCTACGGTTAATGGTGGTAACATGGCAGTTGTTGGAGGCGGCAACTTTGGCAATCTAACTTCTGGTACACAATATTATATTTCAGGTATTAGCGGTAATCAAATTACAGTTAGTTTACAACAACAATATACTACAACAATTACTGGTACCAATGCGTTATCCAACGGAGTTTATTTTAGTAACTATATTTTAAATGGTGTATCTGTTGGCGGCACTACTAACATGGTAGTAGGTGAAACAGTCAGTATCAGTGGTACTACTATTGGTAACTTATTAGCTGGAACATATTACATTTATGCAATCTTAGACAGTAACTATGCACAATTAAGTCTTACTAGTCCAACCAGTTTAAACGGACTAGTACTAGCAACTCAAACTACTGCTGTGTATTCTGGTAGCCCAATGAACGTAACTGTTGGTACAAACGTAGTCTTAACTAACAGTACAGGATATTTGTGGGCGGTAGCTATTTCTCCTCCAACAATAACATATACTACACCTAGTTCTGTTGCCAGTTTTGCTGGAACAATTTCAGGAAAAGTTTTAACAGTTAGTTCTGTGACAAGCGGAGTTCTTGCTCCTGGACAAGGATTGTCTTCTGGTACTGCTACAGTTCCTAGTGCAACTTCTATCATTATTCAATTGACTCCTACCGGCGCAAGTCCTGTAGTAAGTCCAACTTTAACTGCTGGCGGAACAGCAGGTACATATAGTTTTACAGTAAACAGTCCTACAAATATTGTAGTTGGACAAATTGTGTCAGGAACTGGTATTCCTAACTCAACATTTGTTACAGGCATTGTTGGTAGTGTTATTACTTTATCCAATGTGTTCAGTAGTGCTGGTTCAGGTACTTATAATTTTTATACAGCATACCAGCAAGGTACTTATAGTATAAGTCAATCGGCCACAGTAGGATCTAGCAGTACATTTTCAGCTGTTAACGTCAATCCTACCATTACAGTTAACACAACAAGTCCGCATGGATTTACTCCAGGTGAAACAATCAACGTTGTAGTAAATAGCGAAAACGGAACTAACAACAATACATTAGCAAATGGTCCTTTCTTCGTTGAGGCAGTAACAAGCCCTACAACATTTACATATACTGCTCGCGGTGCAGGAGTTATAACCGGTACAGTTTCTGCTCAAATTTATGCTCGTCCTGATAGTTTTTATTCACATAGACCGTTCGACGGCGGAGTACAATTAGGTACAGGTGGCCCAGCTTATGCAACACAGGCCATCCGTATGAGCAAGAAATACATACGTTATCAATCAGGTAAAGCAATTAACTTTAATACTGGTTTACTAATGGCACCAAATTACTTTGTACGTAGTGCAGTTGCTACAGGTCAAAATTATGCTACAGGGTTGTCAATCACTGTGGCTAATACTAACGGATCTGTTGTAATTACTAGCGGTACCTATGTACAAGGACAGGCATTAATAATATCAAACGTATCATTAAATGGTGCAGTGGGATTAACAGCCGGTACATACTATATTGCAGTTGGCGGTACTGGAACTAGTATTACACTAGCCAGTTCTTATGCAAACGCCATGGCAGGAACAGCAATTACATCTGTTACCCAATCGGGGTCTCTGACTGCCACGGCTATATTAACTCCAGTATTAACTATCACAACCGACGACGTAGATCACGGTTGTCAGCAAGGTACTAGTGTAACACTTAGTGGTATTATAACAACAGGATACAATGGTACATATACTGTAGTCAACATTATCGACGAACGTACATTACAAGTGTTAGCTAATCAAACGTTAGGTGCACCTACTGGATTAATTGGTGCCGCAATTGGCGATCCTTGTTTATTAAGTTTAAACAACTGGTATGGTGCAGTAGTGCGTTCAGGCACATACGACGAACAAAATGGAGTATTTTTCCAGTATGATGGCCAAGTGGTCAGCGTGGTCAAACGTTCTAGCACATTCCAGTTAGCAGGTACTTTTTCTGTTGTGATTGGTTCAGGACAAGTTATTGGAGTTAACACACGTTTTACAAGTCAGTTGTTTGTAGGCGACAAAATTGTTATACGTGGTATGAGTCATACCGTTATTCAAGTTGTTAGCGATACTTTAATGTATATTAACCCTCAATGGCGTGGATACAGTAATGCACAGGGTATTAAAGGTACAAAAACTGTAGATCGTATTATTCCACAAAATCAGTGGAACGTGGACCGTATGGACGGATCCAACAGCATATACAACCCAAGTGGTTATCAAATTATTCCAACTAAAATGCAAATGGTGGCCATGCAATGGACATGGTATGGTGCTGGATTTATTGACTGGATGATGCGTGGTCCCGAGGGCAAATATGTAACTGTACATCGTTTGCGTAACAACAACTTAAACAACGAAGCTTGGATGCGAGCAGGTAACATGCCGGTACGTTATGAAGTGCAAAATGAAGGCGCCCGTAGTTTTATTGTTGGATCAAGTCCACTGGGTGTTAGCGATACAACTGTAACTGTATTTGATTCTACATATTTCCCACTGCCAACACTAACAGCCTGTACAATTTATATTGACAATGAATTGATAACTTATAAAGGTAAAATTAATACACAAGCCACAGCTACCAGTGCAACGGGTAATACTGTAACAGTTGGTTCAACTACTAATATGGCTGTAGGACAACCTATTGTGTTTATGAGTTACAACAGCAACACCAACAACTTAGGTAACATACAAGTCAACACTACTTACTATGTAAACACAGTTATAGATGGTGCTACTATCACCCTGGCCACTAGCCTAGCCAATGTGGGCGTAACTGTGATGACTCAAGTTAACGCCGCGGCCACTGGCACTGTTACATCGTTGACCATTAATGCGTTGACAGGATTAACTCGAGCAGTTACTATAGTGCCATGGGCAAGTGGTGGTTATAGAACATTTACAGCAGGTGCAGCCGCAAGTCATGCAGTACAAACTGGTGTAGTATTGGTTAATGGTTGTGCCAGTCCTATTGTCAGTCACTGGGGCGCGGCATTTATTGAAGACGGCGGATTTGATGCAGACCGTTCATACATTTTCAACTATCAGGTTACCAACGTTCCGCTTACAACTAAGAAGACTACAGCGTTTGCTATTCGTCTAGCACCCAGTGTAAGTAATGCCTTGTCAGGCGATCTTGGAGCACGTGAACTCATTAACCGTGCTAGTTTCTTGCTACAACAGCTGGAATCATCATCTGGTTCAGGTGGTACTAACGCGGCCATTGTGGTTGAGGGTGTTATTAATCCTAGCAACTTCCCTGCTTTGACCAACGTCAGCTTTAACAGTTTAAATTCAGCAGTTAACCCAACTGGACAGCCAAGTTTCAGTCAAGTGGCATCTGGTACCAGTATTATTTTCAGTAATGCTGTCAACAACTATCTAGTATGTCCAATATATGTTCCGGCTGGCACTAGTGCTATACCTTTGATTGGTAATCCAACCAGTACAACAGTACAAGTGGGTGACGACGTTTATTTCCCAACCAGTACTGCATCACTGTATGGTTTGACCAAAGTTTCCAGTCTAGTAACAACTTCTGCTGGTATTACTGCCACTATATCTAACACAACAACCTGTAGTTTTACTGCCAACTTTGCCGGTAACGTTATGACTATTACCGCAGTGGGTTCAGGTACTGTTACAATAGGTATGTTGTTGACTGGTACTAGCTTGGGTTCAGGTACTTACATTACCAACAACATTACTGGTACAGGTTCTGGAGTTGGAACTTGGGGTGTATCAGTTACACAGACCATTGGTAACGTGACTGTGACAGGTACCGCAGTTATCATGACAGTAACAGGTACTCCAAGCGGTGTGGTTACAGTGGGTAGTTTGTTGGCAGGTGGTAGTGTCAGTGCTAACACATATATTATTGCCAACGGATCAGGTACAGGCGGTGCAGGTACATACTATGTCAACGTAAGCCAAAATACAACCACAGCAACCACAGCAATTTACTATGGTATTACTATTAACCAAGCATTGTTGGCTCCGGTTATTTTATACGGTGGTACTGGTACAACAGTTCAGTGCAGTCGCGGTACATACGCACTGCCTGGCGAAACTGTGTTTTCCTACATTAACTCACCAGCCAACAAGGACGCATTGGATTTGAGTAACTTGAAAGAACTTACCAATACTCCAATTGGTGGACGTGGTACATATCCCAACGGGTGTGATACTTTGTTTATTAATGCTTATATTACACAGGGTGCTCCAATTTCAACCAACTTGGTTCTACGTTGGGGCGAAGCTCAAGCCTAATATGATAAAAAAGCACCATTCGTGGTGCTTTTTTTATGGCTGGTGTAAATATTTGTATGTATGCTAACCCCAGGGATTACTTCCCAGACCAGCACAACTTTGAATTCATAGCTGATATTCAATGGCCAGGTACTCATGGCCAGCAATTAGATTGGATTACGGGTGTAACCAGTATAGAACACTGGCTGTTAAACTACACAGGTCCCAAGTATCAGCGTTGGGCATGGCACTGGGCACAGGAGTGTTACCACGTGGGAGTGGCCTTCAAGTACGACAAACATCGTACACTGTTTTTACTTACCTGGACCTAGTTGCTGTTTGATCCACGCAGTACGGTCAAACCAAATGTTAAAGCTGATGACCTTGCGTGTGTCGTCTGTTGTGTTTTTGGTAACGCCATGACGTAGCCATCCAGGAAACAGTAAAATCATACCTTCAACAGGACGCATTTCAAAACGATCACCCAGATCTGTAAAAGCCAAACTGGTATGTTCTTGTCCAGGGCGTTCAAAGTAGATATTGCCATCATCCCCGGTGGTTTGATAGTAGTAGACTCCGGCAATGTCAGCAGTTCCATGATCATGACTGGCACTGAAATCATTCCTATTGTACTCAGCTAGCCAACTGGCACGATCATGAGCAATCACAGTGAAATCTAGCTCACGACAGTATTCAGCTAGATGATATTCAAGTTCAGCCGCAAACAAGTCCAGTTGAGCTGATGCTATAACGTCATCAAAGTAGGTAACAGTAGTGATAGGATGTTGATCATCCAGCTCACCGGAATCAGCCCATGTGATTCGATTCTGTGCTTGCTCAAGTTCCTGGGCCAAACTGGCAGGATCGCTGGCACGGCTCATGTATAGGGGAATGGGGAATAAGTTGTGTATCATGCAGATATTTAGCAGGCCATCAGGCCCGGCAGAAAATTTTATCGGCGAAGCTGAAAGCGGAAAAATTTCCAGTAGCCTACGCGAAGCGTAGCGGACAACGCAAGTTCTGCTAGCTGTAGCCCTGGACGAATAAATACAGTATGACGAAAAAAAGCCTAGATTCAATCATAATGGAAGACTTCTTGTACCGTATATGGACCATAGAAGAACAAGCCCGCACCCTAGCTGAAAAGCGGAAGAGCCTACGTAGCAACAACCCCTGCTGGAAGGGCTATCATCCTGTGGGTACCAAAAAGAAAGGTGGTGCCACTGTGCCCAACTGTGTGCCCACAGAAGAAAACTATGTTGACAATCAAGACATGGGCATGGGTGCAGAACGAGCACAGGATCAACGTATAATGGAAACAGCCGCATGGCAAAAGAGCTCAGGCAAGAACAAAAATGGCGGCCTTAACAAGAAAGGTGTTGCCAGCTATCGTGCGGAGCATCCTGGATCAAAGTTACAAACTGCTGTAACTACCAAGCCCAGTAAATTAAAGAAAGGTTCAAAAGATGCCAAACGACGTGCCAGTTTCTGTGCTCGTATGACGGGTATGAAAAAGCACAATACCAGTGGTAAAACAGCTCATGATCCCAACAGTCGTATAAACAAGAGTCTACGTAAATGGCACTGTGAAAGTCTACAAGAATTTGCTGTAACACCCGGAGATGACGATTACGATCAGTTTAAAAAGCTGGCTCGCATGTGGTATCAAGGCAGTGATCATGTGCAACAGGCCATAGAACACACACTGGATCGCATGGGATGGGGTATTAGTGAAGTGGAAGATGGATCGGATCAAATACAGCTAGTACACCATGAAGATGTCAATGGCGATGATGTCATAGTGTTTGATGCTCATGAGCTGGACGAACATGCAGACATGCAGTCAATTGTGGAAGGTTTGGGATTCGACTGGAGTCAGTTTGGTCCTACAATAAGTCGTTTGGCTGTAGAAGCTGCCAAGGGACAACTGCCCTCTGCCGCTATTACAGTATTGCAAAAAGCTGGTGAATATGCCAATTTACCCATGGTCAAATGGGGAGCCAGTATAGCCAGTGATTTAGAACAGTTGTGGACGATAGCAACAAGTCCAGCGGGACTGGCATTCTTTATGGCCACATATACTTCAGGATTAAACCAAGGTGAAGATGCAGAGTTGGCTAGAATTAGAAGCCAAAATCAGCCAAAGAAAGAACACATTGGACAAACTATAGGATTTGATTCAGGCGCTGGTAATTGGGCAGATACTGGTAGCCGTAATAAGCAGATGTAACTATTGGCGAGTTCTAGCAACAATGCCAGCAATCAAGTGCTGAGCATGTGCGTTATTAGTGTTAATACGATCTATATCTTCCAAGGCCAATTCTAACTGTTCTATACGCTGTTGTTGCGTGTAGACACGATTACGCAGATTGGCACTGTCTAAGAGACTCATTATAGCGGTTATGATTCGGGAAATGACAACATGTGTATCCATAGTGTATATAGCCGAATGGGTCTTACAGGATCAAAAAAATTGTGTGCGAAAAATTTTGGTGAAGTACTTGAGCTGGACCGAGGGGTATTTTACAGGGCAAAAACTTGGCTCGCGAAAAATTAAAAAGAAGTACTTATAGTTTTAGAGGGGTGAAAATACTTCGGTACCCATGCAGTTTAGCTAGTTAATAAATCATTTTGTATATATATGCCCCGCCCTGGTCAAATTCTTCTTCATCACACCGCCGACCTTGAGCCAAAAAAATCCCCAACATGACCGGGAGCGAATCGGATTTATCATGTTGGGGACCAACTGACTGCCTAGTGGGAGCGAATCACGCAGGCGTCTGTCTGCTGGGGCTGTTCTAGTATAGTAGTGCCCCAGCCTTACTGTATGCTAGCCCTTAGCGGCTACCACGCATACATGTAACCTCTGCTACTGCCCGCCATGTGTCTGGAAAGCTAACACGCAAGTCTGCTACCTTAAGTACTGTACGCAGGCTCAGCTCACGCATACGAGCCTTGTACTCGTCTACGAAGTTGACTACATCCAGCTTGGCTTCATCCGATAAGTCATAGCTGTCTAACATGCCATGCTCAGTGACCACCTGCTTGATTCTGAGTACCTTCTCACGCTCTGTATCAATAGTCAAGTCCAAGTAGTGGCAACGTGACTCCAATGCTTCCAAGTGATCCTGTAGCTTCTTGCTCTTCACGTGATCGAACTTGATGTTGGTAATAAA